>Ga0163150_10004008_pt1 | contig 20080 bp, 40 predicted proteins | sample OliLakLV19P2IB_FD_148628 | JGI IMG/M metagenome (GOLD analysis project Ga0163150, IMG submission 148628) | Freshwater microbial mat bacterial communities from Lake Vanda, McMurdo Dry Valleys, Antarctica - Oligotrophic Lake LV.19.P2.IB | ecosystem: Environmental > Aquatic > Freshwater > Lake >...
TCGTGCACCGGCGCGCCGCCGGGCGCGCCGGTGCACGATCAGCTTGGCGACATCCGCATGATGCGGCTGGTTGGGCGCCCAGGACGGGTGCACCTGCACGCTGCCGACGATGCCATCCGCGTCCCGCGCGACGAGGTGAATCGAGCCGGAGGCGGGGTTCGCGAGTTGTCGTCGCCACCAGTCCTCGGCCTCAGCCTGTGTGACCGAGATGAAGCTCACGGCGGCACCGGAGTCCACGGCGTCCACCAGCAGCGCGGCAAGCGCGCAAAGGTCCGCCTCGTCGACCGGCAGCCGCAGGCGCTCGATCTTCAGCACGTCCCTGGTTCTCCTGCAATCCCTGTGGCACGTATTTTAGCGCCCACAGCGCGACCGGGCAGGTTCAGGGCAGCATTTGGTACCGCGGCAGGTCGTCGGTGATCTCGTGCCAGGAGGCCTTCGAACCGACGTAGATATGCGCGGTCGGGCGGATCGACGGCGTGTCCAGCAGTGAACCCAGGTTCACGTGCGCGCACTTCCCGCCGCGCACGACGGAGTAGAGGAAGCTGCCGCAGGTGCCGCAATGTGCGTCATGACCCCGCGGGTCGCCGTAGCGCAGGATCTTGCGTACCCCGGCGACGACCTTCAGCCTGGAGCGCTCGATGCCTGCAAAGGGCTTGAATGCCGCGCCGGTCGCGCGCCGGCACTGCGAGCAATGGCAGTTGAGGGCGTAGCGGAACGAATCTTCGACGGTGAAGCGGACCGCTCCGCAGAGGCACTCGCCCTTGAGTTTCTTCATGACCCCGGCGGCGGCTGCCAGAGTTCGATCTTGTTGCCCTCGGGATCCATGACCCAGCCGAACTTGCCGTATTCGGAATCGTCAGTCTTTTCGAGGACGTCGCAGCCTTCCTCGCGCAGCGCCTTGAGCAGCGCCGTGAGGTCAACCACGCGGTAGTTGATCATGAAGCTCGACTGGCTCGGTACGTAGTAGTCGTTGTTCGCCTCGCCGATGTTCCAGATCGTCGTGCCCTTCATCGCATTGCCCGCGTCGTCGACCCAGGAAAATGCCGCGCCGCCCCAGGGCTGCACGTCGATGCCGAGGTGCTTCTGGTACCAGGCGCGAAGCGCGATGGGGTCCTTCGCCTTGAAGAAGATACCGCCGATGCCGGTGACCCTTTTCATGTAGACCTCCTGATATGTCAGCATTGGACTTCAGCGTCACAGTACTTGTCCAGAAGGAGCGCCCATGCCCACCGGATCCTGTCTCTGCGGAGCCGTAAAGTTCGTGGTGGAAGGCGAGTTAAAGCCGCCGGACGCCTGCCACTGCACGCAGTGTCGCAAGACCTCTGGTCATTACTGGGTCTCCACGGACATTCCGCGCAAGTCGCTCAAGTTGGACGGCGAGTTCGACGTCGCCTGGTTTCGCTCCTCGGAGAAAGCGCAGCGGGGATTCTGCTCGACCTGCGGCGCCTCGCTGTTCTGGGAGCAGATCGGCACGGACACGATCTCCGTTGCCATGGGCGCCTTCGAGGCCCCGACCGGCACGCACATCGGGAAACACATCTTCGTCGCCGACAAGGGCGACTACTACGAGATCAAGGACGGGCTGCCACAGGACCCGCAGTAAATCAGGGGCGCGCTGCGATGCACTCCACCTCGACGCGCGCGCCGAGTGCGAGGCCAGTCGCGCCGAAGGCACTGCGAGCGGGGTAGGGCGGCGAGAAGAAGGTCCGGTAGACATCGTTGAAGGCCGCCCACTCGGCGATGTCCGCGAGCATTACCGTGCACTTCACGACGTCGCCCAGCGTATAGCCGTGGGTCTCGAGCGTCAGGCGGATATTCTCGAGTGTCTGCCGCGTCTCTCCCTCGATCCCGCCCGGAGCGAGTTCGAGCGTGCCGGGCTTGATCCCGATCTGGCCGGAGAGATGGAGCGTGCCGCCGACGCGCACGGCCTCTGAGAAGGGGAGCGTGGTCGGAGTCACCTTGCCGGAGTTCAGGAATTCTATTGCGGGCGCCTCGCCTGCGCGTGCGGGCAGCGCGGCGGCGACCAGGACCGTTGCGACGATCGTCGTCAGCAGGCGGGTTATGTCCTTCTCCTTATGAGCGCACCTGCGTCCAGTTCAGGATCGCCGGTCGCCCGCGGGCGCAATGCGCGTCGCCCGCATCGCGAGGTGTACTTCACGCAGGAAGCACGCGAGCCCGACGACGAGCGCGAGCATCGCGGCCGTGAACAGCCCGCCGACGAGCCATTTGAGCGGCGCAGCGAGCATGACCTCGACGAACAGTGTGGCGATGACGATGCAGATAAGCAACGCCGCGACGGTGCAGGCGGTGATCGCGATGCCGCTGAAATGCCGACGCAACTCGAGGACCCGCCGTGCGGGATCGGCCGGGTCGCCGCTGAGCTGTCGCACGCGATCGACGATCCTGGCGAGCCGCCCAGTCATCACGTTGAGCAGGCCGGCAATGCCGGTGAGCAGGAAGACCGGGGCGAGCGCGAGCTGGATCGCCCACGCCATGTCCGAAACGGCTTCTGGTGAAGGGCTCATGATCCGTCGCCGTCCATTGATGCACGCCGCCAGGTCAGCACGCGCCGCCGCGGCACGCCGTCCACCTCGGCGTTAAGGCTGATGAACAACCGATCCCCTTCGACGCGGATCTCGCGCTTGTAGGTAATTCCAACCTCGTCGGGCCGCAGGCTGGTTGTCACGAAATGCGTGATTGCGCCGCCGCCCGGGGCTACCTCATAGCGCCCGAAGTACGCGTAGTAACCGCGCAGCAGGTCGCGCAGGGCCACAGCATCGAGTTCTGCGAATGGATCGGCGCCGGCGAGTTTTACACGGTCCGCGCCCTGGGTCGCGGCGACGGGAGGTAGCGGACGCGGATCGCGCATGAACTGCACGCTCATGTGACCCGAGGCGGAGTAGATGATGGCGCCCGTTGGACGCTCGCCCATCCAGTGCGTGAGCGTGCCGTCCTCGAGCATGTCGACGATGCTTTCCAGCAGCCAGGTCCCGACGATTGCGGGCGGAGGGCCGGCAATCTGCCCCAATGCGAGCGGAGGCGCGAGCAGAACGGCCATTACGACGATCGATGTCAGGCGTGGGAAAAGCATGCTTCAACCCCTTTAGGCGACAGACGGCCTCTACCAAATGACCATCGGGATCGATCACGGCCGTGCGGGACGTCGCAGGGTCAAGTGGATGGCTCAACGTCATAGATACGGGTCCACCAGTCCTGCTGCTCCCGACGGAACAGCACGATCTTCTGCCCCTGGTTGGTGTAGATCCTGGCTGCGTTATAGCGCTGTGCGGATTGCTCTCCGATCACGACGCCGCGCAATTCCAGGACCCTGAATTCGGTGACGCGATCGTGGTCCAGGCTCACCACTTGGAACATACGGTCGATCACTTCCTCAACAGTCGCGGAGGGCGGCAGGTCCAGGTTCGGGTGCAGGCTGTTCATCCACTCGCCGGTCGGATCGGCCGAGAGGCGGTCCACCAGTGCTTGGATTGCATCCGTAGGCTCCTTGCTGCCGGCTCCTTCGGGCGAACCGCCGCACGCAGTCATGAGCAGTACGCATGCAAGCATTGAGGCGAGGCGAATCATGAAGGCAGCCTGGGTCGCATTGCGCTCATCGTGATTTGCCAGGCGGCCATGCGTCGTACTGTGGGAGCTTGTCAGCGATCTCAAACCATGGGGCCTTGGATCCAACAAAGATGTGTTCCGCAGGGCGAACACCCGGGTCAGCGTCGAGCGACCCCAGCGTGACCTCGCTCAGTCGTCCGTCCATGGGGACACCGAGGCTCGAACCACAGTTTCGACAGAACGCCCAACCGATACCCGGCGACGTTTCATAAATGGCCAGGAGGTCGCGGCCCGACAGCCAGCGAAAGTGTTCAGCGGCAATCTTGGCGTAAGTTGCAAAGGCCGCTCCATGAAATCGCCGGCACATTGAACAATGGCAGTTGCCAACGTCGGTCAGTGGACCGTCGATCTCGTAGCGAATCCCGCTGCACAGACAGCCGCCCTGAAGATTCATGATACTAGTATCTAATGTTGCCTGATGTCTGACGGGCCAACGATCTTGTTGGTGGCTTGGCGATCTCGGTCTTGATTGCAAATATGATCAGCCCAGGATTTGTGGATTGAGTTGCCACACGGAGTAGTTGAGCGCGGCAGCGAAGCTGACCCAAAGGAGATACGGAACGAGCAACGCGCCTGCCAATGGCCTGATTCTCCAGAAAGCAATCAGGGTTGCGACGATCAGCGCCCACAGCAACAGGATGTCAGCGAAGGCCATGGCACCACGATGCCAACCGAAGAACAACCAGCTCCACAGCGCATTGAGCGCCAGCTGCGCGAAAAACAGAGTGAGCGCAGTCCGGGCCGCACGATAGCCGCCAACACGCCAGATTAGCCAGGCAGCGACGCCCAACAGGACATACAAGACGGTCCAAACCGGCCCGAAGATGGAAGCTGGGGGCGCCCATTCAGGGCGCACGAGCTGGGTATAGAACGGACCAGCCTCGATGGGTGCGGCACCGCCAATGCCCGCAGCGATGAAGCTGATAATCAGCCATGCCACGAGACCCACAAGCTGCTTCTGCTTTGTAAGTGACGTCATGTCGAACTTCGGTGGTGGCCTAACTTCCGATAACCCAGCTCAAGGTAGCGGTAATTGTGCCAGCGATTACCAGTCCAACAATCACTGTCACCAACAACGCGGCGCATGTGCTGCAGTGCGCGCAGATAGCTCATCTGCACTGCTTGAATGCTTTGATTACTGCGGAGCCCAGTGTCTCACCCGAGGGGTTGCCATCGAGGTAAGCGGCCTCCGTTCGGAGTTCAGTGAATCCACGTTGAGGTCCTGCCGCACCATCATTCTGGTGGGGAACCACCGAAAGGTGTGACTCCGTTCGCTCGACACTGACAAGGTGTGAACCTAGTTGCAGTGCTGCCTGGGACCCTACACCTGCAATTCGAAGTAAAGGCGTTGGGAGTATCTTCCATCCAGTTGTTCCCGGGTGCTCGACATCTTGGCGTGACGCTTCCAGGGCGCTCAGAATCGCGTCGCCGAGTTGGGGCATCAAAACCGGACGTTGCAGCTTGAGGAATGGTTCGCTGCTGATCCAGACGCCCGTAGTCGTACGCGATAGTGAGCAAACTATGTAGCGATCCGAGCGTCCATAAACAGTCGCACACTTCATCGAGAGCAAGCTAACGTCCGCGCGTAGCGGGCCGGGCGCAGCCCGGACAGTGCACCGTAGGCGCTACACTTTTCTGCGCGCCTGCAGCACGCCACCCACAGTGTCTCACGGACCGCTCCGACGCATAGTTAGAGGTCACCCTGCTTTTCCGCTGGGAAGTAGTACACCCGTTTGATCAAGCTCCCGGAGAACTCGTAAACGGCAATTCCGCTTTGCGTCTTTGGACCGTCCTTACCCATCCAGCTAGCAACTTCAATGGTACTTACCCGATCGTTAGATGCGATTGTTCCCGTCAAGTGAGACTGGCAAGTTGGGCAGGACTGGAAGTATTCGGTCATGGCCGTAACCAAGGCTGCCTTGCCTTTTGTCTCGATCGAGATCGAATCGTCATTGACAGAGAGCCATTGCACGTCTTCGGTTACGAACTTAGACATAGCGTCACTGTCGTGCGCATTGAAGGCGGCGACGAAATCGCTGATAGTTTTCACCTTCGCTTGGTTGGGTTGTTGCGAGAAAGCAGAAAACGATGCAAACAGAAGGCAGCAAACGAGAAGATTTATCAGGTGGCGCATACGTATACCTTGTGACGTCAAACGTCCGCGTTGAGCGGGCCGCTCTAACGCATAGTTAGGCGTCGCCGACGTGCGGATACCGGCGTCTGACTTCGGCGACCGACCCGGCAATAAGTGTTTCAAGGACCTTGGCATTGAGATCCGCCAGGCGCTTAAAGTACAGACAGGACTTGCCCATCTTGTGTTTCCCAAGCCGGGCCAGGAGCTTGGCTTGCCCAGGATCGTCTACGCCGAGGTAGACGACGAGTTCCCTGCCGCGAACCGCGAAGCCAGCAAGCGGTGCGCTGCCTGAGTGGCCGCTCTCGTACCTGTAGGTGTACGTGCCATAGCCGACGATGCTTGGCCCCCACATATACGGCTGCTGCTTCGTAAGCCGCTTGCACATGGTCATGATTGCTTTGCAGTCCGCCAGCTGCTCGGGACTGGCTCTGGACGCGAGGTACGCTTCGACGCTTGCGCCGGTCGGTTTGGTTTTAATCTCAGCCATCGAGAATTCCTGATCTTCGGGAAGCGCAGTGCTACTGGTGAGTGCGACGCCAAACGTCCGCGGTGAGCGGACCGCGCGAGGCGCGCTACCCCCGACGTTTCACGGTTCGCTCCAACGCATAGTTAGTTGTCACGAAGCCCAGTCGAGCTTGAGCTTCTTCTTCTCAGCGGCGCAATCCCGCAGATAAAGATTGATCAGGTTCTGGTAAGGGATACTGCACTGCTGAGAAAGACTCTTGAAGTACTGGACCGTATCGGAGTCGAGTCGAATTGTGATCTGGCGCTTGGGTTTGCTCAGATACGGGTTCGGCTCGGACTTGGAAAAGTCATAGCGCTTTCTCATGGCAGCCACCTGGAGTATTCACGACGTTCCGAAGGAACCGCCTTTCGAGCGGGAATGATTCTAATGACGCGCTCCGACTCCCGAAAACTGTGACATACCACCAGCAATCGCAGCCGAATGCTGCCGACAGTGTAACTACACTGTAGTGCATGTCAAGAATGACATCCAACGAGGACCTTGGCCCTCTCGACGCTCAGGCGAACCCGGCCATTCTCAATGGCCGAGATCGTGGTCTGGGGAATACCGGTGAGCTTGGCGAGCTGGTTCTGGCTGAGCTCCTGCAACTCCCGAACGATGCGCACGGAGTCGCCAACCGAATCCTTCACACGACGCTTGGCAGGACGGAACTTACTCATTCTCAGCGTCTCCGATAGTCATGTGGAGTTACTTCAACCACCTGTAACAGTAGCTGTGATGCAACCACGCGATAAATGATGCGGTACTGCAAACTCAGTCGGGAGGAGAGGTGACCCTGCCATTTTCCAGATTGCTTCTGGATCTCAAGTGGAGTTGAGTCCAGCTGCTTGCCGGTTCGTGGGTGCTCCACAATCTACCAACGCGATCCGCGCAGCGGCCAAACGCCTGAATTAAGCCGAGCCACGAAGTGGCTTCGGCCTGAATGAATTGTTAGGCCCGCGCCTATGGCTTATATGGTTTGCCATTAACAAAAATGTCTCCGCCCAGCTCATCAATCTCATAGGCAAACCAACCTTTAGGGGTGTGCCGCCAAGTCTCGCGGTGCTTTTGAGTAGTCACGACATGATCCGTAGACTTCTGGTCGCGCTGAAGCATCAAACGTTCCCAGCGTTGGGTAGTAGTCACAATAGCGACATTGCCGTTTAGATCGATGCTCTCAACAACATTGGTCAAGGATATGGTTCTAGGGATGATGCTCCAATCCCGAAGAATATTCTTGCGCTGCTGATCGCGCGTAATGACTTCGCCGGACTCGTCATTGATTACGAAGTCTTGGGGAATCTCCGCCATGTAGGCTTCAATATCCTTGGCTTGAGTTGCTTGCGCGGTCCTCTGCAATGAAGCTTCGATACTCTTTTTGGCGGATGGCAGATCGCGTACGTGAGGCCCTGCACAGGCGGAAAGTGCTGCAGAGAGGATGACGGCAACTTTGCTGAGATGTGTCATAAGGGCCTAACGTCCGCGTTGAGCGGGCCGCGCGAGACCGTTCCAGCGCGCCGCAGGCGCACAATCTCTCCGCGCGCCTGTGGCGCGCCACCCGCAAGCTTTCACGGCTTTCTCCAACGCATAGTTAGACAACCTAGCGGTAGATTTCCTTGCGCTCGCCAACCTTGAAGATTGTCACCTCGCGCTGCTTGTCGTCCACGAGGTATACGACGCGATAATTGCCTTGGCGGATTCTGAACCGATCCGCATAGCCCGCGAGCTTTTCACAGCCTTGTGGCCTCGGGGTGCTCGCCAATGCCTGGATGCGCTCGATAAGGCGCAATCGAACGGACTTCGTGCCTAGTCGTTCAAGCTCCTTGCCGGCAGAAGCCTTGATCAGCAGCCTATAGGCGGCCACGGCGCTTCATGCCCCGAACGAAGCTCTCGAACGGGGAGCTACGCTCTTTGCGCCGCTCATCAAAGGCCTCGAGGTCGACAGCATCTTCAGCCAGCGCCGCTCTGACGGCGTCGTTCACCATGTCGGACATGGAACGGTCATTAGCCGCCGCCCGCAGGCGCAAGGCGCGATGCACGTCAGCCTCAAAGTAGACCGTTGCTCGCTTGGGGGAGGTCATGCGTGACAGTCTGACGCTATGACGTCAAAACGTCACTTTGCATTTCTAGGTTGTCTAACGCCTGCGTTAAGCGGGCGGGGCACAGGCCGAACAGCGCGTCGCGGGCGCTATGATTTCCCGAGCGCCCGCGGCGCCTACCGCCAAACATCTCACAGACTGCTCCAACGCATAGTTAGACGGCGAGCTACGACTAGCGAACAAGCAGATCCAGTTCGCGAGCATCAAGACCGGCCTCACGATAGTATTTCCGGCAAAACTCAAGAGCGGTGAATCCGTCCTCGTAGGCTGCGACGCTTCCATCGACCGGCCTGTCGAGGTAGATGAGGCCACCTTCAACCACAAACATGATCAGCGCCGGCTCAGGTGAGTCCTTCGTGATTACCAGCGTGTGAGCTTCGCCGGCGGGCTCATAGATGAAAGTACCAGGCTTTGCGACCCAGTCGTGCTCCAGGTACCGCCAGTGACCACGCATCGTGTAACCACGAACCGTGCCGACGTGATAGTGAGTGCCGAGCTTGGCGCCGGGGATACCCTTCAGAACAACACTAAATCCTCCGGAGGTGACATTGAAGTGGCAGGGTTGTATCCAGACACCATCGGCATACGGAACCCAGTGAGGACCTTCGTCGAGGTTGGTGTTGGTAACGAAGTGTTCGCGGCTTCTTCGATTTGGATCGAGGCCATCGGTGAAGCTGCTGAAAGCGGTGATAGGCAAAGGTGTCCCCTTATCTGAGCCCAAGTTCGAGAAGCCGGAATTCATTCAAAGCAGCAGGTTCAGCATTCCGGGCACCGGCGGCGCCCAGCCGAGAACTGTTCGCGGTCCGCTCCAACGCTCTGTTAGGCGTCGTATACCCATTGGTACAGTCAATCGGCTTTGAAACTGGAGGCATTACCAATCGAAATCCAATCGCGCCCTTGCCGCTCGTAGAGTTCGATCCATGCGACTTCAAACTCAACTGGTTGGTGCGTGCCTTGGGCGGTCATGCTGCTGCCGCGAGCCTGTACCTGCGCCATTACCCACCCGAGACTGCCATCACGTGAGACCTTAACGATTGGCGTAATGGAGTCCCGATAGAACTCGAATGTTGTGCCTGCGAGGTACGGACCTAGGAACTCGCGCCGCTGTTGTTTGGAGGGAGATGAAATCTCGCCTCGATTCAGCAGGACAAAGTTATCGGCTTGAGTAGCCAGTAGCGCGTCGATGTTGCCTTCGACGTGGGATCTGAGGCCTGCTTGGTGCAGTTCTAGGAGTTTCTGTTCGTCGGCCGATGTTGGAGGCGCTTCGGACGTGCAAGCCGCCACGCAGGCCGCGATAACAAGAGACAAAGGCAATGGCGATTGCCGCATTGACGTACCCTTTACGAGAAGAGGCCCAGGCGACGCCTAACGTCCGCGTTGAGCGGGCCGCGCGCCTGCGGCGCGCCACCTGCAATCTTTCACGGCCCGCTCCAACGCATAGTTAGATGTCAGTCAGAGTTGATACCGGGTGATGTCCAGCGCGCCATGGAACACGCCGAGGATCTCGACGTCTCCGTCGTCGCGGACCAAATAGGTGATGCGGTAGTGACCATACAAAAGTACCCCTACGTGCCGGGCTGATGTTAAATACCGGGCCCCAAGCTCCGGAAAGTCCGTCAGCGCTTGGGCACGCGCATAAATACCATCGACCGTGTCCGCAGCGGCCTGCGGATTGTCCACCGCAATGTACTCGTAAATATCCCGGAGCCAGCTCTGTGCCTCGTCGGTCCAGGCTATTCGCGCCATGTGCGGATGCGCCTGCCCATCTCCTCGTTAGAAATGCTGCGACCCGCATCGGCATCGGCGAGGCCACGCTGCACCGTCACGTGGAAGGCCAACTCGCGAACGATCTCCTCAGGCGAGCTATCGTCAGGCTGCTGGCGAACTAGCTGAGCAAGCTCTTCCTTGACCGTGGACATAGCTGCTACTTCTTGCTTGAAAGGCAGTGTGCCACAACGCAAAAGCGGAGCAAGACTGACATCTAACGTCCGCGTTGAGCGGGCCGCGCGAGGCCGAACCAGCGCGCCGCAGGCGCACAATCGCTCCGCGCGCCTGCGGCGCGCCACCAGGTGTCTTGTCAGGCAGCGACTCGGGAAACGCGCAAGCTCTTGCGTCGCTTCTCGGCATGCCATAGGTCGTACTGAGTCTGCTGATTCATCCAGCTCTCGGAACTGGTGCCGAAGGCAATCGATAGGCGCACGGCCATCTCCGGGCTGATACCGGCACGACCATTCAGCAAAGCGGAGAGCGTCTTACGACTGACGCCCAAAGCATCGGCCGCATCGGTTACCGACAGGTCTAGCGGTTCAAGACAGAGCTTGCGAATGATCTCGCCGGGGTGGGGAGGGTTATGGATCCTCATGGCTACCTCAGTGGTAATCCTCGTAGTCGACATCTACCGCATCCTTACCTTCGAATCTGAATGTGATGCGCCAATTGCTGCTGACGTCTACCGACCAGCTGCCAGCACGACCACCCTTCAGCGGATGCAGCCTCAAGCCAGGAAGCCCCATGTCGCTCGGGGCGGTCGCAGCATTCAGCGCTGCCAGGATCAAGCTCAAACGTTCTGCTTGGGCCGCCTGAATCCCAGCTTTGGATCCCGTCGCAAAGAACTTGCCGAGGCCCTTGTGACAGAATGTCCGGATCACGATGCCGATCGTAACCCATAACGTTACGGGTTACAAGACACCTAACGTCCGCGTTGAGCGGGCCGCGCGAGGCCGTTCCAGCGCGCCGTGAGCGTAGAATCTCTCTGCACGCGAGCGGTGCGCCACCCGCAATCTGTCACGGACCGCTCCAACGCATAGTTAGGCCGCGCTGACTTTGAGCGTCTCGATACCGCGCAGATCGACATTTCTCTTCGCTTGCCACAGATCGTAACTGTGCTGCATGGCGAGCCAGCTCTCAGCGGAGCGACCGAGACACTTCGACAGGCGCAGAGCCATCTCTGGAGTAACGCCGCTGACACCAGTCAAAACACGGCTGAGAGTAGACGGGGACACTCTGAGCTTGGTCGCTAGCTCGCGACCACTGATGCTATTCGGCTCGAGATACACCGTAGCGATGAACTCACCCGGGTGAGGAGGGTTATGCATGGCCATCAGTGATAAACCTCATAGTCCAACAAATAAGCCTGTCCGTCTCTGAACTCGAACGTGAGCCGCCAATTGCCATTGACCAAAACCGACCAGCGGCCCCGTTCGGCGCCTTTGAGCGGATGTAGCTTGAAGCCCGCTACATCCATATCGCCAATGGCTTGGGCAGTTTCCAGGGCGATAAGCAGCATCCGTAGTCGCTTCGCATGCTTGGGCTGAATGCCTCCAAGACTTCCGGCCTCATAGAAGCGGCGCAGCCCCTTGTGCCGGATCGACTGAATCACGCGCGAAGTGTAGCACGGTGCGCATCACGCAACAAGCAGCCTAACGCGGGAGTTAAGGCGCGTGCAGTAAGCATGTCGCTTTGAACGAATTGTTAGGCCGCCGGCTTGAGGAAGGCCCCACGCCGTCGTGCCGCACGCAGCAACAGCACAACCACGACTGTGACCGACACGATCACCAGCAGCGAACTTTCCGGACCGAAAATTCCGCCGGTCAGCCAGTCGGGCCCGGCATAGCGGCTTTCGAGCGGCGCTACGGCGCGCCAGTCCTCGATGCCGGAAAGCGGCACGCCACTGAGCAAGATGGTGAAGTTCCATGCCGCGTGATTGGCGGCCACCACCCACAGGTTGCGCGTCAGGACGAACAGCCCGCCCCACAGCAGGCCCAGCACTGTCACCGACATCAGCATGGCCACGATATCGCCGGGTCCACCGAGCGCCACGTTCTCCAAGTGCGGCAGGGCGAACAGCACCGTTTGCACCACCAATCCCACCATCGTTCCCCAGGCCCGCTCCAGCAGCCGAAACAACAGGCAGCGGTGGATCAGCTCTTCCAGGGTGGCCGCAATTCCGATGAGGGCCGCCACGCCCAACAGCGCCGGCGAGGCGCCGCGGAACAGCACCAGTTCGTAGGCGCCGAACGCGAACAGCATGGCGATCGGCAACGCCACCAGGGCGGCGCCGCCCACACCGCCAAGTATCAGGGGAACCGGCTGCAGCTGCAGCTCGGTCGCTTTGCGCTTTTCATGCCAGTGCACATAGGCCCAGTAGCCCGCCATGGCCACCAGGATGATGCCAGCACGTCTGAACACGCTGAGCCATGCGGGCCCAGGCTGGAACACCGTATCGATCAGCGGCAGTAGGCCTTGCCGAAAGACCAGTACCGAACCCATGATCGCCACCCCGCCCAGCAGGAGCGAGCCCAGCATCCGGAGGGTGGCGCGTATGCGCTGGCGAGCGATGCCTTCCGGTTCCGCAGGAAGGGTGCGGCTCGGGTCGAAACGATCAGAAGACATGGCATCTTTGCTGGATAGGGGTGAGTCAGGGAGCAGAGAATCTGTAACTGGGTCATGAACTTTCATGTCGGCCTAACGACCGCTGCATCGCATAGTTAGGCCGCGCGAATCTTGACGATCTCGCTCTTGGAGGATGGGGCAGGCACAGCTTCACCGGCCTCACGAAGGGCTTCAATGTGCAGTTCGATGCCTTCGCGGATGAGCTTCAGAACTTCACGCCGGGATTCGCCGACCGCAACGCACCCAGGCAGATCGGGTACGTAGGCCCCGAAGCTGGTTTTGCCTTTTTCCACTACAACGAGATATTCCACAACTGCGCTCCTAGGTCTTCTTAAAGCCGGCACCCTTGAGGATACTATTCAACGTCCCGGGCGGCACGTCGATGCTTGGTTTACCCGCTACCGTCACGGTTCCGGGCTTTACAGAATGCTGAAATTGCCGGTGGCTGCCTTTGGTACGGACATGCCGCCAACCGTCTCGCTCCAAGAGCTTGATTACTTCGCGAACCTTCACTTATTGGCACCCAGATTGCGCGGCCTAACGTCCGCGTTGAGCGGGCCGCGCGAGACCGCTCCAGCGCGCCGCGAGCGTAAAATCTCTCTGCACGCGAGCGGCGCGCCACCCGCAACCTCTCACGGCCCGCTCCAACGCATAGTTAGATCGTCGAGCCCCAATTGACTGTATGTCAGTACTGACATATACTGCACTCTGTGGCTGCAGCTGACAAGCCGGTGGTATGGCTGCATGGGGAGATCAAGACTCCGCCGTTGGCAACGGCTGCCAGGATCGAAGCCGGGATGTTGCTGAGAAGGCTGCAACGTGGCGAATCCTTAAGAATGCCTCATTCACGGCCCATGCCGACTATAGGCCGAGGATGCCATGAATTGCGCGTCCGTGACCGGACTGCAAACTGGCGAATCATTTACCGAGCCGATGTGGACGCGATTGTGATTGGAGAGGTCTTCGCCAAGAAGACGCGAACCACACCCAAGGAAATGATTGCGGTCTGCCAAAGGCGATTTCGGGAGTATGACGATGCGTGCAAGTAAGAAAGCCAAGCTCACGAGTCGCGGCTGGAAGGTTGGAGATGCCCAGGAGTTCCTGGAGCTCACGCCGGAAGAGGCTGCGCTGATCGAGCTACGTCTTAAACTTGCCGAGGGCCTCAAGGCTCGGCGCAAGCGCAAGCGACTGACGCAGCACGACCTGGCGGCAGCGGTGCAATCCAGCCAGTCGCGAGTTGCCAAGATGGAGTCGGGGGATCCGACTGTTTCCATCGACTTGCTGATGCGGTCACTCATCGCACTTGGCGCCTCGAGACGAGACCTTGCGAGAATCATCGCGCCGCGCTGATTCGGCGATCTAACGTCCGCGTTGAGCGGGCCGCGCGAGACCTTTCCAGCGCGCCGCAGGCGTAAAATCTATCCGCGCGCCTGCGGCGCGCCACCCGCAACCTTTCACGGACCGCTCCAACGCATAGTTAGCTGTCACGACAACCATCAATGATCTTCCGCATTGAACGCGCCGACTCAATCCAGGGCCGATTTTTGATCTCATCAAAGCCCGAAAGCTCCAGTCGTTCAAGCTGTCCTTCCGGATGGTAGACGAGCCGGTGTCGAGCTGCATCGGCTAGCACTTCCGTAGGCGGCGGAATGGACCGCCCAGCGAGCAGCGCAGCGACGCTCTGCTCGGCATCTCGCAAAAGCTGCGTCCGCGCTTCGTTGAGACCGGCGCATGCAGAGGCGGCAATCGTGTAGGCGCTCGAGTTCTCATAGCCGTCGCGAACCGTAACGCTGTCACCAAGCCAGTGAACGGAATATAGAGGCTTGTCGCCAACACCGTACTTCCAGTAGCCAAGGCCGCGATCAATGTGATCCGGGCCGAACCGAACATCGACGTTCGCGCACGATGCACACGCTACCAAAGCAGCGATAACTACTGGAATAGTTCTCGTGCCTGCGCGTCTCATGAGTGACAGCTAACGTCCGCGATCAGCGGCGGCGCGCAGTCGGCGCGCCGCTTGCTGATCGATGCCCTGCCGCGCCGGAGCCGGTCCCTGCAAGCGGCGTGCCGACGCGCGACGACCGCTGCATCGCATAGTTAGAGGGCAGCTTGCCAGCCAACCAGGTCAGCAGCACCAGAATCGCTACAAACTTGACGCTGTCTACCGCCATGTGGGCGTAAGAGGTTGCGTCTAGAAGGTTGCGCAAGAAACTGTTCAGGAATGTCGGAGAGAGACTCGCTACTACTGTGATCAGGCCGGTCATGGCAGCGGCCAGAAGTGCATGAGGCCGACCGAATCTAGCCAGCAACAAGGCGCTCGGGATTGCCGCAAATAACAACGCCAGGGCGTGAACGGAGTGCGCCCAGACCCGCGTTCCGGCAAGGCGACCGAGTGACGATTTGAAGGCATCAAGGCCGGGGGCGACGCCCCAGATCCAACCGTTGAGGTAGTAGACCAGCACGAAGTACAAGGCTGCCGCCAGCAGTACGACGGCGAAGTACCTAGCCTTGGCAAAAAGCACTCTGGCTGCCCTCTAACGTCCGCGTTGAGCGGGCCGCGCGAGACCGTTCCAGCGCGCCGCGAGCGTAGAATCTCTCTGCACGCGAGCGGCGCGCCACCCGCAACCTTTCACGGCCCGCTCCAACGCATAGTTAGGCCGCAGCTGCATCAGTTCTTGAGAAATGTGACCCGGACAATCTTGCCGTCCTTGATTTCATAGATGGCAACTGCCTCTATCTTGCCCTCTGCCGGTGGCGCCGCCACTACACGCTCATGGTCGATGACGAACCTCCCGAAGGTGACTCGCTTGATGATCTCGGCATGCACACTAGGGTTGCTGAAGCGAAGCCGATACCTAGTGCGCATCTCGGCCTTGCCTGTCTGCGTGACTTGATTGGGGTAGTCTGCAAGGACTGCATCTTCTGCGTAGACGCTAAGGAAGCCCTCTAGATCCCTGCGGTTGTAGGCGGCAAGTTGGGCGTCGACGATCGTCTCGGGCGACGCGGTCTGACCTAACATCGTGGTAGCTGTCGCGTTGCCAGCAATTACCGGAGTCCATGGCAAGCACGCAATGCAGAGTAAGCCGACGGTAACTGTGGTGCGGGAATCCTTAAAAAGCGACACAAGGTTCTCCTGCGGCCTAACGTCCGCGATCAGCGGCGGCGCGCAGTCGGCGCGCCGCTTGCGCTACCAACAATCTGCGCTCCGCCGGCACTTCCTGCAAGCGGCGTGACGACAAGCGCTGACCGCTGCATCGCATAGTTAGACGTCATGTGCGCCATAAGAGTAGAGATCAAACTCGATACTTGCACCGGTTAAAGCAATCATGCTGCTGGCCCGAGGTGAGATGTGGAAGCCGCGGTTCCATCCTGCCGTATGAATCCCAATTCGTAGCTGCACTTTGAAGTCGTCGTTAAGTCCCTTCCAAAAGCCAACATCGGGTGGGAAACGTCCCAATAGTGACTCAATGGCGTCACTCGGGGATGCTGGCGCCTTGCCCTCTAGGGTCAGGAACCAAGCCCCACCGGTGAATGGTGGACTGCGCGGCCCTTTTTTCTCCCCCTTGCGATGCGACGCGGTGGGCCTACAGCCAAGACGCTGCGACGCAATGTCCGGATCAAGTCTCTCACCGTAGAGGGCGAGGGTGACACGAAACTCATCGACTGGTCCGCCGACCTCCGCGACATCCTTCGATCCACGAATTGGCGAGACCTTCTCAGACATGACGTCTAACGTCCGCGTTGAGCGGGCCGCGCGCGGCGATTGGAAGGCGCCGCGGGCGCTAAGATTTCCCGAGCGCCCGGGGCGCCCTTCGCCAATCCTTTCACGGACCGCTCCAACGCATAGTTAGGTGTCACTGGCTCAGCATCCTCGCAAACTCATCCACCTGACGCTGATCGAGGACTTTGAACTCCGCAGCCCATTTCTGAAACTCCGATTCGTCTCCTGCAAAGTGCAGCGCGCGCGTAATGCCTAGTTGCCCGTTTTCATAGTAGAGGCGAGCACGCGAAAACGCCGGATGAGCAGGATGGCCTGCGAGGGTGAAGATCCACATGCTTCGCGTTTTGGGGTCGTCGCACTTACGCTGATGTGCCCATATGTCGGCACATTCGATACCTGGCAGGGCTTCAATGCCCGCCCGATAGGTCTCTAGGTCTTCTGCAGTGATTCGTGCATCTGGAAATGGCGTTAACGGCTCGGTGTCGCCCACTGCCGCTGTAAGTGGAGCGCCAGCCAAAATGGCAATAACAGCCAGGTTAGCGAAAGGCGACATAAGTGACACCTAACGTCCGCGTTGAGCGGGCCGCGCGCGGCCGTTCCAGCGCGCCGCAGGCGCCAAAATCTTCTGCGCGCCTGCGGCGCGCCAGCCGCAAGCTTTCACGGACCGCTCCAACGCATAGTTAGGTTGCACTGCTACGGCTCGGTTGTGCCATCGATTCCCACAAGCTCTTTGCAGCCGCCACTCGCGACCGCCGCGAGCACAGAGGCGAGCGATCCGTCCGCTGGCCTCAGCTTGACAAGTGTTTCCCCGCCCTTTGCAACTCTTGCCACCGAGTTGGAGCTGTACCACTTCAGGTCTTCACCTAGATACTCAATAAACCATACGACCACATCGTTCGGCTCTGCTATGCACCGACCGTAGAACGTTCGAGTAGTCTGCTGAAGAGAAGTCGGATCCATGTAGTCGTATTGGCGTCCCGGGTAGGTATGTCGCGAATTCACACCCTTTAACTCAGTGCCATCGAGCTCAAAGAACCGCAGCCCAAACCGCTCGTCACATTCAACACACGCCGTGCCTCGAGCCAGGAGAACAATGGAGCCGTCGGCTCCACGAATAATGGAGATCGGCTCTGAGTTGTAGAGCGGAATCTTAAGGCGTCTCCCATTGGTGAAGAGAACTACAGTGCGCTCCACGTCGCCCTGAGTCTGCTGTTTTTCAGTGAAATGCTCGACTCCGGCAATTTGCCAAGTGTCCGAAGGCCCTTCCGACTCAGCGCCTGCGGCGCTAGTCAACATGATGCAGGCAAATGCGACGAGGCACTTCATGTGCAACCTAACGTCCGCGTTGAGCGGGCCGCGCGAAACTGTTGCAGCGCGCCGCGAGGGTAGAATATCTCTGCACGCGAGCGGCGCGCCACCCGCAAACCTTCTCGGACCGCTCCAACGCATAGTTAGGTGTCATTGCCATCTCTACTGTGGGAGATCCCAGACGTGTCGCGGCCAAGGAAAGGCGACCGTAAAGAGCCACGGGACAAAGAATGCATGAAAAGCAAAGGCATTCTGTAGTGTAGGCCTACGCGAATTGCGAATGGCTGCGATGGTTGAAAAGAATAGGCCGATATAGTTGTAGCGGGCAACGATCATGGTAGACACAAGCAAGACATCTGGAGGGTCCAGCCGTATTCGAACCTCGTGAACGATCGCCAGGATTGCAATCGCGGCACAGAGAGCCAGAACAGGTCGGGCTATGACTGGCCTGTCTGGAAGGATAAGGAGGTTTGCAGTCATGGCGATTGCAGTAAGTGGCGCAATCAAGAAATACGAAAGTGGTGAATGCGTGGCGAGCCAGAATGCGTGGAGTTCAGTTGCGAAGGTCGAGAGCCCAGAGCTCCGAAAACCCAGCACGAATGCTGGCGCGAGGAGGAGGAAAAGAAGCAAGATCGCCTCGTAGGCCCATGCATCCCGACTAAAGCGAGGACTGCTACTTGGCTTGGCGAGATTGTCGAAAGTGGCCACGTCGATGCCGGATTCTCAATGACACCTAACGTCCGCGTTGAGCGGGCCGGGCGCAGCCCGGACAGCGCGCCGTAGGCGCGATAATCTTCTGCGCGCCTGCGGCGCGCCACCCGCAACTTGTCACGGACCGCTCCAACGCATAGTTAGACCGCAGGACCCTCAATCAATCGTGACGCCCATTTTTGCATCAAACTCCTCGCGCTCGATAGGAGTCATGCGATTTCGTATTACGCGCAGTGTGTAGCCGCCCACGAGGCGATCGTCTTCAATGGCCATCCAGTCAGACACTCGGTCGAGGGGTACTGTTACAAGTTGGCCCAACTTGACAGTCGTCACATCGACGGGCTCGTTGCCAATTGTCCCCCGAAAACTATCGCCAACGATGGAGACGTCTTCGAGCCAGATGTGCTCCACGGCATCACCCGCCTTGATGCGAGCCTTAAGTGACAGATAACTCTGACCGGGTGGCGGATTGATAAGGCGATGCCGAAAGTCACCAATGCTATTACGCGCCATTAACATGGCCGCGGACATTTCGGCGTCTTCGGCGCGGATGTTATAAACAGTCGGCTGCCCTGGTCGTTCAGTCTTAGGTAGAGGCGCGTCCGCTTCCGAACACGAAGCTAGCGGAAGCCACGTGAGGAAGAGAAACCAGACTTTGTGACGAGGCATCCTTCCTTCCTGCGGTCTAACGTCCGCGTTGAGCGGGCCGCGCGCAGCCGTTCCAGCGCGCCGCAGGCGTAAAATCTCTCCACACGCCTGTGGCGCGCCACCCGCAACGTCTCACGGCCCGCTCCAACGCATAGTTAGGCGTCTCCTGACTTCGCAAGGCCGATCTTGGAAATTCGAAAGGTTGCGGGATTCGAGCGAGACAATGCACTGCCTTTGATCTCAATCCAACCGCCGCGGGCGGCGGTCTGAATCTGAGAACGAATACTCCGAGATGGCCACCACACAAGCGTGAAGTACGCAACCGTGGCGACGCCTGCGACTACAAATGCGATGGTTGATTCCGTAGCGATTGCGACTCCCCAAGCGAGAAGAATCGAGAAATAGATCCATCGCAGCGTAGGATCAAGCATATAGGTAGTCGCATGCTCGTCATCCTGGATGAGCATATAGCCGCCGATGCGTTTCCTAGCAAACGTAGACGACTGATCAGACTGCACGGGAGATGTCATTTGGATAGACGCCTAACGTCCGCGTTGAGCGGGCCGCGCGAGACGCGGACAGCGCGCCGCAGGCGCTAAAATCTTCTGCGCGCCTGCGGCGCGCCACCCGCAACGTTTCACGGTCCGCTCCAACGCATAGTTAGGTGGCCGTTAGGCACGTTGATCGGCATTCTGGGCAAAGCCTTTGCTGCATAAGCCATCGATACCAGTTTTGGTGCTTTTGCATTGCGGCGAGCCAGAGCCATCGACACCCACACTTTGGGCAGCGAATCATTGCCAGGGGGAAGGCGAAGCTCAGAAGTGAAATCAGACCGCCCACCATCACAAGATAATCGGATTCCGATGCGAGCGGGCCACTGAGGCGCATGAGCCACAACGTAACAAGTGCGCTGGCGAGAATGATGCCGCCTGCTGCAA
>Ga0163150_10004009_pt1 | contig 20080 bp, 20 predicted proteins | sample OliLakLV19P2IB_FD_148628 | JGI IMG/M metagenome (GOLD analysis project Ga0163150, IMG submission 148628) | Freshwater microbial mat bacterial communities from Lake Vanda, McMurdo Dry Valleys, Antarctica - Oligotrophic Lake LV.19.P2.IB | ecosystem: Environmental > Aquatic > Freshwater > Lake >...
GTCGGATATTGGCCGAAATCGAACGCGGCCATTCCACCATCAACGGAATTCCACTCAAAACCGTCACAAATGGCACGAGGTAGCGCATGGGACGCAAGCGAACCCCAGTAAATGACGCGATTCGGACCGGTGTCGCGGTTGGATTGCCTGCTTCGGAGGTGGCTCGGCAGTCAGGCATCAGCGAAAGGACCGCACGGCGCCGAATGGCCGAGGTTCGGTCGGGTGCGGCCGCTCCAGGACCGGCCAGGAGCTTCTCGGCCGACCTCGCCGCCATATCGGTGCCTTCCGATCCGGCGGGGCCGTCTGAGGGGGACCTGGACGGAGGAATCCCCACGGATGAGGAACTGGAAGAGGCGGGACGTGGGGGTCCGGAGGCGATCGACCAAATGCTGGCGTCGTTCCGTGCACAGTACGACGAGACGCCGCCGGGGCCGCTCAAGAAGGGCTGGGGGGCGCTGGTAAAGGACACCCTCAAGGAAAAGCGTACGGGGACTCCGCCGGCACCGAAGGAAGAGCTGGACCTCGTCGCCGCAGCGAAGCGAGCTCGCGCCCAACTCCACGTCTTGATCGACACGTCTCCGGAGGACGCTGGCCGTTGAAGGAGCCGCACCCGACGCCGGCTACAGAGATTGCCGATAATCTCGTTCGCCGGTACGGCAAGGTTCGGGCGCACATTGAAATCGATCGCCTTCTAGACCAGATCCCCGTGACGGACCTGGCCGGCTTGGCGTGTGACTGGGAAGGTTTTTGGGCGAGGTCGTCTCAGATCCTGCCCAAGACCGACTGGATTACGTTCGGTCGGCTCGCAGGTCGCGGCAATGGCAAGACGCTTTCGATCGCGCACTACATCAACAGCGAGGTGAGAGCGGGACGGGTCATGTGCCTTGGGATGGCGGCTCAGAACGAGACAAAGACGATCGCGGTGCAGGTTCAGGGGCTCATCGACACATCCACCCCTCGATTTGTGCCAGTGTTTACAGCTTCGACCAACGAACTGCGGTGGCCGAACGGCGCGATCGGTTACGCGTTCTCGCCAGAATCGCCTGGCAACATACGAAGCCCGAGCATGCACCTGTCGTGGCTATCTGAAATCCAAAGCTGGCCCGAGGCGACGCGGGAGGAGGCGCTGCTGAACTTCGACTTCGCCACGCGCGTCGGGTACGCGCGACAAATCTGGGACGCGACGCCGAAGCGCGGCCACGCCATTCTGAAACGGTTCATTGCTCGTGCGAAAGCCGACCCGGAGAACCATGTTCTCGTCGGCGGCACGATCTACGAAAACCGTCGGAACCTAAGTGCGAAGGCGATCAAGAAGTTGGACGACGCCTACGCCGGAACGAGGCAAGGGCGGGAAGAACTCCTGGGCGAGATGCTCGAGGACTCGGAGGCCGCTCTCGTGCGGAACGAGTGGATCGAAAAAAACCGACGCCCAGCGCCGGAGTGCGTATCGCGCCGCGTCCTCTCCGCCGATCCGGCCAAGACAAGCCGAGCGGGATCGGACCGGACCGGGCTTGTGGACATTGCACTCACCGCGGATGGTCAGCTCCTGGTCATGGGCGACTATACGGGACGGTATCGACAGGCGGAATGGATCGATCTCGCGATTGACCGATACATCGCCGGTCGGTGTGACTTGCTCGTCATCGAAACGAACACCCTTCAAGATGCACTCTTTGAGTTCATCTCGATGGTCGCGCGCCAGCGGGGGTTGAGCGCTCAGCTCGTGAAGTCAGAGACGACACGTCACCAACCTGGGATCGTATACGTCAAGGAGGTTTTTGCTCGCGGACCGAAGGAGGATCGCGCTCAGCCGCTCGCGACGGCATACGAGCGTGGGCGGGTCTCGCATGTGATTGGCGTGGACCTCGTCGCGCTCGAGGAGTCGCTTACGACATGGGAACCCGCGAAGGGACTGCGATCGCCAGACTCCATCGACGCCCTCGCGCACGGTGCCGTCGAACTTCTAGGGGTAGTGGGCCTTGCGGACCACGCGAGGACGGCCTTCAAGGGCATCAACTCGCTCTCGGCGGCGGTCTCCCGGGTGCCCTCAGCGGGCGCGGTCGGGAACATCGCGGCGCTTCTCGGTGGAGGCACCGGCACCGGCGGACGCATCTAGACTCGGCCCTCGGGAGGCGTAGGGGTGCATGGTGGTGGACCTCCGGAGGACGCCTTATGCGAGGCGCGTGCCACGCGAAACTTGCGGCCCCACTGGGGCCCTACCTCGCCGTCTGCGGCAGGTAGTGGAGTTGTCAATAAGGCGTCACACCACCTGTAACGGGTTACGCGTCTTGTATCGTCTTGCGTGCAAGCGCGGCACATGCGCGCGAACGTTCTGTCCGAAGGCGCGCCTTGAACGCGGCAACGTCGCAGCCGCTCGCTCTGACGGACGCCTCCTCCGCGAGCTCGCTGAAGTCGACTTGGGAGACCGCGCAGCCGAAGGCATCGCGACCGAGCCGCTCGAAGAAATAGCAAAGCCGCCCCGAGGCTAGTTTTGAGCGCGCAATCCGCTGCGCCCAGTATCGGGCTATGGCCAATAGCGCAACGCCTTCAGAGCGACCGCCCCCCCTAGTCGCGCGCGCACGACGTCCGCCGTCAGCGGGCCTTCCGCTCGACGTCTCGGAGCTCGCGCTTGTCAGGTTGATCATCGAGAACGTCGGCTTGTCAGAGGCCGCGCGGCAACTCGAGACGCCGCGGAGCACGCTCGCGGTCGCCGCCGCTGGTGGCGGCCTACGGAACGCCACACGCCTCGTGTTGGCCGAGCAGCTGCGTCGTCGCGCTGGGGTCATCGTGCCCCCGGCGCTGCGATTGCGCGTTTTCTAGACTGTCGGTGCGCTCGTCAACCCCGCGGCGGTGAAGGACGACAGGAAGCGCGCTTCGCTGGCGCGCGAGTACGCCGCCATCGCGAAGAGCCCCCGCACTGGCTAACAGGCGAAGGGCGAAGGGCGTTGCTTCCGACGATCAAGGTACGAGACGCAGGGCCGGTGCAGCGGGCACCTCGGCGGACGGAACGACGTCGGTTGGCACGGGCGGCAACTCGATCAGCTCCGGCGGCTCGATGCCGTACTCGTTCGCGACGGAGTCGACGTACCTCTGGTCGATCACGAACTTCCCAGCTCGAGCGGCCTCGATGTCCGCGAAGAACGCTGCTCGGCGTGTGCCGACCGATGCTCGCTCGGCGTCGGCGTCAGGGTCAGGCAGGATGTAGCGACGCGTCGGCGCAAGCGTGCTGTCCCCGAAGTTCATCGCGCACCATGGCTCGATAACCCCGGTGAGGATGCCGCGCTCGATGGCGGCGAGGTCCCCTTGCACCTTCGTCGACGCGACGCCGAACAGCGACTCGATGTCTATGCCGGGCGCTCCGCCCTGCGAGCCAAGGGTGCCGTCGGTGCCGAGATAGATCCGAGCCGCGGCCTTCTCGGCGTTCTCGACGAGCTTCTCCCAGACCTGCCATGCGGTGGAGTTGTTCGTAAGAAAGTCGACCGTCGAGCCCGCGGGTTTGATGCCGACCGGCGCATCGGACGTCGCGATACCTCGGAGTAGCTCCGCCATCGCCGTGGCCTCAGCTGACAGCGTGCCGTCCGCGCTCTGTAGCGGCACGCCTTCGGGGAGGGCCCCGATGACCTTCGCCGAACCGTGGGCGACGCTACCCTTCGACCAGTCCCGGATCGCGTAGGCGTGGCGCGCCCACACGACAGCGGCCGCCAAGATCGCCGCGTGCTTGAACGGGTCGTGGTCGTACCGCTGGAACACGACCCAGCGCCCATCACCGTGCGTGATCGGCACCTCGTCGTAGGCCGAGCCGAGGCTACGAATACCCGTGCCGCTGGCTACGCGTGCCTTGAAGCACCCCTCGTCGCCATCCCAGCGCACGAACTCGATCGGCCATGCCCTGACCACGAAGTCGATGCGCGATCCGTCGTCGCGAGTCGAGGCGGTGTTCGTGGCGAAGGCGACGTCATGGTTTACCAGACACGCGTGAATGCTTGCGGCGGTGTTCGGGCGGATGCCTACGCCGTTCTGTCCGAACAGAGCATCACCCTCGTCGGCGATCGACTTGCCGCGCGCCTTCGGGGCCGCAACCATCTCGACCTTGATGCAGCGCTGCGGCGCCAGTCGGTTCTCGAACGCGACCGCTAGCGCGTCGTCCGTGCGCATCGACTCGGCCATCCGAGCCGGAAGCCTGAAGTCGCCGCGGAGCTGAGCGTCGCGGGCGCTGAAGATCTCAGCGAGTGTCCACGACGTAAGGGGAAAGCCTCCACCCTTCGGGGTCACAAGCGCGGAACTGAGCCGCCGCACGTCGAACTCCGCCTCGGTCCGCACCTTGCGGGCTCGCTTCGTCGGTGCGCCCATTGCCGAAAAGTATGTTTGATTGCCCACCCTACGGGTAATGTTTTGAACCCCGGCGCGACGACCTGAATCGGCGAAGGTGCGCGAGAATGTCTGCGCGATTGATGACGTAGTAACGACGATTGTATCGAGCCATATAGCAGGACCGGCAGCGGCCCCGGAGGATCGCAGGGCTCGAACAGTCGTGCTCGATGCACTCACGTGACGGTCGACTCATCGGCGGAAGCATACACGCAGGTTGTTCAAAACACTTTGCGCATACATGGTGCATGCAATCAGTGTTGGGGCCAGTGGCCACCGCTAGAAATCCTGACCTCGCGACCCGGCAAAAGCCGGCGGCCATGGCGCGGTCGAGCAGGGTCCCGAACCTAGCTACGTCGAGCCGCCGCGAGCGCGTTGCAGAGCACGAACGCGTGCTCGCCTGGATGAAGCTGGTAGGTGCCCCGTGAGGCTGCGGCGAGTGACCAAGCTCTCGATCGTGCTCGAAGGCGGAGAGTTGCCGGACGAGTTTCGTATCTTCGCCTTTGGCGTTGTGGAGTCCACAAAGGGCCCCATCACGTTCGACGAGGATGCGGCGAAGTCGGTCATGGCCGAGTACGTACTCCATGGGACTGAGCTCATGATCGATTACGATCATGCGTCACTGGCCCCGGTCTCGATTGACCCCGCCCATGCCGGAAAGGCGGCTGGGTGGTTCAATTTAGAAGTCCGCGACGGCGAGCTCTGGGCAACGTCTGTGCGCTGGACCCCGCGAGCGGCGGAGATGCTCGCTCAGCGTGAGTGGAGATACATCTCCCCTGCATTCAACACCGACAAAGACGGGCGCGTCACGAGCCTGCTGAACGTTGCGATTACGAATCTGCCGGCAACGCGCCGGCTCGAACCCCTCATGGCGGCATCAGCTGTCGCCCTCGGAGCAAGCATGCTGAGCGAAGAGACTATGGAGGAAGCGCGTCGAGCGATCCACGATGGCGACGAGGCGAAGTGCATGGAGCTCCTGAAGGGCATCGTCGAGGCCGCCTCCGGTGAGCCTGCGGACGCGCCCGCCGAGGAGGATCCGGTCGCAATGGCCGTCGAGCCCACTGCCGAGGAGGAGAAGCCCGCCGAGGTCATTGCGGCAAGCGCGCGCCTGATACGTCTCTCTGGCGCCTCTTCCTTCGGCGCAGCCGTCGACGAGGCCGAGGTCTGGCGTACCGAAGCGCTCGGCGCTCGCGCAGCGCTGAAGCAGGTCGCCGAGGAACGCGCCGTCCTCGAGCTCGGCAAACGCAAGGAGAACGCGATCGCGCTCACGAAGCTCGGAGCGGAGACTCCGCACACTTCGGGCCTCGCGAAGGGCAAGCTGTGCAAGCGGCTTCTTGACGAGCCGCTTGATGAGCAGAGTGACCGCGTGACGGCGCTGCTTGCCGCGCGCGGCGGTAAGTTGCCTGTCGACGTGAAGCCACCGGCAGCGGGCGGATCTGGCGACAAGGATTTCGCTAACGCGGCGGGCGATGTCGTGGCGCTCTCGGTTCGCGAGCTCGATATGTGCGCCGAGATGAAGATCGATCCGAAGGACTACGCCGCGCGCAAGCCGGCAAAGAAGGGCTGAGCCAATGGCCAACGCAATCGCAAATATCCAGCTCGAAGGCATTGGCCAAGACGGCCACCGCTTTCATGTTCCCGTCAAGAGCGGGACGACCATTTGGGACGGCGTTCTCGTCTCTCAGATGCTCGACGGCACGGGGCTCGTTCCTGCCTCGACGGTCGGCGCGGGGCCTGCGTTCGCCAAGTCGACGCACAAGGTTGTCGGCGACGGCACGAACCGATGCGTTGTTGAGTCGTTCCGGATCTACAGGCTGACGAACGGTGCAACGAGCAACGCCTTCAGTGACGCGTCCCTGATTGGATCTCCGGTGTACGCGTTCGACGATCACACCGGATACGACAACGACAACGCCGGAACGCTGAAGCAGTGCGGATCGTTCCAGGGAATGGAAGCGGACGGAAAGATCCGCGTATTCGTGACGGCAAGCGGCATCTTCGCTGCCGGAGCCGACGCGGGCGAGTCCTCTGCATTCTCCGGTAACGGCGTCCGCGGCGCGAGCACGGCCGACGTCGCCAACCTTGCGGCCTTCACAGTGGCGGGCGTCGACGGCCTCACGTACGTCGCAGGCGAGCGCATCCTCCTCAAGAACCAGACGACGGCCACGCAGAACGGCATCTACGTCGTCGGCACCGTCTCCGCAGGCACTGCACCGCTCACCCGTGCGCTCGACGCCGACGGTGCGGACGAAGTCATCCCGGGCATGCTGGTGCACGTCTCGGCCGGAACCGTGGCTCTCGACTCGTGGTGGGCTCTCACGGCGAACGCCCCGGTGGTGATCGGAACTACGAACCTTACGTTCGCCCAGATCCCCACGCACGCGAACCTCTCGGCCACGGGCGGCGCGGCTCTCATCGGCATCCAGGACACAGCGTCGGCCATCACCGGCACCAATGTGGAGACGGCGCTCGCCGAGCTCGCCGCGATCGTGTCGCCCGGTGGCGTCACCAAGATCCAGATCGTGACCGGAACCTTCGTGGCTGGTCTCTGCACCATCACGGTCGGCGCGGGTCAGGCGGTCACCGCGGCGACCAAGGGCTTCCCGTGCATGTCGGCGATCGTGACCGGCTCGGCCAACGTCGGGGCGATGGCACACATGCTCGCGAACAACGTCGTCGGTGGCTCCGGCGTCGGCCAAGTGCTCTTCCGCATCCTCGACACGGCCGGCGGCACCGACGTCGACGCGGCCGGCCTCTTCGCCGCCATCCTCATCAACTGACCGTCCGAAGAACTGAAAGAAGACGATCATGGCCAAGCTGAATCCCGCGACCACCCTTCCGCAGTCCTCGCAGGACGCGCTCGAAATCTTCGACGAGCGCTACCGCGGAGCGCTGGAGGCCCTCAAGACGACTCCGCAGACGTGGGTCGACGACCTCGGCGAGGTTCACACCACGCCGGCGCTCTCGACCCGCTACCCGATGACGATCCTGGCTCTGAAGTATCTCGAGGTGATCGACCTCGCCGGATCCTTCAAGCGCATCGGTGAGAAGGACGTCGCGCTGACCGTCGCCGAGTATCAGGACGGCGTCGAGATCGAGCTCACGAAGCTCATGTCGAACTCCTTCTCAGCGCAGCAGTGGGCGGAGGCCCCGGCGGCAATGCTGAAGTCGGAACAGACGTTCAAGCTGAAGCTCATCGCCGCTGCACTCGTGGCGAACACCGAGACATGCGGGTGGGACGACCTCGCGCTCTTCCACGATGCGCACCTGTCGAACCCCGTTCACGACAACGGCTTGACGTTCGACAACCTCCAAGCGTCGGCCAAGGACGTGGCGAGTCTCACCTCGCTCGAGGAGGAGATCACGCTCATGTCCGAGGTGCTCGACACCAACGGCGATCCGCTCGGCGTCATGCCGACTCACATCGGCGTACCGCGCGCAAAGTTCCAGTTGCTGAAGAACCTACTGAAGCAGGACTTCGTTCCGTCTGGCGCGGGGACCGCGACGATGCGCAACCCGTACAACGACGCTGGGCTGACCGTCGTGCGCATGGATCAGTTGACCGATACCAACGATTGGTACCTGTTTGACATGAACCTGATTGCCTCCGGCGTGACGCCGTGGACGGTCGCCAAGCTGGCGATGTCTGCGCCCGGGTTCAACGATCTCAGCCTCCGCCACTGGGACATGAGCAACAGCGACGACTGCCGACGCAAGGGCACGATCGCGGTGTCGAGTCACATCTACTACGGATCTAAATTCCTCTTCCCGCACGCGATCAGGAAGATCGCCGGAGCCTGATGATGAGCACCAGCCATAGGTTCAAGATCCTGATCAACGGCAAGTGGCAGGGCGGCTCGTTCGCGACCCGCGCTGAGGCCGACGCAGCGGCCAAGGTCGTACGCAAGAGCCCCGAACAGACGATCACCGTGGAGCCTAAGGGTGAGTCGATGCTGGCGCCCACGCCCGCCGTGCTGCCTGAGCCGGCGCCCACGCCCGCCGTGCTGCCCCTCATGCCGGGCATCGTGACCGGCCGCAAGTAACCCGCATCCTCCCCCACTCCCTAAGACGCCCTCGCTCGCCCGTTCATTCGGCGCGGGCTTAAGGCGTTGTGACGGTCGCCAATCTCTACTGCTCGCCGAGCGACGTCTCGCGTCGTCTACCCGTCGGCGCACTGGCGTCGTCGAGCAGTCTTGTCGCGTCCTCGCCGGCGTCAACGGATGTGGTCACCTCCGACGGCCACGGGTTTATCACGGGCGATCCGCTGGCGGTGCGGGCGGTTGAGGGCGGCACGCTGTCGGCGCCGCTCGCTGAGGGGACGACGTACTTCGCGATTCGCCTCTCGAACTCGACGCTGAAGCTAGCGACGACCTACAACAACGCTGTCGCGGGTACGGCCGTCGACCTTACGAGTGCCTCCGTCTCGATGGCCATCGTCCGCGAGCCGGACTTCGACCTGACGATTGAGGAAAGCTCACGTTGGGCGGATACGTGCCTGCCGGCGCACCTCCTGCCTCTGGAGGCCCCGGTCCATCCGCTTGTGCGAAGCGTCGTCGCTGACGTCGCAGCGAAGCGGATGCTCAATTACCTAGGGCAAGATTCGGAGATCGTCACGAAGGCGGAGATCGAGGGCAAAGCAATCCTCCTCCGCTTCGTCTCCGGCATGCCTCTTCGCGGCGCCGCCGCTACGTCGAGCGCGAACCTTGCGGTCACGACGACGCTCACTGACCTAGCCGATTCGCGCGGCTGGTGCCCTGACGGGTCGGGAACTATCCCATGAGCATCACGGGCAACATCTCCTCGCTCGCGAAGTTCACCGCGGCGCTGCGCGAGCTCCCTCGCACCGTTGCGATCAAGGTTGCGAGCGCCGCCGCTCCTGCACTGACCCAAGCGGCGCTCGCGACGTTCAATGCTGGCGAGGACGCTTACGGCGCCTCATGGGACCCCGGCGCGGACGGCCAGAGGGTCACGCTCCGAAAGAGCGGCAGCCTCGCGAACGGCATCGACTACGTCGCGACGGGAACCAAGCTCCGCGTCCGGCTCGGCGTGGGCTACGCAAAATACCAGCTGGGTAAGCGTCCGGCGTTCCCTCGCCAAGGCGCGCCCCTCCCGACGTCCTACATCCTCGCGCTGAAGAGCGCGGCGGACGCGGTCATCCGCGCGGAGTTGGGATGATCAGGGAGATAGGCCTAGAGCTCCAGGCGCAACTCCGCGCGCAGGGCGTTCCGATCGACGTCGTGACTGGCCCCGAGGCGTCGACCACGTCGACGTGGGGGCGCGAGCGCATCGTCATCGAGTACGACACCGACGCCACCGACAGCTTCGGCCCGCCTCGCCTCAACGGCAGGAACCCGCGCCATCGGCACCTTGCCGACGAGGCGTGCAAGATCACGATCTACGTCCAGTCCTCCGTCGCGGGGCCCAACGTCTTCGAGCACCGTCGCCGCGCCAAGCACGCGCGAGACGCGGTCATCTCCGCCCTCGATCACGTCGCGGCCGCTACGGGGCGGATGAATCGGTGGAAGCCGATCGCCGGCCGCTTCATCACGCCGGCGAGCCTTGCTGCCAACGATAAGCCCGGAGGCGCCGTCTACGAACTGAAGTTCACGTTCGACCGCGCCATAGAAGATCGCACATGGGCGGGCGCCACGAACGCCGAGGCCACACTCGCGAGCGGCACGATTCACAGCACCACAAGGGTTTCGCGGGCCCAAGGGGCCGACGACGACGACAACGAATCCACCCCTCCGGCCACGGCCGAACTCGCTTGCGGAGCATGAACAATGGCGACCCTTCCCTCGGCATCAGTTTCGATTAGCGCCACGGCCGGCGCCCTTGCGGGCGGTACCGGCTACTGCGTTGTGATCGCACCGGTCGGCACGAACGCCGACTCGATCGCACGCGTCTACTCCTCAGCGCGGTCGCTCCTCGCTCAGCACAACTACGCACCGGGCGTCGACTACGCGGCCGATCACATCGAGTCGACGGGCAAGCCGGTCATTTTCGTCGGCATCCCGATCGCAACGGCGGGAGCCATCGGGTCGATCAACCCTAGCGGCGTCACGGGAACGAGCGCGATCACCATCTCCGGGACGCCACTCGAGGAGGTCGACGCGATCATCACGGTGACGACCGGCGGAACCATCGGCACGTCGGGGATCAAGTTCATGATCTCGATGGACGGCGGGACGACCGAGAAGGCGATCAACCTCGGCACCGCCTCTAGCTACACGGTCCCTTACCTCGGGATCGTCATCGACTTCGCGGCGGGCACCCTCGAGCGCCTTGACGTCTACACGTTCCTAACCACCGCTCCCATGTGGGACAACGCCGGGCTAGTGCTCGCGAAGGCGTCGCTGGTCGCGCAACAGAAGCTTGCGCGCTCCTGGTACATCGCGGGCGACGTCGCGACGAGCACAATCGCCGGCTACGTGACGACGGCCATCAACGGGTACGAAACGTCGAACGCCCGCTTCGCATACGCGCGCGTCAACGTCATCGACCGTTTGCCGCAGCCGCGGAAGTCCAAGGTCGACGCCCAAACCCTGACGTTCGCTGAGGTCGGAGCGACGGGCGACACGATCACCCGCTCGGCTGGGTCGTGGATCGCGGACGGCTTCAAGGTCGGCGACAACTTCACGATCACCGGATCGGTCTTGAACAACATCACGACCACCGGGGGAATCGCGGCTATCAGCTCGACGGTCATCACCCTCGGCACCGACGACCTCGTGGCCGAAGTCGTGGCCAGCAACATCGTCACGATGGGCGGGACGCAGACCATGGCGGCATGGGTTGCCGACAAAGATGCGGACTTCGCAAGCGTCGACGCTAAGAAGCGCTTAGACATCGGCATCGGTCGCGGCCGCAAGCTGTCGCCGATCACCGGCTGGAGCCTCCGTCGCCCGGCGGCGTGGCATGCGTCGATCCGCGAGTATCAGCACGACATCCACATCCCGACATGGCGTAAGGAGGACGGCCCGCTCGACGGCGTCAGCCTAGAGAACGCCGCCGGCACCATCGTCGAGTTCGACGAGCGTACCGACGGGGGCGCCCTTGCCGCTCGTTTCACGTGCCTGCGTACGTGGGGCAACGGCCCGAACGGCGCTTACGTCGCGATGTCGCTCACGCGTGACACCGAGGGTTCTCTACTTTCCTACACGCACAACATGGCCGTCGCGAACGTCGGATGCACGATCGTGCAGTCGACGACCGAGAACATCATCGGCAAGGTGCTTGTGCTGAACGCCGACGGCACCGCAAAGGCGGCCGCGCTTCAGGTGATCGAGGAGGCGGTGAACACCGACCTTCAGCAGGCGCTCATGAAGGAGCACGTCCCTGGCGAGGGACCCCGAGCGAGCCTCGCCGTGTGGCGCGCAAGCACCGATGACGTCCTGAACGTGCCGGACGCCACCGTCACCGGCGTTCTTGACCTCCGCCTAAACGGCACGATCGTCCACGTCACAACCGTCGTGAAGGTGTCCTGATGGCCAATCAATCAGCCGCGTCTCTCAACGTCCACGAGTGCAGCTGGGCGGACATGGAGGCGACGATCAACGTGCCCGGCGGTGCAACCGTTCAGGTCCAAGACTTCGAGGCCTGGAAATGGGCCGCCAAGAACGAGCGCGGCGAATCGCGCGGCATGGGCGGGCGCATCCGTAAGCGCACCCGCGGTCAGCCGTCATTCGAGGGATCGGCCACCGCAACGCGCGGCGGTTGGATGCAGCTGCTAGAGGCGATCGAAACCGCGGCCATCGCGCTCGAGCTCCTCCGAGGCGATCAGGTCATCGTCGGCGGGATCGACTTCGACGTCGTGATCCAGCATTCGCCGCTCGGCGACTCGCGGATCTACGCCGTCAAAATGAAGGGCTGCAGCCTTGACGGCTACTCGTCCGACATGAAGCAAGGCAACGAGGCCGACATGATCGAGCTCGACTTAAACCCGATCGAGGTCGCGGTGAAGAGCTCGACGGGCAACTGGCTGGTGATTGCGTGAGCGACGAGCTCGCAGCTATCGAGGTGCGTCGGGCCGCTCGCAAGGCGGCGACGGCCGAGGCGCGCGACGAGCAGTTCATTGTCGACATGAAGGCGCTCGACGCGCTCGAGGAGACGCACGGCGAAACGTGCGTCAAGGCGCTGCACGTCAACGGATTCGTCCGTGGATTGCCGACCCTCGTGGTCGTAAAGTCGCCGGGCGGAACGAGCTACTACAAGCGGTTTCAAGAGCAGATCCGGGCCGCGAAGGGAAACAAGCAACTCGAGGGATCGGCGCAAGACATGCTTGCGCGCTCGAGCATTGCCTACCCGTCCGACGACACCGCCCAGAAGGCGATGCTCGACGCCTTCCCCAACATGCTCAACGACGTCGCGCTAGCGGCGGTCGAGTTCGTGAGGTTGGAGGGCGAGAACGAAAAAAAAGGCTGATCGCTCGCATCAGTGAGGCCCGAGAGAACCCCGGGTCCCTCAGCGTGTGCCTGATGGCATGGCGCGCAGGCGAGGAGGATGTCGACGCGCAAGCCGGAGCGTTCGTGGTCGCCGAGACGATGCTGATCTGGAGACGGTCCGTAACGAAGAAGTGAGGTGTCAACGTGGCGGGCGACGGGGCGACATTCGAGATTGGAATCGGCGTTCAGGCCGCCGGCGTCGACGCCGCAGCCGCGTCCGTCGCCCGTCTTACGGATCGTCTGACCGCCGCCGGCAGCGCGTCCACCGCCGCCGCTGAAGCCGTGAAGGCCGGCGAGGCGTCGTACAAGCAGGCCGAGCGAGCGGCCGAGGGCGCTGCGAGAGCGCTCGAGAAGATCGGCCTCGCAGCCGCGTCGGCGACCGGCGCCAAGCTGGAAAACCTCGTTGCGCGTCAGGGGGAGGCGGCCGCCAAGGCCAAGGCCGCGACGGCCGCGATGAACGCTGAGGCCGCCGCGCTGGACAAGCTGAAGACCGCGGCCTCGGGTGCCGCCGCTGCGGAAGACAAGGTTTCCAAGTCTCTCGACAAGGCGAAGGTCGCCGCCGGTTCCGGCAAGGTCAACGAGATGGCCGAGGGCTTTGGCAAGCTTGGCGGCCCGCTCGGCTCGCTCGGTCAGAAGGTGTTCGGCGCCGCCGAGGGCTTCAAAAAGCTGTCCGGTTCGCTCGGCTCGGCCGGACCGTACGCGGCTATCGCTATCGCTGTCGTGGCCATCGCGGCCGCCGTCGTCGCAGCAACCGCAGCAGCAATCGCCGGCGTCGTGGCCATCGGTGTGTGGGCTGTCGGCCTCGCCGACGCGGCGCGCTCGCAAAGTCTACTGAACGCGGCCGTGGTGAAGAGCGTGGACGGCGGCGAGGCACTCGCTCAGGCGATGGACGACATCGAAGGTCGCATCCCGGTCACGACCGACGAGCTCCGCGGCCTGGCGAAGCCGCTCGTCGAGGCTGGGCTGAAGGGCATCGACCTGGCCAACGCTCTCGACGAGGCTGCGGAGAAGGCGGCGATCATCAAGCTAGGGCCTGACTTCATCAAGCAGATGAACTCACTACCGAGCCTGACGGCGCGCCTTCAGAAGAACTTCGCGCGCATCTTCAGCGGTCTCAAGATCGACGCGCTCCTCGCCGCCCTTGGCTCGATGGTCGCTCTGTTCGAAAAGGGGTCAGCGTCCGCGACGGCCATCAGCACGATCTTCGAGTCCCTGTTTCAGCCGCTGATCGACGGTGTGACCTCGTTCGTCCCGAAGATGATCTCGGCGTTTATAGACTTTGAGATCCTCGTGATGAAGGCGGCAATCGCGATCAAGCCATGGGGTTCGTCGATACTGCTCGTGGCGGAGATCATCGGCGGTCTCGCGCTCGTCGTGACGGCGGTTCTCGGCGTCGCGCTCCTCGCCGTGCTCTTCAGCGTGGGCATGCTAGCGGTCGGTTTCTCGCTCCTGATCGCCGCTGCGGTAGGCCTCGTAGCCGGCGTGATCTGGCTGGGGTCGGTCTTCGCAGACCTCGGCGGGTCGATTCTCGGCGGTCTCATCGGCGCATTCAACGCCGTTACCGCTTGGTTCGCTACGTTCTCGCTCGCCGACATCGGGGCGAACATCATCAAAGGTCTCGTCGACGGCATCCTTCTCGGCGGGCCGCAAGTGCTCTCTGCGATCACGGGGATCGCCAGTGGGGCCGTGAACGCCGCAAAGAAGGCGCTAGGCATCGCGAGCCCATCGACGGTCTTCGCCGAGATTGGAACGAACACCGCCGAGGGCATGTCGGGCGGCGTCGACGATTCCGCCGGCGACGTTCAGAACTCGCTGGAGGCGATGGTCACGCCGCCCGACGCGAAGACTGGCAGCGGCGCGGGTGCTGCAGCCAGCGGCGCGGGTGCGAGCGGCGGGAACTTCACCGGAGCCATTTTCAACTTCTACGGGGTCAAGGGCGCTGAAGACGCGCGTGACATGGTTCGCGTGGCCCTAGAGGACTTGCTGACGCAGGCGAAGGGAGGGGCGCCCAGTGTCTGACCCCAACCCGATCAAGAACGAGGACCTCTTCCGGACGGTACTCCTCGGCGATGTCGAGACGCCGGGCGAAGTAGTGTCGATCACCGGGCACGATCGCAAGGTGGACTGGGACGTGAAAGCGGCCTCCGGTCAGGTCGGCGCGTCGACGACGCTGAAGGGGCTCCCTCTCCGAGAAGTTACCGTCACGATCTATCTCGCCGATCAGGACGACTTCAACGCATGGCCCGCGTGCCGTACCGCGCTCCTGTCGACGATAAGCGGCCCGAAGCCGAAGGCCATCGACATCTATCACCCCGACATCTCGGCCAACGATATAGCCAGCGTCGTGCTCTCGAGCATCGGCGGCGTCGTGCACGATAAGAAGGGCGGGCAGACGATCATCATCAAGCTTCAGGAGTACAAGCCTCCGAAGCCGAAGGGTGGATCGCCTAGCGGATCTAAGGGCTCTTCGAAGGGTCCAGACCCGAACGCCGAGAAACTCGCACAACTCGCGGCCCTTACGGACACTTTCAACCGCACGCCGTGGGACGGCGAGAAGGCTCGTCGACCCGATGAGCGGTTCCGATGAGCGTCGCGACCCTCAACGGCCACCGCGTCACGAGCGCTCGCGTGAACCTCCCCGCCTGGGGTTTCTGGTATTGTGAGGTCCAGATCGACGGTGAGCACACGCTGGCGGGTTCCGTCACGCTCAAGGTCGCTGACCTCACGCTCGTCGGGTCCGTCCTCTCTGGAAATCCGCTGAAGGGTCGATCCTCCTATCGCATCGTCGCGGGCTCAGGCGGATGGGGCCGCGACGTTCCTGCGAAGGGGTACGCCAACGACGCGGGCGTGAAGGTCGCGACGGTCCTCGGTGACGCGGCGCGGGAGGTCGGCGAGACGCTGGCCGCTGTGTCGGCGTCGCTCAGCGTCGGCCCTAGCTTCGCTCGCAAGGCTGGCCCTGCGTCGCGCGTGCTCGACCTCGTGGCCGATCGGGCATGGTACGTCGACGAGGCTGGCGTGACGCAGCTGGGCGCTAGAGCCGCAGGCGTCCTCGTCGGGAGGGTCACACGGATAGACCCGGTGGACCTATCGCGAGGGAAGGTCGTGCTCGCGGCGGAATCAATCGCGACGATCCTCCCCGGCGTCGTCGTCGACGACCTCACCGCCGTGGACGTACTCCACGAGGTCTCGGCGGAGGGCGGGTTGCGCTCGACGGTGTGGGGCTCGCAGGCTGGCAGCACCCTCGATTCGCTCCGCGAGCTCGCCGAGCATCTCGACCCCGAGCGCCCCTACCGCGGGTTGACAGAGTTCCGCGTCGGCGAGGTCGAGGGGACGCGGCTCAGTCTCCAGCCGGTACGCGTATCGAGCGGCATGCCGGTACTCAAGCGAGTCCCGGTTCGGCCTGGCATGGCCGGCACCTCGGCGGCGGTGCAAGCCGGCACGCGCGTCCTCGTCGGATTCATCGACTCTGACGTCGCGCGCCCATTCGTCGCGGCTTTCGAGGACGAGGACGGCGGCGGGTTTCAACCTGAAACGCTGACGCTGCGAGCGGGCGGTATGGCCGGCGGCGAGCACGTAATGACGGCTGAGGCGACCGTGCTGTTGCTCTACAACACCCTGGTCGCGCTCATGGCGGCTGCCGGCGGTGGGCCACTGCTCGCAGTCGTTCTGCAGCCGCTGCTTGGAACCGCGATCACGGCGGCGATCGCAGCGCAGGCGGTCCCAGCCGCTCCATCTGAAGTGGCGCAAGTCGCAGCCGCCGCTGCGCTCCAGGCGGGTTTCGCAGCGGGCACCACGCCGTCGCCTGCCATGTTCGCGGCGTGGACCGCGGCTCTCGCCGCGCTCTCGACTAAGACGGCGAACGTCTCTGGCTCCTTCCCCTCACTCGGCTCCAAAGCCGTGAAGGCCGGATGATGGCGCTGAACGCGATCACCCTCGCGACGTCGATCACGACAGCGCTGAATCTGGCGATGGTCGATGCGAACCCGCTAAGCGCGGCCGGCCTCGCGCCGTATCACGCCTCGATCGCGACCGCGGTGGCGAATGCTGTCGTGGCGCACCTTACCTCGAACGCGGCGGTCGTCGTGACGGTCGTGACGGCGTGCCCAGCGGGTGCCGGCACGGGCACGGGCACGGGGACGGTGACCTGATGTCGACAGATTACGGCCGCGAGATGAGCTGCACCGATTCGCTCCGAACCGGGCGATTCGTTACGGGCACGCGGCTCGTCGCCGAGGCCTGCTACAGGCGCCTGATTACGCCCCGCGGAATGTTGGCTGGCGGAGAAGAAGAGCAGAATTACGGGCTCGACCTGACCGCGATCGTCGGCTCTGCGAACCCGACGTCGATCGCAGCATCGTTGCCCGGACGCATCCGCACCGAGCTCTCAAAGGATGAGCGCATCGCAACAGTCAGCGCCGCCGTCCTGCCGGTCGTCTCTGGTCCTGAGACGACGCTGCAGATCACGATCGCCTGCGTCACGACGGCGGAGGGCCCGTTCACGCTGAAGCTCCTCGCCACGGCGGTCACCGTGGAGCTTTTGGGGATCGCCTAATGTCAGTCGTAAGCCTCGCCACTCTCATCGTCCAGAACACGAAGGCGCAAGTCTATGACTTCGCGCTCGGCATCGCCAACGTCATCGGGCTGCCCGTCTCATCTTGGCAAGCTGGCGACCCGACCCGCGCGCTCTTTCACGTCGAGGCCGAGCTCCACAGCGGACCGCTCGAGCAGACCGTCGTCGGCTTTATCAAGTCGCGGTTTCTCGACCTGGCCACCGGCAGCTGGCTCATCGTCAAGGCCGAGCAGGACTACGGGGTCACGGTGCCCGATGCAACGTATGCGACGTGCGACGTGCTTCTCACGAATACCAGCGGGTACGTCTACACCTTCGAGGCCGGCGATCTCACGCTCAAGAGTACGACGACCGGCAAGACGTACCGCAACACGACGGGCGGCACCCTCATCGCAAAGGTCGGCGCTACCAACGGCACGCTCACGGTCGCGGTCGTAGCGGACGAGGCGGGGTCCGACAGCTCGGCGAGCGCCGGCGAGATTGACGACCTGGTCACGACGCACACCGGCGTGACGTGCACGAACGCGCTCGCGGCCGTCGGCGTGGACGAGCAGGACGAGGAGACCACGCGCCAACAGTGCCGCGACCGGCTCGGCCGGCTCTCTCCGAACGGGCCGAAAGAGGCCTACGCCGACGTCGCTCGCGATGCGGAGCTCACCGGGACGAGCAACATCACGAGGGTCCGCACCTACGGCGACAGCGAGACGGGTGACGTGACGGTGTACCTCGCCGGCCCGAGCGGCGCGGTTGCGGAGGTCGATCGTGCTCTCGTCGAGACGGCGATCCTGACGTGGGCCGCGCCGCTCTGCATCACGCCGACGGTGCTGTCGGCGTCGAACGTGACGGTTCCGATCACCTATGAGCTATGGATCTACAAGAGCTCTGGCAAGACAGTCGCGGAGGTTGCCGAGGACGTCGAGGCCGCGCTCGAGGCGATGTTCGCGGCACGACCCATCGGCGGGGACATCATTGCACCCGCGACGACGGGCAAGCTCTATCGATCGATGATCGAAAGCACAATCCGCGCAGTGTTCCCGACGACAGCGTTTCGCGTCTCGGTGACGGTACCCGCCGGGGATACGTCCATGACGAACGGCCAGGTAGCGGCGCTTGGGACGGTGACCGCAACGGTGACCATGGTGGTGGACCCCTGAGATGGCACGTCCGTTCCACACCTTTCGAGCGCTGCGAAAGCACGTCGCGCCGCGGTGGCTCACCGAGGGCGAGGGCGGCCTCGTGGGGTACGCCCTCGACCTGATGCGGGACGCGTTCCTCGATCGCGTTCGGCTCGGCTTCCTGGCCGGCTACCCGCAAAACGGACCGAACGGAGAGACCGCGCCGCCTGATGCTCTCGTACGAATGGGTCGGGACCGGCGAGTCATCCGGGGCATCTTCGAGACCGACGCAGAGTACGCGGCCCGCCTGGTGACGTGGCTCGTCGATCGGCGCACCGCCGGCAACCCGTTCACGTTGATGCGGCAGCTGCACGCGTACACGGGAAGCGCGCACGGCGTCTCGTTCCGAACGGTCGACGAGCGCGGCAACTGGTACTCGCGCGCCGCGGACGGCACGCAGACGAAATCGCTGGCCACCGGCAATTGGAACTGGGACTCCACGACGCCGGCGTCGAACTGGTCACGATTCTGGGTCATCATCTATCCCGGTACGCTCTGGACCGCTGAGACGGGTACGTGGGGCTCGGGTACGTGGGGCGAGACCGGGACGCTCGGGACGACCGCGACGCAAGAGCACGTCGCCACGCTGCTTGCACTCTGCACAGCTGACGGCTGGAACCCGGGCGGCACGCGTTGCGTCGCCATCATCTTCGCACTCGACGCGGCGACGTTCGCGCCAGGGGCTCCGGAGCCTGATGGGCTCTGGGGCAAGTGGGAGAAATACAGCGGCGGTACGGCGGTCGCAACGCGCCTCGCCACCGCTAGGTACATCGGAGCCTGATCCATGAGCAGCGTCTATGCCCCCACGGCGGTGGTCCTCGGCAACATCACCATCCCAAGCGACGGCGATGCTCGCACGGCGGCATCAGTGAACGTCCCGATTCAAGCCATCGCGGATGGCGTGGCGTATCTCCTGCCGCGCGGTCCCGTTCGGATGGACGAGATTCTGGTGAACTCGACGTGGACGTGCCCCGCCGGCGTCACAACCGTCCTCATTGAGGGCTTCGGCGGAGGCGGCGGCGGAGGCGGCGGCTGTCCAGCGTCCACCGTTGCCTCTACGTCATCAGCGCCTGGCGGCGGCGGAGGCGGCGGCGCTCAAACGAGTACGCGCTCTTCGGCGGTGACACCAGGGACCCCCTACACGGTCACGATCGGAGCGGGCGGCACTGGGGGCGCGGCAAGCACCGCCGGTGGGAATGGTGGCACCACGAGCTTCTTTGGCACCTACTTCACTGGCGGCGGCGGCGGAACTAGCTCCGCTACCCTCCCTGTCGGTACGGGCGTCAAGGCGACGCTGGGCGGTGGTCCCGTTCCCACACCAGCGAACTACGCCGGGCAAATTACGCCGTCTGCGAACATCTCCGATCTCGTCAACCTTGCACCAGGGAGCGGAGGCTCTGGCCTAAACTCGATCTCCGCCCTCGCCGGGATCAGCGGCACACCGAACATCACCGGCGCCGCGGGCGGTCCGGGCGGTTATCGCGGCGTTGTTGGCGGCGGTCAGGAGGGCGGCGGCGGTGATG
>Ga0163150_10004011_pt1 | contig 20079 bp, 18 predicted proteins | sample OliLakLV19P2IB_FD_148628 | JGI IMG/M metagenome (GOLD analysis project Ga0163150, IMG submission 148628) | Freshwater microbial mat bacterial communities from Lake Vanda, McMurdo Dry Valleys, Antarctica - Oligotrophic Lake LV.19.P2.IB | ecosystem: Environmental > Aquatic > Freshwater > Lake >...
AATGGAAAGTTAAAAATAAGGGTGAGCGCCAAAAGCGCGCCCAAAACAACCCACCACAGCGCAGGATTCTCTGTGCGCCAAAGTCCTGAAAAACGGGAGCGGCTCGAAAGAATAAGCCCAATGTTCGCCACCATCAATGTCATAAAAGTCAGCGCGCGCGCATCGGCGTCGCTTTGTCCGCGATATAGCGCAATAGCGAACACACCGATGGTAATCATCAAAACACCGGCCCCGCGCAAAGCGCTCAGGATGAGCATCGAGCGGCTAAATAATTTTTCTGTAACATTGCGCGGCTTGCGCTTCATCACATCGCGCTCTTCCGGCTCCATTTCAAAAACAACGGAGCAAGCCGGATCAATAATCAAATGCAAAAATGCAATATGAACGGGCATAAGAATCAGCGGCCACTTAAATAAAATTGGAACAAGCGACATGCCCGCAATCGGAATATGGATTGCAAGCAAATAAGCCATCGCTTTGCGCAAGTTATCAAAAACCCGGCGGCCGGTTTTAATCGACGCAACAATCGAAAAAAAGTCATCGTCGACTAAAACCAAATCGGCTGATTCTCGCGCAACGTCGGTTCCGCGTTTGCCCATCGCGATTCCGATATCTGCAGCTTTAAGTGCGGGCGCATCATTCACTCCATCGCCTGTCATCGCCACGACTTCACCATTGGCCTGTAAAGCTTTGACGATCCGTAATTTTTGTTCGGGAACAACGCGCGCAAAAATGGATGTGTTACGAATGCGCGTCAAGAGCTCGGCATCATCCATCGTCTGTAATTCCGCCCCCGTGATACGAAGTTCCGGAAAAGGCAGCCCGATTTGTTCGGCGATATGTCCCGCGGTTTCCGGATAATCTCCTGTCATCATGATGACGCGAACGCCGGCGCTCAAACATTCGGTGATGGCGGCGGGAACATCGGTGCGAATGGGGTCAGCAAATCCAATGAGCCCCATAAATTCAAAATCAAAGTCATGCTGTTCCTTGGGAAGCGCCGGCTTTTTAAAAAGCGCTTTGGCCACACCTAAAACGCGCATCCCGGAAACTGCTAAAGTATGAACATGATCCATTTGTTTTTTAAGCGTTTCAGAATCCAAGTGACACAAATCAAAAATGGCTTCGGGCGCGCCTTTCGCTCCGATCACAAAGTCGACTCCATCGGGCGACTCCCAAACATGCGAAAGCGCCATGAGTTCAGGCGACAAAGGATACTCACGCACCAAAGTCCAATTGTCGTGAATATGCTCCGTTCCATGCAAATACTCCATGCCGATAGCGTGAATTGCTTTTTCGATGGGATCAAAAGGATCGCGTTGACTCGCAAGAATTCCAAATTCAATTAACAAATGAAATGTTTCGGGCAATTCTTCTTTCGCATGTTCTTTGAAATCATAAAACTGTTCTTCCGAAAAAATTTTCTGCACGGTCATTTGGTTTAATGTCAGCGTTCCGGTTTTGTCCGTGCAAAGCACGGTCGCTGCGCCTAAATTTTCAACCGCCGGGATGCGGCGCGTGAGGACATGATTGCGTGAAATCCGCCAAGCACCGAGCGCGAGAAAAACCGTCAGCACCACCGGAAACTCATTGGGCAAAACAGCCATGGCAAGCGCAATGCCCGCCAAAAACCCCTGCAGCCAATCACCGCGTAAAAGACCATAAGCCACAACCACAAAAGCGCACAGCGTGAGTCCAATCACCGCGAGAACGCGAACAAGCTCTCCGGTTTCTTTTTTCAAACGTGTTTCATCGGTCGTGACATCTTGCAAAGCTTTTCCGATTCTGCCCAGCTCGGTTTGCAATCCCGTGGCAGTAACTTCCGCAACGGCGCGCCCCTGCACAATTAAAGTTCCGGAATAAACAAAAGGAAGTTCATCGCCCCCGGGACGAATCTCTTTTGATTCGGAGGTCCAAACTTTTTTTCGGACAGGCACAGATTCACCCGTAAGCAAAGATTCATCCACTGAAAGATTAATCGCCGACAATATTTTTGAGTCTGCGGGAACGCGGTCGCCTTCCGCTAAAACTAAAATATCGCCAACGACGACTTCACGGCCGGCAATTCTTTTTTGCGCGCTGTCACGAATCACCAACGCGCGCGGACTGGATAAATTTTTAAGAGCGGACAAAGCACGTTCTGTTTTGGCTTCCTGATAAAGACTGATGGTCATAATAAAGGCAACAAAGCCGAGCAACATCAGCGACTCGGATAACTCGCCCAAAAACAAATAAAGCACGCCGCTGGCAATGAGCAGAAGAAAAATGGGATCTTTGAGCGTACCGAATGCGATTTCAAAAAAGTTACGGGGCTTTTCGGACGGAAGCTCATTGGGTCCGTCTTGAATCAACCGCACTGCGGCATCGACATCGGTAAGCCCATGCACGCCAAACAAGCCAAAATGAGGCATTTTTTGCGGAGGAATCATAGTCTTCGTTTATCGCTACTTGCGTCCGCGACGTTTTTGGGGCTGTGGCAAAATCGAGGGGACGGCTTGGTAGCTGCCAAGCACACTTTCTTTATTCCCTTTTTCTTTTTCGAACTCACGAATTTTATCGCGATAATAAGCGGCTTTATCAAACTCAAGCGCAGCAGAGGCTTGCTCCATTTTGGATTTAAGCGATGCCAAATAAGTATGTGCGCGGTAAGACTCTTCCGACTCGCCCACAACTTCACGCGTAAACTCTTCGACCTTCTTCCATTTCTCGATTCCATCCTTGATTTCTTTGACAATTGTCATCGGAGTAATGCCATGGTCTTGATTGTGTTTTAACTGAATTTTTCGACGCCGGTCGGTTTCGCTCATGGCACGCTTCATGGAGTCCGTCATTTTATCGGCATACATAATCACGTAACCGTTAATATGCCGTGCCGCGCGCCCCGCGGTTTGGATCAACGAAACATCATTTCGCAGAAAACCCTCTTTGTCGGCATCGAGGATCACGACCAGCGAAACCTCGGGCAAATCCAAACCTTCTCGCAGCAAGTTAACACCAATCACGCAATCGTATTTCTTCTTGCGCAAATCTTGCAAAATCTCAACGCGCTCAAATGCGTCAAACTCGGAATGGATATAACAAACCTTGATTCCAAGGTCTTTGAGGTAGCGACTTAAGTCTTCAGCCATTTTTTTTGTCAGCGTTGTGACGAGCACGCGCTCATGCTTTTTAGTGCGCGCTTTAATTTCACCGATCAGATTGTCAATTTGACCTTCGGTTTTGCGTACTTCGATAACAGGATCAACCAGCCCTGTCGGGCGAATCACCTGCTCAACGACTTGATCTTTGCGCGCCATCTCGTAAGGGCCGGGGGTTGCGGAAACATATAAGCACTGGGCAATTTTACGTTCGAACTCTTCAAATTTGAGCGGACGGTTATCAAGCGCAGATGGAAGACGAAAGCCAAATTCGACGAGGTTTTTTTTACGCGAAGCATCGCCGTTAAACATCCCACGAATTTGCGGGATGGTTTGATGCGACTCATCAATCATCATGACAAAGTCTTTGGGGAAATAATCAATTAAGGTTGCGGGTGTCGAACCCGGCTCACGTCCCGACAAATGCCGTGAATAATTTTCAATGCCCGAGCAATAACCAAGCTCTTTCAACATCTCTAAGTCATAACGCGTGCGCGATTCAAGACGCTTCGCCTCTAAATCCTTATTCTGAAGATTAAGTTCACGCAATCGCTGAATCAACTCTGCCTCGATGCCATCCATTGCTGCTTTGACACGATCACCTGACGTCACGAAGTGTTTCGCTGGATAAATCGCTAAACGCGGCAATTCTTTTTGAGGTTGAAAGTTAATGGGATCAAGCGACCAAATGGATTCAATCGCTGAATCTGAAAATTCGACGCGCAAAGGATGCTCGCTGTATGCTGGGAAAATATCTATTTTGCCGCCACGCACGCGAAAACTTCCACGTTTAAATGCTCCCACCGATCTTTCATATTGAATGCGAATAAGCCCAATCAAAAAATCATCCATGGATTTTTTTTCACCGGCTTCAATCGCAATCAACATGTTTTGCCAATCTTCCGGCGCGCCAAGACCATAAATACAAGAGACGCTTGAAACGATAATACAATCGGGACGCGACAAAACCGCACTTGTCGCCGAAAGCCGCAAGCGATCGAGGCTGTCATTGATCGAGGCGTCTTTTTCGATGTAAGTGTCAGAATGCGAAATGTAAGCTTCGGGCTGATAATAATCGTAATATGAAACGAAATATTCAACAGAGTTTTCTGGGAAAAATTCCTTGAGCTCGGCATAAAGCTGAGCGGCGAGAGTTTTATTATGCGAAAGTACCAGCGTCGGACGGCCAAGCTGCGCGATGACATTCGCCATCGTAAAAGTTTTGCCAGATCCGGTGACACCTAGCAAAACTTGTTCTTTCAAGCCCGACTTAAAACCTTTGACGATTTTCTCAATCGCCTGCGGTTGGTCACCGCAAGGCTTCATGTCCGATTCGAGTTTGAAAGAGTTCATCTTGTTCTCGTGACGGGGTCTGTCCTTGAAGGCAAAGCCGACGGGAACTGACCCCTTTGGTAATAACTATTTCGCGGCAAAGAAAAAAGAGTGAATCAGATACGCCACATACAAAAGCCCAACCCCGAAGACCATCGTCAAACCAAAACCCATTTTAAGCCAACGATTTAAATAAAAAGGCAAGAAGAAGAGCAAAGAAAGCGGAACAGAAGTCACAATCGAAACTGCAAACTCATTAATCTTTTCCATGTCGCGATATTGAAAATAACTCCAACAAAGTCCCAAAACAGATGTGAGCGGAAGTGCGATCAAAAATCCCGCTAAAATCGGCTTCTTTCCTGCCAAGGCGGAAGTGCCCGCGATTAAAAGCGATGAGATTAAAATCTTTGCGACAAAAAGAATTTGTGGGCTCATAAATCTCCTATTAAAAGTGAAAAGTCGTGCGCGGGGACAGAGTGCGTCAAAGCTCCGACAGAAATAGAATCAACCCCCGCTTGAGCATAGGCACGGACCGTCTCGGGCGTCATATTTCCCGAGGCTTCCAATGCCGTATTCGGGCTGAGTCGGTCACGCAGTTTTACGGCCGTCTTTGTTTGCGCCACCGAAAAATGATCCAGCATGGCGACTTCGGCACCAAGATCAAATGCTTGAATCAATTCATCGAAGTCGCGCACTTCGATTTCAAATTTAGAACCAGGAACCAAGAACCAGGAACCAGGTTTCTTCTTGGTTCTTGGTTCCTGGTTCTTGATTCCAAGTTTTTCTAAGTTACCAAAGCGACGATGGTTTTCTTTCACCAAAATATAATCAAAAAGTCCAAGGCGATGACTGAATCCTCCGCCCGCAAGTACGGCGCCTTTTTCAAGCTCACGCCAAAGGGGTGTGGTTTTGCGTGTATCGAGAATTTTTGTTTTTGTCCCGCGCACGGCATTTACAAATTGTGCAGTTTGCGCGGCAATCCCCGATAAATGTCCGATTAAATTAAGAAGCACGCGCTCTGTTTTTAAAATGGCATGAATTTTTCCGGAAAGGATCATTACCTTTTGATTATTCTTGAGCGCGGCACTCTCTCTCACAAAAAACCGAATCTTAACGCCTGTTATTTTACAAATAGCTTGTGCCACAGCTTTTCCTGAAAATATTCCGGCAGACTTGGAAATGATTTGCGCTTCGCCTTTGGCATTTTTCGGAATTAATAACTTAGAAGTGATATCGCCTGGGCCGATGTCTTCACGAAGCGCAAGTTTGATGAGCTGGATTGTTGCTTTGGAAAGAGCATAGGGGTCAGTCCCGCGCTGCGCTTGGGACAGACCCCTGCGTCCGCGCTCCGGGCTCCGGGCTAGATCAAATTCTGCGGATTTGATCTTGGCAGGATATGAGAATTTTTTTGGCATCTTCCAGCTTTGCCTTTTCGGCATCGATCACTTGTTGAGGGGCGCGTTTTACAAAACTTTCGTTAGAAAGTTTTGTAGTCATAGACTGTATCCACGGCTCGAGTTCTGCAATTTTCTTTTCCAATTTTTTCTTTTCTTCGGCAGGATCAACCAACCCTTGTGTGGAAACCAATACATCAAAGTCCGCGAAAGGCGCAACTGAATAACCATCCTGTTCGGCAAATGTTTCAACGATGTCCAATTTCTCAAGCTTAGCCATTCCGCAAATCTGTGCATTAAGACCATTCAGCACCGAGACAGCGCTTTTTTGTTTCGCGTGGATGATCGCTATAATTCTCTGTGACGGCGGGGCTCCGATACGCGCACGAATATCTCGTAGTCCGCCAACAGACCTCTGCAGAATATCCATTTCTTTTTCGGCTCGCTCGTCTGCGAAAGTCTGTTGATCCATGGGGACAGACCCACCGGGGTCAGTCCCCATGGGCCATGCCGCATGCATAATTGTTTCGGGCCAATCTGCTTTGTCGGCAGCAAGCTCTTTAAAGCGCTGCCAAATTTCTTCGGTTGTAAACGGCATAAAAGGATGCAAAAGACGCAAGATTTTCTCAAGAACATAAAAGAGAACGGCTTGTGTTCCTTTCTTAGTCTTTTCATCCTGCAAATAAGGTTTGGCGAGCTCAATAAACCAATCGCAAAAATCATTCCAGACAAAATGATAAAGCTCAGTCGAAGCTTGGCTTAAACCAAATTGTCCCAATTCTTTTTCGATCAATTTGGTTTTCTTTTCAAGCGTCGAAAGGATCCAGCGATGCGCGGCGGGTAATTTTTTGAAATCAATTTTCAGCTCTGCTGCTCCTTCGGTGTAACCTTCAAGCCCCATCAACACGAAACGCGAAGCATTCCAAAGTTTGTTCGTAAAATTGCGGCCGACTTCAAATTTTTCGCGGGAAAGATAAACATCTTGCGCCGAAAGCATGACAAGCGACCAACGCAATGCGTCCGCGCCCATTTCTTCGATGACTTCGAGCGGATCAATCGAGTTTCCAAGCGACTTCGACATTTTGCGCCCCTGATCATCACGCACCGTACCATGCAGATAAATGCGATTAAACGGAACTTCACCTAAAAACTCACAGCCCGCCATAATCATACGCGCCACCCAAAAGAAAATAATTTCCGGCGCTGTGATTAAATCTGAACCGGGATAATATTTTTTCAAATCCGAAGAATTTTTATCCGGCCACCCCAGCGTTGAAAACGGCCAAAGCCAGGAAGAGAACCAAGTGTCGAGCACGTCGGGATCTTGGCGAAGATTAGTCCCGCCGCAAGTCGGACAATTCTTCGGTGTCTCCCTTGAAACTATGGGGCTTTGGTTTTGAGCTTCAAGCTTTGAGCTTTGAGCTATCCCAGCCTGGTATTGTTCTTCACAAGAGGAACAATACCAGGCTGGGATCTGGTGTCCCCACCAGATTTGACGGGAAATACACCAGTCGCGAATACCTTCCAGCCAATTGGTATAAACCTTGGTCCAGCGATCAGGATAAAATGTCGTTTTGCCTTCATTGTGCGCCTTCAAAGCTTTGTCGGCGAGCGGTTTCATTTTCACAAACCATTGCTTGGAAAGATAAGGCTCAACCACTGTTTGGCAGCGGTAACATTGACCCACCGCATGCATATGTTTTTCTTTTTTGAGAAATAATCCCTGCGCTTCTAAATCTTCAATGACTTTTTTGCGCGCTTCAAAACGGTCCATATCTTTATACGGCCCGGCCTGATCATTCATTTTTCCGTTCGTCTGCATGACATTAATTTGTGGAAGATTGTGGCGCTGGCCCATTTCAAAGTCATTGGGATCATGCGCGGGCGTTACCTTAACCATACCGGTTCCGAATTTTGGATCAACGAATTCATCAGCGATGACGGGAATTTCTCGATTCACAAGCGGAAGTAAAAGTTTTCTACCGATTAAATGTTTATAGCGAGGATCTTCGGGATTTACCGCAACGGCAACGTCGCCGAGCATCGTTTCAGGACGAGTTGTCGCCACAACGATGTGATCTTCGCCCATTTTTTCAAACGGCGCTTTCTTGCCCTGAACGGGATATTTCAAATGATAAAGGCCGCCTTCGGTTTCTTTATGCTCAGCTTCTTCATCGGAAAGTGCGGTTTGACAACGAGGACACCAGTTGATGATGCGATTGCCCTGATAGATCAAACCTTTTTCATGCAATGTGACAAAAACTTCGCGCACAGCCTTGGAAAGATTTTCGTCCATCGTAAAAGCTTCGCGCGACCAATCACAAGACGCGCCAAGACGACGCAGCTGACGCGTAATGGTATCGCCCGATTCTTTTTTCCATTTCCAAACTTCTTCAAGAAATTTTTCGCGCCCCAAATCCCAACGACGTTTGCCTTCTTTGGCGAGTTTCTTTTCAACCACGTTCTGCGTCGCGATTCCGGCATGATCGACACCCGGAACCCAAAGCGTTTCAATGCCTCGCATGCGGTTCCAACGAATCATGACGTCTTGTATGGTGTTATTGAGCGCATGGCCCATATGCAGAATGCCGGTTACGTTGGGCGGAGGAATAACGATAACGTAAGGCCGTCCGGACTTTTTCTGGGGCTGCGTCTCAGGACGAAAAAATCCCTTGGCTTCCCAGTTCTGATAAATCCGTTCTTCTATGTCTTTAGCGTTGTAGCGCTTATCGAGTTCTTTCATAAGTCGGGTATTCTAGCAAATTAGCGGCTTGAAATTAAAAAAAAGACGCTATGGGATGGCGCATTTTTTCTATTTGAATAATAAGTTAGAGTGATCTTCGGAGCAGACATTCCCCTGGCTCACACAGTCCTCGTCGCTACGCTCCTGCGGAACTCGCCATAGAAATGCCTGCTCCAAAGACATTCGCGCTAGTGGGAGTGGAGGCTAAAATCGGAAAAACAACTCTCTTCATCAGCATTATTCGAATTCACCGCATTCCCCTGGCAAAATCCTTCTCGCGCATTTTTAGACAAGTTTTCTATTATGCTTTTTTCTCTCGCTGCTCCCGCCTCTCGGCGCGGCAAGCAGCCGCGAGAGAAAAATATGTAGTGGGAAACATTTGCTGGAGCTGTGTGCGGGCTATTGCACAAACCAGAACATCAACTTTCGATAAAGCTTTGTGGCAAGACCATGTTTCTCCGATTTAAGCCCCACCCCACTCTTGCGATGACTGCTCCAAAATAAGAATCTCCATTTTCGAGTTCTGCCCGCAGAGGCAGTTGTCTGAGAAAATGGAGATTGTTATTTTGGAGCTCAAACCAATTTTATTTTTTGATTCAAATCTCTCTTACAAGGCATCTCTCAAAAACCGAAAACGCGGAACTTCTTTACCATCAACGACAACGCTTTCTCGAAACATCGTAAGCGGCCGCACCCAAAGCTGCCCTTCTTTGAAATCACCCTTATAAAGCGCTTTATAAATCACGACCGGTTCGCGCGCCTCAGTATGAATGCCGGTATCGAGCACCTCATAAAGCTTACCTTTATAATGCTCGTAAATACCTTTTTGAATTTCCTGCATAGATTCTCCACGCTTAAAATTTCTGATTATTTTGATAAAGTTTACTTCATTTATAAAAAAAGCGGTCGATCTCATTTATGGGAATGAAGTTCATGCATAGTTCTCAGCACGAATGGAATTATGACCCAAAAAAAGACGCCTCAATGCGGAGATTGGTTAAAACTCGTTGAGTGTCTTGCCCTCAAAAGGCATGACGAATACGGCGAGGAAATAAATCAAGGCGACTTCTTTCGATTTTTAGGCCTGAGCGCTGCTGAAGGCTATTGCGAATGCTACTCACCTCGTCTTAAAAGCCGTTTCTGGATCAAGCTGGAATATCTCATACCCATCAAAGACACTGGTATGATTTCTGTTCTTGAAGTCAATGTTCCTGCAGAATTCAAACAAGCTTCTTTTACCTCCAGTCCTCATCAAAATAAATCTCTCGAATCGGATTGGGAACAGCAAGGTTTCAATACTGGCATCAAAAATGCACTTCAACAAAGAACCAAGGAGAATTAAACGATGGCAATCCACAGACCCGTTAAAAACTCTGACATTACCAAAAAAATTTACAGCTTCAAAATTGCGCGCTGCCAAAATCCGATTAAGAAACCTGCCGACGTCCTAAAAATGAATGATGGCTGGTGGCTCAAAAGCGGAAATCAAAACTAAAAACAAAATACTCATTTAAGCTGAGCCGTATTCGCTCGCTTAATAATCATCAAAGACTGAGTCGGGCTTTTTCTGAAATAAGCCATTCATTATAAAGTTTCATAAGCTTCATCTTTTCAGATTCAAACAGCGGTCTTATCTCTCCTGCTCTCATTTCAGGCGAGCCCTCACCCTCCACTGCGGCCAAAGTCAACATGCCGAGACGCGCCCGATGCAATCCACCCTTACAAACGGGATGACCGATCGCATAGAACATTTTCTTTACCTGATGAAACTTACCTTCATTGATTTCAATTTCAACCATGGAATAGGCCATTCGCTGACTTTCATTCGACACCGAAATGAGGCGCATTTTTTCAACCAACACATCAATCAAAACATCTTTTGCGCTTGAGATCTTGATGCTTTTCAACCGGGACAATTCATCAGCTTTAACAATACCGCGAACTTTTGCGCGATACAACTTCATTGTTTGCTGCACTTCTTTCTTAAAAAGAGGATTCAGTAAAAGCTGATCCATAAATTTTGGATATTTATTTCTTCTAGCTAAAAGCAATAACCCCGAAGTGTCTTTATCCAAACGCCCAAATGAAATCATTTCGTCTAGAGGATATTTTTTGTCGAGTCCGGTTTCTACAAAGTAATCGCGCAAGGAAGGGCTCTCGCGAACAGGAAGCAACGCGCTAAAACTACTGACAAAACCTTTTTGGGAATGCTCCGAAATTCCTGGCTTATGAAAAACATAAAGATCGTTGAAATCATTCATATGAACGGGGCGAAGCAGCGAAACCTGCTCGGAAATCAATAAGACTTGTGCGTAGGAAGACAAAGAATAGGGCTCATTCATGTGGCATTGTAGCAAACAACAGGATCTAAACCGAAGCAACTCCCGATGTCAGCCGATTGTTCTGAATACCCGAGATCTCAGAAAGGGTAAACTAAAAGCGAGCCTCCAAATCTTGAATTGCTTGTTCTTCGGATTCGTAGGATGGAAAAAGATGCATAACCTTCGCCAATCGTATCATGTAATTGGGTCCTTCAGCGAGATTCATAATCGCAAACTTTTGGTACATTTTTTTATAAATGTGCAATTCTTTGATGAGGGCAGCGACAGCAGAAGAGTCTATCGAAGCAACATTCGCAAAATCTAAGAGGATATGCTTATATTCGTATCCTTTTTGATTGCGTGCAAAAGCAGAAAATTTTTGGAGGGTCGTCACAGCATGCGCATCAATTTCACCTTGCAGCCGGTAGATTTTGATGGTTTTTCGTTCCTCAACACCTTTTATCCATTTTGGAAGACGCGTTTGAATCAAAGTAAGCGGCGACATTCATTCCTCACAAATTGTTAAATTTATTAAAGACCTACAAGAAACATACATGGCACTTTTTATAAAATCAAGGCCTTACGCAATATTTATTAGAGCAGTTAATAACACAGCATTGAGACGAGCCGGCGACATAGCTCGGCACCCCAAGCAAAATGCGAACAACCACCCAAACACAAATAATTCCATGAAGCAGATATAGCAAGTTATAGCCAGCCCTTGAAAACATTTTAATCTCTGTGTACGTTTCAAATAAGCATGGATCCGACACTACGATGCACCCAGGTGCACAAATCGCAGCAGTGACCAGAGCCCGTTAAACTCAACATCAACAAAATGAAAGGAATAAATTTTGGTTTTTACATGAAACAACACGGAGATACTTATGTGTTTAATTTCAAAAAAGCTTGTTGATTTGAAGGTTGCAGTAAAATTTAATCGCGCCCGTTTTCCTCCACTGAGAGAATAGGCAAACGCAATAATCTGAGCCGGCTGTAATTTTTACAGCCGGCTCTTTTTGTTTATGTGTTTATTGAGCTCCGCTTTACCGAACTAGAAAGAATAGTGCCCGGTTTTATTTTTTACATGTGTGGAATAGATGTCTATAATGCCACTCTATGATTGAAAAATTCACATTCGAAGTTTGCGCGCCCAAAATTCCTCCGCAAACAAAACTTATTTTAGTCAAAGACCTTTGCGAGCTGAGAATCCATATTGTTCTAAAGCTACTCGCCTATTTGATTTTTTACACGGAAGACTTAAAAGTCGAAGTGAGCGCAGACATGCATTACAAACCCGATTTGATGATTCCCGGAGATCATGGTGTTCCGAAACTTTGGATTGATTGCGGGCAGGTTGCACTCAAAAAAATAACGACACTTGGAACTAAACTAAAAAACTCTCGAATTATTTTTGTCAAAGAATCTAAACGGGATTTAGATGTGTTCAAAAAGCTCATCGATAAAAAAGTGGATAACAGCGAACGCATGGAATTTCTAGCTTTTGAACCGGGCTTCGTGCTGTCTTTAGCAAATTCTCTTCAGCGGACAAATCATATTACGCTTTACCCCGTGATGGAAAATGTGATTGGCGTGGCGCTCAACGATGAGATCTTCGAAAGTGCTCTGTATCGATAATTTTTCTTTGCGGTATAAAAAATAAAATTGATCTGGTTTGAGGAATATTTGTTCCTTCTACTCAGACAGTCCTCGGCTGCGCCTGCGGAACTCGTAGCAGGAACAAATCTTCCTCAAACTTCTGCGCTAAGGTGGGGTGGGGCTTAAAATGGAAAAACAACTCTCCCTATTCTTATCGTCCGAATTCACTGCATTTCCCTCGCAAAACACTTCTCACGCATTTTTAGACAAGTTTTCTTTTATGCCTTTTTCTCTCGCTGCTAAGCCGCGATAAAAAAATATGTGGCGGGAAACTATTTTAAAACAAGAGCCTGTTGTGGGAAAAAGAATGTTAAACTTCGAGCAAGCCTGAAATGAAAAATCGCTTTTGGTCGTAGACCATGTTTCTCCATTACAAACCTCCACACCACTCTTGCGAAGAGGGCGCATTGGAGAAAAATTCATTCGGCGAGTTCCGCAACGACGAATGAAATGAGGAGTGAGGACTGTGTGAGAAAATTTGAATTCTTTTTTGGGCCCAAACCCAACATTACTTAAAAAACTACGCCCCAAGATACGCACTTTTAACTTTTGGATCCGTTAGCAATTCGCGGCCCGAGCCTTCCATGTGAATTTGCCCGCTCTCAATCACATAAGCATAATCCGCAAGCTCGAGCGCTTTCCACGCATTTTGCTCTACGAGGAGAATCGTAATGCCCTTTTCTTTGATCTTCAAAATCAGCTGAAAAATAGTTTCGATCAATTTCGGCGCTAGACCCAAACTGGGCTCGTCTAATAATAAAAGTTTCGGCTTCGCCATCAGTGCCCGCGCCATCGCAAGCATTTGCTGTTCGCCGCCGCTTAAATTCCCCGCCTGCCCGTGAATGCGTTGCTTTAAAATTGGAAAAAGTGCGAGCATTTCTTCTTTGTCTTCCTTTACAGCGCGCTTCCCGTCTTTGCGGGTATAAGCCCCCAGGTCTAAATTCTCTTCGACGGTCAAATGCGGAAAAATGCGCCGTCCTTCGGGAGCTTGCACCAAACCTTGTTTCACAATATCGCTCGGAGATGTTTTTGAGAGTTCGCGCCCTTCAAACAAAATGGATCCCTGATGCGCTCTGACCAAGCCAGAAAGAGTCATCAAAAACGTCGTCTTGCCCGCTCCATTCGAGCCAATCAACGAAACAATTTTCCCGGCAGGAATCTTGACGTTGATTCCTTTCAGAATTTCAATCGGCCCATATCCTGCATATAAATCTTGAATCTCTAACACATCAACACCCCTTTTAAAGGTCATAACTGATAGGTTAAGGGTTTAAAACATAGCCCAAAGCAGTCAACTAACCGGATAATAAGCTATGGTTTCTACCTTTTACCTTTAACTCTTAACCTTTCCCCAGGTACGCTTCAATCACGGCCGAGTTGCTCTGAATTTCACGCGGTTTTCCTTCCGCAATTTTTTTTCCATAATCAAGCACCACGATATGATCTGAGATTGGCATCACGACTTTCATATCATGCTCAATTAATACGAGTGTTACTCCGCGATCCCGAACCGCAGTCAAATAACCCAGCAATTCTTCTTTTTCCTTGGGATTCATCCCCGCCGCAGGCTCATCTAAAAGCAACAGTTTGGGGTCGCTCGCAAGCGCCCGCGCAATTTCGAGCTTACGCTGGTGTCCATATGCCAGATTACACGCCAACTCGCCTGATTTTGCGTCTAATCCAAAAAAACCAAGCAGCCGGTGCGCGCGCTGCTCCATCCGTTTTTCTTCAACGCGCGTCCAACGCGGCTGAATCAAACAGCTAAACATTCCCGAACGCAACTTTGAATGCGCCCCCACCATGACATTCTCAAGCGCGGTCATATTTTTAAAAAGCCGAATCGTTTGAAAAGTGCGTGAAATATCGCAGGCAGCAATTTCATAAGGCTGCATACGATTGAGTGTCATTTGTGAATCACCAAAAAATATTGATCCCGAATCGGGGCGATAGAGACCGGTTATACAATTAAAAAGCGTTGTTTTTCCGGCGCCATTGGGACCAATCACACTTAAAATTTGACCCTGTCTAACGGAAAAAGTTAAGTCGTCAATGGCCGTAACTCCGCCAAAACACTGCGTCACATTTTCTATTTTTAGGATGTTGAACTCAGAAAGCATTTCTTGTTTTTTCATATCAACTTAATTTCTTGATCCCGGTTGGGTTTTGGCCCAGAAAAAAATTAATCCGCTCATTTGTTGTCATTTGGAAGCAATCCCTTGCGCACGATACCCCAAAAGTCCTTGGGGGCGAAAAAGCATCATCAAAATCATGGCTGCACCAAAAATCAGCATCCGGTAAGATGAAAACTCTCGTAAGCACTCCGGCAATATCGTGAGCACCAATGCGCCAAGAATGGCTCCCGGAAGACTGCCTACTCCACCCAACACAACCATCGCAAGCACCATCACGGAAACCGTAAAATCAAAACTATCCGGGGAAATCGTGCCCTGCTTGGCGGCAAAAATGCACCCGGCGATACCGGCGATAAATCCGCCAATGCCAAATGCTGTGAGCTTCGCCCACGCTAAATTGATTCCCATCGCGGATGCGGCTAATTCATCCTCGCGCAAGGCTCGCCATGCACGTCCAAGCCGCGAACCTTCTAGTCGGCGCAAAAAGAAAACGACGATTAAGATAAAAATAAGAATGAGAAAATAATAGGGATGGGATTTAACACCAAAATCATAATTAAAAAACGGAACACGCGGATGCTCAATTCCTAAAAGACCATTGGGCCCACCCGTCACGCCATCGAGATTATTCAATACAATACGCGTGATTTCGCCCGCACCCAAAGTCACAATAGCCAGATAATCTCCCGATAACCGCAACGCAGGAAAGGCCAGCAACATCCCAAAAATAGCCGTCATGACACCGCTAATCCAAACGCCCCCCCAAAAGGGAACATGAAAGTGTAAATTCACAATCGCATAAGTGTAAGCGCCAAAAGCAAAGAAGGCAGCAAATCCTAAATTAAGAATCCCGGCATATCCGACAATGACCTGCAAACCCAATGCCAATAAAACGAAAAGCCCCGCCGTAACAAGCACATCAATGTGATAAGCATTGCGATCCAAAAAAGGGAAAATAAATGCGGTGAGAATAATGAATGTTGGAATCGATTTTTTTATGACAAAGAAGTTCATTCGAACAATATTTCCTTGTTCTTTATCTTTATCATCCTCGCGTCCGCCGAAGGACGGATCCGCCTCTGGAGGAAAAGCGGGGATCCATTTCTAAATTTTATGGATTCCCGCCTTCGCGGGAATGACAGCTGTTTCATGTTAAACCTTTTTTACAACTCTTGCGCCGAAAAGCCCCGTCGGGCGGAACAAAAGAATTAAAATCAAAATCAAAAAGGCAAAAACGTTTTTCCATTGGGACGAAAGATAGCCTGCGGCTAAACCTTCAAACACGCCAAGCAACACACCTCCCACCATCGCTCCTGGAATATTTCCAATACCACCCAACACCGCTGCAGTAAAAGCTTTCATGCCCGCCAAATAACCATCGTGAAAATTAATCGTGCTGTAGTATGCGCCAAACATCAATCCCCCTGCCCCGGCCAAGGCCGACCCAATCACAAAGGCAACAGCAATCACAAAGTTAACATCAATTCCCATTAAACTTGCGGCTTGCCTATCGTCTGCAAGCGCTCGCATCGCTTTTCCTGTCCGCGTATGTTTAACAAAAAAGTGAAGCGCCATCATCAGCATCAATGAAACGACCGTGATCAAAATTTGAAGATTTGTAATCGTGACATGAGAAAAAGTATATTTTTTTATTTCAAGAATCGAGGGAAAGCTTTTATCTGAAGGACCTGCAATGAGCATCACGGCATTCTGCAATAAAAAAGAAATTCCAATTGCGACAATCAGCGGCGCAAGGCGCGGAGCGTCACGCAAAGGACGGTATGCTAAACGTTCAATCAAATACCCGAGAGCAGCCGTTGCGATCATCGTTGCAACAAAGGTTGGGATTAAGATCCAAGATGCTAATACGGTGTGATTTAAAACAGTATAAAAAAATAGACCCAGGTAGGCGCCCACCATAAAAACTTCGCCGTGGGCAAAGTTGATCAGCTGTGCAATTCCGTAAACCATGGTATAGCCTAACGCGATAAGCGCGTAAATCATACCAATGGTCAACCCATTCACAAGCTGCTGAAAGAAAACATCGAATGGAGTCATAGAAACTGGTGCTCGATACTCGGGGCTCGATGCTCGTCAGGGCCCGAGGCTCGAGGCCCGAGCATCGTTTTGGGGCTATTCAGCTGACCCAATGTAGGCAAGCTTTCCATTTTTGACTTGAAAAATACCAATGAACTGATTCTGATTATCGCCTTTGGCATCAAAAACAATATCACCCGTAATACCCTGAAACTTAGGAATCTCACGAATAGATTTTAAAACAGCCGGGCGGTCTTGGGTTGCAGCTTTTTGAATTGATTGGATCAAAACATTGGCGGAATCAAATCCATAAGCCGACCATTGTCCAAGAACTCCAAACTTAGCTTCATAATCGCGAATAAACGATGCCGCAGCAGGAACTTGATGCATGTCTCCTCCCACCATCGTCGCGTAAGTGCCTTCCGCAATTTCTGGCGTAGCGAGCTTGATAAACACCGGTGTTGCAATCCCATCGCCACCCATGAAAGCGGCCTTAACATCAAGCGAGCGCGCCTGACGCAAAAGCAATGCTCCTTCAGGATAAATTCCGCCGTAATAAATCAAATCCGGCGCAAGCGGCTTCACCTTCGTCAAAAGCGGCGTAAAATCTTTGTCGCCTTGCGTAATACCTTCATGCCCTAATATTTCCGCACCGAGCTTGCGTGCTTCTTTTTCAAATTCATCGGCAAGACCTTTACCATAAGTGGTTTTGTCGTCAATCACATAAATTTTTTTGATTCCTAATTTTTTAACAGCAAAGACAGCACCTTTCGGCCCCTGCACATCATCCGTTGCAGCAGTTCTAAAAAAAGTCGCAAACCCTTGCTTGGAAAGCTCCGGATTCGTTGATGCAGGTGTAATTTGAACCAGACCTGCTTCGTTATAAACCGCAGAAGATGGCTTGGTGCAGCTCGAATTAAAATGGCCCACGACCGCCAAAACGGCCGGTTCAGAAACAAATTTTTTGGCGACATTCACTGCCTGAGCCGGATTATGCTGATCATCTTGGCGCGAGATGGCAAATTCAATGCCCGTTGCTCCCGGTGTCATTTGCGCCGCTAAATCATTGGCTTGCAAAATTGCCAGCTCAACACCGTTACACATATCAATTCCAATCGTTGCCTGATCGCCTGTTAGAGGAGCGGCACAGCCGATTTTGATTTTTGATGCAGTATCTGAAGTTCCATCGCATCCAATAAAAATTATCGCTAGAACTAATCCCGGAATATAAAAATTACTTTTCATAAAACCTCTGTCGTACGCATTAGAAAATAAAGATTCCGGACCGTCTTTTTAAGACGTCCGGAATGACCGTAAGCGGTCAAATTTGATCATCCAAAATAAGAAAAAGCTCGTTATTGTGCACATTATAAAGCATGGGCGCGACAGGCATCTTGGGATAAAAATCGCGCAGCCGGCGCGATTCTTTAATCAGAAAGGAAGTTTCTTCACCAATCTCAAATTGATCGCGATATTTTACAAAATGTTCTTCGGCTTGTTCACGTGTCCAGCCGGCACGATCCATGAGGCCTTGAATAAAAATTTCTTTGCGGGACTCTAAATTGCGCATTCCGCAATCGTTATGCCCAATCAGCGCAATCGCTTTGGCACCACCAACGCCGATCGCATACGAAACTTTAAAATTAGCATGCTGCAAATTAGCTCCGCCTGAACGAATAATAAAAGCAAAGTTATCGGGGATTTTGAGATGTTTGCGGCTGTCCATACACATTCCGATTAAAAGCTGCGCCTGGGTATAGTTATCGTATTCCCGCCCCATATTGTGGTATTCCAGCAATAGACCAATCGGCGTATCGTGGTAAAGCTCCGGAATATCATCCAATTTTTCAACGGTTTTTAAAAGCATAAGCACTTTCCCCTAAAAAATCAGTCTCACTACTCGGCTAGATTTAGGGACGCATTATATGTGCAAACGCAAAAAAACGGGAGCTGTATTCTGGTTTGAATGAAAAGGCAGAGCGTCTTTAAAATTTATCGTTTCTGAGGGTTTCAACGTTAGAAACAAACACGATCATTGCATAGTTGGCATAAAAATTTGTCTGAAGATAACTGCAGACTTTTTCAGCAGTCAAACCATCACAAACTATTTCAAAGCGAATATTCGCAGACTGATCCCAGCCCGCGCTACGCACGCCTCGAGTTCCCTCGCCACGAGCGTCGGTTACGGTAAAACCTTTTACATCGAGCTTTTTAAATTGATCGATTAATTCGTCTTCGAGAATTTTTTCGGTGATAATTGTCACTAATTTTTTAGTCCACATTTTCATACTCCTGATTTTCCGACAATCCACTCCGCCCATCTTAAATAGAGTGGTAAGCCGATTGTAAGATTAAATGGAAATGTAATACCCAGCGACGCTGTTAAATAATAACTTGGGTTGGCATCCGGAATGGCGATGCGCACAGCAGCCGGAGCGGCAATGTAGGATGCGCTTGCCGCCAACGTTGCTAAAATAGCAGTGCCCCCCACGGACAAGCCCGTCACCTTTCCGATCCAACATCCCAGTAACGCAGAAATCAGCGGCATTCCGATACCAAATAAAACCAGAAAAATGCCCACCTTTTTTAAATCCTTAATGCGTGAAGCTGCAACCAATCCCATTTCCAGTAAAAAGAACGCGAGCAAACCTTTAAAGGGATCAAAAAAAACATTTTTAACCGGCTGCATCCCTGATTCACCGACCACCGCACCAATGAGCAGCCCTCCGACCAGCAAGACAATACTTTTACTCAAGAAAACTTCATGAAAAAATTTACCCCAAGGTAATACTTGAGTTTTTGAGCGATGGAGACGCGCAATCATAATCGCCACAACAATAGCCGGAACCTCCATCGTAACGAGTAAGACCGCCGAAAAACCTTCAAATGGCACATTCATTTTCTGCAAAAAAGAAAGACAAACCGCGTAAGTCACGGCGCTCACCGAGCCATAATGCGCCGCAATCGCCGCAGCATCGGGGACTGAGAATTTCCCAAGATATTTTAAAATGACATAGGCGACAAGCGGAATAACAACACCCAAAGCGAGAGCGCCCATCACGGGCAAGCCGACTGACTGAATACTTGTTTTTGAAAGCTCAACGCCGCCTTTCATTCCAATCACGATCAGCAAGTAGAGACTCAAGCTCTCATACAAAGCTTGAGGAACTTTAAGATCAGACTTCAAAACTCCCGCAACAATCCCAAGAACAAAAAACAAAACGGCGGGATTGAGTAAATTGTCGATCATTTCTTTAACCCTTCGTTTTGTTTTAAATATTTTTTGTATCCTATTTTTTCCAAATGATATATTTTCTTAAAGAC
>Ga0163150_10004012_pt1 | contig 20076 bp, 18 predicted proteins | sample OliLakLV19P2IB_FD_148628 | JGI IMG/M metagenome (GOLD analysis project Ga0163150, IMG submission 148628) | Freshwater microbial mat bacterial communities from Lake Vanda, McMurdo Dry Valleys, Antarctica - Oligotrophic Lake LV.19.P2.IB | ecosystem: Environmental > Aquatic > Freshwater > Lake >...
CCGATCACTGCAGGGGAGGACCAAAACAACCGGAGTTGGAGCAGCCCATCTGCCGTTCAGGGCTATCGCCAGACGACTAACAGTATATGAATCAACAGGTTAGACATTTTGCGACAGAAACTAGCTAAATCCGGCCATGCGAATTGCAGTCGTCTCTGATCTGACATCCACGGCAATCGAACCGCGCTCGAAGCGGTGCTGACGGATTTACGGCAGACCTCGCCTGACCTGATCTTCCACGGCGGGGACCTCGTTGGAAGCGGTTCAAACTCGGCTGACGTCGTCGACCACATCCGTGACCTTGGCTTGGGTGGCCCGGCGTGGCTGGAAACAGCGATGAAATGCTCGCGACACCCTCAACTTTCGAGAATTTTACACGTGAACTACCCGGACTGGACAACCTGTGGGCCACAGTTCGAGAAATGTCGGCATTCGAACGCGCGGTGCTGGGACACGAAAGACTCGAATGGTTGCGCAATTTACCAGTGGTCCAAGTTCACGGCTCCATGGCCCTCGTTCCGCCAGTCCGAACAGCCCCTGGAAATCGCCGATAGCGGCGGCAGCATACCAGGAGTTGGAATCGGTCTATGGACCACTCGGCCAACCGGTCGCGGTCTATGCGCATATTCACTGCCCCTGCGTGCGAAATCTCCCAGGCAGATGCATCATCAAACACGGGCAGCGTGAGCCTTTCTTACGATGGCGACCGACGCGCATCATACCTGGTGTTAGATGGTTCAGCTCCCACAATCGTCGCGTTGAATACGATGTAGAGCGTGAAATGAAAGCGCTCTCAGCCTGCGGCTTGCCGCATGCAGAATGGATTGCGAAGACACTTGACTCCGCATCACCCCAGATGCCGTAGGAGCAAGATTTGGCTGTCTGCGCGGTCCTGACCTGGATAGAACCCGCAAAGTCGCGCAGGGTCCGGGAGACTGGAACCAAGCGAGGCGTCGTACCAGCGGAACGTCAGGTCAGGGCGACCGCTTGCGGTGGTAGCTCGCCGGACACCGGGCCATACTTTTTCCCCCTTGTGCCGTTTTGCGCGAGCTATCCGGCAGATTGGCTCCTCAGCCTCCATTGCATGCCGTCAATCTGGGTTGTATACTGAACCACATGGTTCAGTATTCCCAATCCCGCTTTGATGCCTCGTTCGGCGCGCTCTCGGACGCCACCCGACGTGGCGTTCTGGAGCAGCTCGGGCGCGCAGACGCTTCGATCACGGACCTTGCCAAGAAGTTCCACATGACCCTCACGGGCATGAAGAAGCATGTAGGCGTCCTGGAGCAGGCGGGGCTCGTCACCACGGAGAAGGTCGGGCGCGTGCGGACCTGCAAGTTCGGGCTGCGCGGACTGGAAGAAGAGGCGGCATGGATCGAGGGGTATCGCCAGCTCTGGGCCGCTCGCTTCGACGAGTTGGACATTGTTGTCGAGGAATTGAAACGGAAGGAGAAAGCAAAATGGACGTAAGAAGAGAGAGTGAGGCCACCCCCACGAAGAACCGCACGGGGGTGGAGCGGAAGTCCGAGCTCGAACTCGTCGTCACACGCACCGTAAACGCGCCTGCGCGCCTCGTGTTCGAGGCGTGGACCAGGGCAGAACTATTCAGGAGGTGGTGGGTACCAAAATCGTATGGGCTGACCCTGCTTTCCTGCGAAATGGATGTTCGCGTTGGGGGGCAGTATCGTTTGGTGTTTCGCCACGAAGATTCGACGATGGAGTTCTTCGGCACGTACCTCGAAGTGACACCGCACTCACGCCTCGTTTGGACCAATGAGGAAGGAGACAACGGCAAGACCATCACCACGGTGACCTTCGAGGAAAACGACGGCAAGACGTTGTTGGTCGTGCACGATCTCTATCCCTCGAAAGAAGCGCTTGACTCCGGATCGACGGGCGGGATGCCCGAGGCGCTCGACCAACTTGACGAGCTTCTCGTCAGCCTGGGATCAAGCTCGGCGACAAAATGACGCGGTCAACCGAGCAATCAACGAAGCGCGTGGCTGGCCGCGAGGGCAAGACCCCGGCGAAGCTGCTGGTCGCGATGACTGGCAAGGCAAGCGCCGCGAAGACCGCACAAGGTGCCGAACCCGTGTTCGCGTACATTGCTAGCTTGCCGCAGCCGCAGCGCGGCATCGCCGAGCGCATCGATGCCGTGGCGGCCAAAAGTTTGCCGGACATCCAGCGAGCGGTGAAGTGGGGCATGGCGTATTACGGGGTCGACGGGGGCTGGTGCTTCTCTTCCGGTGCCTTCGTCGGCCATGTGAAACTGATGTTCATACGCGGCACGGAGATCAAGCCGGAACCGCCTGTGACGCCGATCGGGATGGGCAAATCCACCCGCGGAGTCGAGTTAGCATCGGTTGACGATTTCGACGAGCGCCAATTGGCGTCGTGGATGAAGCAGGCCGCCACCATGCCCTTCGTCGGGGGAAAGAAGCGATGACGACGCCGTGGCGCAGCGTTCAGGACGCCGAGAAGGCCAACGAGACCGTGGCGTGACAAGCGTTGCCATGCCGCTTAGCAGGGGGTCGCGTATCCAAACACAGAAAAACTGGCCTCGGCGCACGGCATCCAAACTGTTCGCGGCGAAATGGCGCGAGCTGAATTGCGGGCACTGAGACTTCGGCACTCGCGACAAATTGTGCCGATCAAAACGTGCACGGAAATTGCGGGAGAGCCATTTCTTGCCGAGCGCCGACGCACTGAGACGAACCCGGCCCGCTGAGAGACGCCAGCAACAGTTGGGGCATTGATCGTGTTCAGATCAGATGGTCCCATACCGTACCTCAGAGGCAAGACCGCTGCCGATTTTCCTGTCGGCAGCCGGGAGGCCCAACTCGCCAACGGCTACAATCAGGCGTTCGGGCTGCTGGACCGCAATAACAACGGGCAGGGGCGGATCATTCAGCTCGCCATCCGGCTCTACTGGTAAGGAGAGATCAGTGCACAGATTCGTCGTGCTGGGCGCTTATTGCCTCGGCAAGCGTCTTTGCTCAGGACACGCGTTTCCCGAACGACCCAGCCATTGCGGACGTCACAGTGCCTCCTTACGGCGCGAAGGCCGACGGCGTCACCGACGATACCGCTGCCATCCAGCGGGCGCTCGATCAGAACATCGGCGGGATCGTGTACCTGCCGAAAGGCCGCTACAAGATTACCGACCGCCTCAGTTGGCCGACCCCGCAGCGGGACATTACGCTCTGGGGCGAGAGTATGGCGGAAACAGTGCTGGTCCTCGGCGACGAAACCGCCGGCTACTCGGATCCTGCGAAACCTAAAGCCATGATCTGGACCGGAGTGAAGCCCGCGCAGCGATTCAAGAATTACATCCGCAACCTCACCCTCGACACCGGCAAGGACAACCCCGGCGCCATCGGCGTCCAGTTCATCGCGAATAACTCAGGGGCGATCCGCGATGTCATCATTCGCGCCGGTTCCGCGGGAGGCCCCATCGGCCTCGACCTGGGATACACGGATGAGCAGGGTCCCTGCCTGGTCAGGAATGTGACGGTGATCGGCTTTGACGTGGGGGTCAGCGCGCGGACCTCCGTGGACAGCATTACCATTGAGGGGCTTCACCTGGAGCGACAACGCCAGTACGGGCTGGTAAACTCCGGCCAGGTGATCAGCATTCGCAGCCTGACAAGCCGGAATTCGGTGACTGCGATTCAGAACTCCGGAACAGCACTGCTGACACTGATCGACTCCACACTCACCGGTATCGACACAGGCGCCGCCCCGGCCATCGTCAACAGTAAGCCCGCCGCCCTCCTCGTCAGGAACACAACCACGCCGGGCTATGAACATGCGATCCACAACGACAGCGGCAGCGGGGAAAGTGCGGCGGGACCGATGGTTCAGGAGTTCACAGCATACCCTGTTCTCAGCCTGTTTCCGTCCGCAACCAGGACCCTTGGCTTGCCGATTCAGGAGCCGCCCGGCGTTTCCTGGGGCGACCCCGCGGACTGGGTGAGTGTCACCGCATTCGGCGCCACGCCCGACGACAAATCCTTCGACAGCACCGAAGCGTTCCAGAAGGCAATCGATTCAGGAGCAGCGACCGTGTTTGTACCAAAGGGCACGTTCTACATCCAGTCAGCCGTGCACCTCCGCGGGAAACTGGAGCGCATCATCGGGCTCGGGCAGAGGGCGGAGGTGAGAGGCGCGGGCAAGTTGCACGTGGACGATGGGGATCCTCCCGGCGTGACCGTCGAAGCAATCGCGGGAACCGGGAGCGGCGTCGTACACAACTCCAGCCGGACCCTGGTGCTCCGCGATATGGCGCTGCAGGCCCTCGGCGGATCCGGTATCTATGAGAACACCGGGGGAGGCGATCTCTTTCTGGAGGACGTCGTCGGTCAAAGGTGGCGCTTCGCCAACGGTCAGCACGTCTGGGCGCGTCAGCTCAACACCGAGGCTGCCGATACCAGGATCGTCAACGACGGCGGCACGCTGTGGATTCTCGGCTTGAAGTGCGAGCGCGGCAGCACGCTCATCCACACAAAGAATGGCGGCAGGACGGAGTTGCTCGGCGGCTTCGTCTACACGACGACGATCCCGGGCGAGACTCCGATGTTCGTCACCGAAGATTCCTCTGTGTCCCTGACGATCCGCGAGACGTCCTTCCGCAACCCGCCCGCACCATTCAACCCTGTGGTCCTGGAGCGCCGCGGCGACGAAGTCCGGCAGTTGCGGAAGGAGACCACGCCCACCGTAACGGGGGGAAGTTTGCTGAACCTCTACGTCGGCGCGCCCGACTGAAGTTTCCCGGACGTAGCGTCCGGACGAGATCCTGTCCGCTTGTTCGGAAACCCGGCAGATCCATCTGCGCCAATCTCCCTCGGGAACGCGCGAGATTCAAGTTGTGGTCGGGCATCTCGGGAGTTTGCTCAAGTCCGACGATCGTGGCATGAATTTGACCAACGTCATACGGCCTAAACGGGCCTAAACGAACCGGCGAGCGCTTTGCAGGCACTCGTTGGCACTCTGCAAGTAGAGCCGTCGAGACGTGTCCAAACTGGGGGCCTGGTGTGGACGATGATCGGCACTCCACGCCTGTCTTGTTGAAGACCCTCCGCGACAGGCTTCGTCAGATCGCGATCACGGGGGTATTGGGGCGCAGCGCATCACGTTTTGTCCTATAAAACTTTTAGCAGAGGAGTACACTGGCAGTACAATAGAAGGTGGGAGAAACCATGGCCCTTTCGACGCCGGACCAATCACGCGATCGCCGCTTCCAACTGCGCGCCACCGTCTCGGAAGAGACGTTGATCAAGATTGCCGCCGAACGGCAAGGGATCAGCGTCACGGAGTTCATCATGCGTAGCGCCTGTGAAAAGGCCGAGCAAACCCTCGCCGATCAAACCCGGTTCGTCCTCGACGAAAAGCAGTGGAAAGCCTTCATGTCGGCTTTAGACCGGCCAGCGAAGGATAAACCTCGGTTGCGCCAGCTATTTACGGAGCCGCATGTGGCAAGACGCAGATAATGGGGGCGGATCCGAAGCCTGAATTCGTCATTGACAAATTGATCCGCGAAAGCGACTTGCGTGAGTTCGATTGCGGCAATCCAACGCTGAACCTGTGGCTGCAAAAATACGCCTGGACGAACCAGCAGGCGGATTCCGCGAAGACCTATGTAGCGCTCGACGGCCGCCGGACCGTCGGCTACTACGCGCTCACGACCGGTTCCGTGCACAAGCACGAGAGCCCGCAACGGATCGCCAGGGGCCTCGCCAGTCATCCGATCGGCATCGTGCTGCTCGCAAGACTTGCCGTGGATCGAACGCAACAAGGAAAAGGGCTCGGCAAAGCCCTGCTCTTTGATGCACTGTCGCGCATTGAAGAAGCGGCTGACATCGTCGCTGTCCGGGCCGTGATGGTTCATGCGATTGACGACGTAGCCCGTTGCTTCTATCAGCACTTTGGGTTCGAGGAATCTCCGGTCGATCCATACCAACTGCTATTGCTGCTAAAGGACCTCCGCAAAGCGATTCACCCGCCGTCCTGACATTCCCGGCGGGACGTCAGAACCATAACCTGTTAAATCTGAGGGAACACATCCGTTCCACTACAGTTGTGGAAGAGGCAAAAAGTTCGAAACGCGTCCACGACGGGGATGCAATTCACAAATTGGCCGTCTTTCGTCCCGCTCATCACTTCATTCCCTCCACCAGCCTCATGCGCAAGTGCCAACATGTCAAATGGTTGGCGGTATTCCGGAGTGAGTACACCAGCCTTCCAAACGCACTTCGAGAGTAGAAATTTCAGGAGTCGCCGTTTTTGCGCCGGTTCCTGCCTTTCGAACAGGTCGTGCGCGCGGTGGGCCAACTGCAACAACTGGGCCCCTTCCTCAATGTAGGTCTGGTTGGCGGCATGGTGTGTCGCGACGTCGCGGAGAAGGCGGGCCTGCTCGGCGCGCCACTCGGCTGACTTGCTATTGAAGAAGGCAGTGTCGATCCGGCCGTCGAGCTTGTCCAGGTACATGGCGTCGATGCGGCTCTGGAGGCGGCGGTACCTCGGCCTGCAGGCGTGAGATCGCTTCGTCGTGGAATGCCTTCTCGCCGGTGTGGCTCTCGCGCAACGCCGTTACGATCCAGGATTTCCTTGGGGATAGTGCACTCTCACGATTCCCTCCGCCACGCGGATCGTCCGCCAGTTCGGGAACACGTCCACCAGCTTCGCGACAACATCGGCCCTATGGTAAGCTGGCATGGATTGTTCGCTCCGTAAACTCGGCGTGATACGCGGGCAACTGGTACGAGATCGCCCGTCTTCCAAACAGGTTTCCCCGGGACTGCGCCTCCGCTACGACGGCCACATATCCTCTGCGACAGGACGGAAAGATCACCGTGGTCAATGAATGCCACACCGCCGATGGGTGGACGAAGTCAGTGAGGGGAACTGCCCGGGTGGCTGGCGCGAGTGGACCCAACACAAAGCTGAAGGTGACCTTCCTCCGGCCATTTAGAGGCAACTGCGGGATTATCGACCTTGACACCGGCTACCGATGGGCGGTAGCCGGTGAGCCGGGCCGTGGGTATCGCTGGATCCTTAGCCGGGAACCCCGGTTGGACGATTCGCTCTATGACCGGATCATCGAGAGCGCGAAGCGGCAGGGTATGAAGTGGGACGCCTCAAGAGAGCGGCTCAGCCTCTGTTGAAAGGGCCAGCCTATCCATGAGATGCCTGGCGTTTCTCCTCTCTGTGGCGATGGGTTTCCCTCTCGGGGCGGCCAGCGTGGAAACACAACATGCGCTTGACGTCACATTCCCTCTGTACCCAAAGTTCGAACTCCTTCTCCATTCCCGAATCCGCACGCAACCTGGTGGCCTGGGCTATTATCAAGTGCGCGCCGGCCCCATTTTGTCCTGGGACGCCACGGGGCGCATCGCACTTCTGGGCGGTTACTACTATGCGCAGCAGGAGCGGCGGATTGACCGGGATTTCATCGGCGGACACCGTTTCTTCGGCGGCCCTGAATTCGCTGTTGTGGAGACCCGCCGCTTTTCGCTCGATCAGCGTGTCCTGATCGAGCGCTTTCTATCGGCCGCCGCCCCCGACTTCAACCGCTACCGCCTGCGAAGCCGGTTGAGCGCCAAGGGCGTGGTCGCGCCCTACACTTCTCACGAGTTCTTCTTCGACGCCCTGGGTTGGCGGAGCAACCGCCACTCCGCCGGCATCCGGTGGAGTCCACTCCCGGTGCTACAGATCGATCTGGGTTACCTGTATGAGCACCGTCGGCCTGAGGTGGGACCCGCCCGGCACATGTGGCTCACATCAATCCATTTCAAAAAGACGTCACGCAGGGCCGATCCTGATCCATAGGTGCACCTTGTTCAACACACATCCGAACTTACTCGACAGAGAGGAACGCACATGAAGTGGTCTTGGAGATTAGGCAAGTTTTTGGGAGTCGATGTATACATTCACGCGACGTTCCTGGTGTTGATCGGGTGGATTGCGCTGAGCCATTGGCTCCGGGCGCGCACGGTAGAGGCGACCCTGGCGGGGGTGGCTTTCGTCCTGGCGATATTCGCCTGCGTGATGCTGCACGAATACGGACATGCGCTGGCCGCCCGAAAGTTCGGCATCCAGACCCGCGACATCACTCTGCTGCCCATCGGGGGCGTGGCGCGGCTGGAGCGGATGCCGGAAGAGCCGCGGCAGGAATTGTGGGTGGCTTTGGCCGGCCCGGCGGTCAGCGTGGTGATTGCCGCAGCGCTGTTTGTCTGGCTGCAGGCGAAGAACGGGCTGGAACCGCTGGCGAACCTTGGTGTCGCGCAGGGCTCGTTCCTCGAGCGGCTGATGGTGACCAATGTCATGCTGGCCCTGTTCAACCTGATCCCAGCCTTCCCGATGGACGGCGGGAGGGTGCTCCGCGCGATCCTCGCTAGCCGGATGGAATACACGCGGGCTACCCAGATCGCGGCAAGGATCGGCCAGGGGATGGCATTCCTGCTTGGGCTGGCGGGATTGTTCTTGAACCCGTTCCTGCTTTTCATCGCGCTGTTCGTGTGGATCGGGGCGACGCAAGAAGCGAGCGTGGTTCAAATGACGTCGTCCCTGGCGGGCGTGCCGGTGCAGCGAGCAATGATGATCGATTTTCGCACTCTCGCCCCCCATGACAGGCTGTCACGAGCGGTCGAACTGATTCTAGCCGGGGCGCAGCAGGATTTCCCTGTGGTTGAGGACGGACAGGTGAGCGGCGTCCTTACCAAGGGGGATGTCCTGGTCGCGCTGGCGCAGCATGGCGAAGAGCGTCTGGTATCCGAAGTGATGCGCCGCGATATCCAGATCGCCGACTCGTCCGACATGCTGGCCACCGCGTTCGAGCGATTGCAGGAGTGCGAGTGCCATAGCCTGCCCGTGATGCACAACGGCAGGCTGGTGGGCATACTCACTGCGGAGAACGTGGGCGAGTTTCTCATGGTGCAGTCAGCGCTCGGCGGCCGGCGGTTGGAAGGCGCAGCAGCAGCATGAGACCTGGAGAACCGATACGCAAGACCCGGCTTGAGGATGCCCCCCGTTTGTCTGCAGTTCCGCCCCGATGTTGGCCGTCGGCAATGTCGGCCGCCTGTTTCATGTCCGAGCGGTGTTTGTGCGGGGATTCCCTCCCCTTCAGTGCCCGAATGAGTTCAGCGCCGTTGTGGCGGAAACGCTTTTCTTCCTTCGCCCGCCGGTTCGTTGCCAACAAGCGTACGGCAGTGCCGCGCAGCGGGCACCAGCGAGACTGCAGGAAGGGCGGCGTCCGGATGAAAGCGGCGCACTTCCAATTCCGCCCAATACTTGTGATCGCGGCCACCGTCGTTCTGCCGGCAGTCGAGGGAGTTTCTCCCGAGGAGGGCCGCTGATGACTGTCCAGAGGCAATCTCGGCCCAGTTCCGCAGCGAGGGCGTTGACAGCGGAGTGGCACCGGATCGAGCCTGCGGCGGTCGCGGCCCAGCTCGAGAGTGATGTGACCCGCGGTATTGATGATTCCGAAGCGCTCGCCCGACTTGATCGATTCGGGGCGAACGTGCTGGAGGAGCGGGTTTCCAGGTCGCCGTGGCTTCTTCTGTGGGATCAGATGTCCAGCGCCCTGGTTGTCATATTACTGGTGGCGGCGTCCGTCTCATTCGCGGTGGGCAGCCTAAAGGACACTGTTGCCATTCTGGCCATCGTGGTTCTCAACGCGTTGTTGGGATTTTTCCAGGAGTACCGGGCGGAGCGCGCCATGGCTGCCCTGCGGAAGTTGGCCGTGTCCAAGGTGCGCGTCCGCCGCGACGGGGCCGTAAAGGAAGTTGCCTCCGAGCAAGTTGTTCCGGGGGACATCGTCATTCTCGAAGCGGGAAACCTGGTGCCCGCGGACGGTCGCGTAATCGAATCCGCCAGCCTTCGTGTGCAGGAGGCGGTTCTCACCGGCGAGTCCGAGGCCGTCGACAAGCGGGCCGCGGCCATACCGGGGAACGGCGTGCTGGCGCTTGGCGACCAGGCCAACATGGTCTTCATGGGAACGACCGTTTCCTACGGGCGCGGGCAAATCATCGTCGTGGCTACTGGAATGGCGACGGAACTGGGGCGCGTGGCCGAACTCATTCAGGGTGTCGTGCAGATGAAGACACCCCTGCAACGCCGGCTGGAAGGACTGGGGCGCACGATGGCGGTAGCGGCCCTGTGCGTTGTCGGGGCCATCTTCGGGCTCGGTGTTCTGATGGGCGAGGACTGGCGGCTGATGTTCATGACGTCGGTGAGCATGGCGGTCGCAGTTATTCCGGAGGGCCTGCCCGCCGTTGTGACGATCGCGCTCTCGTTGGGGGCGCAACGGATGCTGGGCCGGCAGGCACTCATCCGGCGGCTTCCGGCGGTTGAAACCCTGGGCTCGGTGACGGTCATCTGTTCCGACAAGACCGGAACGCTCACCGAGAACCGAATGACGGTGACGCTGCTGGATCTCGCGGGTCACCGGGTGGACATCTCAGAGGATCTGAGGCGTCGGATGCCCGCCTCAGCAATTTCGGACGGACCGGCTAAGATCGTTGAGGAGGAGCCCGCGCTCGCTCTGCTCCTGATGGGGGGAGCGCTGTGCAACGATGCCACGCTCGAACCTGACAGTGGACGCCCCGGCCACTTTCGGGCTGCCGGCGATCCGACCGAGGGCGCTCTGGTGATAGCGGCGGCCCGTTACGGCTTGTTGAAGGAGAGACTCGAGGCCACCTATCCTCGAATCGCCGAAGCGCCGTTCGATTCCGACCGCAAGCGCATGACTACAGTTCACCGTATCGCGGACTGCAACGCCTGGATCGGAGCGTGCCTGGAGCTTGACCCGGAGACGCCCATCGCTTTCGCCAAGGGCGGGGTGGACAGTCTCCTCGATGTCTGCTCGCGGGTATGGGATGCCGGTAAGCCGGCGACCCTGAACGAAGACTGGCGGGAACGCATCGGCAGCGCCAATGACGAATTGGCACGAGGCGGTATGCGGGTGCTCGGGGTGGCATTTCGCTTCGTCCCCGGCGGGAGCCAGGCCGGCGCCGGGAACCCGGCGAACCTCGAGCAGGATCTCATCTTCATCGGCCTGGTGGGAATGATTGATCCGCCGCGCCCCGAAGTCCAGAAGGCCGTCGCGACGTGCCGGGGCGCCGGCATCCGGCCGGTGATGATAACGGGCGATCATCCCGTGACCGCCCGCCGTATTGCGCAGGACCTGGGCATTTTGGGCGAGGGCCGTGTCATGACCGGCCCCGACCTGGCACGTGCGTCCCGAGAAGATCTCGATCGGCTCGTCGAAGAGGTCGCGGTCTTCGCCAGAGTCGCGCCAGAGCAAAAACTACAGATCGTGGAGGCGCTCCAACGACGCGGGCACGTCGTCGCGATGACCGGAGATGGAGTGAACGACGCACCCGCGCTGCGGCGAGCGGACATCGGCGTTGCCATGGGGATCACCGGGACCGACGTTTCGAAGGAAGCGGCGGTTATGGTGTTGCTGGACGACAACTTCACCACTATCGTCGCCGCCGTGGAGGAAGGCCGGTCAATCAACGACAACATCCGGCGCTTCCTCAAGTTCTCCCTGGCCGGCAACCTGGGCAAGGTTCTACTGGTGTTCATGGGACCTTTGCTCGGCATGCCGCTGCCGCTCACGCCGTTCCAGATCCTCTGGCTGAACCTGGCCACGGACGGTGTCCTTGGCCTGGGCATCGGCGTAGAACCGGCCGACCGCGGCACCATGCGGCGGCCGCCCCATTCGTCGTCGGAGGGAATCCTCGCGAGGGGGCTCGGCCTTCAGATTGTCTGGCTAGGCACCTTGATGGGCGTCGTGAATCTCGCCGTTGCCTGGTGGGCCTGGACTACCAGACAACCAGCCTGGCAGACGATCGTGATGAGTACGGTCGTGCTACTGCAGGTTATCCAGGCCCATGTGAGCCGATCATCGAGCGATTCGGTCTTCAGACTCGATCCCTTCTCGAATCGGGCTCTGCTTGCGGCGACCGGACTGATCGTCGCGCTTCAGACCATCGTGATCTATGCCCCGCCGATTCAGGGAATTTTCGGAACTGCGGCTCTTGCCGCACACCAAGTCGTGGTCCCGATTGCCGCCGGCCTGCTGCTGCTTGCCATCACCGAGGGAGCCAAATGGTTCGGCCGAAGCAGAGGAAGCCCCTGAGGTTCGTGGTGTTGAAGATGGCCTGCAACGACGTCTTTGCAGACGAGTTCCCGGCCGCTGTCGCACATACCGTGGGCGATCAACCTCTTTCCGGGCGGGGAACGGTGGCTTCTGAGAACAAACTGCGTGCTTCTTGACCATACGAGACCGGACCCGAAAAGCGGAGGAAGACACCAGAGCGCTCACGAACTCACCAGCGTTTGAATCTGTTGGAAAGCAGCTTTGATCACCGGTGGCGGGCAAACCACGAAAGTTCGAAACGTGTCCACGACGGGGAGCCACTACTCTTCTGCCCGTCGGCCATCCGGAAGGAATCCGTTTGACGTATAGTCGGCCTAAAATCAAACCGCCTGTGCGGATCGGAACCGCCAGGTCGGTTGGGCTCCGTCTCACGACTCTGACTGTCCGGGAAGATATCCATGAGGTCAGGCTCGATGAGCACCAGATTCGTGCCTGCGGTGGCCTGGTCAGGGTATTTGCCCCGAACACCACCCTTAAGCTGCGAAAGATCGTATTCTTCTCGCATATCACTGTCGCGATCAGCCACGACTGATTTCTTCTTCATACTGTTTTTGCTCTGCCGCCGTTGCCAGGCGAGCGCTAATTATCCGAATCCTTCCTCCGCGCTCGCAATGAGCAACGAAAGTCAGATGCGCCTTCATTGTATGGCCAATGGTGATCTCCCGGTGCTCGTTCAGGGAATGGCCGGGATCGGGGCAGGTGGTTGCGGGCGGATTGAGGAACACAGTCGCAGCATCCTCAAAAGCTACTCTGTGCTTCTTGAGATTCGCCGCTTCCTTGCGCGCATCTCACTCGAATGTCACCCCAACCACGGTAGCGCAGAGTGGCAGCCAGGGCGGCGGGCCGCTGTCCGCATGGCGGTTCTCAGGCCGAACCAGGCGTTCGCGGCTGCCCGTTTGTCGGGTCCTTCGAAATCCGAGCTTTGCTGCTACTACGCGCCGAAAGTCCTCTGCCCGGGCAACAGGCAGGAACGATATCGGTGGTGTCGGCCGGCGCATCTGATTTGGTGCGCGTACTCGTCCGAAATCATTTGGAAGACGGCTGCGAGTTCAACGCTGGGCGAGCGGTCCGCTGGAGCTCGAGTTAGCTATGCGCGTTTGCAGCGATTTCTCAGATGACCTCCGTCATGAGACGTGACACGGAAGACTGAACGAGAAGGTGCTGCCAACACCCGGTTCACTCTCCAGCCAGACTCGCCCTCCATGCCGTTCCACGATCCGCTTCACGGTCGCCAGGCCAATCCCGCTACCCAAAGTCTCTCGGCCGTGCAGCCGTGAGAAAAGCTGAAACACCTTCTCATGGTGTTCAGGGGATATGCCCTGACCGTTGTCGCGGACGTGAAACACGTAGAAATCGCTTTGTCGATCCCAGGTGACATGCACCCGCGGCACGACCTCCGGACGCCGGTATTTGAGCGAATTGCCGATCAGATTTTGAAAGACCTGCACCAGCAGGCTCTCCACGGCGTTCACGGCCGGCAATGCGTCGCGCATGACGACCGCCCCCGTTTCCTCGATGCGAGTCCGGAGGTTCTCGGTCGCTGTCGAAAGCGCCGCGTTTGCATCCACCGGCTGCACGGGAAGCGCTCCGGAACTCGCCGAACGCGCGTAAACCAGCAGACTCTCGATCAGTCTCGACATCCGTTCCGCGGAACCGGTGATGTGCTGCACGTACTGCACCGCGTCGCCTTCCAGTTTGTCGCCATACCGCCGCGACAGCAATTGCGCAAATGCTGTGATCCCCCGCAGAGGTTCCTGCAGGTCGTGCCCGGCACTATAGGCAAACCGCTCCAAAGCTTCATTGGAAGCTCGAAGCGTGTCTTCCGTATCTTTCTGGTCCTGAATATCGGTAGATGTGCCAAACCAACGCAGAACAGACCCGTACTCATCGCGAATTGGCTCCGCCTGCGCCAAAAACCAGCGGCACGCGCCGTCGTGACGGCGGAACCGGTACTCCACACTGTACCGCTCACCCCTTTGCAGGCTGTGGGCCCAGCAGCGCTGCACCTCCGCCACATCGTCCGGATGCACGAACACGGCCCACCGTTCCCCCTCGCACTGTTCGAAGGTCGTGCCTGTGTACTCGTACCAGCGCCGGTTGAACCACTCCACGTACCCGTCAGAGCGCGTAACCCACACGAGTTGCGGCAGCGAATCGGCGATTTGCCGGAATTCGGTCGCATTGCGCGCAACCTGCTCCTGCAGTACCCGCCTCGCTTCTTCGGCGTTCATCCGCTCCGTTACGTCAGAGCCGATGGCCACCACGCCCGACCGAGTGCCGTCCGCCTCGGTCATCGCGGTGTACACCAGGTCGAAGAAGCGCAGCGCGGCTGCCTCTCCCGGCGTCATCTGAACATAGGCAGGCAAGCCTGTGCCCACGAAGGGCTCGCCCGTCCGTATTACATTCTGAAGAAGTTTGTCGAAGCCCTGACTCTCCAACTCCGGCAGAGCCTCGTTCAGCGCTTTCCCGATGATCTCGCGATGGCCAATCACCCGGTAATAGGCGCTGTTCGCCAGTTCGAAAATCAGCTCCGGCCCACGTAGCACCGCAATGAAGGCGGGAGCCTGTTCGAATACCTTGGACAGACGGTCCCGTTCCACGGCCAGTTCCAGTTCGCGCCGCCTCAGCGAATGCTCGGCCTGCTTTCGCTCGGAAATGTCGCGAGTGATCCCTACCATTCGCGTCGGATTGCCAGCCGCATCTCGTAGTACTTCTCCGAATCCCGCCAACCAGCGCTCCGCGCCGTCCGGCAACACCACCCGAAACTCCGCGTTGTACGCGCCACCTGGCTCGAGACCGCGGCGCAGGGCGGCCTGCACTCGTTCACGGTCGTCCGGATGCACCGTCTCGAGTATTTCCTGAACTGTAATCGGCGCTGGCGTCAGTTTGAGCGCGAACAGCTCCCGAACCGTCTCATCCACATCGATGGAGCCCGACGCCGGGTCCCACTGCCAGACACCGTAGCTGCCCGCGTGAAGCGCAATCCGGAATCGCGCTTCACTTTCCCGAAGTGCCGCTTCGGCGAGTTTTCGTTCCGTGATGTCGATCAACGCGCCGACCAGGCGTGGGTATCTGGCGCCCGGCTCGTCCGCCACCGCCTCCGCACGAGATGCAACCCAGCATTGCCCTCCGTCAGCACGAACGATCCGATACTCCAAATAGTGACCCTCGCGAGTTCCGGCCGTTTTCTCGATCGCGCGCTCCACCCCCGGCCGGTCTTCCGGATGAACCCGGCTGAAATAGTCCTCCACTTGCGGCTGCTCTTCCCGCGCAAACCCAAATAGCCGCTTGGTTCCATCAGTGACGGTGGGTGGCACATCAGGATCCAGGCTGATGTCGAATGTACCCGCCCGCGCCGCGTCCAGGGCCAGCCGCAGCCGTCGCTGTGCGGTGTCGAGCGCACTCTCGGTCTCCTTGCGGTCCGTAACATCCTGAACGACGCCGATCATGCGCTCCGGCTTGCCTTCCGGAGTGTAGTAGAAGCGTGCTCGCCCTTCCAGCCAGCGGACCGTGCCGTCCGGCCAAACGGTGCGGTAATCCTGACAGTATTCCGCCTTCCGTTCCGCCATGCAGCCCGCAATTTCGTGCCGAACGTACTCTCGGTCGTCTGGATGAAGGCACGCCAGGAAGTGCTCGAACGTGCCTTCGAACTCACCTTCGTCGAGACCGAAAAGGGGGCTGTGATACCCGCCCCAGAGGATACATCCGGACTCGATATCCCATGCCCACGTGCCGAGACGGTTCGCCTCCAGAGCAACCGCCAGTCTCTCATTGGCTGCGCGCAACTCATGCTCGAGTTGCATTTGACGCGTGATGTCGTTGAACGTGCAGACCGCCCCTGTGATAACACCCTTGTGCTGCACCGGTACCGCATTTACGGACAAGTGAACGAGTTCCCCGTCACCCCGCCGGTACAGCAGATACTCCTGCGAGATCACTTCGCCGTTCAGCAGAGCCCGCGCGATCGGATACTCCTCGGGCAGATAACGGCTCCCGTCTTCATGAACACCTCCGTACCCGGCGTACCCCTGCACTTCCTCGCTCGGAATCGCAGGATGGCCCAGGAGTCGTTCGGCTTCCCTGTTGGACACCTCGATACGGCCGGCCGGAGCCTCGACGATCAACAAACCCGACGGCATCTGATCCACTACGGCACGAAGCCGCTCCTGCGCATCACGCAACTCCGCCATCAGCTGCTCTCGGTGTACCTCCGCCTGCTTTTGCGCACTGATGTCTTCGATAACGGAGATGAAATGTTCCGGCGTGCCGTCCTCGTCGCGCTGCAGCCCGACTGTCTTCTGAATCCAGACGGCACGCCCATCCTTGCGGATACACCGCTTTTCCATCGTGTAATGGCCGATGTGTCCGGCCAGCAGCCGCTTCGCATTCTCCCAGTCCGGCATCCGGTCTTCGGGATGCGTGATGTCATCGGAGGTAAGTTGCAGCAGTTCTTCCCGGCTGTACCCGGTTATGTCGCAAACACGCTGATTGAGGCGGAGCCAGTGGCCGTTCAACGCCACGTGCGCGATGCCTACTGCGGCGTTCTCGAATGTGTATCGAAACTGTCGCTCGCTCGCGCGCAACCGCGACTCCGCCAGTTTGCGCTCGGTAAGGTCTTCCACTATGCCCGTAAGTCGCACGGGCTTGCCTTCATCGAACTGCACCTGGCCTGTTGCAGAAATCCAGCGGATGTCGCCGTTCACCCGGTGTACCACCCGGTACTCTGCCCGGTAACGGCCGTCTCCTGCCGGATGCAGCGCCCGGTTTACCGCCTGTTCGGTAGCCGCTCGGTCCTCCTCGTGCACGCCCAACAGGAACGTCTCATAATCTACCCCTTGATCTGGTGCGACCCCCCAGAGTTCCCGAACGCGTTCGTCCCAGGAAATAAAGCCGCTGACGAGGTCGTAGTCATGCACACCCAGACTGGAAGCCTCTTTGGCAAGGGACAGTGCATCAATGGTGGTCTGTGACTCGTGGGCGACCGCCGCGTGCCCCCGGAGTCCCACCAGATACACAACTCCTTCGTCGATCGACGGCGTCGCCTGCAGGACAACAGTCAGGTACTGCCCGTCGGCGCACCGCAGACGAAGCGGCCATCTGTCGAGAGCCTCATTGCGCAGGAGTCGGTCAATTACTACATCTGCCTCCGCGACGTCCTGCGGATGCGCCATGTCGCGCAGACTCATCGAGAGCAGGGTGTCAATCGGCCAACCGAGCAAACGGTGAAAAGTCCCGTTCGTGCGAAGCCAACCCAAATCCGGGAGCGCGGCGACGGCCATCGCATCCGGCCAGGTCTCGAAGAGTGCCGCCGGTTGTTCCCACGATCTGCGAGTCGCAGCATCGTCATTCATGGGTGAATATCGCCAAAATAGAGCATATCTCAATCTCGGCAGGCTTGCGCTCCAGAGGCTTCGACCTGAAAACTTCGCTGAATCAGATTGGGCGACTACTAACGTGCAAGGGCGCTCTCGGAGCGTAGCCCGCGTCTCGCGCGGCAGCTCAGCCCCCTTGAGCAACCCCGCAGGCACTGAGCACGTCTTACTCACTGATGGCGAACGCACAGCACGAAAACAACGACACGTACCGCTTATACAGTGGCAGACCAGGTGCCGTCACCGTGGTAAATCAGGACGGCTTTGTCATGGCTGAGTACGATCAAAGTACTGGTGCCACCGCATGGCTGAGAGTCGTCGCCGCAACCAAACGGGAGTCTGTCGAACAACGGCTCGCACAGCAGTTTCCGGCAGTGGTCGAGACGACTGTGGCTGCTCCCAGGTCTCGTGCAAAGAACCCCAAACCCTGAGCAGACGAGTGTAACTCGGCGCGTCGAGCCGGCAACGCCGTTTCTGACGCGATTTGCGACCCTGCGGCGACGCCGGCGCCTGATCACCATCACCCCGGAACGTGGATCGGCATGGCCCGGAATACGCACCTTGAGCCCTCCTGGGAGAAGACCTTAGTCAGTCTGTCCTGTCTTGAAGACGATGCCAGGGGTGAACGTCCGAGCGTCCGCCTCGCGTTCCCAGAGCTTTGACGCTCCCCACGTCTTTTCTGCCTACCTGCACGCCCTACACTGGAATCTCGTCCACGCGGCCGACGCAGCCACGCTGACGGCGCTGCGGGCCGGGAGAAAAGCCGTTCGTCGATTACGCGAGAGCAACAATTCTGATTCAGGACCCGGTTACCGGCGGGATCCGTCAGCCGACCTCAGCACGGGAATCAACAGGGATTCGTCACACGCGTACTGCGGATCGACTCTCAAGTACCGGCCTGCCTTCCCCGACAGGTTTGTCTCCATTCAAGACGCCTGCTCCCATATCAAAGAATTCATCCTCTGGTACAACGAGAGCCACCGCCACTCCGGAATCAGCATGCTGACCCCGTCAATGCTCCATCATTGATCAGTCCGTTCCGCGCACACCGGTACGGTTCCCCGCATTGAGGTCGGCGACTGAATCCTCCACGCTTCTTCAGATAGCCACCGTTCACGCGGCTCGGCGCCAGGTGTAGCGATGGTGCGGACCGCCGACGCGATCAAGCGCGATCACCTCGGCTCCCTCGTTTGGTTTGGCGTCAACCGCACGTCGACATGGTGCGTCCTTCTTCGGCGAGGCAACTACGTCAGGCGAACGCGCTTGATGCCGGGTATGCTGTCGAAACCGGCGTCGAAGGTGGCAATTCTCTCCAGGCGGTGGTTTAACATCACTGCGGCGTGTACCGCGTCCCGGCTGGATATAGCCGCGTGAGCGCAGAGAAGGTCGCGAGCCCGGTCGGTGTCGGCGAGCGTTACGCCCAGGACAACCGGACAGATGCCGGCAAACAGGTCGTAAACGTCGCGCGCCAGGTCCCGTCGGCCAAGCGAGGAATACCGATACAGGATCTCCTGAAGAACCTCGGTACTGGTACATGCAGCAATTTTTCCGGAGCGGACCTGGTCGAGAAATCGACGGGCTGACGCCTTGTGCGGATGATCCGCCCCGGCGACGTACATCGGGATATTGGAGTCGATAAAGATCTTCAAACGCGACCAGCCTCAATCTCTGACAGCATTTGGTCGATATCTGAGGTCGGAGCATCCAGCGCAGCCAGGCGTGCGACGGAGTCCTCTCCGGCGAGTTGCCCCGATCGATCCAATGCCGCCTCTAGTGCCGTCCGCACCCAGGCACCCTTCGACATGCTACTGCGCGCAGCCGCCTTTTCGAGCTTCGCGTCAAGTTCGGGAGGAATCAAAACCTGGAGTCGATGGCTCATATGAGCATGCTAACACACTCCGACCATCTCCCGGGCGCCAAGTTTATCGGCCGGTTCCTGCTGCACACACTTCCGCCCGGGTTTGCACGGATCCGCCATTACGGGGTGCTTGCCTCCCGCAACAAAGGTCGCCTGCTGCCGCTGTGCCGTGCTCTGATCATGGCCGATACGGTGCTGCTGTCGACGGAGGAGACCGCCCGGTTCACCACGGATTCGGAGGTGGCCGCGTTTCGGTGTCCCGATTGCGGGCACGGACCCATGCGGATCGTCTCGCGCTTTCTGCGATTTGAGTCCACAACGGTTTCAGAGCGACACCTCATGATCCGGTACGCGCCCAACCTGGCCCGCCACGATGCGCTTCGGCTTCCGACACCAGAGGTGTCTCTCCGCCTCCCGGCATCGACCTCCAGTTCGAACCGCGGGGCTGTCCTACGGCATCTCAGACCGCGCTTCACCGGATTCACGCCACACGGCCGCTCGCCGAGGACTGCGGCGACATGGCCGTGAGGCAGTGAGCGGGAGATGTGAAAGGACTCCGGCAACGGGGTTGAGGAGCGGGTCAGAGAACCGGACAAGGCCAGGCGGAGGGCTTCAATCTGCTGAGTGGAGAGATGAGTGATGTTGGCGACGGTGCGAGTCTTGACTTTGCCGTCGAGGCGGTA
>Ga0163150_10004013_pt1 | contig 20075 bp, 19 predicted proteins | sample OliLakLV19P2IB_FD_148628 | JGI IMG/M metagenome (GOLD analysis project Ga0163150, IMG submission 148628) | Freshwater microbial mat bacterial communities from Lake Vanda, McMurdo Dry Valleys, Antarctica - Oligotrophic Lake LV.19.P2.IB | ecosystem: Environmental > Aquatic > Freshwater > Lake >...
TCATCGCCTGTGGTGTGGGGCGATCTGGTCTTCGTCAGCACGTCCAACGGCCAGGACGAAAGCCACGTCCACATCCCGTCTCCGCGGGCGCCGTCGATCATCGCCGTGAACAAGACGACCGGCAAGCTGGTGTGGGAAGACAACTCGGTCGAAGATCGCATTCTGCACGGCCAGTGGTCGCCTCCCTCGGTGGGCACGATCGGCGGCGTCGTACAGCTCGTGTCCGCGCAAGGCGACGGCTGGGCGCGCGGCTACGAAGCGCAGACCGGCAAGAAGCTGTGGGAGTTCGACACCAATCCGAAGGATGCCGTCTGGCCGAAGACGCGCAACGAGCTCATCTCGACGCCGGTCATCGTCGGCGATCGCGTGTACCTCGCCAACGGCCAGGACCCCGAGCACGGCGAAGGCGTTGGGCACTTTTATGCGATCGACGCGACCAAGCGCGGCGACATCACCGAGACCGGCCGGCTGTGGCACTTCACGAAGGTCCGCCGGTCGATTTCCACGGCCGCGGTCGCCGACGGCCTCGTCTACATCTCCGACTTCAGCGGATTCCTCTATTGCCTCGACGCCGCCACCGGCAAGGATCTCTGGGTGCACGACCTGTTCGCCGCCGTGTGGGGCTCGCCATTCGTGGCGGATGGCAAGGTCTACATCGGCGACGAAGACGGCGACGTCACCGTGCTCGCCCACGGCCGCGAGAAAAAGGTGCTGGCGGAAATGAACATGGGCAGCTCGGTCTATGCGACCGTCACACCCGCGCACGGGACGATTTTCCTGAACAACCGGAATCAGTTGTTTGCCATCGCGAACAAATAGAGGTAGAACCGAATGAGATGGCTTCTCTTCGTCGCGGGCGCCGTGCTGTCCTGGGGCGCCTACGGAGTCCTGCTCCACCGCGGTCAGGTGATGCTCGGTAATCCGCTGAAGGCGCTGCTGTGCGTGGGCGTTGCGTATTTTTTGATCGGCGTGCTCATCCCCGTTGCGACGCTGGCAGCCCAGGGAAATCTGGCCAACTTCAATTCGACCGGGCTGATGGTCGCGACGATCGCGGGCGGGCTCGGCGCCGCCGGCGCCGCGTGCATCATCTGGGCGTTCCGCACGGGCGGCCTGCCCGTCTACGTCATGCCGCTCGTCTTCGGCGGCGCCCCCATCGTCAACGTGCTGCTGTCGATGGCGCTCCATCCGCCGAAGGTCGCTCCGAACCCGATGCTCTTTGTAGGATTCCTGCTCGCGTCGGTCGGCGCGGGGATGGTGCTCTACTTCAGGCCCACCGCGTAACCACGAAGACAAGCCGCGACGACGCGACGGAGTTTAGGGATCAAACCAATTATGGATTCGGTGGAGGTGTGTATGACGCGTAAGGCCCTCGTAGTCGTCGGTTTCATTGCGGTGTCAACCAGCGTGTTCGCGCAATCGCCAGACATCGACACGCCGGTGCTCGCCGCGCCGGCGAATCAGCGCGCGGGGGCCACGGTCATCAAGTGGAAAGCCGACTTCACATACGACACGTTGAGGAAGGGCACCAACCGCCTGGTCTGTTACGACCGCTCCGGACAACCTGGACAGCAGGCGTTCTCTCTCGAGTGCACCAGCATCGCCAACATCGACCGGGTGGCGCAGAACCTGAAGTTCGAAGCGATGGGCGATAAGAAGCAGGCGATGCTCGATGCGGCAGAGAAGGACGGCACCCGGGTGAAGCCGGAGTTTGGATCGGTGTTTTATAACCTGGGCGGGGCCGACAAGGACAACACTCGATCGCACACGACCGTCGCGGTGCCCTTCGGCACGGCGCAGTCGTTAGGACTGCCCGATAACAACAAGATGGGTGGCGCGTGGATCATGGGCGCGGGCACGTCTACCGCGCACATCATGATTCCCGGACACTAACCACGACCGCGCAGCCACGAAGGCACGAAGGCACGAAGAAGTACCGCGACGACGCGACGAGCGCGACGTGCGCGTAATCCCAGGTTGTCACGACAGGCGGTCAGGTGCTTGGGGCACTTCCTCAGCGCCCCTGCGCGCAGCGTTCAGGATTGACCGGCTTTGGCAGCACCAGCGGGGCCGGTGTCACGGCCCCCGCAACCGCGAGCTCGTCGAACGCGACTTGCTGCAGCGCATTGACCTCCGAACGGGCCAGACCCAATTCGTAGGCGGAACATTCGTTTTCGCCGAGCGAGCGCGGATCGCGCCCGGTGAGGCTGCCGAAGATGACCAGGGCCTCGAGATAGTACCCGTGCGTGCTGGCGTGGTAGTGGTCGTAGGTCCAGAGATTGAGCTTGCCGGGCTCGATGCCGTCGTAGGGATTCGGATCGGCCACGCCCGTCTTCATCGCGCGCGTCCACGCCTCGCCGACCGGGATCACCGCCTTGACGCCGAGTGCTCCGGTGGCCGCTTTGTCGTAGGCGGCTCGCACGTCGCGAGCCATCGCCTCGATCGGCTGTCCAGCCCAGGCGCCCTTCGCCGGATACGTCTGGTCGGCGCGCGACCACGTCGCCATCAGATACAGCAGGACGTTCGGGCTGCGCGTACGAAGGACGTCTGCCATCTGCTTGCTCGTGGTCATGAGCTTGACCGGATCGCGCGGCTTTTCGGCGTCCAGCGTGCTATGGCCATGCATCACCACTGCGTCGCATCCGCGGGTGGCGATCACGCCAAGTTTGTTCTCGAGGTGAAAGTCCAGCCCGCTGCCGCCGCGTGTCTCGAGGAACACATCGTAGTTGAGGCCTGCCTGCCGGGCGAACGACCGGAACAACGCGGGAACGCCGCCAATGCCCTCGTTGTTGAGGTCTGTGACGGTGTGGGCGCGATAAAAACGGACGGGCGAGCCGGCACCGTACGTGAAGCTATTGCCGACGAACAAGATGCTCGTGCCAGACTGGGCCCCCATCACACTCACGGCGAGAATCACGCTCGCAACCAGAGTCACTCCGAACCTCATTTTGTCCTCCACCTGTCTCACTCCTTCCACGCCTCGACAACCATCGCGTCGTCTTCGCGGATCAGCGGGCGACGGTCGAAATCGCCGTAGATCTCAAAACGGGCAAATCCGGCGGCCCGCAAGAGCAGCGCCATCTCGTGTTTATAGATATAGCGCAGGCTCATCTCGGAACGATGGACCTGCTGCACGCTGCCATCGGCGCCCAGTAATTCCAGCTCGTTGATGGAATGCTGCACCTGGGCAACGCGATCGAAGCTGCGCGTATCGTACATCCGCATCGGCAGTCCGGTCGCCGGATGCGGCATTTCGCCTTCCAGCACGCGCGTGTGCTGCGGTGTACCGATGATCGCCAGCGATGGGAAGAACGTGTCACACGCCAGCAGACCGCCGGGCAACAGATGCTGCCGGCAGAGCGAGAGGCATCGGATTTGTGCTTCTTGCGTCATGTTGTGGCCGACGGCATTGAAGGGAATCATGACGAGCGCGTAGCGGCGCGGCAGGTCGAAGTCGCTCATGTCGGCTTGGTGCAGGCGCGGCGAGAGTTCCAACTCCCCGGCCTTGCGCCGCAGCGTATCCAGCATCGGCGCAAAGAGGTCCACTCCCTCGATGTCGACACCTGCCTGCAGGCAGGGCAACAGGATCCGGCCGGTACCGCAACAGACGTCCAGCACCGGTCCTTTGGCGTCCTTTGCCAGGCCGGTGTAGAAGTCGAACCCGTACGGAATATCTTTCAGGATGAGGTCGTAGACCTCCCCGTCGTCAAACGGCGTGGGAAGTGTGTCGGTTGGTTCAGTCATAGTTGAACGAAAGCCGCGCTGTCTTTTAGACACCACCGTCTACGCAGAAGCGGGCCGATGCGCGCGGAGGAAGGAACGTATCTGGCGCACCGCCACGGGAATCCGTTCTTTGGGCTCCTTCCACGGGAACATGCTCACTTCGGCCTTCGGCGCGAGCATCGCGGCCTCCATGGCGACCGCGTACGGATGCGACGGGACATCGTCCGGCAGGATCAGGACCGGCGTCTGACACGTGCGCACGAAGTCGCGCGTCACGGTGAAGACGAAGTCTGGGTTGGTGCGGTACATCTTCGTCAGAAACTTGTCGACCATCTCCATCGTGATCTCGGGCCGACGCTGTACCAGCTCCGGACCCCATCCTTTCATATTGGTGTCGTAGAACAGATCACGCATCTCCGGACGCGACCCGCTGGGCTGCGCCAGGACTCCCGCGACAATGCGATCAGGCGCCCGCCGCAGGAGGTTCCAGATGAAGGGACCGCCGATGCAGAAGCCCAGGACCATGAACTTCTGGATGCCCAGGTGATCCATCAAACCGAGGTGGTCATCGGTATAGGCATCCCACGGCCGGTCGATCTCGAGCGGGCCGGAGGACTGACCGCTGTTGGCGTTACGCAGGTCCGACGCGATGCAGCGGTACTCTCCCTTGAACTCCTCGATCGGGCTGAAGGGATTGGTCAGACCGGCGATCGTCGAGTTCAGTCCTCCGCCTGCGATGAGCAACAGCGGGAAGCCGGAGCCGGACTCTTCATAGTGGATGCGAACGGGGCCTCTCTCGTAGAAGGACATGGCCGCTCTTCCTTGCCCGGTCTGCTGCGCAAACACGCGGGGCGCGGCGGCCATCACCGTCGCCGCGGCGCCTGTTTTTAGCAGCTTGCGTCTGATCGGATCCATCATCGCGTCCTCCTGATTTTCAGCCGTCCAAAGCTCATGCCTGCTGCGAAGGAGCTACCAAAAAGCATCGTCTTGAGGATCGCGCACAGCCGGCGCAAATGCGGTTGGCCCTCGCGTGGGGCAGCCCGGATATACTCGGCGATCGTTGTCGGACGCTTGCTTGCCATCTCGTGTGCCTCAATTCTAGGCAAAATCGACGTCCACGAAGGAGAAGAAGTTGACGAGTCCGCCTTCAAGGCGCTCGTTCGCCAGGCGGCCGCCCTCAACAGTTCCGGCAAGTCGAAATCTTCGAAGAAAGCGAAGTCCTAAGGTCTGGCCCTCACGGGTCCTCAACCTGTTGCAAACAACTGCGAAGCGCCTGTGTGTAGCGTTCCGGCGCGTCGACCATGGCCATATGGGCAGCGTTTTCGACCACGTGAAGTTTCGAGCCCGGGATCAGGCGCTGGAAGTCCATGACGGTTTGCACACGTGCCTCGTCAAAACGTCCCACGATAAACAACACTGGTGCGCGAATCTCTGTCAGTCGACTCTCGTGGTCAAACTCTCTCAAATTGCCGGTGGCGTGAAACTCCGTCGGACCCCACATGTGCTCGTAGACCGTCGTGTTAAATGCACACTCCGGAAATGTCGGCGCCGGTTGACGATGGAAGAGAAACCGGCTGTAAAAGACCTGAGTGGCCTGCTGATACTCCGGGGACTTCGTTGTTCCTGCCTGCTCGTGCGTGGCGATGACCTGTTGAACCGTCTCGTGTAACTCGGTCAGCAGCACCCTGGCGTCGGCAATCCAGCGAGGCGTACTTAACAGCGGCCCGGCGAATATCACCGACTGAATCCCCGCGGGTTTGCTGTTCAAGAGATATTCGGCCACCAGCGCGGCGCCCCAGGAGTGCCCGAGCACATGGATGCGGTCGAGCTTAAGTGTCTTGCGGATCGCCGCCAGCTCTTCGACAAAACGGTCGATTCGCCACAGGGAAGGATCTGATGGGCGATCCGATCGTCCGCTGCCCAACTGGTCGTACACAACAACCGGCCGCTCATCAGAGAGTTGTGTCAGGGCGGACAAGTAACAACTTCCCGCACCAGGGCCGCCGTGGACGAGCAGCAGCGGCGGGCGTGCCCCCGAGCCTACGATCCGATACCACGCTCGGCCGCCAGGGACATCAACAAAGCCCTCACGGGATTGCGGGACGGGCTGCCCGCAAGAAAGGGTGAGGATCGCCAGAAGAACAGCAAGACCCAGAAATCTTCGTCTCAACGTCGGCCCTTGAGTCGCTTTCGTCTAACGCGCTGGCGCTCAGCCGCGAGCCGCGCGGGAGCGCGGTGTCGCCTTGGCCTTCTTTCGAGCGCGGCTCGCCGGCTGCAGCGCCTGGTTAGCCGGGCGCCGCCGAGATGCACGCCAACGCTGCAGCGACGATGTGCTCTCGTTCGAACCCTGCCCGAGCAAAAGAGCTTCGACCGAGATGTCTTCGTCGAGATCGGGCCAGTGGACACCGACACCCGGGCCAATCAACTCCCACCGGCGCCACTCGCGAGGCGTGCCTTCGGCTAGACGCGGATACCACGTCAGCGGGACCGAGACGACGCGACCGTCCTGGAGGCCGACTACAAGGGCCTCGGCCGTAACCTTCACGTCGGCAGCGAGCGGCGTTTCAGTTGCAAGATTTGAAGTAGTCATGCCACGCCTGCACTAGTTGGGCCTCGAGATCGCGAACCAACGCGGCCACCTTGTTGAGTTCGGTGGGCGCGAACCCGTGGTTGTATTCTAACCGGACCGGAGCTAACCAGAATTTGGCGGTCCTACGTTCCCGGGTAACGTGCACGTGCATCGGCTCTCCCCGGTCGCTCGAGAAGAAGAACAAGCGATAAGGACCGCTCTGGAGAACCGTTGGGCTCACGAAGCGATTCTGCCAGTAATTGGAGAAGCCTGCTACTTCGCGATCCGGCTCACCACTAGTCGGCTCAACTCGGTATCCCGATAATTGTGCATCGCGCGTCGCGCTCGTCGAGCCGTCGTGGTCCTGTCCGGCTGGGACCTTCGTGCCTTCGTGGTTACTGACGCGTGGCGCGCTTGCCGATCGCCCACAAGCCCCCGGTGGTGCGGATGAAGATCTGCCCCTCCGAGATCGCCGGCGAGCTCAACGTGTAGTCGTCGAAATGGTTCTCGGCGAGAATCTCGAACTTCGGGCCCGCGCGCACGACGCTCGTCAGGCCGTCCTCGTTCGTGATGTAGAGCTTTCCGTCGGCCAGGACGAACGAGCCGCTGTAGGTGCTCGGCTGGAGCCGCATCTTGCCGTACACCTCGTGGCCCGTCTTCGCATCGAGGCACCACATGATGCCGCGATCGTTGACGACATAGACGTAGGTTCCGTCGGTGACCGGAGTGGGCACATCCGGCCCATTCTGGAACGACCACATGATGTGCGACCTGGCCACGTCGCCGCGGCCGCCGGGCCGCAGCACGAGCATCGGCCGCTCGCGCGTCGGCGCGATGATGATATTGCCGTGCACGACCGGCGACGCGACGATGCGATACGCGCCGTCGTTATTGGGGTTGAGTGAATCGGCGCGCCACAGCTCCTTACCGGTGTTGATGTCGTGTCCCGTCACCGCATCGCCGCCGGTAATGACCACCTCGGTGCTGGTCCCGTAGCGAAGCACCGCCGGCGTCGTGTACGAGTCCGGCGATTCCTGCCGCGCGATCGTCGGCCGCTCGACGCGCCAGATCGTGCGCCCGCTCGCCTTGCTGATCCGCAGCACGTAGGACGGATCGTCGGTCCTCATGCCGTGCAGCACCTGCACGTAGAGCGAGTCTTCGTAGAGCATCGGCGAGGAGCCATAGCCCCACTGGAGGCCGAACCGGCCGTACTCTTTCTGGATGTCGCGCATCCAGACCTCTTTGCCGGCGAAGTCGAAGGCCTTCAGGATGCCGGTGCCGGTCATCACCCACACGTGCTGGCCGTCGGTCACTGGTGACGGCGTGGACATGTTCTGTTTGCGCTGCCGCTGATCGCCGTCGCTCAGATGCTGTTTCCACAGCGGCACGCCCTTGGTGCGATCGACGGCCCACAGAAACAGGCTCCCGTTCTCGGCCACGTTCAGGAAGATGCGATCGCCCCACACGATGGGCGTCGAGCCCGACCACGACGGCAGCGCCAGCTTCCACGCGATATTCTCGGTCGCCGTCCACGTGACCGGCAGGTTCGTCTCCGAGCTGATCCCGTTCGCGGACGGCCCTCGCCACTGCGGCCAGTTCTCGGCCCGCACAACGGTCAGGGCACTCAACGCGATGAAGGCAGCAATGACGAAGGCTCGCATTTATCGAATTCTCCCCTCAGGAAGTATCAGTGCGTTCTCTTTATCCACCTGCTCGGCGGGCGGCCCCTCGGCCCACGTGGGAATCCGCTCTTTGCCGGGCTTGTAGAGCGACTCCATCGGCTCCCACACCTTGTCCACGCGATCGTGAAACAGATCGCCGATGAGGAGATCGGTCACGGTGCCGCGAAGCTCCGGGTACTGCCGCACGAATTCGCCGAAGCTGAATCCGGCGTAGTACTCGCACACGAGGCGCCGCATCCGATCGACGCCGCGGTTGAACTCATCTCCCCAGGCCCCGAGTTGCGCGGCCGAGGTGTCCCCTTTGACGAGCCCGTCGCAGATCGCATCTGCCGCGAGCTGCCCCGACTTCAACGCGAGCAGCACGCCGGAGGAGTACAGGGGATCGAGGAAGCCGAACGCGTCGCCGACCAGCACCCAGCCGTCGCCCGACACCTGCTTCGATCGATACGAATAGTCTTTCGTCACAAAGTAGCCGGTCGCGCGGCGCGCAGAGGCCAGCCGCTGCCGTACGGCCGGCGCCTTCTCCACCTCTTCTTCGTACGTCTTCTGATGGTTGTCGCGTCCCTTGAACAGGTAGTCGAACGGCGCGACGACGCCGACACTGATGATGTTGTCGTGCTGCGGGATGTACCAGAACCACCCCTGCTTGTCGGCCGTCTGCAGGACGAGCGTCGCGCCTTCGTCGCGTCCGGTATCGCGATACGCGCCCTCCCAGTAGGTCCAGATCGCGCCCTTGTTGAGGATGGGATCCCAGAGCCGCAGCTTGAAGCGGTTCTGCAGCATCGCGTTCTGGCCGCTCGCATCGACGACGACCTTCGCGAACACCTCGCGGTCGTTGTTCTGCTGATCGCGGATCTTGACGCCAACGGCCCGGTCGCCCTCGAACAGCACCTCGAGCACCCGCACGCCTTCCTGGGCATCGACGCCGTGCTCGCGGGCGTTGTTGAGCATCATCGCGTCGAACTCGCTGCGCACCACCTGCCACGTCTGCGAGCACTCGTGCGGCTTGTTGTCCCAGAAGTAAAAGGGCGCCGACTCCTTCCCTCGCGAGTTGACGAACTGCACGCTGTGCTTCTTGACGAACGGGCTGGCCTGCATCTTCGGCAGCATGTTCAGCCGCTGCAGCACCCAGTAGGTCTCTGGAATCAACGACTCGCCGATGTGGAAGCGCGGAAAGCGATCGCGCTCGAACAGCTGCACGCGATAGCCGCGCTGGGCGATGAGCGTGGAGGTGGTCGCTCCTGCGGGCCCGCCGCCTATGACAATGACGTCGGGGGTCACTTGGTTCCGATGCTGTAGAGGTGCCGATACCCCCGCATGTAGATCTCGTTGTCCACGAGCGCAGGCGACGCGTCAAACCCGTCGTCCAATACATTCTTCGCGAGCACTTCGAAGGTGGGGCTGTTGCGAATCACCACGGTGGTGCCGTCGCGGCCCGTGATGTACACGCGGCCCGCGGCGCCGACCGGCGAGGAGAACACCTCGGACAGGCCGTCGAGGCGCTGGAGCTGATAGTGCGGCGTGCCGGTCTTCGCGTCGAAGACCGAGAGAATGGGCGAATTGCTCTTCAGCAGATACAGGAATCCATCGAAGAGCGCGGGCGACGGCACGTAGGGCGTGTCGCGATCGAGCGACCAGACGATGGCCTTGGTGCCGGTGAGATCGCCGTTGGCCTCCGCGATGCGGATGGCCTTGAGGTTATTGCCCCGGAAGCCGCTCGTCGCGATGAGGATGCCGTCCTCGCTCACCGGCGACGGAATCGGGTTCAGCGTCAATCCCTCGCTGTGCCACACGACAGCGCCGGTTTCGAGATCGTAGCTGTGCAGCCGGTTCATCCCGGGGACGATCACCTGCGCGCGCCCGCCGTGCTCGACGACGAACGGCGTGGCCCATGTGTCGATTTCGTTGCGGCTCACGCGCCACAGCTCTGCGCCTGTTCGCTTGTCCAGCGCCGTGATGAACGAACCCTTCGTGTGATCCCATACGACAACGAGATGGTTCTTGTGGAGCACCGGCGTGCTGCCCTCGCCGAACTCGTTGCGCATCGACTTGTCGCCGAGGTCCTTCTGCCAGACCGGCGTGCCGTTCATGTCGTACGCGTAAATGCCGCGCGACTCGAACGACGCGATGACATGCTCGCCGTCGGTGATGGCCGACGCCGATGCCCAGGTGCCGTTGTCCTGATGCGAGGCCTCGTGCGGCGCTTCCTCGCGCGCCGTCTGCTCCCAGACCATGCGGCCGTCGCGCCGATTGAACGCCATGACGACGTACCGATGAGCCGTCCTCGGGCTCACCCCGCCGAGCGGCTTGTGGGAGTCGGGCACGCTGGTGCCCGCCGGGATCGCGGTGAGCACGAAGAGGCGATCTCCCCAGATAACCGGCGAAGATGACCCCCGGCCCGGAATCTCGACCTTCCAGCGGATATTTTTCGTCTCGCTCCACTCCACGGGCGGCGTCGCGGTCCTTGAAATGCCGTTGCCGGCCGGCCCGCGCCACTGCGGCCAGTAGCGCTCGGCCCCGGGCATCTGCGCCGAAGGCGCCAGCGAGAGCGGAAGAGTGAGGAGGGCCGCGGCGAGGCCTGGGAGGATTCGCATATGCACACTAATACTGTCGTTGCGTGCTGCGAGTTTACCAGAAGGTACGCGCCGGCAGCAGCGCGGGAACGCGCTGCTGCCGGCGGTCACGGGACGGAAACTAGCGGGAGCTGTGGCTCAACTGCACGTTGCCACCGCTCAGGGTGCCGTCGGCGTGTGCGACGACCGCCCCGCCGGAATCGGTGATGGTGATGCGCACGACGTCCTGATGACGTCCGGGCTCGCCGTTGTCCACTGCGCGCGCTTCGTAGCGGAATCCCGCCATCCCGTTCCACCTGCCGGTGCCGCTGAAGAGCACCGTACTGCCATCAAACCCGACCCAGCTGGCCGATGTCGCGACAAAGTGGCCGTCACCTGCGTGATGCGAACGCTGCCTGGCCTTTACCTTGAGCAGAAGCGTCGCCCGCTCTCCGCTGGATGCGTTCTCACGCACGGCGAACCCGAACTCGTACCGCACTCCGGCGCGGTCGATGAATCCGTACCCGTGCATCGTGCCGGGCACCGTGACATCGGTCACCCTGACGGTGAACGTCTCGCTCGCGCTGTTGCCGCGCGAGTCGCTCGATGAGCAGGTCACGACGGTGTCGCCGATTGGGAACGTGCCCGACTGCGAGCAGGCGACCGGCCTGTCGCCGTCAACAATATCGGTGGCCGCTACGGGCCCGTACTCGACGCTGGCGCCGGCGGCGCTCGTCGCCTCCGCGGTCACGATGCCGATCGGCACGCCGTGCAGCTCGGGCGCCGTCGTGTCGGTGACCGTCAGCTCGATCGTATCGGTCGTCTCGCCGCCTCGACCGTCGCTGACGGTCACCATCAGCGTGTAGGTCTGCGACCGGCTCGGCGCGGCCGGCGGCGGCAGGTCCACGATGATGCTCGCGCCGCTCGCCGACACCACACCGGACCACGAGTACGTCAGGGGATCGCCATCGGGATCGCTGGCCGTGGCCGTCACGGTGAACGATGCACCGGCCGGCGAGGTCGCCTCGATCGTCTGATTGTCGCCGGCCTCGGCGGTCGGCGGATGGCTCGCGTTGGCCGCATACAGCAGCGCGTTGCCGATCAGCCGCGCGCCGTCGGTGTTTTTGTCCCAGAAATCGAACCGCGCATCGCTCGAAGGCGGATAGAGGTTCAGACCCACCACGCGCCCCGCGACCGGACCGGCGCCAGCCGCTGCGAGCGGCTGCCCATCGCTCCAGCTCGCGACGAGCGTCGTCGCGGCGTCAAGCGCCACAGGGCTGGAGTGAAAGCTTCTGATGCCTCCGTCGAAGCTCGCCACGCCGGAGAGAATTTCGTGACCGGGAGCCTCGGCGACGAGCGTCTGATTCGCCGCGAAGGTGATCGGTCCTTCCGTGAGAGGCCGATATCCCCCGCCGGCCCAGCGCCCGGCGATGGCCCGTGTCGAATCGACTGCATCCAAACTGAACGCGGACTGCACGACGCCCCCGTCCTGATCGACGTAGTCGGCGAGCACGTTCCCGAGCGCGGTCGGATTGCTGAATGAGTAATTCGACCAGGTCAGCACGGCATCGTAATCCACGAGCGTCGTGAGCGACGGTGTGGCCGTGCCCACGTTCACCGTGTCCACGCGCGAGAACAGCTGAAGTTCCTGAAGCTTGCAGCGCACGTCCTGCATCCACGCCGCTTCATCGGATCCGAGCAGGGCGACGACGGGCCCTGCGGGCGCCGGCGCGGGCTGCGCCGCATAGCGAAGCGCGTTGGCCATGAGAATCTCGCCGTCCGTGGCGCTGATCCAGAAGGACGGCACGGCATCGCTCGACGGTGGATAAAAATTCAGCGCGACCACGCGGCCGCCTTGCGGCCCGACATTGGTGGCCACGAGCGGCTGGCCGTTGCTCCAGTGCGCCACGACGTCGGCGCACGCCTGCGGCGTCACCGTACCGTGGATGCCGGCGCTGCCGCCGTTAAAGGTCGCGACACCAGCGAGAATCGGATGGAGCGGCTGCGTGGCAACCAGCGTCAGACCTGCCACCCTCCTGGTTCCCGAATGCGAAAGTGGCTCGTACGCGCCGGTGCGCCACCGTCCGTCGAGTCGCAGCAACGAGCTCGTGTGCAGCGAGAAGAAGGCCTGCACGACGCCGCGGCCGCTGTCCACGTAGTCGGCGAGGACGTCGCCGAGCGGACCTGGCGACGCGTAATCCTCAGCCGACCACGTGAGGATGACGTCGTATTGCAGCAGATCCACCAGGGTCGGCGTCGGCGGCAGCGGAAGCGTGCCCATGTCGGCGACGTCGATGATCGTGACGTCGGCGAGCCCTGCACTGATCAGCTTGTCCCTGACATCGGCCGCCAGCGCCGGCTCTTCGGCCGACAGCAGTGCCACCCGCTGTGCCGATACCGTGACCGGAAATGCACAGAACAGCACCGCGAGAACAACTCCGAGCCAACGACGTGATGCCGCAGTCATGCATCCCCCTTGAGGCGCACTCTTCCGTTTCCGTGCCTGCCCTAGTGGCAATGGATGTACCGGATCACCGAGCCAGCGCTTTCAGGGAGTTAGGACGGGCGGGATACCAGCCCGATGACCGATAATGTCGCCAGGTAACCAAAAGTGAAATTATGACCTCCCCGATCGCTGGAGCGATACGGACAACGTCGCGTGGAAGGCGCCGGTGCGCGGGCTGGGGATCTCATCGCCCATCGTCTGGGCCGACACTGTATTTGTGACATCACAAATTGGACGCGGCGCGCGGCGGCAAGATCCCGTTCCTCGTCACCGCGCTGAGCCGCATCGACGGGCGGCGCGCCCGCGGCCTATCTGCTCGCCGTCGATGCCGCGTCGGGCAAGACGCGGTGGCGCGTGGAGCCGGAGCTGATCCTGAACTCCAGCGACGGCATGAGCGGCCACAATCCGTCAACCGGACAACTGCTGTGGCACATCGCGGAAGCGAACCGCGTCCCGATACCGATGCCGGTGTCGCATGACGGCACGATCTACACGAGCCGCGGGTACCGCAGCGGTCCATACATGGCGATCCGCCCGGGCGGCAAAGGCGACATCAGCAAGAGTCATGTCCTGTGGAGGATCGACACCGGCGCTCCGTACGTGTCGTCGCTCGTGTACTACGACGGGCTGCTCTACATGGCGGGCGATGTCGGCGTGCTGAGCGCCATCGACGCGAAGACCGGCACGCGCGTTTGGCAGGAGCGCACGGGCGGCGTCTTCACCGCCTCCCCCGTCGCGGCGGATGGAAAAATCTATCTGTTGAGCGAAGACGGCCAGACGATCGTCCTTGCAGCCGGCAAGATGCCGCGCGTGCTCGCGCGCAATCGCCTCAGCGCGCGCCAGCTCGCCTCGCCCGCGATTTCAGGCGGCCGCCTGTTCATCCGCACGGACGATGCGGTGATTGCGATCGGGAAGTAGCAGCCGGGTCTGCAAAGCAAGACCCGGCCTACGTACTCCAAAGCAAGACCCGGCCTACGTACTCCAAAGCAAGACCCGGCCTACGTACGTAGGGCGGGTCCTGCCGTTTGGACCCGCCTACTTAACTTCCGATTGCAAATAAACTCCGATCGGTCCTGATATACCACCGGCCGTCGACGAGTGCCGGCGACGCGAGCGTCGATTCACCGATGCGGTTCGTGTGCAGCAGCTCGAACGAGGGACCGGCGCGCACGACGAACGTGTCGCCTTGATCGTTGGTGAAGAAAATCTTGCCGTCCACGGCGACCGGCGACGCCGAGAATCCTTCGCGTTGCGCGACGCCGAGTCGCCCCTGCCACAACACCTTCCCCGTGGCGGCGTCGAACGAGGTGACGATGCTCGCCATGTCGTTCACGGTGTAGAGCTGATTACCGTAGATGACTGGTGACGGGACGAAGGGCGATCCTTTCGGGCTCGTCCACACGAGATGCGTGCGGGTGACGTTGCCGCGTCCGCCGGGCCGAATCGCAAGCGTCGGGCCGACACGTCCGGAGGCCGCGAACACCAGGCCATGCCCCACGACCGGCGTCGGGATGACCTCGAACGAGTTGCCGTCGCACACCCACAACTCGCGTCCGGTGTCGGGATCGTACGCCGTCACCGACGACTGGCTGCTGACGATAATCTCGTCGCGGGTGCCGACGCGCACTGCGACAGGCGTGCCCCATCCGACCTGGGCCCTGCGAGGCGTTCGCCATACCTGTTTACCGGTCTTCGAATCGAACGCGGCGACGAACGATCCGCTGTCGAAATCCTGATAAAGAATGACGCGGTTCTTGTAGAGGAGCGGCGAGCCTGCAGCCCCGTGATAGTTGTCCACGTCGCCGAGATCCTGATGCCAGACCAGCTTGCCGCTGAAGTCGAACGCCGCGAGCCCGCGGCTGCCGAACGAGGCATACACGAGGGTGCCATCGGTCGATGCCGTCGCGGAGGCGTGTCCGTTCTTCCGGTGCGCGCGGCCGATGCGGCCGTCGGGCGCGAACGCCTCCCATAACTGCGTGCCGTCGGATCGCCTGAAGGCGATCAGCGACACTCGTCGTCCATCCTCATACGCGGTCGTCAGAAACACTCTGTCGCCCCAGACGATCGGGGACGAGTTGCCGCGGCCAGGCACCGACTTCTTCCACACGACGTTCTCGGTCGCGGACCACGTGTCGGGATACCCGGTCCCGCTGACAACTCCCTGTCCGGACGGACCGCGCCACGCAGGCCAGTACTTCGCACCCTCACCCTCGACCGCCACCATGCGCACGTCCACTTGCTGCGCGGACACCGTCATCAGGGCCATGAACATCAGCGCCAGAACGATCGGCAACCGCAGGTCCTTCCACTTTTTCATGTGCCCCTCGAGGTACGCAATCTTCGTGAATCCACGGCCAGTCAGCGCCGCGCCTGCGATGTACGCACGGGGCCCGTGCCCGCAATAGACGACGATCGCGTGCTCGCGCGCCTCCACAAGCTCTCGCCATCTGCGGCCGAGCCGCCAGAACGGAATGTGAATCGCGCCCGGCAGGTGGCCGCGATCGAACTCCCTTTTTGAGCGCACGTCGAGAATGACGGGCGCCGTGCCGGCGACGATCTGCTCCATGAGTGCCGCGGGCGCGAGCGATCCGTGCGAGCTGTTCCCCATCGCCCAATCCCCTATCGCTCGATCACAAACCGCCGCGCTTTCATCTCGAACCTCGGCAGGACGCCGGCGTCAACCACCGTGAGCGGCACCGTGAGGCCGAGCGATTCGCGCAGAGCCTCGCGAAGTCGGACCGACACCGCAGCTGCGTCATCGGCGCCAGCCATCACTTCGATCTCCAGCGACAGCTCGCGCAACGAGCCGTTGGCGGCCACCGTTGCGCGATACTCCGTCACGGCGGCAAATCCCCGGACAATCGCTTCGACCGCCGACGGATACACGTTCACACCACGCACCGTGACCATGTCATCCACGCGCGCAAGAATGCCGCCGTCGAGACGCGGGAACGTTCGCCCGCACGGGCACGTGCCGGACCGCTTCACCACGACGTCGCCGGTGCGGTAGCGAATCAGCGGGCTCGCCGTCCGCCCCAGGTTCGTCATGACGAGCTCACCCCGCTCGCCATCGCTCAACTCGCGGTCCGTGCCCGGCTCCAGCACCTCGCAGATGTACTCGTCCTCATTCAGGTGAAGTCCGCCCGGAGATTCCCAGCACTCGAAGCTGATCGGTCCGACCTCGGTAAGGCCGTGATGATCGATGACGCGCGCTCCCCAGCCCTGCTCGATGCGCTCACGGGTCGTCGGGATGCTGCCGCCAGCCTCGCCGGCGACGATGAGCACGCGCACGGGGCTCGCCGCGAGATCGGTGCGGCCAGCGCCGGCTTCCGCGGCCACCTCCATCAGCCGCAGTGCGTACGTCGGCGTACAGCACATCACCGTCGGCTTCAGCGTGTCGATCAGGGCCAGCCGCGCCTGACTCGACAGGCCACCGGCGGGAATGCAATGGGCGCCGAGCTGGCAGCCGGCTTCGAACGCCGTCCAGAAGCCAAGGAACGGGCCGAAGGAGAACGGAAACAGGATGCGATCGCGTGCGTCCACTCTCGCGCCCGCATAGACCGTCTTCCAGCAATCGAGCATCCACTGCCAGCTCTGGTTCGTGTCGAGCCATCGCAGCGGGCTTCCGGTGGTGGAAGATGTCTGGTTGTAGCGCGTGTAGTGCTCGAGCGGCTCGGTGAGATTGGTGCCCCACGGAGGCGAGGCGAGCTGGTCGGCAACCAGCTCGGCCTTCGTCGTCAGCGGCAGCTTCGAGAGATCGGCGGGAAAGCTGAGCTGGCCAGGACGGATGCCTGCCGCGTCGAGCTTGCGCGTGTAGAACGGATTGCGTCCGTGAATATCCGCGATGAGCCTGGACAGCCGATCAGCGGACTGGAACACCCGGCGCATCCGGCACCTCCCCAGATGACCGCCATGCCCAGTCGAACAGCGGCCCCGCCGCCACCGTCGTGGCGATCGTCATCGTCACCATGACCGCGAAGAGCGTGGGCGTAATCAGGCCCCGCTCGAGGCCGATGTTCAGGATGATCAGCTCCATCAATCCCCGGGCGTTCATCAACGCTCCGATGGCAAGCGCTTCCCTGTTCGGGCGCCCCGCAAACAATGCCGCGCCCCAACACGCCACGCCCTTGCCCACCGACGCCACGGCGAATACCACGAGCGAGACCAGAAGAAGCTGCGCCGAGCCAATCAGGCGAATGTTCGTGCTCAGCCCTGAATAGACGAAGAACAACGGAATTAAGAGCGTCACGGCGAACGGCTCGACCTGGCGCGCCAGCTCTTTTGTCACCAGGCCTCGCGGCATGGCGACGCCGAGCACAAATGCGCCGAACACCGCATGCACGCCGATGGCATCGGTGAACCAGGCGCCTGCCATCACGACCACGACAATGAGTCCCAGCGCACCAGGGCCGAGCGCGCCCTCGCGCTCGACAGCCTCGGCCACTTTCATCAACTGCGGACGGACGATGTACCGGACGGCCGCGATGTAGAGTCCGCCGCCGAGGATCGCGAACACGGCGATGCGAGGATCGTTATTGAAGCTCGCAAGCACAACCGCGAGCAGGCACCAGGCAACGACATCGCTTGCCGCCCCCGCGGCAAGCGCCAGCGTACCGAGCAGCGTACCGGAGATGCCGCGCTCGTGGATGATGCGCGCAAGAACCGGGAACGCGGTCACCGACATCGCGGCCCCCAGATAGACCATCGACTGCCAAGTGGACACGGTAGGCCCGAAAAAGCGCCCGTCCTGTTGAAGCGCGAGCGCCAGCCCAGCCCCGAGAACGAACGGCACCAGTGTGCCGGCGACCGAAATCGACAGCGCGCCCCGGAAGGCCTGCTGCAGAAAATCGGTATGGAGGTGCGTGCCCACCACAAACATGTAGAGCACGAGCCCGAGCTGGCTGACGACCGCCAGGACACCGAGCGACTCGGGCGGAAACAGTGCCGCCTGGATGCCGGGAGCCGCAAAGCCCAGCAGCGACGGTCCCAGCAGCACGCCGGCGATCATCTCGCCCATCACCCTGGGCTGACCGACGAACCGCATCAGCCCGCCGACCAGCCTGCAGGCGAGCAGAATGACGGTGAGCTGCAGAAACAACTGACCCGCGAGCTGCTGATTCGACACGTCAGGCCTCGGACGCGACCTGGAAGATCGCGTCGATGTCGGGGGGAATGTCGACGGAGCGCATCGGCTCCCCGGTCTTCTTGCTGACGCAGCGGACCGCGATTCTGCCGGTGGCGATCCGCGTCTCGCCCTTTGTGATGATGGCTTCGTAGCGGATGGTCCGCGCGTCCTTGCCGACGATGCGCAGATGTACTTCGAACTCGTCTTCGAAGATCAACGGGCGGTGATACTCGAACGAGGCTTCGACGCGCGGCCAGCCGACGCCGGCGCCGCCGGCGATGCTGAGGCCCGCCTCGCGCCACATCGCATGCTCGGCCTCCTCCATGTAGCGGAAGAAGCAGCTGAAATGGACGATGCCCGCCATGTCGGTTTCGTGGAACTGGACGCGCCGCTTCAAGCGGTATTCGGAAGGCATGGCTAGACGAGCGGCAGCACTTCGACGATATCGCCGATTTTTGCGCCGTCCTGCATCATCTCGGTGCGGCGGCCGTACAACGTCTTCGGCTCGCGCATCCAGAAGACGCCCATCATTTCGGAATTCGGCGTGACCGCCAGGAACGTCTTCGGGCGGCTTTCGTACTTCACGCCGCCGTCGCGAAGCAGGCGGCCGAGCGGCACGTCATTCTTCAGGATTTGTCTTCTGAGTCGTTCCGGGAACGCCCCAATTTTGATTCGTATGGCACCCATCTCGACCGGCCGGCCTGTGTATTCCTGTGCGAGCAGCACGCGCCGGAAGTACCAGGGACCGCTCGTGAATGTCGCGAGCGGCCGCAGCGCAACCCGCCCGCCGAAGTGGCGCTCGAGGGTGAGCGTCATGTCGATCTCGTGCACGAGCAGGGATCGGTACGGAAGCGGAATGTCCTCCGGATCGATCGCCTTCACCTGCGGCAGCTCCACACCCGATCGGGCGTAGACGAAGTCGAGCGGAAACAGCATCCCATCCGACGACACGCCGTTTCCCCGCTTACGTGTACCTGAGGCCCGCATGCTTGCTCTGGAAGAATCGTGGAAGTAGGGAGTCAACGCGCAGGAGGCCCGCGCGAGTGAGTGTGACGATCTCGGCGTTCGCCTCGTCGAGAAATCCGCTCTCTTTGAGCGAGCTGAGCGGCTGCTCGAACCGGCTCAGGATATCCACGCCGTATTTGTCGGCAAAGTATGGCGGGCGCACGCGTCCGAGCTTGAGCTGCAGCACAAGCTCGCGGATCAGTCGCTCTTCCGCGTCGGGTCGATACGCGCGGCTGAGCGGAAGCGCGCCTTCGCGGATCTTCTCGCTGTAGGTCTCCCACCGGTCGAGATTCTGCATGTGCACGCCGTTGAGGTGCCCGAAGGAGGCCACCCCGAGACCGGCCAGGTCGGCGCCCTGCCAGAGGCGGTCGCGGTAGATGAACTTCGTGCGGTCGGGGTTCTTGACGGCCGTATACGCGCTGCCGACTGTATAGCCGGCGCGCTGCAGCGCCTGGAAGGCTTCGTCCACCCAGCGGCGTTTTGTCTCCCAGCTGGCAACGTGCTCCTCAAACCGCCCGGTCCCCTTCAACACGTCGTTGCTGATGGTGGTGTTGTAGGGCAGCTCCATCTGGTAGATGGTCACGCTGTCGGGATCGAGCTCGATCGTCCTCTCGATGCACCGCTGCCAGTTATCCTCGGTCTCGCCGAGCATCCCGGCGATGAGATCGACATTGATCTGCGGAAACCCGAGCGACTGCGCACATTCGTACGCGCGGAATACCTCGGCCGAACGATGCGCGCGGCCGTTGAGCTCGAGGATATGGTCGTCGAAATTCTCGATGCCGAGGCTCAACCGTGTCACGCCGAGATCGCGGATCGCCGCGAGCTTGCTCTCCGTCAACGTGCCCGGCTCGCACTCGAACGTGATTTCTTCGGCCGAAGTCCACGGCGTGACGGCGGTCATGCGGTTCACGAA
>Ga0163150_10004014_pt1 | contig 20073 bp, 33 predicted proteins | sample OliLakLV19P2IB_FD_148628 | JGI IMG/M metagenome (GOLD analysis project Ga0163150, IMG submission 148628) | Freshwater microbial mat bacterial communities from Lake Vanda, McMurdo Dry Valleys, Antarctica - Oligotrophic Lake LV.19.P2.IB | ecosystem: Environmental > Aquatic > Freshwater > Lake >...
GCTTCAGGCTACTGGTCGGAACGAGATAGCTATTCGGGTGAGTACGACTCAGGGTTTGACTACCTGGGCAGGATTACCCTTACCGATATTGTTAGCCTGCTACAGAAGAAAGAGCCGTCCTAGTTAAGAACGGCTCACGGTCGTTAGAAACGCGCCATTTCTCGGTGCCAAACGAGGGCTTCGTTTTCACCCCGCCTCATGCGTTTTTCGATGATGAGGGCTTCAAAGTAACCGGGGCCAGGCATCCCTATTTTCCCTGCGCTCTCCCTGCAAATTAACGAAGCTCTAATAGGCCTCTTGTTCTTCACGTCAGCCTTGACACTGGAAAACATCGCCTCCCCAAAGGTGTAGTGCCGAGGGAAATTGATCCCAATTTTTTTCGCCATTTTTGTGTACGAGATCGGCTTAGCTCCCTTGGCTACAAGTATGTTTAACTGCTTGTCCAGCTTTTCATTTAGCTTTTCTTGAAATTCGGTGATCATTTAGTAACTCCAATAAGCTTCGCCATTTTTGTGTACGAAACTGGTTTAGCCCCTTTGGCCACGAGGATGTTCAACTGCCTGTCCAGCTTTTCCTTTAGCTTTTCTTGAAACTCGGTCATTAGATAACTCCTTTAAATGCTGCCCACCGCCCAAATAGGCTAGGCGGATAGCATTTGCAACAAAAATAAAAAAGCCCCTCAGTTAAAAGGGGCTTAGCTGTTACCTAACGATGGTCTTAGGTGTTACCTAAGCTGGTACTTAGCCTTAACGCGGCTGCTGAACGACGCTTGAGCAGTCTGAGGCTTTGCCCACTTTCGGTTTATGGCGTCCTGCAAAGCAAGGTGCGCTGCGTCCTGCGAGAGCGAGAAGCCGTGCATGTTGCGGAAGCGTTTCGTGGCGTCTTCCTGCGACGAGGCACGGTTCACGAGGTCATTAATCGACCAGAGATCGGTATGAAGGTCAGCCACGCTTATTTCTCCTCTTTATGAACAACGATAATTTCTGTGATGTTGATCTGCTGACCATTCTTAACCACCCACTCGTCGTGCTGAAGGGCTAGCCCTTTCTTAGCGAAAAAACCCCGTCGTGTGGGACGGGGTTAAAAACTCAAGTTTAGTTTAGAACTTGGCGTTTACTTCGCTGGAGCAGGGGCGACAGGAGCTGGGGTCGTTTCGGTTGGAGCGGGGGCTGGTGTTGGGACCGGAGCGCCTGGTGCAGGAACCGTAGCTGGGGTTTCTGGTACCGGGGCTGGTGTTGGGACGGGTGCGGGCTGTTTTGCGGCTTCCTCAGCAGACTTCTTGGCTTCCTCTTCAGCTTTCTTCACAGCTTTTTGATCTTTTTTTGCAGCTTTTTTAGCTTTATCAACTTCTTTCTTGCAGCGGTCTTTGGCTTTGTCACAAGCTTTTTTACAGGCTTTGTCGCCCGCACACTTATCTTTACAATCTTTAAAGTCGTCGGTGCAGTCTAGAGCCGTCTCAGCTACTTTACCTTCTTTGCAGTCAGCTTTTACTTTTTTGCAAAGCTCCGCGCACTTATCATCCTTTGCGCAAGCTGTCTTGCAGGTGTCGTAATTATCTCGGCAAACTTGCTTTGCTTCGCTAGCGAACAGGGGGGCGGACAAAAATACAAAAGCCAATAACAGATACTTCATCATGTAACCTTCTCCGAAAATGAGATTTTTTATAAGACCACGAGTATATAATCCAATTGCGGAGAATTGCTATAGGCTCGTTAAAATATTTTTTGGAAATTAAACAAAACTAAAGTTGGCCGGTTGGTCGATTTTCTACCAGAGTTTTTTTGCGGAAAGCCCTATCTTGATAGCGCGGAACTTTTGTGCGTCACCCCAAACTTCCCCTGCCTTTGCCCTAGCTACGAGGTCTTTGTGATTAAGAAGAGGGATATGAGTTTTTTTGTTTTGGTCTATTAGGTAAACATATAGACCTGCGTTGAAAGCATCTAGTACACGATGCGACCAAAAGCGCTGGCCATCTTTAGTTTGTTGCCCGTCAGAGGTGATTAAGTCGGCGGTGGGTAGCAGTTTTTTAAAGAAAACGAAGGCGGTGAGCTTCAGGCCGTCAATTCTAAAACTGTCGCTGGTGTATTCGGAGAAGCTGCTGGCCCAGACTTTAATTTGCGTGACGGTGCGTTTACCAAACACACTTCTGTATTTGTAGTGGACAAGGTACAGCACCCCTTGTGCATCGTGATCCAGTAATACGATGTGTTCCGCTGTTTGGTATAGGGTTACGTTCGGAGCTAATTCAACGATAAGTGTTTTATTTTTTTTGTTGAACTTCTCGTAAACTGTTCGATTTTCTTTTTGATTGTCCAACTCAAAATCGGTACTTAGGACGTTTTGGGGCACAGCCATTACCAAGGTTTGAATTTTGTCCACATACATAAGTAATCCCTGCTTGTACTGAGGGTTCTCGCCTTTTACCTTATCGGAATTTCCGAAAAAAATCTTACTTTTAATCCTAACTATCTGATTTAAAACAATGTTTTGGTGGTAAAAATAAGCCTAAAACTTTTTTGTAGCCGCCAGGACCGAGACCTGTAAAGTAAGGGCTACAGGGGGCGTGGTGTACTGCGAGGTTACTTCGTTCTGAAAAAACGGCGACTGGGTTCGATTCCCAAACTCCCCGCCTCTGGGGGTCCGGGTGGTAGTCAAATAACTTTTTGGGATTGTTCCCGCTCCTAATTTTTTCAAGTTGCTTAACGGCAGCGACCGTGTAAAAGATGTTCTTGTAAGACGTGGTGTACCTGAGAGTTTCTTCGTTTAAGAAAAAAAGATTCTCGGGGCCTGTTCCCGCCTTCCTAATAGCAGTCATTAAGTGAGGCAACCTCCTAACGTAATGATAATTCCCGTTGGTCAGCTCATCTCTGACCAACGGGAACCTTCTGGTGTTGCGGACTATTTCTATGGCACGTTTTAAAGTGCAGGGGTACGTGCTGATCTCTGTTCCAGACGATTTTCCTGGTAAAAGATACCACAAACAGGGGTATGCTTATGAGCATCTTTATGTTTGGTGGAGAGAGACCGGGGAAGTACCTCAAAAAGGTTAACCGATTTGAAAATCTTGAGAAGATGACGATTGCAGCTCACGCGGAGTATCATGCTAAACCCTTAGCCAAAACCCCTTTGGCTTGCGGGAGATGTGGAAAAGAGTTTGAGCGCAATACTACGGACGTGCGAAAAGCTAGGAAAAGGGGTCAGACGATATTTTTTTGTACTATATCATGTGGGGCAAAATTTCAGTTTAATTCCCCTAGGGAAGAAAGAGTAATCCTACCTACTTTTATTTGTGGTTGGTGTGAAAAAACTCTTGAAAAGAGAAAAAAAGGTAATATTAGACCAGGACAGGAAAAGCTTTTCTGCTCCAGCTCTTGCGGGGCTAAGTATCAACATGCGTTAAAACCATTAACGCACAGTGCTTGGGGCTACCAACGAGGATGCCGCTGTACGATATGTGTAGCTGCGATGGGTATAGACAGAGAAAAGACAAGAAGAAAGGCTAATAGGTAGCCTTAAACTTATCATAATTTTACTTTTTAGGAGCCCCCATGGGAGCAGCAGCACCGAGCGATTTGTTAGAAACAGCAGCAGACGTAGTAGAAGTCCCAGCAGAGCCAGCAGAAGCGGAAGTAACCCCAGCCGAGCCGGTAGAGGTGGAAGTGCCAGCGGAGCCTGTAGAAGCTGAAGTAGTACCAGCAGACGCTGAGCCAGCCGCAGAAGAAGCTCCGAGCGAAGTTCCTGCTGGAGAGTAAGTTGATTGAGAGGCAGGTTGGACCGCCTCTCAGCCTGGGGGTGTGGCCTAATTGGTAAGGCACCTGTCTGTTAAACAGGATTATGTTTGGTTCAAGTCCGACCGCCCCCGCCATACCTTCTAACTGAAAACAGCATGAATTTAACCGGCCCGGAAAAATTTGCTAAAATTCGTAGAGAACTGCGGCAAAAAGAGTTAGATTCTCTTAAGCTAATCATCCAAAAAGTAATGTCGGAGTGCCCGTCGGAAACCGTCGTGGGCGAATTGGCAGAGGCTCTGTGTTCATACATGGAGGAAAAGCGGAAAGCTAAGTATGTACCTCCTGCTCCCCGGTACGACGACATTTACTTTGAGGGTGTAAAATGGCTCGACGAGAATGGTTAAATTGTAGAAGTTAGGAGATTCAGGGTGAGTGAAGAGAACAAGCTTTATGTGGGGAATATCCCCTGGTCCGCAACAGAAGATACTTTGGCAGAGCTTTTTACGGAAGCCGGAGACGTTGTGGATGTCAAAATTATCACAGATCGTGAGACCGGGAGAAATCGTGGTTTTGGGTTTGTGCGCATGGCAAGTAGGGACGGTGTTCAGAAGGCTATTTCGCGGTTCAACAACTACGAGCTAGACCGACGACCGCTGACGGTCAACGAAGCGCGACCGCGTACCTAGTAAAGCCGAAGGTGTGGTGTAGCAGAGAGTTCCTTCGGAAACACTCCTTCAAGTCCTGGCGCAAGCTTGGACTCAGGAGCCTAAACAAGACTTTCTGCGACCGTTCCCACCTTTTTTAAAGCCTCAGTGCGGTATGGCGTAGAATAGACATACTTCGAAAGTGCCGGTTCGAGTCCGGCTCCAGGTTGAACGTCAATCTGGATGGTGGAATGGTAGACACACTAGGGGTCTCTTCGTTTGTTCCTGCCGCAATTTTATTTTTTTTGGGTGTAGTGTAGTCTAGAGTTTCTTCGCTTGGTATGCCGTAAGATTCTTGGCGCTTGTTCTCACCCCTTTTAGTTTAAACTCTTAAACATAAAAAAATTTCTTAGACTGAACCATTGAGAAAAATAAAAGTGGGTGGACGAAGCGCCACCTTTTTTATTATTGGTCTGGTGACGTGGGTTTGCTCGGCAGTCGAGCAGACGATTACTGTTTTGTAGCGGAAAAGGGTTGTTATGAAGAAGTCGGAAAAACGGGAATTTGGTGACAATCTTGTAGATTCTATTCAAGAGCTGGTTAAAGAAGTGCTGCCGGTTACTACGGAGGAAGTCACAGAGCTTCAGGAAAGCCTGGCCGCGCTTGCAGAGCGTGTGGACGCCTTAGAGGCAGAGCCTGACGAGGAAGAAGAAGAAGAAGAAGAGGAAGAGGAAGAAGAAGAGGAAGAAGAAGAGGAAGAGGAAGTTGTTTCTAAGGAAACCTTCACCGAGTTTTTAAGCCTGTTTGAAGAGGCTGAAGATTTTGAAGAGTTCAAGAAAGCGGTAGCGAAGTTCGTGAAGGGTCTTTAGAAAGTAAAGATAATTGATGGTGCGATCCTTCGTTAAATTGAAGGGTCGCCTGTTTTTTAGGACGCTTTTCGTCCGCGCCTGGGTTATCTTTTAGGCAAATTAAGTTTTTTTCCTTTCCTCGTGGAGGCATCTGCGGGGTTGTTGAAATGCAGTTAAGGTGTAAGGGTTGGGTACGGTGCGTTGCGGTTTTGCCGTGGTTACGTAAAGCCAAGTTTTGTTTGGCTGCGGTGATGGTGAGGAAGCTGATGTATGGCACCGTTTAGGCAGAGTGGAACGGGGTTCTTGTTGGGCACAGGTTGAGTAGTGCCAAATTCCGTTGCCTGGTGGTAAGAAAACAATGTGATGGCCACTGGGAGTAATCCCGGTGGCTTTTAAAGAACAAGATGGAGATCTTATGTCAGACGACGCGGAATACTACGCTTACCGGGCCAACCACAACAGCTCACGAAGCGGGATTATCAACTCGGCTTTGCTCACGCACCTAACACACTTCGTTACAAAGCCCGATGGTAGTACCAAGATAGTTTGTTCGCGACACGCCTGCCCGATATGCGAGACGATAGCCGAGAGCAACAGGACGTTTAAAGGCAGGATGCGAATTCTAGCCCGCAAGGTTTGGCGGTTCGTACAAAGACTGTTTTAGAAAAACGCAGTTCTGGCATTCTTGCATTTGCCTAGCTCTCAGAGAACTAAGGAGTCTACCACATGGATACTGACTGGACCTTATATGTGAACATTTTTTCCCTCGTTGCTGTGCTTATGACCTGCGTACTCGTCGTATGGACCACTCACCTGTATAAACGCACGATCAACGCCAAGAATGAGTTGCTTGCGGCTAAAGATGAGCTGATTGCGGCTAGAGAGGAGAGGATTAGGTTGCTAACTACACGTGTTGACCTTCTCGACGTGCAGTTGCAGTTGAGGGCAAAGCTTCGGGAGCAAGTGTGACCCATAAGGACGATCTCATCATTGATGCTAGCGGCAAGTTTCACGCCGCAGAATATTCTTTGAAGCTGCGGGATATGATCTTTGCGCTGCTAGCGGGCCAGACGGTTCGTTACTTGGGCCGCGAAGGTGAGTGGAAGATTAAAGCGGATAAGGTAGAAAAGTAATGGCGACGTTCGGTGGTAAGACTTTTGACGAGCAGCGCGATGGGGGTAGGTTACTAGCTCAGCTTTCGCAGGTTAAGGACCTGATGAAGGACAGCAAGTGGCGCACCTTAGAAGAAATTGAACAGACGCTCAGCCACCCGCAGGCGTCGATCTCAGCTAGGCTGATAGATTTAAGAAAGAGCCGATTCGGTGCGCATACGGTGAATCGCGAGTACGTGCGTAAGGGTTTGTTCAGATATCAATTAGTCATTAATGCTACACAAACCAGAGCAGAGGAAGAGGTCATGACCGACAGGGGATAAGCTAGTTTGCAACGAATGCCAATCGACCTACGTGCTGCCGCACGTTGAGCCCGACTACGACAACGAATGCCTAAAGATCACCAGGATAGAATGCTTGCGGTGCGGAGCGGTCGAAAGACCAGCGCGGAAAAAGAAGAAGGAAATAGGAAGTGGTTGAGTTCTTCACGGGTGTCGGTAGTCGTCGCGGGATATCCAACGAAATTCTGAATTTGCTGGGCATTTGCACCCGCAAGCTAACCGAAGAGAACGGCCTTGTTCTCTTTACAGGCGATGCTGAGGGCGTAGACAAGGTGTGCTGGAAAAACGCACACAAGTCTTACCGCGTCGGCTTTAGCTCGTCAGACGCCCAGCCGTGGGCCTTTGACGAGATAAGACGACACATGCCTAATGACCGAGGTTCGTTCGACACCTTCACCAGTTACGTGCAAGGTCTTCTAGCTAGAAATATGATGCAGGTTTTGGGGGAGAACGGCGACGAACGATCTAAATTCGTTTTGTGCTGGGCTCCTTCCCTGTTCTATGCAGACTCGTCCGCAGGTGGCACGGGTTATGCTATTCGTTGTGCGCTTTATCACAGCATTCCGGTGTTCAATCTGAAAGACCCGCGCTGGCTTGACGTTTGGACGAAGTTTGCTCAATCAGAACTAACCTTGGACGAGGTATTAGCGACATGATCGAAGATGTACACTCTCCGGCTAGGTTCTTTGACTTGCTTTGGGGGTTTGCTCACGAGGTCACATACGACCCGCGCTGGGCGAACGGTACGGGCTACTTTGACAACATACTTTTTTTAACCCCTACGCAGGTTTGCCGGTTTACAGATAACGAGGGTCGTCGCGCTATAGTGATGCCTGAGAAAAAAGCTATCGTCGTAGCTCACGAAAGATATCGTGAGCGCGAAGGTAATACAAAAGCGATTGTAATTTGCAGGTACGAGTTAATTTAAAAACAGAGGGATAAAAATGTTAGACCCAAGGATGCTGAGCGAAGTTATTAAAGACCTCACCGAAATCTTTGACGAGCACGGTGACTTGCCTTGCTTCTTGGTGCGTGATATTTCGAGCGATGAGCCCAACCCCGATGGCGACGAGATCGAGCGCGAGCCTGTCTACGTTGGAATTTTCGAGGACGAAGACGGCAAAGTAATCGAGGTAAGCTTTATGGACTTTGAAATGGCCGAGGCCTTTTCTAATGACGATGATGATGATGAAGAGGCTCCGGGTGTTGAAGAGGCCGCAAAAACATGATTCGTACAGTTGGCGAGTTGCGCGAGGCGCTGAAGAAGTACGGGGACGAGACCCTCGTCTCTATTTTGTTCGAGTGTACGGAAGCTATGCCCGATGGGTTTCAGTACGACGTGCCGATTTTAACTATCGCAGGTACAGCCGATCATATTAGGTTGTGCCACGAAGAGGATTACCCAGGGCATTACAGTAAGCAGCCATAAGGAGTTAGCGTGTTATTGTTTTTAGGTCTCTATGCGTGGGTGTGGGTTGCGGCTGTTTCTTTTATCCTGCTACTGATTGCGGAGGCCTGGGAATGGAATTTCTTTTACAACGGTGTGGTCCTGGCCCTAGCCGTTCTCGGGTTGTGGCTTACAGGAGTCCCTATTTTTAGCTGGATCGATGCGAATAGGCTTTGGTTTGGGTTAGGGTTGCTGGCTTACTTCCCTCTAGGTGTGGGTTGGAGTTTTCTCAAATGGTACTTTTTTGTTTTAAAAAAGCTGGAGAAGGATCAAGCAGCACGGGAAGAGCGTAAAAAATACAGCTCAATGTATGAGGCCGAATTAACAGCGCCTAAGGCTGCGGAACATAAAGAGCGCATCCTGACTTGGATTGCTTTTTGGCCGACTTCCGTCGTGTGGTCGTTGTTGGATGATTTTGTGCGGGAAATTGCAGAGAAATTGTTCCGTGCTTTTTCAGGGACGTTCCAGAAAATTTCCGAGCGGGTGTACAGCAAAGTGTTAAGGGAAGTTGAAGAAAAAGAAAACAGGGGCGATCCAAGGGTGGACTGACCCAAAGTAATTAGGAGGTTGAAAGTGGAATTTGACGTGTGGATTAAAGAATTAAAAAAAATTGCTACAGATAACGACAACGAAGACGCGATAGACCTGGAAAACCCGGAGGAGTACCGCGAGTATTTCGAAGACGGGGACAGCCCAGAAGAATGCTACTTCGATCAAATTTCTTAGGACGAGTTATGGAAAAGAAAAGTACGCACAGAGTTGAGGTGGTAAAGCTTGATCCGTTCAAGCATCCCAACGCAGATTCTTTGGTCATCCAAGCCGTATATGGGTACCAAGTAGTTTTACGAGAGGATGATTGGAAGGGCGTTGAGTTGGGAGCTTACATAGTTCCTGACACGGTGGTGGATACGAGGCGGTCGGAGTTTAGTTGGTTAGCCCCTGACGTAAACCCCAACTTTCGTAAAGCATCAGAGACTGAACCTTACCTTCACAGAGTTACAGTAATGCGTCTCAGAGGCGTTATTAGTTATGGCCTTATGGTGCCAGCCCCGGCAGGTTCCAAGCCAGGAGACGACGTTTCTGATCTGCTAGGGACAACACGCTACGAGCCTGAGCTTACGACCGAGGGCCAGACCCAAGCACCAGTAGGTTACACAAAAGACTACGACCTGGAAGCCTTCGAGCGTTATTCCGACGAGCTGTTTACGTTTGGTGAAAACGTGATTCTCACCGAGAAGCTTGACGGAAAAAACGGACGGTTTTGTTTCAGAGTGAACGAAGACGGTGAAGACGTCATGCACGCAGGGTCCCGCAACATTTGGTTAGAGGATCGCCCAGGCCTTGTTTGGTGGCAGGTGGTGAGGGATAATCCTAAGCTTGTTGAGTTCTGTAAGGAACATCCTGAACTAACGGTTTATGGTGAGGTCGTAGGTTTTACAGGTGCATCTAAGACCCCGCGCTACGGTTACCCAGAAGGCAAGGTAGGCTTTTACGTATTTGATATGCTGCGGGGTACGAACTGGTTGGACTATGATGAAATGCTTTCCTTGTGCAAGGCAGCAGGCTTTCTAACCGCACCCGAGGTGGCTAGGTTGCCGTTTGACTTCTCAAAGGTTAAAGAGCTAGCTGATGGCCCTTCCCTCATCCCTGGCGCTAAGCACAAGCGCGAAGGCGTCGTGGTGCGACCTCTCAAAGAGAGGCAAGAGTTAGTTGGTCGTGCTGTTTTGAAAGTAGTTTCCCCTAAAGCGCTCATGGGCTAACGAAGTCCAACCATCGATAAGACCTGGAGTTATTCTATATGCCCAGGTTTTCCTGCCTAACATTTTTTGTTCGACCAAAATCATCGACCTGTAAAGAGACAGATACAACGGAGACGTAGCGTCTTTAATCTCGTCTATAGGAAAGAGTTTATGCGGTTTAATCAAAAGACCAAGACAATGGAAAGTGTAGAAAAAGTAGCAAACTACGAGGGTGCGGTGGCGTATGATTTAGCGGATGAGATGAAACTCTACACGCATGTGTGTACCTCCTTGGTGTCCGACCAGTTTTACGCATCGGCAGGCGAAGGTCTAAAAAAGACAGAGGACCTGGTGAAAAAATGTCACCCGCAGTTTGTGGCTAACCTGGCAAGCTATGCGCGAAACGAGATGAACCTCAGGACGATTCCGGTGGTCCTCTGCGCTTTCTTAGCCCGGCATCACGGCGGAAGCATTGCAACCGAGGCTATCGTGCGCTCCGTAAAACGCGCCGACGAGATTACCGAGTTGCTCAGCTTCTACTATTCGATCAACACTCAAAATCGTAAGCCTATTACAAAAGGTAACCATGTAGGCCATAAGAACGTCAAGGTCTCCAGGAGTCTTCTGCGTGGACTTAAGAAGGTGTTTGAGTCGGGCCGTTTTGATGAATATAGATATGCAAAGTATTCGCGGGACACTGCCGTTAAGATGAAGGACGTTTTATTTCTCACGCACCCTAAGGCACAGACCCCTGAGCAAGCTGCTTTGTTCGCCAAAATTGCTAACAACAATCTCGACGTGCCTTACACCTGGGAGGTGGAGTTATCTCGCGTAGGGCAAGAGTTTGCAGGCAAAGGCGAAAACGCTAAGAACGACGCGAAGCTCGCAAAGTGGCAGGAGATGGTTTCTAGCAATCGTTTGCCTTACATGGCTTTACTAAGAAATCTCGCTAATATTTTTTCGCTGCACCCTTCTGCCGAGCTGCGGGACGAGATTTGCCATAAGCTTGTGCAGGGGGCCGCGACGGGTAAACAATTCCCGTTTCGTTACTGGTCAGCGTACAAGAACCTCAAGGACCCTGTTCAACGCGAGGGCAAAGATAAGAAGTGGTTGAACGTGCTCCACGTAGAGCAGCTTACGGCGGCCTTGGATGATGCGTTGCGGGCTAGTGTGCGTAGCCTGCCGGAATTCCTTTTGAAGGGTAGAACGCTAATTGCGTGTGACACGTCAGGCTCTATGAAAAACCCCATTTCGAAAAAGTCGTCGATCCAGCAGATTGAGATCGGAGTTGTGCTGGGAACTTTGATCAAGGCGGAGGTTCCCGAGACTACCTTGGGGGTGTTTGGGACAAAATGGGGTGTTCACGAGGGTAAGATCGTTCAGGGCTCGGTTTTAAAAACTATTGAGAAGGTCGTAGCGATGAACGTGGGTTGGTCTACGAACGGGCACGTCGTAGCGGACTGGCTTGTCGAACAAAACAAGGCGGTTGACAACGTCCTGATGTTTACAGATTGCCAACTTTGGGACTCTTGTCAAGAAGGTGGCTCTTTGAAAGCTAGCTGGCAGAGATATCTAGACAACGTGAATAAAGACGCTAGGATCTTTTTGTTCGACTTAACTGGGTATGGAAACACACCTCTTAAGATCACAAAAAACAACGTGCTCGTTGCCGGTTGGAGCGACCGGGTGTTTGAGGCGGTGGACTACTTGTCCAGAGGTCAAAGTGCAACCCAAATGATCAGGGATTATCATGGATGAAAAAGAAGCCCCTCCGGTGGAAGGGCCTGACGAGTTTTCTTCGTATGCAGACCACCACATCAAGCCTGATTGCCCTGGCCGTTTTGTTCACGGGATCGAGGAGGATGCTCCTTACAATGCGTCAGGCCTTCCTGTGAAGCTGAAGTACGCTTCTCTGCTAGTTTGCCATTCCTGCGAAGCTGCTTACTACACAGAGGGCTTCGAGGACTTCGCTGATAATGCTTTGGCGCACGGTTTATTGTTCAAGGCTGAGCCGCTTACTGAAGCCGACAAAAAGTTCTTAGGGGGGCATTTTAAGTTGGTCCATCATAGGCGGCACGAGCTTAGGGATCTTTTAGCTAAACATGAGGAGGTAACGTGAAATCGCTGTTAGGAAGCTGGTCGGTGTTTGCCGCAAAATGCACAGATGGTAGCTACCATATAGGTATTGCGAAAAACATAGAGCTAAAGTTAGCAGGCATCAACTCGAAGCGTTACGGCCCCAAAGAGCTGCATAGCAAGTTACCCGTGACGCTAGAGTGGTCCCAGTTTATGGGGGATCGGCAGAAAGCTGCCCATAGAGAGGCCCATCTACGGATGATGCGGCCCGAGGCTAGAGTAGAAATTTTCACGAAAGGTAATTAAAAGTTTATGGCTCTTTTGCAGTTAGCCTCACGGAGGCCTACAGGGCTCCCTAACGAGGATTTGGGTTACATCATAGCTAAAAACCCTGCATCTGGTATGCGGGCGAAGACCCTGCGTAGCGGAGTTTTGTTCGGTTGGTTTTCACCAGACGCCTCCACGTACAACGTGCTCTTTAGGGATGCGGAAAACGAGGTGAGCTTTAAGCCTTACCAAGACGATACGTTTGAGTACCTGAACACGACGCGCTACAACTCACCCCTGTTTGTAACCAACGCATTTTCGGATTTCTTTCAGACGACGTTAAAAGTAACGCACGAAAAGGATCTGCCAGGTGTGGCTACCCATACGCTGAAGATCAACCTGCTGCGCATTATGAGCGAAAAGTATATTACTATTTTTAACCAATATTTTGACGACTACCAAATCGAGGCTACGCTGGTGGCTCCGAGGAACTACCAGATAACCATTACCTCGCAGCGCACGATACGCGAGCTTTTGAACTACACGTCGCTCTTTGTGGCGTTCAATACTTTTAAAGACAAGTCGGTTTTGTACGAGGTCAGTGATCCGGTTATCCATAAATATTTGGAGTCTTTAGACCTATTAGACCCACCTTACTTTGTGCGCTACGTGTTCAAGGTGAACCTGATACGTTCTCGTAAGCTTATGGAGACGTTTGGTAAAAAACTTCAGACGTCCAACCGCGAGAAGATCGAGCTGGCTTTTGGGTCCACTTCGGTCAATCGTATGATTTTTGTTGAGAGTCATTTGCAGGGGGACCGCCCCATTGTAGACGTAGGCTGCGGGGACAACTTCGTCTTTGGTCTGCGTAGGTGGCTGAAGGACAGGGTGTACTACGGCATCGATGTAGACCACGAGGTGCTAGCGCAATTAGCCGTCAAGGTAGAGCGAAAAGAGATGGCAGAACAGGTAAACCTCTTCCCATCATGGCAAGAGTTTGTAGATGCTCCAAATAGCCCTGACGAGAAGTTCGACGCGCTGCTCGTTGAGGTCCTGGAGCACATGGAGCTAGACGCTGCCAAGGGTCTTCTGCTTGAGGTTTTAAGTCATCCGAACTTGGAGCGCCTGTTGCTAACAACGCCCTGCCAGGATTTTAACCAGTTTTACCTTTTCGACGATGAGGAAATGCGGCACGACGACCATAAGTGGGAGATGACTAAGGTCGCGTTCGAGGCCTGGGTCACAGAGAACACGCCCCAGGGGTTTAAGGTGAGCTTCCATTCCATAGGTGACGTCGTTAACGATATCCCTACGACGCTAGGCGCAAAGTTTGTGAGAGAAGAGGTGGTTAATGTCTAACGAGTTAGCAGTTAAAAGGTCCGAGCTAGAGTTTGAAATCAAGAGCTTCATCGTGCTGATAGGCTCCACGAACGCGGGCAAGTCGTATTTTGTTAAAAACCATCTGGTGCCTGGGCTATTGGCTGAGATGCCAGAAGCAAACATCCACGTGGTAAGCTCTGACGCCTACCGCCAGGAGTTGTTAGGTAAAGAGTACCATAAGTATGCGGACGAGATGCTGCACGCCTCAGAGGCTGCGTTTCGCCTCATGGAAGCCAAAGCCAAGTACGCCTCTAGTTTTCCTATCAACGCAGACTTTGTGATTTTTGACGCTCGAAACTTGTCGAAAGAAACGCGACAAACCTATATCGATATTGCCCGTGCTAACGGCTACTCCCTCCAGGCGGTAATTTTTGACTACAAGAAGACAGAAGACTACTTCAAATTTACAGATTTTAACGAAGAGGGTCTAGACACCTTCAAACTTAAGAAGTCCGTTCACGCCGATATTAAGCGGCTTAGGAAGGAAGTTTACGGGGAAGTAGCCAAGCGTGATTACCGAAAAAGCTACAAAGTGAAATCAACGGATTTTGCTGACTACTCGGTTAAGGTCAAAGGGTACGAGGAATATAGACGGCAAATTCTTCCAGTAGGGCCGCGCTACCATATCATTGGTGACGTGCATAACTGCTACGAAGAGCTGGTGGCCTTGATAGACAAGCTGGGCTATTCGTCCCAAGACGGGCTGCTCAACATGCCTGATTGGGCTAAAATCGTCCTTGTTGGTGACTGGTGTGACGGCGGGCCTGACTTTGAAAAGACGTTGAATTTTATTTACGACAACCGGCAGCACTTTATCCTGGTCAAGGGTAACCACGAAAACTTTAACTACAAGTTCCACAAGGGTGAGTTTAAAGAATCGGATTTGCCTGAGAAGAGCTTTATGGAGTCGTACTTTGATACGACCTACAGGCTTGTGGACGAAGGCTTGAAGCAGAAGTTCTTCGAGCTGGTCGAGTCGTCGGTTCATTGTTTGATCCACAGGGACTTCTTTGTTTCGCACGCGCCTTGCGAGCAGAAGTACTTAGGTAAGCTCCATCCGCGTGCTCTAAGCAGGCAACGAAACTTTATCTACCCGAAGCAGGAGACGTTCGAGACGGAGGCGGCCTACATAGAAGGTATGGAAAAATCCCTGGCGTTCCTGGTAGACGAAGCTAGGCGTAATTTTCCTTTCCGCATTTTTGGTCATATTCGTTTTGCCGAAGTTTTCCGCCATAAGAACATCATGGGGATAGATACAGGCTGCGCGGACGGCAATAAGCTTACAGCGGTTGAGATTGATAACCTTACCAAGAAGGTTCTCGTTACGCAGGTGCCTTACCGCGAGCCTAACGCGGACCATAAGCTTGTCCAGATTTTCCGTGACAAGAAGAAGACGTTCGATCTTTCTACTCTGGAACCCCACGAGAAGCGTAGGTTGCAGACCCTAGCGGAGTCAAAGGTGAACTTTATCAGCGGAACCATGAGTCCTTCCGATAAGGACCCAGGTAAAGACGCGCTGGAAACGCTAGACACAGCTTTAGCCTACTACAAAGAAAAAGGTGTCGAGCGGGTTATCCTCCAACCTAAGTACATGGGCTCCCGTGCTCAGATCTACTTGTACCGCGACTTGGAGAAATCCTTCACGGTGTCTAGGAACGGCTTCAGGATTAAGAAGGAAATTCCTTTAGAAGCCTATGCCGCAATCTGGGACCGAGTTAAGGACGAGTCAGAATCCCAATACGCGGAGTTTATGATCCTCGATGCTGAGCTAATGCCTTGGTACTTTTTGGGCGAAGGGCTCATTGAGGAGCAGTTTAATGTCGTTGGGCAAGCAGTAAAGACAGAGATGATGGCGCTGAAGGAAGTAGGCTTTGAAGAAGCTCTAGCAGAACTAAAAAGAAAGCGGGACGAATCCGGGTACGAAGTCGATAAAAACTCGATGAAGAAACCTGACCTCATCAAAAAATATACGCATCCTGTTTATTGCAGCTATAGTGCTTTGCCGCTCTACAAGCATTCACCGATTGACGACCATTTGGAAGCGATCCAGGTCTATGACCGGCAACTAGAATTGTACGGCTCGCCCAACGTGCCCACGCACTTCAAACCGTTCTCGTTGCTTAAGACTGTGTTTACAGATGGTACCGAGTGCCTAGATGTTCTTGAAGGGTCGAACCAGCGGCATTTCGAGTTGCTGTCGGGTGGCGAAAAATCGCTCACGATCAGCTCGTCGCCAACGCCCGAGGAGTGGGAACAAGCTCAAGCCTTCTACGACCAGTACACGGTACGTGAAGAGCTTGAGGGGGTTGTGGTGAAACCTGCGGACTTCATTTTCCAAGCAGGTATTGCTCCGTTTTTGAAAGTTAGAAACCCACGCTACATGACGATCATCTACGGCTATGACTACTTGTTTACCACGAAGCACAACAAGCTTATGGCACAAAAGGACATACGAAGAAAGCTACGCACGTCGATTGAGGAGTTTACGATTGGGGTCGAGATGCTAAAAATTCCCCACGCAGAAATTTCGCTCGACAACGCGCACTACGCTGAAGTTTTTGCGAAAATGGTTGCCGAGGAAAAACACGAACGAGAGATTGACCCAAGATTGTAGGTTAAGCCCACTTCGATGACGGGGTGGGTTTTTTAATAGATTTAGGAGTAATAAGTTTTATGGCCACAAGTAAAGTAACAGCAAAAAGCACCAAACCGGAAATCTTCTCGGCTTACCAAACCCTGTTGCAAAGGATTGGCGACAAGGAGAGAGCGCAAGGCGGCCCGGACGCCCGCTTGGTGGTAGAGAACGAGGAAAGGCTTGGTGCGGTTCAACGTGCTAAGAGCGGAACGGTGGAGCAGCTTGTCGAGGGTCTTGCCAAGTTTCGCCTATCCACTGCGGACGTAATTTCGGACCTAGAAAAACAATTACTAGAAAAACGCCGCCAGCTAGAGGATGTCACTTCTGCTATCGAAACAGAAAGTGCTTCTCTTAGTCAACAACCTACCCCTAAAGGAGCAGGCTTGTAACTGAGTTTGCACTCGTTACATAAGGCTGGTTGACATTCAGCCCACTAGTTTCGGGTATACCAAGACTAGCAAGGTTACGAATATTTTTGGAGGCGTTAAGGTCAGCGTTATGTTTAAACCCACATTTTTTACAACTAAACTCACCTTGCTTGCGATTAGATTTTTCGCAATGCGAGCAGCGCGAGCAAGTTTGAGAAGTGTAGTGTGGATCAACGAAAATGACTTTTACGCCTCTCATATTCGCTTTATATTCGACATAGGTTTTGAGCCTAGCAAAACTCCAAGCATGCATTCGCCTCATTTGTTTTTTTCTAGCCTTCATTCCTTTTCTGATATGGGTAAGGTCTTCCAAGGCTACAAGGTCCCCAGCATTCACGGAGTTAACGATTTTTTTAGACAAAACGTGGTCACAGTCATTACGGAAACGGTTAACTTTTCCGCTAAGCTTTTTCAGTTTACGCTTAGCGGCCTTAGTGCCTTTCGCTTGCAGTGCTCTTTTTTGCCTAAAATTTCTACGTTCTATTTCTTGCCAATATCTAGAGCCAAAAAACTTATTGTCGCTAGTAACCGCAGGACGGTTGATGCCCAGGTCAACGCCAGTAACTTTGCCGCTAGGCTGAAAGGCCTGCATTTCAGTGCTAACGACAACATGCAAAAAGTATTTACCTTGTTTAGAGACACAAAGGTCACTGCTTCCTATTTTCCAATGGCTACGGTTTCGCTGGTAATCAGGGAGTTTAAAGGTCACCTGTTGTCTGCCACTGATGGTCGCCAAAGACGCCTTGCCTTCGGCAAGTCTAATGCCGCAGCTTCGAGCATCAAATCTAATGGGGCATTTGTGGGATTTTGGTTGAGATACTTTCTTACCTTTCTTTTTCAAGGCAAGAGCGGATTTGGTGGCTTCGCAGGCTTTGACCCTAGCCGAACAGACCAGTTGACTAGGCAGCTCAGAGATTTCTCTTTCAGGGTAATAGGTCAATTTATGCAATTCAGTGCTATTTTTGATTTGATTTTTCCAACCAACAGCGACAACACGATTAAACGAATCGGTGTATTGTTTGATTGTTTGATCAAAAATGCCTTTTTGTTCTTGGGTAAGGTTGAGTTTTATTTTCAGGGTAAGAGTTATCATAGAGGCTAGTCCATACCGGATTTTAGCTATAAGTCTACTTTAAAATCTAACGCGCGTTTCCTCCCCGCCCTAAAGGACGGGGTTTCCATCGCGCAGGAGGCAAGATGAAGAAACCTACCGTATGTTAAAGGACGTGTTCGATACGCTTAGGGAAATCCATAGCGATCAAATGGTTCTTCCCCATTCAGCAAGTGTACTCGACCCTTTTGGTTTGCCAGAGGGTTTGGGATGATTGGTGTCCTCATCGGCAATGGTGAATCGCGCAAAGGCTTCCCTTTGGAGAGCCTGCACGCACGCCCTTCGATCACTTACGGTTGCAATGCGCTTTACCGTGACTTCGCTCCTGACGTTTTATTCGTAGGGGACGCGGGGATGGCTAGCGAGATTCAACAAAGCTATACGGGCCTGATAGCGCAGGTAGATCGCGAAGGCTGCACGGTAAAGCTCAACAACTGTACCGTAGCGCCAAGCGCGACCATCCCGCTCCCCAAGTCTAGGTCTGGCTACAAATGGCTAACGGGCATTGCGGCAGCTTACGTCATGTGCCATTTGCATGAGAACCTGCTGAGCGGGGTGTTTCTTTTAGGCTTCGACGGGTACCAAACTCAGACTGTCAACAATGTCTACAAGGGCACGGAAAACTACCTTAACGCAACCGAGCAGCAAACCGGCATTGCTCGTAACGTAAGAAGTATGCAGGGGTTAGTTTTCGAATTGTTTCCGCAGCTAAAATTTTACCGCGTAGGGCATGAGGACGAGCCAGTAAAAAATCCTTGGGATTTGCCCAATGTAAACTTCATCAGCTATACGGATTTTAAGAAAAGTTTTTTAACTTACGCTACCTCTTAGTTGCGTCTTTAGCCCTATCTCCTCTATACTGATCACAGTTAATCCTAAAAAAGAAACGGGTGGGGTCCTAGGCTATGTCTGACGCAGAGTTTTATCAAAAATATGTGGACCTGTTGCAAAAATGTTTAGCCAAGGCGGAATGCTACCAGGATTGGGACGATCTTCACGGTAAAGCTAGATACAGAGGCACAGTCGAGTACAAAGAAATAGTAAAGTTCGAGACGGAGAACCTAGCTCGTTTGATGGTTTTAGGATTAGACGCCACTGTTAGCACTTAAGGGGAGCCTATGGACGAGCCTCTGATAATTGTAGGACACTCAGAAAAAATTATTGGCCAAGGTAAGGGCTCTTTGATTGACTCGTTCTCCACGATTATTCGGATGAACCGCGCCGTCCCACTGTCCCACGCGAAAGATCTAGGTAAGCGCACCGACATTTTGTTTCTTTCCGTCCTGCTCAGCTCTCAAGAGATTGCCGCCTTTGCTCCTCACGAGGTTGTGTGGGCGACCCCCAGAGACCGCACGGGTATTCCCCTCGACTTCTCGGTGTATAATTTGCAGCACTGGGACGAGCTTTCTGGTAGTCTCGGAGGCAAACGCCCATCGACCGGCCTCATGGCAATTGACTGGGCTATCAGACAAAAGAAAGCCCATCCGTATATTATAGGGTTCGACGGGTTTGAGACCAAAACCTGGTACCGTGATTCGCAAACCACGCCGCACGATGGCAAGGCAGAAAAACGGTGGATCTATGATCAGCAACTTAACGGCAAACTATCGGTACTGGACTAAATGCGTATATTGATACTGAACGATACCTCGGCATACCACTCAGGCTGCAAAGCCGTCGTTGATACCCTGAAGCGCACCTTGACCCAACAAGGACACGAAATAGCTGACTGCCAATCTCGAAGGGATTCGAAGAATAGAAAGACCGTGGAAGAGGCCGTGGCTAAGGTTCATAGCTACGACGCGCTGGTGGTTAATGGAGAGGGACGATGCACAGCAACAGCCTCCCCGCTATCATTCTGATGGAAGCTCTAGCGAAAGCCAAAGAGCTAAACAAGAAAGCTTACCTCGTTAATTCTGTCTGGCAGGATATGGATAAGAGCTGGGCTACCGTTCTAGGAAAACTGGATGGTATATGGGTGCGCGAGATTTTGAGCCAAAAGGAAATGGGGCGGGTTCACGGTAGAATGCCGGAGCTGTCCTTAGACCTAAGTTACTGGGCAGAAGTTCCTGAAGGCCCTTACACGGATTTTTTCGACGAGCCGGTATTGGGAGATTCTTTTTTTGCGGACGATATACCCGACCCCGCGTTATGCCTCAAGGACCATTCCTGGGATTACGTTGTGCGTTCCCTCAGGACCGCAAACTACTATGTAACGGGTAGGCATCACGGGGTATATGCCGCATCCCGCGCTAAAGTTCCGTTCGTATTTACGCGGTCGGGGACGCACAAGACCGTGGGCCTGTTTGAGTGG
>Ga0163150_10004015_pt1 | contig 20068 bp, 12 predicted proteins | sample OliLakLV19P2IB_FD_148628 | JGI IMG/M metagenome (GOLD analysis project Ga0163150, IMG submission 148628) | Freshwater microbial mat bacterial communities from Lake Vanda, McMurdo Dry Valleys, Antarctica - Oligotrophic Lake LV.19.P2.IB | ecosystem: Environmental > Aquatic > Freshwater > Lake >...
GACGTTGAACTTCACCTTGGAACCGGCCGCGGCCCCGGTCATGCGCTGCCCAAAATCTTCCATCGAGCGAATCACCTGGTCGTCGATGCCGATCACCAGGTCGTTCGCCTTCAAGCCTGCCTTCTCGGCCGGGCCGGGCAGCACCTGGAGAATCCGCACGCCCGCGCCGACGTCGTTGCGATCGTCGGCAATGACGCCCAAATAACCGGGCTCGGCTGGCGGCGGCTTGGGATCGGCCGCGCCCGCCTGATTGGCGGCAGCGATGCCGTTCCCGTCGGCAGTTGGCGGATTGCCGTTCTGAGCGACACGTCCGCGAACGTCCTTCTCCAGTTGATCGAGCGCGGGTTGAGCCCAGCAAGGGACGATCCAGGAGCAACTCAATCCGGCCAGTAGAAGCGTGGCGAGCCGTTTCATCGTGCGCGTACCTGGTGCAAAGAATCGTGTCGCGAGCCTTGGGAACTGATCCGATTATATCGTAAAGAGGAACCGAAAAAAACTTCGGCTAATTTCGGCCCCTGACCCTGCTCTCTCCCGCGAGGGGCGAGGGGCGAGGGGCGAGGAATTAGAGGACGAAGTCAATCCTGTTCGCCACGCAATTTGCGCGTGTCGAGGCTCGATTTATTCAGATTGACTTGCAACCGCACCATCCCCTGCGCGTGGTCGTGGTGAAGATCACGCCGCACGAGAAACGGGGCGGAGCGGCGGGACACGGCAGCGACGGCTTCCTGCGGATTGCCACCAATCTGCTGGACTTGCCCGCCGAGATCATCGTCACGTACTAACAGCGCACGGCGACAACTATTCCACGACATTTCACGCGCGCTTCCGCGCGCGGGCAATCTGTCGATTCTGGATACGGGAGCCCGGGCCAGCGCTCTCAAACTGGGGTTGGGGAGTTCGAGAGCAACTGGCTCGGCTCGAAGAAGTGGGATCGCACCGGCGCCGTTAGGCGGCCGTGCGATTGCGATTACGTCGCGTATTCAGCAGAGCGATGAATGCGCCTAACGACAACAAGGCCCAACTGCTCGGCTCGGGCACTGTCGTGGCGCCGCCGGCGCCGGGAAGCGTATTGGCCCAGTGCGACGAGACCGTGTTGATGTCAAAAATATTGACGATGCCGTCGAAGTTAATATCGCCCGCCAGGCCGGCTGTGTTCCAGTTGCTCGAGATCAAGTTAATGTCGAAGATGTTCACCACCTTGTCGCCGTTGGCGTCGCCGGCCAACAAATCCTTGTAGACCACCTCGCCCGTGACCGTTGTGCCCGCCGGCGTTGAATACTTGAACGCGAGATCATGCGCCCCAGCGGTCGTGAACGCGTTGCCGCCCAGCGCAACTCCGCCACCGCCAGCCGCTAGCAGCTTCGACGCGGTCAGGTTCAGTTCGCCTAACGCGTTGGCCGATACCAACACTTCGTCCCAGCCGGCGACGTTTTGGTCGTGCAAGCCGTGAAACCCAGCCAGATTTAGGCTTCCTAAGGGAGACCTGATGGTGTAGCCCGTCATATTCGTGTCTCCGGTCAGTGGATTCACAATGGCCAGCGCGGACGACTCGGGAGTACCTCCGGCGCCAATCAGCCGATTGACAATTAGTTGCACGGTGGTGGGCAATGGCACGGTGCCCTGCTGAACGATCTGAATGCCATTGAAGTAGGCGTATTGGTTGTCAGTGGCTGTGGACCGAATGATGAAGTTCGGCGGCACCGAAGCGCTGGTCAAACCGGAAAATCGCACGAAGTTGGCTTCATTTCCCCCGACTCCATCCGATAGGATGTATGCCGTGTCGCCCCCGGGCGTTTCTTTGCCGATCCGCGACAGCCCCAACGTCCCCCCGCTGCTGTCGAGTATGGAAAACTCCTGCGTCGTAGGGACGGCGCTGCTGTTGTAATAGACGTAGACGTCGAAATTGCTGTAAGGAATTGTGCCCGTAAACGTCAAATCCAATGGCACGTTACCGCCATGATAGATATGTCCGGTCATCATCGCGGTGTCGCCAGCATTAAGAAAGGCAACCCCACCCGCGCCCACGGCCGTGGCCGGGACCGTGAACGTCTCGCCAGTGGTAAGCGTTAAACCAGATGCAGCGCCGGTGCTGTCTTTAATTGCCAGGTTTGTCTGCTGGGCCAGAGGAATGTCGTTCCAGTTGCCCAATGACACCACGCCGGCAGACTGTGCGCCTACGGGGGTCCCGGCACTGATGTCTGCCCCGAAATTAATACTGATTCCTACGGCCTGGACGCGGGAAGTTCCAATCGTCGTTAACACCACGATGCCGGCGATGAGGCCGATCGAGCTGCATGTTCGTCCCAAAGTTGTCCGCCTTTTCTCATGAGTTGTCGTTAATCCTCGCCCAAGCCTACGCTTCCCTAACCACAAGAGCGCCGGCACGCCCGCCAGCAACAATGCGAAGGTCGACGGCTCGGGCACCGCGAGCGATGCACCGCTGCCGACCCCGTTAATCGCTTCATAAAATCCGCGGAACCTCGTGAAGTCTTCCAACTCGACACTTCCATCGCCGTTGAAGTCGCCTTTGGTGCCGGCTGTCACGCTCGTCAAGAAGAACGACCTGAAGATGGTGAAATCGGCCGTGTTGACGGTCGTATCGTTGTTGAGATCGCCATCGATGCTACCCACGGTGCCGGTCTGGACGATTTGCAGACCATTGAAATAGGTGTAAGCGTCGCTGGTGGAACGGATGATGAAATTCGTCGGCACCGATGAGCCTGTCAGCCCCGAGAATAAGACGTAGTTGGCGTCACCGCCGCCGACTCCGTCGGACGCGATAAAACTTGTATCGCCTCCGGGAAGTTCAAAACCAATTTGCGAGGTGATCCCCAAGTCGGCGCCGGCGCTGTCTAGGATTGCGTATGTCTGCGTGTTCGTGACCGCGCCGCTGTTGTAATACGCGTAAATGCTATAGCTGGCATAGGGAATCGTGCCGGTAAACGTCAGATCCAAAGGCATAGCGCCGCCCAGGTAAACGTGCCCTTTCATCATGGCGCTGTCGCCGGGTTTGGTAAAAGCAACGCCGCCCGCTAACGTCGCCGAGGCCGCAACGGTCGTCAAGGTGAGCCCAGGTACGACGGCGCCCGTGTTATCGTGCAGCGGTAAGTTCGTCTGGGGCGCCGAGGGAACGTCGTTCCAGCCGGCGAGAGAGACGACGCCAGCGGTCAGCCCACCAACTCGAGCGGCAGCGTTTTCTGCCGCAAAGCTAATGCTGATCCCTGCGCCGTGAGCACGTGGCAATTGACCAATCGCCAAAAGTGCCAAAAAACACGCCCCCACAACAATCATGTTCTTGGTTGGCCTTAGCATGATGCGCCTTTTCCTAAACTTCGATAATTGGACGTGAAAGTGTCGTGATCAGATGGTTCGTTCTTATCGGTGCCCGCGCACGTACTCGTCGGCCCAGGCCGGAAATCGACCTCGATTCAAGGATTAAGTGCGAATTGCAGGCGTTTTCTCTACCGGCCGCTTTATGGCCATCGCACGGTCGCGAAAGTAACGCGGCGCAGTAGCGAATCGTCGATGTTTCTAAATTACCCTCGTCATCGAGCGAACGCTTGATTCTCTCCCACCGACGATCAGCCCCGCGCTAACCGACGGCCAACATATCTGACATCCTACCATTGAGACGAGGGGTGTCAACGATTTTCTGGGTTGTTTCTAAAATTCCGTTGGCCCCGGGTGAACGGCCAAAACGGACCTTCGACGCGAGGCTTCTGCCATCGCGATTCGCTAGCCTGCATGCACATCTTTCGAACCTCTGACCGACTAAGGATCCGCACATGAATAACCTGTTCAATTTGCCACGGATCAAACCCAGCGCGGGCTACGCCCGGGCAACCCAAGGAACGAATAGTGGTTAATCGATCGATTGTCTCGCGAGAATTTTTACTTAGCCCAGGCATTCATGCCTGGGTTTTCGACGTCCCCTGAAGGTCGTCGTCAACCCGCTTCAGCGGGTTGGCATTTCCAGTGTGGTAATTCCGCCCTGAAGGGCGTGTACGACAACTTCATTTGCGGATGATTTCCCAGGCATGAATGCCTGGGCTAGGGAAAATCCGGGTGTCAAAATCCGCGCAAGCCGCGTGCAAATTCAACGTTTGTAGTACGAATTAAACACGGACAAGAAAAGGTAATCGCGAAAGACAGACAGTGCGAAAGTCCGAAAACAAAGGCGGTTTCCTCGTTTCTGCTCGTTCCTGTCTTCGTGGTTCTCTTCATCCGTGTCGATCCGTGTTTGATCCGTGGCTATAAAACTGCTCGAGTTATTTCTCTACGAGCTCTAAGTAAGTACGCCACGCACGACTTCGCCACGCACGTCGGTCAATCGATAATCGCGGCCGGCGTGGCGGTAGGTGAGGCGCGTGTGATCGAATCCCAACAAGTGCAGGATCGTCGCATGGAAGTCGTGTACGTGTACGGGGTCGCGCACGACCTTGATGCCGTACTCATCCGTTTCGCCGTAGACGATGCCCGGCTTGACTCCAGCCCCGGCAAGCCACGACGAAAAGGCCCAGTTGTGATGCTCGCGGCCCTTCGCATCGGCGGAATTATTGAAGGGAGTGCGGCCAAACTCGGTGGTGAAGACCACCAGGGTATCGTCCAACATGCCCCGTAGTTTGAGGTCCGCGAGCAACGCCGCGATCGGCTGGTCCACGTTTTTTGCTAGGGGGCCGTGCGTTTGCATATCTCCGTGGGCGTCCCAATTATTCGACGAGCCCACGTCGATCAGCTCGACGAAGCGCACTCCGCGCTCCGCGAGCCTCCGCCCGACCAGGCATTGCCAGGCAAACCCCTGGGTGCTGCCGCGCTCGAGTCCGTACTGCTTGAGCGTGGCGTCGGTTTCCTGCGCGAGGTCGAAGGCCTCGGGAACGGCAACCTGCATCCCAAAGGCGGTCTCAAAGGACTTGATGCGTGCCGGCAGCAAGGCATCGTCCTGGTGCGAGGCAAGATGCCGCCGATTGAGTCGGTCGAGTGCGGCCAACTCGACTTCTTGTCGGTGCAGGGAATCGACTCGGCGTCGGACGTTAGCGACCGGCTCCGGTCCTGGCACGACGAGCGTGCCCTGGTGTGCGCCGGGTAGAAAGTCGCTGGCCCAAACCTGGCTTCCCGCGTAGGGCGTTTGCGGCGCGATCACGATGAACGACGGCAAGTTTCGGTTCTCGGCGCCCAGTCCGTAGCTGACCCACGCCCCGATGCTGGGACGCGCGAAATCGAACGATCCGGTGTGCATGCCGAGCGTGGCGTTGTAATGATTGGAGTGGCTCGTATGCATCGAACGGATGACGGCGATGTCGTCGACGCATGTCGCCATGTGCGGGAACAGGCTGCTGACTTCGGTGCCCGATTGTCCTCGGGCGGCAAACTCCCATTGCGGACGTTTGAGAAACAGCTTCTCGTAACCGGCGCGGTCGTTGGTTTCCGGATGGTCGAGCTTGACCTCCTTGCCGTGATCGCTGAACAGTCGCGGTTTGGGGTCGAACGAATCGACGTGCGAAACGCCTCCGCTCATGTACAGAAAGATAACCCGCTTGGCCTTGCCCGGAAAATGCGCTGGTTTCGGTGCGAGCGGATCGTCGCTTCGTCGCGCATCGGGCGTTTCGTCGGCCAGCAATTCACTTAAGATGGCGGGCATCAACAGCGAACCGGCGACAAACGAACGAAGAAACCCGCGCCGATTTTCGCAGTCGCAGGTTTGCGTGTGTCTCATCGATGGGTTCCGCTTATTCGGCATGATATCTAGTCGTTACCGCTCATTCGATATGGATGAATTCATTGCTGCCCAACAGCACGCGGGCGTATGCGGTCCAAGCGAGCAACGGTCGGTCTGCGAGGGGTTTATCGGTACACGCCGCCGCGTATTCTTGCAGGAATTGCGCGGCTTCGGCCTGCTCGGTCGCCGTGGCAACGCGACCAAACAAGATGCGATACGCCAGGTCTAATCGCTGCGCGTCGTCTGGCTTGCCTGCGACGATGCGTTGGGCGAATCGCGCTGCGCGGGCATGCACGAACGGGTCGTTGAGAAAGAACAAGGCTTGGGTCGGCACGGTCGTAACTTGTCGAACGTCGGTGCTGGCATTGGGATCGGGACCGTCGAACAAGGCCAGCAACGCCTGCCGCCGATTCCGCTTCGTCATCAGATAGACACTGCGCTTCATCGTGTCGTAGTCGGCGGCGAAGGGGGCATGCTGCGAAAAGGTCCACGTTTCTTCGGGTGGAAAGGGATGCATTCCGCCCGGGCTGAGGTCGAGCTCGCCGCTTGCCGCCAGCATACTGTCGCGGATTTCCTCGAACGAAAGTCGCCGTAACGCGAACCTTGCGTAAAGTTCGAGATGGTCTGTCGACACTTCTGGAACGCCGATTTGATTGTCCGAGCCGGAGGACGTTTGATACGTCGCACTGACCATGATCATCCGCTGGAGCGACTTGAGCTTCCAACCGCCTTGCATCAACGTCGTAGCCAGATGGTCGAGCAATTCCGGATGCGTGGGCGGCTGGCCGCGCGTGCCGAAATCATTCGGCGTTTTCACCAGGCCACGCCCAAAATGGTGCTGCCAAATGCGATTGACGATGACGCGTGCGGTTAACGGATTCGTCGGAGCGGTGAGCCATCCGCCCAGCTCGAGCCGGCCGCTGGCCGGCGAATCCTTAGGGACAATCTGGCCACCCAGCACGTCGAGAAATTTGCGCGGGACTTCGTCGCCCAGTTCCTTGGGGTTGCCGCGAAGCTGAATTTGGGCATTGGTCGGCTTGCCTTCCGCGACGGCATAGGCCAATGGCATTTGCGGTGTTGCCGCCACGAAGGCGTCGCGCTTTCGCTGGGCGTCATTCAACTCGCGCGTCAGTAATTTTCCGTCCGACAATTGCGCGCCGATGCCAGTCAGCTTCTCCAACTTCCAGGCAATGCCGTCGCCGCCATGGTCGATCTTAAAAATGCGCGCACGAACCGCCACGGTCGCGTTCAACGGACTCTCCCAAGCCACGGCCACGCCGCCGCGGGGGCCCGGATGCATGGCAACGCTGCGTGGCGGCATCGAAATTGAAATGAATCGAATCGCTTGAGGATTTACATTGACGAACAGACTCGGAGTGTCGCCGCCGCCGCGCCACATTTGTAGTCCCGCGGTTTTCTCCGCGTCGTGAACCAATTGCGTGAACAGAGTTGGTGTGGGGACGATGTCGAAGGCATGCCAAACACTCGGGTGGCCGTAGGCGTCTCGAAACTGCGCACCCGAACCATCGGAGTCGAATTCCTTCAGCAAGTCACGCGTCAGGTTCCAAACTTGCTTGGCACCCCCTTGTTCGACAATCTCAAGCTCGATTCCCGTCGAGTCCCCGCCGTGATTTCCCTTGGGCAAGATGCTCAGTTGCAGCATCTCTCCCTTTTTGACGGATACTAACGTGTCGGGCAGGTTGGCACGCCCCACCGACAATTCATGCGCCCCGGTAGCCGACAGTTCCCCGGAATCTAGCGTCGCCGACGGAACGGGATTGGATGCGACTTGCTTGTGCGACAACTGGTCTTCCAACCGCTTGACTTCCGCGTTGTGTCGCGCCACGTCCGCGTCGAAGGATTTGGTCAACCGGGCTACTTCCGCCGGCGGCAGCAGCGGCACAAGGTCACGCGGTCGTTGTTTGGGCTCGCAGCCGGGGAAAGCAAACTTTGTGCTCGCGAGGATCCCGTACAAGCCGTAGTAATCGCGCGTCGTGATCGGGTCGAATTTGTGGTTGTGGCAACGGGCGCATCCGATCGACAACCCCAGGACTGACTTGCCTAGCGTGTCGAGCGTGTCCTCGAACGTCAGGTGCATGTACTTGTCGATGTCGTGGTCGAATCGCCGGGCGCTGGCCAGGAAGCCCGTTGCGACGACGCGATCGGCATACTGCTTGCCCGATCCGGAATCGGCGAGCAGATCGCCGGCAACTTGCGCGCGGATGAATTCGTCGTACGGCATGTCCATGTTGAACGCGTCGATGACCCAGTTGCGGTAGCGCCAGGCATGCGGCAAGGGGTGGTCCGTGTTGTCTCCCGCAGTGTCGGCGTAGCGGACCACATCGAGCCAGTGCCTGCCCCAGCGTTCGCCGTAGCGCGGCGACGCCAGCAGCCGATCGACCGCTTTGGCAAAGGCATCCGACGTTGTATCCGCGAGGAAGGCATCCACTTCATCTGGCGTCGGTGGAAGGCCCGTCAGGTCGAATGTGGCGCGTCGGAGAAGCGTCCGCTTGTCAGCCGCGGCGAAGGGTCGCAGGCCCCGTTGCTCGAGGCGCGCGAGGACGAACTGATCGAGTGGATTGCGCGGCCACGATGAATCCTTGACCGCCGGAGGGTTTGGCTTTCGAATCGGCTCGAACGACCAATGCGGCGCCTTCGCTTTCACCTCGGAGGATGGCGCCGGAAATGGCGCGCCCATCGTCACCCAGGCCGCGAGGTCCGCGATCGCCGCAGCGGACAATTTCGGCTTCTCGGGCGGCATCTGCAGATCGTCTTCATGGCGAACTGCTTTCAACAGCCGACTATTCTTTCGGTCTTCCAAAGACACGGCCGGGCCGGAATCGCCGCCTTGCAGCAGTGCTTCGCGCGAATCGACGCGGAGGCCGCCCTTCACCTCGGCGGCGCGATCGCTGTGGCACTGGTAACAGTGCTCGACGAGAATGGGTCGGACGCGTTTCTCAAAGAACTCAACGCCTGAATCGGCGGCGAACGTTCGCGTCCCCAAAAAAAGTAGAACCGAAACTGCGGCGCAAAGTCCCCGTACGGTCGCGATAAATAAACTCGGACCTCGTCGCGGCGGAGCCTCTCGCTCGCGGGGAAGAATGGACTTCCGCCATGCAAATAAAAGGTTGCCAGGCAGGGCACCACTCATGAAAGACAACTCCCCAACCCGACTACTTTTGCCCCCAAGGCGCCTTAGAACCCCTAACTCCATTTCCGCACCACCACGTCATTCCCGCACCACCACGTCATTCCCGCGCAGCACGTCATTCCCGCGCAGGCGGGAATCCAGTATATTCACAAGTCGGTCCTGCACCAACAAGAGCTACAACCGCCCCGCGCGAGTCTTCCCTGCCCACCTACTCCTCGAGTCCCTGGATTCCCGACTGCGCGGGAATGACGTCCGAGTAGTAAAGTTAGAGGTTCTCAAGCGTTGCAGTACGCGCAGCGATAGCTGACGACATCAACTTCAGCGTGATTTTAAGTCGAAATCCTGCTCGTTGTCTCCCGATTTTACTTCATACGTGAGCGTCGTTCGATGATTGTATTGCGCCGGAATGGCTTCGACGGTTTCGTCCATCAGTTCGCCCTTGTCGCGCATCGCGGCCTGGATCTTTTTCCCCGTTTTGCGCTCGGAGTGGATCTCGACGCTCTGGGGGCCCAGCGTCGGCCCTTGTTCGGCTTTGATCGCGTACTTTCCGTCTTGGATCGCCCCGCCCGCGGGCTGCCCTTTGCTCCCGGCTGCGGGCGTGAAAATGATCGAGCCTACAGAGATGTCTTGACCGTCCAGCGTGACGTGCCCATGGATTGCGGCCCGTTCGGGCCCAGTTGACTTACCGCCACAACCGGCAAACAGGCAGGCCGCGATGATGGTCGCGATCGGCGACATGTATTTCCAGGCCATTGAAATCCTACTGTCCCCCGGTGGGGCCTCCATCGCTGATCCAAGCCCTCGACTGCCACACGGTCAAATCGACGGTGTTGACGTAAAATTGCACGCTCGCGTCCGCCAACAACCCGAACGCACCGCCAGGATGAAGACTTCGCGCTCCGGCAAAATTGGTGTTCGTGTCGCCCGACACGCACGGCAGATTCTGATCCGGAAGATTGAGGGTTCCGTCGGCGGGACAGAAGCCCGCGTAATTGAGCAAGTTGTCGGGCACGCTGCTATTGGGCGCCTGCTTGGCGTATAAGAAGTCGCAGCCGGCGCGGTGCGTGACAGGCAAACCACGAAAATCCTTGTCGGTGCCGGTCAAGTATTCGGCCATCACCAGCGTATTGGACGTGCCATCGGAAATTTGAGCGATGCTCGCACCGCGATTTACCGAGAACACCGTCTGACGCTGCTTGATGATGGCCGGCAGCGACGCGTTCGAGCTGATCGCATAATTCTCGCCGTCGTTGAAGCCCGGAAAAAATCCCAAATAGTTCGTCGTGAACATCTCGATGCCGGCGTCCGGATTGCCAAAAGCAGCCGTGCATGATTTCACAGCGCCGCCTTTCCCGTCGCTCGGGCATTGGTAGGCGGGAATCGGAATGCCCCAGACCGCCCTGGGCCAGACCGTCTTGGCGTTCGATTCCCACGGCCGCACCTTGCTGGTTTGTGCCAGCGAATCGAGTCCGTTCCAGGCCGGCGCTTGCTCGATATAGGGCAGCAAACCGTGCAGGAAGTAGGGCCATTCTGGGTTGCCAAACGCTCCGCCATCGCCGCGCGTGCCCACGGGAAACTGATTATAGACGCCGTGGTAGTTGTGCAGCCCAATGCCGATCTGGTGCAGGTTGTTTTGGCATTGCGTTCTGCGCGCCGCCTCGCGCGCGGCCTGCACCGCGGGCAACAACAGGCCGATCAGGATGCCAATGATGGCGATCACGACCAACAGCTCGACCAGCGTGAAACCTTTGCGGCCGTTTGCTTTCATGTTTTCGCTCCTAATGATCAAGGAAATCGCCACGGAGACAGTGATGCCTCCACTGGCAGGAATCTCGTTGTACGCCAGAGGCCGTTCCCGACACCTCATGGCGAGATTGACTCCGCAGCCCGCCGGAGATTTGCAAATCGACCACAGAAATCGACCTGCAAGCGCCGGCTGCGTTCCTCTCCTCGAGCAGTTCCAAAAGCACGACACGCAAAGGCCACAACCACAGTCCACGATCGCTCGCCTACAGCGAAAAACCTACCAGCGCGAACGCTGGATGCCGGGGCGATACGCTGTCGGGACTCAGTCGAGCCTGCCCAAATCCACCCTCCGCAAAATCACCACACGCACTCGGGCGCCTCGTCAATATTCGAGACCGGAACCCAAGCGTGGGTCAATGAATTTCTCTTCCGCGCTCCCTCCAGCGCGGTCGATCGTGACTAGGTGCCGGACAAGGCAAGGCGCCGGGCAATGCCAACGATAACTTGGCCAAGGCCGACAGCGACTTTGCCTCACGGCTTCGAATGGCTAGCTCGGCAAAAGACCGGATAGCGAATCGAGACGTCTTAATTGGTTGACACGCTCTGCGTTCGCTAGTATCCTTAAGCTGTCTGACATCCTAACACATTTCGGCATTGCGAGTCAATGATTTCTTTTGTGTTTTTGTGCGTCTGTTGGATTGGGACCGGTTTGGCGATCGCACGCGCGGTACACGGCAGGATGTCGAGATTCACTTTCCGGCGGGGCGGTCTCCAATCTCAATCGTCCAACGTCAATTCGTCCTGCGCCGCCGAAGGTGGAAGCTGCCCACGCCGACGACCAGTCCGATTCCGCACAGCACGAGACTGCTGGGCTCGGGCACCGACGTGATGCCTGCGCCGCCGCCACCCAAAGTATTACCCCAATGCGACGAAACAAAGTTGATGTCGAAGATGTTCACCGTGCCGTCGTAGTTGCCGTCGCCCGCCGGACCCGACGTGGCCCAATTGCTGGAAACCAAATTGATGTCGAAGATGTTCACGACGTTGTCGCCGTTTACATCACCAGCCAACTGGGTTTTGTAGATTACGCTGCCGTTGAACTGACCGCGATTCAAATAATCGTATTGGAAGGTAACGTCTTCGGTACCGCTTGCGGTAAACATTGAACCAAGCACTTGACCGCTGCCAGCGGCGAACGCTACGGAACTCGTAAGATTTAACTCGGTCAGAGCGGTAGCCGACGGCGCCACCGATTGCCAACCACTGACGCCGTTTGCGGCAAACCCCTGGAACCCTGTAGGGTTTAAGCTTCCCGCAATCGACTGAATCAGATATCCATCAATAGGAATGGGCGCAAACGATGAGTTGAAGATAACCCCCTTGACTGTCTCAATCGGGCTGCCATTGTTACCTGTCAGGTTGTAGATGATAAGCTGCAAGCCGCCGACGTTTCGCACCGGCGCGGAGCCCACTACAGTGCCATCTGTCAAGGTATACCCCCACTGCACATCCGACGTAGCAGCCGGATAACTGATCGGTGGTTGGGTGAGATTCCCGAGAAATACGCTACCGCTTGGGTTAAGTGACACCGATGACGATAGGTTCAACTCCGCCAGGTTCGTACTCGTGTTGCCCACTTCTAGCCACCCGGATAGCCCCTGATCCGCCAAGCTGTCCCAGCCGACACCCGACGTATGACTTGGGTCCGGTAAAAGGTTTCCGGCGATCGATGAAATCGAATAGCCGCTCAAGGACAGGGCTCCCATGTTCGAGGCGGAACCCGATATCCGCGCCTTCCCCGAAAAAGAGTCTATGTCTAACGTCAGCATGTCCTGGGCGAGTATTGTCGAGGCAATCGCCGTGGTCAGCATGCACGCGGCTGTCGCCGCGATGACTAGTCGCATATCGGTACGAAACATCACTGGTCTCCTGAAAATGGACGAGGCAAGCGAAATCGAACGGGCACGGAGCTTGTCGACGCGTCACCTTGTGCATGCACTGTTTTATCTTGGTTTGGAACACGAGATCTGCCCCAATAACGGCTCACGCTGCGGGCTCATAGCGCGTCGCGATCCATCGGTCATCTAGACGGTAGTCCTAGCCCTTTTGCGAGCCCATAGCAGGCACAAAATCCCTGCCGCGACCGAGAGCATCATCGTACTCGGCTCAGGCACCACGGCCGGCAAATCGGAACCACTGCCGCCGTTCACCAAATGATAGACTTGCCGGAAGCTTGCAAAGTCCGCGAGGTTCACGACGCCATTGTTATCCATGTCGCCCAGCGTTAGCGAAGGCACCGTTTGCAACCAATTAGACGTCAGAATTCCGTAGTCGACGAGGTTCGTCATGCCATCATTATTGAAGTCGGCGGTAGCGACGCCGGTACCGATAGTAACGCTGAGTTGTGTACTCCTGGACGTCGCAAATGCCCCGAAATCTAGTTGGTCGCCGGCGCTAAGAATGATATTCGGATTGAAATAACTCCCCCCTGGCGCTAGTACCGACTGCCGAGTAAATAACAGAGTTCCGTTATTAAAAATAAAGGCAGTTGCCCCCTCTCCTGGAGCCCCTTGAACCTGCGCGAAATTCGCCGCTAGATTGTAGGTTCCGGTCGCAGGCGCTGTGAAGCGAACGACGCTCGGTCCACCCGCGGGGCCAATAACGATCTTGCCAGGTTGCCAATCGATGCCGTAGTCATTTACCGCAGTAAGGCTAGTCGTCATTCCGACGTTCGGATCGAGGCCTGCACCATGCCACAGAAAGAGCGAAGCCGATGGACCAAAGTTAGCCGTGGATACGGTGTACGCCGAAAATGTTGCTGGATCGACAGTGCCGCCGACATACTGCCCGAAGCTCCACACTCCATTGGGGTTGGTCGTTTGCGAAAAATCGGCGCCGGCATCGTAGGTTATTGCTAGCGCACTAGGCGTCGCACACAGGCTGGCAAGCACAGCAACAACTCCCGCTAGTGTGATGAGCCTCCCTCGCGTCATTGTGCTTCGAACCTGATTTCGAGCAACCTGTCCAGCAATGACGAAGCTCTTAGTTTGGGCACTAACCAAGGCGCCAAGGATAGGAGCACGCATGTTTGAGTCCTCATTTTTCTTGATTGGGCCGATGCGTTGAGTCATCGATGCACACCTTTCTCGAATGGAAAATGGAAATGGGAAATCGCTTGATCAGCGGAAGACGCGTTGGCTTGGCTCATCGCGGTCCGCGTGTGGGCAGACCTGACTAAGCCGTGCCCCCCCCTCACATCTTTCACAGCTTAGTTGGCACCGGGCCGGTCTGGCTTGGGTTTTTGTGCATTAAGTTAGCGTATTTTCGGGCAACTCCCCCTTGGTCCGCTAAGTCGCGCCAAGATCGCAAGTTGCGTCTGCGCGAACCGGATCGGGGTTCCCGCACACGGGGCGCCAGGTCGCACGGAAATCGTGCAGAATTGCCGGCTGTGCAACAGCTTGTTGCCGGCCGGCCTACGCGGCACAGCCCCGAAAATGAACTTGGCGCGAGGCGACTTCTGCGCGGTCAGTTCTCAGTCTGCCCGCCGTACCGAAGTGCCGCCGCCGACGGGTTCTTGACGTAGGCGCTGGGCGAGACGCCCATGAAGGACCGAAACGCCTCGTTGAAGTGACTCAGATCCTCGAAACCGACCGCCAGCGCGGCGCCCGTGACGGTCTGGCCCGGCTGCATCAGCAGAGCCGCGGCGCGGTGAACGCGATAGCCTTGAAGGTATTGCACCCAGGTCATGCCCAGGCAGTCGTGAAACATCTTCCGCATTGCGCGCTCACTGACCCCCGCAGCCGCCGCCACGTCGCTGCCGTACACCGCTTCGGCAAAGTGATCGCGCAGATAGCGCAGCGCCTGCTCCACGATGTACCAATCGCTGTCGAGCGCGCGTGTCCTGGGCGGCATACCGGTGCCGCGTTCGCTGCGCACGATGTCGACCAGCAGGTGGGCCAGCGTCGCCCGCAACTTGAGCTCGCTGCCGAACGCTGGCCGCTCGAACTCGCCAAGCATCTGGCCAAAGCCATCCACCAACTGCTGCCGCAGCGCCGGCCCCGGACAAAGCAACTGATCCGCGGGCGATTGGACCGCAGCCAAGCGTTGTAGAAGCTCGCCGCCGTCGCGGCCCGGCCCGAGCTCGAGCAGCAAGCCCGGAAGGAAGTAAACTGTAATCGCTTCCAATGGAATATGCGTTACGCCACCGAAGTGGGGCACACCGGGACCCGCCATGAACAAGTCGCCCGGCTGCCGCTGTATCTGGTGCCGCTGAACGTACGTCAAGCCGCCGCCGCGCACGATCAGGTTCAACTCGCAGTACGGATGGCGCTCAGGGTGTGGCACGGAGGGACCGCGACGGTTGACGATCTGATGCCAAACCCAAATGGGTCGCGTCTCGTCGAGCGGATAGCGGCAGACCTCGCGAACGTCGGTCAGCCAGGCCAAATCCGGAAAGCGGGTTTTTTCGACCTCCGATTGCACCATATCGAACTGTCTGCTCTTTCGTTCGGCGAAGCTCCGACCCAACGCCGCGCCGCGAAGGAAACCACCTGCCCCAGTGTCCATTGTGCTCCAACCCCCATAGCGCGTCAACCAATGGGGCTGGAAATCAGACATTTGGAGATAAAGCACTGCTGGCGGTTTTGGGTCGGAGGATGCGATAACTTGGCCAAGGCCGACAGCGACTTTGCCTTACGGCTTCAAATGGCTAACTCGGCAAAAGACCGGATAGCAAATCGAGACGTCTTAATTGGTTGACACGCTCTGCGTTCGCTAGTATCCTTAAGTTGTCTGACATCCTAACACATTTTTGGCATTGCGAGTCAATGATTTCTTTTGTGTTTTTGTTTCGTCTGTTGGATTGGGACCGGTTTGACAATCGCGCGTGCGGTACACGGCAGGATGTCGAGATTCACTTTCCGGCGGGCTTGCCCGTCCAATATTACTTTGGCAACCGATCCGAGTCATGGTACAAATCAACGACGCAATGAAGAAACTCAAGCCCATAGCACGATCGCGGACGTCGCTCGTGGATGTCGTCGTCGAACGCATCCACGACGCGATTGTCAAAGGCGGCTTGTCGGCTGGGGATCGCTTGCCGAGCGAGTTTGAGTTTTCCAGCTCACTGCAGGTGAGTCGCACCGTACTGCGCGAGGCCATCCGCAGGCTCGAGGCCGTTGGCCTGCTGGAGGTCCGACGCGGAAGTGGAATGTATGTGGGCGACCGTGCCGGGCTGTCCAACTGCATGCAGCTCGTCCGTACCGCGATGCGCATCGCGCCGCGTGAGATGCTGCTGTTCGCTGAATTTCGAGCCGCGCTAGAGATCTATTGCGCCCGGCGAGCCGCCGAATTGGCGACCCCCGAGGACCTGCTCGAATTAACGGCCCTGTGCGAGCAAATGGATTCGCCGGACCTCGACGAAGGCGAGGCGATGCGCATCGACTTCGAGTTCCATCGCAAGTTGACCGCCACCGCGGGCAACGAGTTGATGGACAGCGTCATGGATGTCGTGCGTGAGTTCGTGGTCGAGGGCATGGAGCGAACGACGCCCCATCCACGCGACACGCGCCTCAGCCGTCGCCGTCATCACGATATCCTGGCCGCCATCAAGTCGGGAGATGCCGAAACGGCCGAAAAAGCCATGCGGATCCACATGGACGGCGTGCTGCAGCGGCTGTTGTAATTCGCAACCGCAGGCCCGATACAGAGTTTCTCAACGAACGAGGCGTTTCTCAACGAACGACGCGTTGTTTCGTCGGTTCTTCAGGCCGCCCTGCGTCGTCCGTACCAGCCGATCATCAACGCCGCCAGGGCTGCCAAGATCCAGGTGCTGGGCTCGGGAATCGGTGGCAGTGAAGCACTGCTGCCGGGGCCATACACGTTTTCGTAGGAAGTACGAAAGCGTGTGAAGTCGTCCAGGTCCACAAAGCCGTTGCCGGTGAAATCACCGTTCGTGCCGGATGCCACCGATCGCAGAAAATTCGATCTGAAAACTGTATAATCCGCTATATCGAATAGCGAATCGTGGTTCAAGTCACCTGAGAAGGCCAGGCGGTAAACATCGCCGTTGTAGCTCACGATATACATCTCGCCGCGCGAGTCTTCGCCGAACGAAACGATATTCGAGAGCGGCACGCCAAGGTAGGCAAGCTCCGAGGTGCGATCCGTCACTTCTGAAACTGCGTGCGTCGTCGGATCGACGCGGATCGACCAAATGCGATTCGACGTCTGATCCGCAAAGAAATAGATTCCGTGCAGGCTCGGCATGCTCAAGCCTTGATACACATAACCGCCGATAATGTCGCTGCCCTGGGAGTGATCGTATTCGAAGACCGGGTCGACCGCTCCCGGCGGCGTAGCGCCCGGCGTGTTCGGATTGTCGACCGTTCCCTCGCGGATGCGCCAGCCGTAGTTCTCACCGCCCAGACTGGTATGCGACTGAACATTGACTTCTTCCCGTAGCGAACCGCCCACGTCGGCGATGTACAAATCGCCCGTCGCGCGGTCGAAGCTGGCCCGCCACGGATTGCGCAGTCCGTAGGCCCAAATCTCGTCGTCCCCCGTTTTATTGACAAAGGGATTGCTCGCCGGGATGGCGTAGTTCTTATTGGGATCGGCGGGAAAGGCATCGCTGTTGACGTTAATCCGCAGCACCTTACCCAGTAAGTCGTTGGTGATTGTCTGCGCGTCATTGCTCGGATCGTCGTTGTACGAGCCGTCGCCGGTCGTAATGTAGAGGTGGCCGTCCGTGGGACTAAAGCCCATGAATCCCCCGTAATGCCAGGCATTTTCGTCCTCTTGTGGGATCGTCATGACCGGGGTGTACGCGGCATTGGCGACATTGGGGTTGGCGCTGACCGTGTATTGCCGAATGGTGATATCGCCGCTGGCCGCGGCCGCGTTGACGTAAAAACGCCCGTCCGTGGCGTAGTTCGTCGAAAACACCATCGTAATGCCGCTGTAATTAAAGCCTGAAAAGAGGCCCGTTACCGTTGCAAACGGCGTCGGATTGAGCGTGTTGGTGGCAAGATCCAAGATCTTGATGGCCGCCGAACCGCCTGACTGCTGCTGGACAATGAACAGGCGATTCGGGTCATTCGGCGCGGCCGTAGCGTAGATGGGCTGCGATAATCCGGTCGCCACGCGCACCACGCCATATTGCGCCCAGGCATCCGCGGCGGGCAGCGTGGCGAGCACCAGAGCGGTCAAAGTTACCCACCAGAGCGAATGCCGCTGAACAGTTTGAGATACGACGGACGAGGCCGAGAGCGGAGCGCGTGTTGATGTCATGGTGCCTAGTTCAAGTGGGTTGGTGATAGTCTGAGTGCGTCGCTTGTTGATTAATAATCTGTTTTGTATTGATTGTCCATTCACAAAACTCAAACGCACGGCAGCTTGCTGCAAGTCGCGGTTTGCGTGTGGCAATCGTGATGTGTGAAAGCAAGTCGAGAATCGCCAGTTTTCCCCTAGCCCAGGCATTCATGCCTGGGACGAAGCGCCCTCCGCGAGTCGTCGTGGTGTCGGGAACCGTTCGTCGCCAGCGAACAAACCCGTGGTGAACGGGTTGTCGACGAACGGTTCCCGACACCTAAAACTGAGTAGCTGCCGGCCGATCCCCAGGCGTAAACGCCTGGGCTGGGGAAAAAGTTCGCCCCGCGGCAAGTACACACACGGCCACACAAAGTACGATCCGCCCACACGGCAGCTAGCGGCCCCTCAGAAAGACGAAAATCGCCGCGCACGTCGCGCCGCAATCGCGGCCACCAACAATCCCACACAGGCCAACAGCCAGGTCGACGGCTCGGGCACGGGAATCAGCACGACTTCGAACAATTGGTTCGACGCGGCCGACAACGTGCTCGGGCTGACCCGCGTGTGCGGCGCGTTGGCGACGATGCCGCCAAAAATGTGACCGAGCACGGTTTCCCCGTGCAGCGCGTCGAGCTTGATGACATCGTTTCCGAAGGTCGCGATTCCGTCCGCCAAGAGAAACTCGGCGTTAGCGCCAAATCGGAGCCGATTGCCTTCGAGGTCGAGCAGTTCCGGGAAATCGCCGAGATGACTCTGCGTGTAGTTCCCGGCCGCGTCAATCGTGATGGTCGTGATGTCGTTGACGAAGGGCAATTGGTTGTCGGTGACGATCGAATTCGTGGCCTCATCCAGGTATTGAAGGCTAATGCCGCCAAAAAGGATTTCGTGCATCGCACCGTCCGCTTCGGAATAGAGCCCCACTTTGGCCGAGTGATAGTTGTTCATCCCCTGTTTGAAGGTGCCCGACAAGGCTGGGTCGGCCATCGTCGGGTTGCCGGCTGCATCGATCTCGACTGGCACGGTCCAGGCGCCATTCGTGTTGGTGAAGACTCCCGAGAGGACTTCCAGGCCTTGCTTGGTACTGCCGCCATCGGGACGAATTGTGGGGAAAACATTCAAATCGCGGCGATGATAGTCGAATTCCGCCGCGGAACTACTGGCGTTGGCGATCGAAAGTCCAATGCCGGCGTCGACGATGTCGAAGCTGCGGATCTGCTGCGTGTAAACTCCGCTGGAGGCAGGCGAATAAGGGCCCTGGAAATTCTGTCCGAACACCAGGTGCGTCCTTCCATCAATTTCGTACATCGCGCCGCCGGTGACCTGGACCAGTGGACTGTTCATCTGGCGAATGTGAGCGGCCGCCGTTCCACTTCCGCCGGTAACCCAGTTGCCGAGCCCCGCCACGTCAATCGACGATAAGGTGTCGACCGTCACGTAATTTCCGCTCTCATTGACGCCATAGCCGCCCGACACGTAGAGCTTGCTGCCCGCTTGATAGAACTGGTTATTGGCCATCGATAGCGATGCGACCTGGGCCGCCGTGAGGCCCGACGCAGCGTCATTGAGCGACCGATGCCACGATTGTTTATTGGCAATGTCGATGACCCACACGTCCCGATTCTGGAATTGCGGAGGAAAGTTCTGACCGGGCGAGATGGCATCGAAACCGTGCAGCCCGTTGGTACGACCGCTGATGAGCAGCCATTTGCCGTCGTAGTTGCCAACCGCATACGAATGCAAGGTGGGCAGTTCGGCGGCGCCGAAGGATACAGGTCGGACTTCAATCCGATACGGCAAGTTCGGATTAATTTCGACCGGCGAGAGCGTCGCCGTTTGATTGGCGGCCTCGATACATGTCGCCGAATTGAATGCCGCGCTCAGTGCGACCGTGAAAACTGACCAGGAAACCAAGACCGAAAACAAAAAACGGCGGATCATCAAGACGGTTTCTCCCAGTTGCATCGAAGGCCAAGAGCTCGTACAGAAATAACTCGAGCAGTTTTTTAGCCACGGATCAAACCCAGCGCGGGCTTCGCCCGGGCAACCCAAGTGGACGGTGGTCAGTGGACAGCGGGTAATGCATGGTAAATGGTGATTCGTGGTTTGATCGCCACTTTTCACTAGCCCAGGCATTCATGCCTGGG
>Ga0163150_10004018_pt1 | contig 20051 bp, 24 predicted proteins | sample OliLakLV19P2IB_FD_148628 | JGI IMG/M metagenome (GOLD analysis project Ga0163150, IMG submission 148628) | Freshwater microbial mat bacterial communities from Lake Vanda, McMurdo Dry Valleys, Antarctica - Oligotrophic Lake LV.19.P2.IB | ecosystem: Environmental > Aquatic > Freshwater > Lake >...
TTCAATATATAGTCACCATTCATGTACTGATCAAAATATTTTTTTTCGAAAAAATAATACCCATAAGTACCTGATACATATTTGTTTTTATCAAAAGTGTGCTCTGCTAGACCAATATATCCATTTAAAGTCATAAGGTTTTCATAAGTAAAATCCATACCATTTATCGCTTTACATTTTTTGACAAATTTCGTTTCTTGACCTGGTTTATCAACTGCTAGTAATAATGAGAATAAATAAATAGCTATTGCCGTAATAATAAACAAAAAAGCAAGCAAAAAAAGTAGATATCGACGAGGTTTAATCTTCTTAATTGGTCATTTCACGTTAATCTTATTATACATGAAGCATAAGTATACTTCAATTTTGCATTTTGAGCGGGGAACCGGGTTCGAACCGGCGACCTCTTCCTTGGCAAGGAAGCGTTCTACCACTGAACTACCCCCGCTTCGTCACTGCGTTCCTCAGCGCAGGCGCTTCTTTGGGCTTAAGAAGCGTCTTATTATCACTTAGTTTGTTAACAGTTGCAAGTTTAATTAACTTTTGTTTCTTTACTCGAGACCATCCTTTGATTTCATGTTCTCGTTTTAGAGCTTCACTTTTTGTCAAAAAATTTTCTGAATAAACTAATTTAACCGGTAGCTTACCTTTTACGGATTTAGCTCCAAGTTTACTCTCATTATGCTGTAAAACTCTACGAGCAATATCTACAGTAAAACCCGTATATAAAGATCCATCCGAACACTCAACCATGTAAATAAAGTACATGAATTTCGATGCACAATTATTCAATCAATGCATTGTGCTTGCACTGAGCCCCGATTCTAGAACAGAAGTGCTGCGCACTGAGCACATTCATATACATTCAGTGCGAAGTGCCAAGACCAGGAGTCGAACCCGGATATCATGTTCTTCAGACATGCGCCATGACCACCTAGGCTATCTTGGCATATTTAGGTGCAAACATCTAGTGTGCTTGCATCTAACTCCATTTTCATTATGAAGTGCTTGCACCTAACTCCATTTTCATTATGAAGTGCTTGCACCGAGCACATTCATATGCATTCAGTGCGAGGTGGGCCCTGCAAGACTTGAACTCGCGACATCCTCGGTGTAAACGAGGCGCTCTACCAACTGAGCTAAGAGCCCTTCGAAGCTTAGCTTCTCAGGGTAAACCCTTCTTATCTTTCTCAAAAACCCTTCTTATCTTTCTCAAAAACCCTTCTTATCTTTCTCAAAAACTCTTCTTATCTTTCTCAAAAACCCTTCTTATCTTTCTCAAAACCCTTCTTATTAAACCTTTCTATTTTAACCAAAGTGCTTGCCCTGAGAAAGCTTTGGCTTTCGAATGGGTACCGGGGACAGGACTTGAACCTGCACGCCTTATTTAAGGGCACTAGAACCTCAATCTAGCGTGTATACCAATTTCACCACCCCGGCAAAGGTGCGTATTATTGTATCAAAAAGGATGTAGGAAATATAGAGATATTCAAAAAGAAAAAAATAATTACAAAGACCACGCTTCATGATATAATCAAACCTTATGGAAATTCTTTTTATTCTGATGACCGTTGTTGGGCTTTCTCTTTTTGAAATTATTACCAGTATTGATAACGCAATTATCAATGCAGAGGTTCTCTCAACCATGGGTCAGAAGGCACGTCGATGGTTCCTCACATGGGGTATTTTCTTTGCAGTCTTTGTGATGCGAGGAATTTTGCCGTTTGTTATACTTTATGCCGCTGTACCAGAGTTAGGATTCATGGGAACGTTCACCGCTGCGTTTTCAAATGATCCAGAAATAGGCGAAACAATAAAAGAATCATCAAAAGTGCTTCTAAATGCGGGAGGAATTTTCCTTATTTTCCTATTCTTGCACTGGCTTTTTCTAGAACCCAAAAACTTCGGACTTCACGGTGAGCGGTTTTTCCAAAAACAAGGCGCGTGGTTTTATGCATCTGTATCGATACTCCTAACAGCTGTTGTGTGGGTTGCATTCCAACGCGAAAATCCATTGTTAGAATTTGGCGCAGTCGTAGGCTCAACCTCATTTTTCATAATTCACGGATTTAGGCAATACGCAGAAGAGCAGGAGAAGAAGCTTTTACAAGGCGGTATGTCTGATGTCTCCAAAATTGCATATCTTGAGGTACTTGATGCATCATTCTCAATTGACGGTGTCATCGGTGCTTTTGCATTTACCTTTGCAATTCCGCTTATTCTGATAGGAAATGGCATAGGTGCGGTTGTTTTGCGCCAATTGACCATTCGTAACATTGAGCGAATAAAACAATACAAATATCTCAAAAATGGTGCGATGTATTCAATCTTCATACTTGGCATTGTTATGCTTTTACATAGTTTTGATATAGATATTCCTGAGTGGATTTCTCCTGTCTTAACGTTTGCAATTGTTGGCTATTTCTTCTGGAAATCAAAAATTTCAATGAATGCTATAGAAGGCGCCCTCGAAACAGTCCCTGCAAAATCCCCAAGCAAAAAGAAAAAAAAGTAATATTTTCTGTTCTATTTTATTTTCCTATGCGGTACCGCTCGCCGGATGGCGCTAAGTCCCGCTAAGCGGGATAGCCAGACAAGACTAGGTACGAACTTTTCCCTGCCCTGAGTATTCCCGAAGGGGTTCTTTTGGCGGTTCAAAAGAACAAAAAACATATATACTAGATTCCCGCCGATTCGGTCTGAGCTCACGGTCGAATGACCTGCGCAAGAATGACATACATATTAGAGCTATTAGAAATAAAAAACAACCGCCACTTGAGTGAACGGCTGTTTGATATTTGTAAAATCTACAACAATTATGCTGTTTGATCAGATCCTCCAGTTGCTGGAGCTTCTTGGTCCATTCCAGGTTCTACTGGTGTTTGCATAGGTGTTTCTTCCTTGTTCTCTTCACCCATATCTGATTGACTGGATGGTGTTGGGGTTCCACCTTGATCTTGTGGCATTCCTTGTCCTTGATCGTTCATTGGTTTGTTTGTATCGTCCATGTTATATTCACCTCCTTTGAATTAAATTTATCTTAACCATAATATCAGATTTGTATAGGATTAGAAATCAGGCAATTCGCGACCAGGAGCTTTATCTTTCTTTTGGGGTGGAAACTGCGTATCCTTCTGCTTTTTTGCCATGCACATAAGATACAAGCATTTCGTTAGAAGACAATAAAGAATCTGTAAGGGATTGGAAAGAGCGCTTTATCCGAAAGTCTTATTCTGTGCCGAAGAGTCATCTTATTTTGAACTCTTTCAGGAAATTCTAGTTCATTTTACTAAGCTCATGGATGCTTATCCAGTTTGGAAGTCCTGGAAGTGAGACTATGTTTCAGATTGTAAAGAACAATTTTCTTATAGAACTATGACTGTGTACCAATTTTTTCCATAATCCACATTCTTATCAACTGTGTTGGCCCTAAGCCTTTTGCTTTTGCCTCTTTTCTTACCGTGGTGAGTGTTATTGGATCTAAGCGAATATTGACTGTCTCAGATAGATTTTTGGCAAACGCAACATTGACAGGTTTACCAGCAGCCCAAGCATCATCAAAATGTTCTTCCCAAAATTTTGCTTCATTTTCCCTGTCTTTAAACACTGATTCATCTGGCGTAGCGTGTTTTTTTTGCTTCATTTTTTCACCTCCTTTTCGAATCCAGTAATAACGTAATAAATACCATTATCATAAGGTTGCAGATTTCTATCTTCGGGCGATAACACAACCGCAAGTCTTCTTCCCGCATTTGTTTTACCAATAACCAATATTCTCTTTCGATAACTATCGATAATTTGATATTTACCATGACAGACTTCTTCAACTTCCTCAACTAATACTTCGTGCTTAGCAATATGTTCTTTATTCCACTCGTCCCAAATTAGCCCTTTTACTACGACCATTGATATAATCTATAGTAGCACGTTGTGCCACAAAGTCAAATTCTAAAATTACCTTTTGCCTTAGTTATTTATAGAGGAAGTGATGAATTGAACACTTTTTCAATCTGATATTTTAATAATTTAGATTATCTCTCAGTTATAATTTTTACTTACTTCACGATTAGCCCATTATATCAATCTATTCGAACCTTTGACAGTAGCCATATCAACACTTGTGCCGAAGAGAGGACTCGAACCTCCACACCCTTGCGGATACAGCGTTCTGAACACTGCGTGTATACCATTTCACCACTTCGGCAAAGAGAGAATAACCATATGATTATAACCGACGCGCCAAACCGTTGACAAGCAAAATGAATTATGACACTATTAATAATAGCTGATGAAAAAAGTACTCCTGTTAATTAGCTTTTTTTCTACCACGTATATTGTCTTAGTATTTGCCATACTTTTTACGTTATATACTGCTCACGAATCAACCCAGGATCACATAAAGAATCGCAATTTCTACAAGACTGGTGCCTCATACCAAGCAGTACCCGAAGAGACCGTACAGACTAAGGTAACCATTGACTCGACCGATGCACGAATTGTAGCTTTGGAAAGCTTTCTTGAAAACTACAAATCTCCCCTTGCAGGCCATGCTGAGAAAATCATAGAGGAAGCAGACCGCTACAACTTGGATTATCGCCTGCTTTCTGCAATCGCGATGCAGGAGAGCAACCTGTGCAAAAAAATACCTGAAAATTCATATAATTGTTGGGGATTTGGAATATATGGCAAAAAAGTGACACGATTTGATAATTATGACCAAGCTATTGAAATAATCTCCAAAACTCTCGCTAAAAACTATATAGAGGAGGGCCTTGTACAACCTCATGAAATTATGACCAAATACACCCCTGGAAGCAACGGATCATGGGGTGATAGCGTATCTTACTTCATGGACCGCATACATACACTCCTATAGCTCGCGACTGAGGGTTTATGATACCAATTATCGTATCATTCTTCCTGAATCCCTACTGTCATCTTTATTCCCTTCAAAACCAGTCTATAAGCACGTTATTTAGGCCTGAACCCTCAACGCCAGATTATGCTGTCTCTGCTGCATATATTTCTCCAGATAGGCAGTAGTTTTAGCAGTCAAAATGACAAGAAAAAGAGATATTTGAGCTCAAAAATTAGGTATTTCGTGAAAACAACCTGTAGTATAGGGCTTGACAAACCTATAGTTGAGTAGTATAATCCCCAGTTATGCTCCGCGGTGGCCCAAAACTTTACTGCGGAGTTCGTTGAAGCACAAGCTTTAGTTTGTGCTCCAACATGAAAAACATACTTTTGCTTGTAGGATTTTTAATCGCTGCAAGCATATACCCACAAAATGCTTTCGCTGAAAACCATGCAGGTTCTTCAGCACAACTCACTGCAATACTTTCAGACAGCTCTCATGTCTCAGACAGACGTGTACAGGCTCTTGAAAATGTCTTCAAAAAGTACAATTCTCCTTTGGTTGGGGAAGCAAAGCATTACGTGTATTATGCTGATAAATACAATATTGACTGGAAGCTCTTGCCTGCAATTGCAGGTCTTGAGTCCACTTTTGCACACGCACATATTGAAGGATCACACAACGCCTATGGATGGGGTGGAGGACGTATTTACTATGTATCTTGGGAGCAAGGAATTGACCGTATTTCTAAAGCACTTTCTGAGCGTTATTATGCACGTGGAGCAGACACAGTCTACAAAATTGGCCCAATCTACGCAGAATCCCCAACATGGGCACCACGCGTAACAGGATTTGTAAATCAAATTGAAGCAGAATACACAAAGCTCAATGCTGAAACGGTATTGGCAATTAATATATAGCTTCTTCTATATTCTCAAAAGATTTTTCTGCTTGCACTGAGCGAAGCGAATGTGTACCCTTGATGCACTTTCTTTTGAACACTTTTTGCCTTGGATTCAAAAACTAATGCTTGCATATCAAGATGAAAAGAGTGTTAATTCTGAAGAATTACTCCCTCAAGGTGCCTCATATTCCAAGGGCTATTTTTTGGAAAATGTGAAATGAAGGAAGGGATCTATTTATACATTATTTTTTAAGACTCTCAATAAATTTATCAAGATCCGCTTTGTCAATTCTAATGAATTTTCCGCTCAGTTTAACAGCTCTTAAATCTCCGCGTCTAACATAACGTCTAACACTTTCTGGATCAACCTGTAAGAGTTTTGCGACTTCATCAGTTGTATAAAAACGTTGTTCTGCAATGGGTTCTGATATATTTACTCGTTCTGGCTCAACAGCTTCAAGGTAAATATCTAATGAGTGGTCAACCGCTTCAAACATTATTTTATAATAATCATCCAAATCATTTTTAGTCTGCCCTTTTTCTAAGGAATTAATATATACACTACGATCTTCCTTACGTATAATTGCTGGTGGATACCCTGCCTGCATCAATAATAAGTTCATAAGTAATCGCGCAGTTCTTCCATTACCATCTGTAAAAGGATGGATACTCACCAATTTAAAATGAGCTTGCGTAGCGATTTTAATTGGATGATCTTGTAAATCACTTTGCAACCAAGTGAGAAATGCTTCCATGAGCGCTTGTACTTTTAGAGGGTTCGGGAGAACTGTTTCCGATCCACGAAGCCGTACTGGCACTGTTCTGTACTTTCCTTTATTTGGATCATCTATTTTGTTGAGGATAATACTGTGAATGTCTAGGATATCCTTTGCTGTTAATTCTCCTTTATTTTTATTGATAAGGGTTTGGGTAAAATCAAGCGCTTGTGCATGATTAATTGCTTCTTGGTGTTCAGTTAGGCTTTTGCCTTGCACGGTAATTCCCTCATCTACTACAAGAGCAGTCTCTTGACGTGTGAGAGTATTCCCTTCAATAGCATTAGAAGTGTATGTTAATTCGATACGAAACCATTCCTGCAAGTTTTGGATTAACTCATGAGGAAATGGTTTGTACGTGTCCAATCGCTCTTTTTTAGTTTGTAGCCGTGATAATACATCATTCATAATCCTATTATACACTACTCAACACTACTTTTCAAGATAGAATGTATTATAGAATAGTCTTATATAGTATATCTACTGAGAGGAGAATTGAGCACTTTTTGAGGCTAAAGATTAAGTCAGATTCAAAGCGATAATAGTTATAAGTGATTTGATGTTTCCAAATTAGCCCGATTTATCAATCTATTCGTATGCTTGAGACAGAGAGTGTCTCCTTCAGTACCCGGGAGAGGACTCGAACCCCCATGTCTTGCGACACTAGCTCCTAAAGCTAGCGTGTCTACCATTTCACCACCCGGGCGCGTCCTGCAATTATACAATTTCTTATACGTCATTGCGAGCAAACATGTTTGCGTGGCAATCTTTAATAGAACCATCATCTGATAACAAAGTGCAAAAACGAATTTGATTGCAAAAAAAATGAGGATCTTATACAATATCCTCTTATGAAACATACGGTGGCGCGCGAAGAGGACGGGACAATCAAATTTACTATCACAATTCCTTGGTCAGAGGCTGAAAAAGCCCGAGAAAAAGTGCTTGATTCATTGATCAAAGATATTTCTTTGCCTGGATTTCGAAAAGGCGCTGCACCCAAAAATCTTGCTGCTGCAAAGATCTCCAAAGACAAAGTCAACGAAGAAACGCTTAGATCTCTTCTTCCAGATGCATATATTGAAGCAGTGAAGATCGAAAAAACCCTCCCAATTGTCAACCCACGAATTCATGTCGAAGCGTTTGAAGAAGGTACCGATGTTGTATTCAGTGCTGAAACCTGCGAAGAGCCAAAGATTGAGCTCAAAAACTACAAAGAAGAAGTGAAAAAAGTAACTGCCAAAGACAAAATTGTTTTACCAGGCAAAGAAGACCCTTCGACAGACTCAGGGCACGGAGCCAAGCCCAACATGACTGAAATAATCCGTGCAGTTCTCACCTCTGCAAACATCACTATGTCTCATATTTTAATCGAGCAGGAGGTAAATCGCCTTCTCGCACAACATTTGGATGAGCTCAAAACCTTGGGCCTAACGCTTGAACAATACCTTTCATCACGCAAAAAAACTTCTGAAGAACTTCGTGAAGAATACTCCAAAAAAGCACAAGATGACATAACACTAGAATTTGTGCTTAGAAAAATTGCTGATGAGGAAAAAATTACGATTGATCAAAAAGATATTGATGAAGCACTCGCAACAGTCAAAGATGCTGACCAAAAGAAAAGTCTCATGGCAAATCCATACTTTTTGACCTCAATTCTGCGCCAACAAAAAACTCTTGACTTTCTCTCAAAAATTTGATTATAACCCGTAATTAGAGTATAATTCGCGGGTATGGCGAAGGTTAAAGCGCGAGCAAAAATTAATTCTACTGAAAGACTGGAGACCAAAGGCAGCGTAGCCTCAGCTCTTTCTAACGAAGCAAAAAAAATCACCAATGACGCCCTCAAGCAATTGTGGGATAACCTTTTGGGCAGCACCAAAGACGTCCAAGAGCAAGTCACCGGTACTGAAGTTCATGTGGGTGAAAAATCCTCAAAAAAAAGCGGATTACTGACAGAAGGTCATGCAGTCTCAATTGGTCAAGAAGACGAAAAAGTAGAAAATGCACAAGTACCAGCGCTGCATCATGAGTATTTCCAAGAAGTCATGACTGGTGAAAAAAGAAAAAACCAAGCAGAAAAAGGAGAAATGAAAATGCAAATAGACCAAATTCTTCATGAAATCAAAAAGATAGCTGCAACATCCCAGGAAATGGCGTCAGTCGTTGAGGAAGCAAGTAAACAAAAAGTAACCAAAGATGTCGGAACATACCATCTCAACTTCTTCTCATGGCTTTTGGATACGGTACGAATGGCTCGAGTCCGTATGGACGCCGGCAATTCGTGGATGCAAATGTTTGCAAGCAAAAAAGGTGAACGATCATACTCAAGTATGTCCAAAAAACACGGCACCTCTTTCTCACTCTCAGGTGAACGCTCAACCGCAACACAGACAGGGTAATACCTCTGTGTCATTCTCAGCTTGACTGAGAATCCAAATCCCGAATCTCCTTCAATATTTTGTGCTGAACACAGTTGCCTTATTCAATGTAAATAGTACCAAAGGGAACTGGACAAGCAAATTGAGGATGATTTTAACGAAAACAGTTGACATTCTCACCAAACCTTTCTACAATAACTACAACATGTCAAATAGATTTCTCCTTCAACTCATTAGTGGCATCCTCCTTGTCGGGGAAGTCAGAGGTGTGGGAGAGTTGACGATGTAGAAACAGTAAAATACAGAATTCAGGACCTCCCCACCAGGGAGGTTTTTTTTTGTGGATTCGGCAGGCTCACCACGAGCAGCCATAAGAGCTTTTTATAAGTTCTAAAGGTGGGAGTTACCAACTCTCGTCCTGAGTATATCGAAGGATGGGGTAAAAAATATGGAAAAAGATAATTTTTATAACAACTTAGCAGCGGATACAGAATATAATAGAGGATCTGGTCACGTGCAACAAGCTCAAATGATTGATGGAGCCATGTACACATTGCGTTCACGTCGAGAGGACGCAGAATTAGAACGGGCAAAGCGTCGTGAGGAAATAGGTATCCCAAACTTAGATGAGGGAATCCAGTGGGGAGTAACTACAGCATATGACAAAAAATGGGATACGGGACGAGTTGCTACAGCTGTCGGCAAACCGGGAGCATATGTAAATCGTTTGTTCGTTGAGGCTGGGGTAAATCCCAATAAAACCCACTTTGAAGTCTCAGGAGACCCTGTTGCTTGGATTTTGCTATCAAACAATCCTGATTATGTTGAAAAACCACTTACAAGAGAGCAAAGAAGAGCTTTATTGGATGAAGTTAAATTTCAAAGCCCGACTATAGTTGAAGCGATCGAAGCAAAAAAGGCTACTGAAGCACAGGTGAGAAAATCAAATGGTACAAAAAACAAAAAGACTGGGAGGAGGTGATTTATATGACAGAACAAGGAAATACAGAACAACATGACCAATTTAAAGCTTTAGGGGGAGCTTATTATGACCCAGCAGAGCATGGCTCACACATGTCCGAAGTAAATGGATTACGAGTACAAACATTGGTAGGACACAATGGCGACATAGCCTATCATACATTCCCTATAAAAGAATTTCGTCCAGTAGACTCAGGCATATCTGCAAGTGAAATGCGCAACAGCGTGCATAGCACTATGCAGGCTGAGCGCGATGCACGTAAAGAACGCAAAAATGGTAGAGAGCACATGCCTGTCCCAGCGGCTCCACAAGAATTTATGATGCAACCAGATGTAGAGGTTTCAGTTATACAGTCAGAACCAGCAATGAGCGTCTGATAAACGCATCAATTTGTACTTTAAAAATTTTATTGCACGAGTAGGGTACCAAAGTTATAACTCATTATAATTTTGCAGTCTTACTCGTGTGAGACCTGCGCTTATTTGCATAGAGCAGTTTGCAACACAACGGAAGGGGAGGGTCTAATGCCTGACAAGGAACGATTCGAGCTTGTGGACATGAGCTACCAAAGAGGAATGGGAGACAGGCGTGCCTGCATCACCGTCCTTCTAAAGGTCGACGGCGTCCAATTCACCGGAGCCGGACGAGTTGTAGGTCCTGTTAATGCGACGTATGCCGCGATCAATGACGCGCTTAACCTCGCTCATGAGGCAATGATCTTACCCGCAAAACTCGTGCGGTTCACACTGAGCGCCGATGACGAGGGAGCAGATGCTGATGCGCTCACCAAGGTCACGGTGCAGAATGCACACCTGCCAGGCTTCATCGGGCAGGGAAAATCAGACGACACGATCGAATCCGCAGCGATCGCCTACATCAACGCACTCAACGAGCTCGCTCACGCGATGCTCAGCGCGCCCGGCGACTAAGTCCCTCCCCACGTAGGACACACTTTCTATCGCCCCGGAGTTGGATACTTCGGGGCGCTTTATTTCAAAATCTTGACAAGGCGTAACAGCAGCTATAAAATAGTATCACTACATGAGAAATTTGGCGCAAATTATTAGCATTATTATTTCACCCACTCAGTGGGCGAGGTAATATTGGCATAAAGCCAAATTCTACAAAAGAATTACCCCGCTCAATAGGCGGGTTTTTTTGTGGTAAAAAGATGTTCGCTGAAAAGGGTAGCATTGAAGGGAGGTGATAAATATGGAACAACGACAAAGAGGAACAACAGAAGAAGAATTTATTGTACCTTTACCAAGATTTGTAGAGGGTGGTAATGAATTCGATTTAGGAACTGCAGAAGTAGCTCCTACTTTTGACGAGGAAGTTAACGGAGAAGTAGCAGAACAACCCACAGTCACTGCTGATGTTGACCTAGTAGTGGATATGCCAACTGATGTTAAAAGAGGTTTTAGACTTCCAAGAGAAGATGATTCTTTTAATGCGTTTCGGGATTAATCACATGTAAGATTGTGTATTGTTTCGACGTTTGATAAAATCCAAGATATATTGGCGGTAATAAGGTGACCGGAATCCGCCAAAAAGGATCCTTAGCTCAGTTGGTTAGAGCGCTACATTGACATTGTAGAGGTCAGTGGTTCGAGTCCACTAGGGTCCACTCATGGGATACGTATATATCCTTCAGTCTTTAGTAAATGGCAGATATTATATTGGATCTACAAATAATATGGAGCGACGACTCGAAGAACATAATCTAGGTAACTCAACATATACTTCTTTTACACGCCCATTTTCACATGTATTCAATCAGGTATATTCTTCATTATCAAAAGCTAGGAAAGTAGAGTATAAGCTGAAAAGTTTCAAAAGTAAGAAAATTATTGAGAAAATAATAGCTAGTGGTCAAATTACCCTATCAACTGAATAGAGCGGTCTCCGATGGAGTCCGCTACTCAGACTCATACGGAGTCATCGGACCGACATAACGTCGGACAGGTCACTGGTTCGAGTCCAGTAGGGTCCACATAAGAGAACACCTTCTTCTTGAAATGCACGTTTTGAAATTAGTATCATCGATACTCAGCCTCATTATTTCTTCCACTCAAAAGTATTTGAGCCTGATAGGTTTGAGAAAGCTATAGGTATTGAGAGGAATACGGGTTTGTTAAAGAAATAGGAAAATTGACGTATTATTTTCCATATACTTCACTGTGCGTTCCAATTTTTACAAATAATGCAGTATTTTTATCAATCAACACATACATCATCAGAATACTCATAGTGATTGAGATACTCCACAGATCTTTTCGACTGGTTGATAGTTTATGAATTCTTAAAGATGGGTGGTTTGGGTTTTGTTGAAATAAGGCAATTTGCTTCTCTATTCTTTTTGCTAGGTGTTGATCTTTCTGTTTAATTCTCTTAATTTCTTTATCAACTTCTTCAGCGAATTCAATATTCATTATAAATTCTTGAAGTACTCGAGGACATCGGTGATTTTAACTGCTTTGTCTTTATTCTTTAAAGCCTCTTCTGCTGCTTTCTCAGTCTCCTCAGATGCTTTGAAAACTGGATAGCCTTCATCTTCTACATCATTCATCAATACATGCTTAACGTATTGAGTAAGGGGTACGCCAAACTTGCTTGCTTTTGATTGGAGCAGTTCTCGTAATTCCCGAGTAAGATTAATTTTTAGCTGAATCGGTGTATTCATAATATTTATGACTCAATTAATACCCATTTTGTACTATGTCAATAAGAATATCGTCACTGAATTCCGGATATGACTCACTCAATTTAGTAAAATGGGTAAGAAGGGGTTCAAAATAAGAACTCTTGAGTCCACCATATTTAACAAGACATTAATCTTTGTAGTATATCCCACGATTCTTTTATTTTTGCCTCACCCACAACTTCAAGCGTTACAAATTTGGCATATTTTTTTACTTGAAGAAGGTTTATAAAATCTCTCAGAGGTAAGTTGCCATTGCCTAGTTGATAGTGTGCACCTTTTGAGTCTCCATCATGAAGATGAAAGTTCAAAATTTGTTTTGAATGCTTTTCAATAACGTCCATTACATCAAAACTATCTTTTAGAAAATGGCCTGTATCTATAGTAAAACCGCTTTTAGGAGGTAGGTACTTTGTAAGCGATTCCAAATCTTCGGGTTTTGAAGGATACATTTTGGTAGTAGCTCCTCCTGATATTGATAAATTTTCAATACTGATTGGCATTGTTGTAGATTCTGCCAGAGTTATAAGATTTTTTGACAACTGTGCAAATATATCTTTTTCTTTTTGGAAAAAAGGGTAGCTTTGTAAATGAAGAGTAAAAAGCTCTGCTTTGAGTTTTTCAGAGATTTTGAGTGCTTTTCTAAAAACCTCAAGTGTCGCGTAAGTAATTTCTAAGTGAGGAGACAAAAGTGTGAGATCTATAAAAGGTGCATGGATAATAACCCGATAGCTTTTTAAAATATTTTGTAGATACTCAATATCCAAATCTGACAAAGAAATATCTTCCAAAAGTACTTCTATATGTTCAACATTTCCCAAGCTTTGAATAAAAGAAGCTTGCGTGTCCCACTTCTTCTTATCACGATCAAAAATATTTAAAAAGACTCCTAAACTATATAACCTTTTGTTTTCCATACCGCGTCATCTCTTTTCTGAGGAGAAAAAACTCCTTTTCTATCCTGAACATTTAAGACATTGATATCAGATCTATTATATCGCATTTGTTCATGCTTCGCGCGAGTACTCAAAAGAGCTCCAAACTGGACGAGTATATCAACCACCGAAGGATCTAATAGTGCTTCTATGCTTGCAGCAGGAATAACATGATTATGATGATCTCCTGTATAAAAATGTCCATCTTGAATGATAAATGATGGAATACTTGTAATCGCACTTCCATCTGCCATAACTTCCTGAGTTATCGTAACTGGGAGCGGTTCATGAAGAAAATTATATTGGGTAAAAAAAGGCGTTGAGTAAGGTCTTTCTTTATAATCCCTCACTACAGCGTGAACATCGTGACCTTCTTCAAATGCCTGTAGTGGATCATCAATATATTCTTTTTTAAATGCCGAAAAAGGAAACATTTTTGCACTCACCAAAAAATCATCATACCGCAATTTATGACTCATCATATCCGCTTCAATCCTAGTATATAACCCATCAAATTTCTTTGCGCGTTCTGATAGTCCTTCTACATTTGAAAATCCTCTGTTGGCAGAAAAAATATTTTCAATATCACCATTTGTAAAAAAGTCTTGTTCTACAACATAGAGCAGGTCAATATCACTTGGATCTGGATTGCCGCGAATAGAGAAAAATCTTCCATATGCCATAGATCCGCCACAAACTACTGCATGCACAGTATCAGGCAGTCCTTCAGTTATTTTAGAAATGGCTTCAAGTCTTTTTGCAGTCTCAAGTGCAGCTTCGCGAAAACTCGGCTGTCTTCTTTGTTGTTTGGGGAGGCCAGGTCGAGTCAGAACACGGGGTAGAGCGGCTTTATTGCTTAATTGCTTCTTTATATGCTCTAAATAATTCTGCCCCTTGCCCTCTGCCTTTTGTCTTAACCATTCTTGATCAGTCATTTCTGCAAGATAACCAACTGCAACTTTTTGTTGATCATCCGCTCTTAAATAATCTAGTGAGAGTATGTGTTCTGCATCTGGCAAAATCATAATATGGGATTATACCACGAACAAGTCAAACAGGAACAAATTGCCGTACTAATGTGCCGACTCAAATCAAGTAGAAGGTGAATAGAGGACTGGGTAGTTATATTTTCAATGTATCCACGTATGTTTTTAGCCATTTTCTTTGGGTTTTGTAGGAAGTGCTTTGGAATTGGACAAGACTCCAAAAGTCTGAAGAGTGATTTTTTTCTTTTGTATGAGCAAGTTCAACTACATATCTTATTACTAAAAGTGGCGCCATAATAAGCCTCCAGTTAAATTGGAGATGATTATCAGATGTACATGCTCCCCATCTGGAGATAGTATCCGCAAATGAGATACTGCTATATGATGTCTTCATTTCCTTGGCATTCCACTCAACTTGCTGGGTAATAATTTGCTTTGACTTTTTTTTGTACCATGTAGTTAATTCTTTCTGAATACGAAATTCCAGAAATTTTGGGACTAAAATTTTTCCATCTAAAATATTAATTTCCTTATAGTTACCGATATCCAGTGCATGCGGATTACCAAGATAAAGAAAAGACTCGCCACTTTTATATGCTTTTGGAAGAAGTGGGGGTAGCGTCTCAAGCTTTTTGGTATATATATCAATCCACGCCTGATTTTTAACAATAAACTCTTGTATTGCACGTTCTGAAATGCGCATAGGCGCTTTGACAACCAAAGTTCTATCGCGCAGGAATTGGAGGGAAAGAGTTTTACGACGTTGTCGTATTATCGTGATCTCGTTCATATGAATTTTCTATAGTATTATACTCACTAAAATTGTTTTTAAAACCTCGAAAAATTGACAGGGAGCATAAATTGCACTATAATCATTCTACAAGCGATTGAGATAGGAGAATGGGCCTATCGATGCTGACCGGTGAATCATCTAGAAATAGAAAGTAGCTGGTACGGAAGAAAACCGTTATCACATTTCAATTCGATGTCGCAGTAAGCGGAGTCGAAAAAGAGTTTACGCTAGCAATAACGTAATAAAGCAAGGTGGCACAGCCATAAGATGGCCCTTGTAAGATGTTCTACTGATAGAGTAGATCGTTTTACAAGGGTTTTTTTATTGGAAAAATGAGAACAGAAACACCAATTTATTTACAAGCAGACACAGGGAGCAGAGGGTTGGCTCTACAGATTAAAGGTGGAGAAAATCTTGTCCCTGTTCCTATAACACGTAAATTTCAAGGTGGTCTTAATGAGGCATATAAAACAAGTTCATTGCCACAAGACTTTTTTGATCTTTCTGAAGGTAAAATGGTCTCTGTAACGCCCAGTGTTGACCAATATATAGATGCTCAATCACCAATTTATGTACCTAAGACTACACCTCGAGAAGCAGCGGAACAATATACTCAGGAAATAGTAAAGACTGTTTCAGGGCTTCTACTGGTAGGTGGAACAAAAGAACAAAATGCAAAGGCAAGAAAAAATGCTAATGTTAAAAGTTTTGGTGGAGATGACTTATCAAGAATAATTCCAGTTGCAGCAGAACTCGCAAAACCCACAGATGAAAGAAGCGATGTGATTCGAGTTGTACTAGGTGCAACTGATAAAATGCCACTTCGAGGGGTTACCTACATAACCGCTGCGCTTGCATATGCAGAAAATTTGCAACGAATGGGTATTGAGCCCCCTCAGGTTCAAGTAGTGTTCCCTCATAATATCAGTGCGCGATTTAATCATATGGATCGAAAGTTGGTTGATAACCAGGCACGTACCCTTATCGATGTTGCACAACGTTATCAGGCAGAGTACTTCCCAGAAATAGGAAATATTGTTTACCTTCAGGATAAAAATTTAGAAAAAAATGGTGATTATAGAAAAGATCTTATTGAAGCACGGCGTATTTTATATAAAGATGCTCCTCCTAAGCTAAGAGAACAACTAGAAAGAAAAGGTGAGAAAAAAGACTTTAGAATAAATAGCTTTTATGCAGCAGCTCATGTACCAATGCATGACCTTGCGGATCAAGACGTTGTAGAACCCTATAACGATATTAATCAAAATACGCTTATGATCCCCAAACCCAATGTGATTATCAGTATGGGTTCTCAATCTGAAGGATTATTTTATGCTACAAGACAATTTATATTAAACCAGAGAAAAGGTAACCATACTGCAAAAACACTACAAGTATATACAAGAAATGATAGTCCTCCGTATTATATGGCCCGAGGTGGAGATGTAGCACTCGATGATGTTGTTGCAGGAAAAAATTTACGAGAAATTCCAGTGGCTCAAAATGCCAGTCAGGATTTGAAATATTTATATACTGTAAGTTCTGAACGGGGAAAAAACTTTGGAGACTTTTTACAGGAGTTAAAAAAATAAGCATATGAAGAAAAATAAAAAAGCAATCGCAATTTTAGGTGGTATGGGACCCGAAGCATCTGGATATGCATACAAGCTTTTGATTGATCTTTCCCTCAAGGAATTTAATGCCAAAAATAACGATGACTTTCCGGAAATTTATCTGTACTCAATCCCTGTACCTGATTTTATATCAAGTGATAAGAATAGAGAAAAAGCGTTTGAAATGCTCACAGAGAGAGTAGAGGCGATTCCAAAAACACTTGTTGGCAATATTGGTATTGCCTGCAATACAGCGCATGTCCTGCTTCCTGAATTACAAAAGGCAACTTCAATTTCTTTTATTTCAATGCTTTCAGAAGTTGCAGAAATTGTCCAGAAAAAAAACTTTAAGAAGGTTGGAATAATAGGCACACCCTCAACCATGAAATACAAACTATACCAAAAAGAACTCGACAGAAAGTCAATCCAAGCAATTATGCCTGATAAAAAAGAGTGGGGTATTGTAGAAAACGCAATACGAAATGTAATTGCTGGAAAATCTGAAAAAAAGGATGTTTTATCTCTTACAAATATTGCTGATCGACTCAAGAAAAATGGAGCCGAAGCTATTATACTCGGATGTACAGAATTGCCACTTGTCTTTCCATCTTCTTATACACTGCCTATAATCAATTCTCTCGAGGTACTTTCCAGATCTCTCTTGCAAAAGTATTATCATTCTGAATAATATCTAGCTTTGTATTGACGTAGCAATTACTTAGGAATATAATCAAATATATGAATAGATTTTCACACAAGCACGTCATTATTACATCCGCTTTTCTGGTGGCGTAATAGTGTGTAGAAAGATCAATCATTAGTACCCGCCCAGAGGCGGGTTTTTTTGTTATGAGCACTATAGATGAACCTTTTTACCGCCAAGAACAATTTGTCTCACCAGCTCAAATTAGTCCTGAGGAAGAAGCATTATTTAACAATCTCGCGTGCGCAGGCTCTGTCAAAGACTTAGAAGGTTTGGGAGATCTACTTATGTTGGGTAAAAGTACGATTGTTCCTATGAGTCTGAGAGAAGGTTTTGACCCATATAAATATACCTTTGCTCATACCTATGACTTTTCTCCTTCATATAGACAGTACAGATTAGACTTACACTACAGATCATCAAAGAGAACCGTAAAGCGTTTAGTAGTGGGTCAACAGGCGAGTAACCCTTTTGGCTATGGAACAGCATTATATTTGTACGGAGCAAACAGAGTACAGGTGCCACCAGAGGATCCATTGAAAGGAAAATTTGTTCAAATGATGATGTTATTAAACTACGATAAAGGCAAAATTCAATGTATGGGTGGAAATATAAAAGTACCAGTCACTGAATTTAGTGACGTTAATTTCGGATTTTATCAAGATAGCGTTGTTGATGATATTACAGTAGGCGAACATACTTTTTTTAAAGGCGCACAAGGAATACTTTTGGGAAATAGCGCAAAAAGTTCAAATACAGATGTTGGGATACATGTTTTAGATCAATACCTGTCAACAATCAGCGGTATCCAAGGAAAAACAATCAATCCTTATTTATCTTTTAAGCATACTATTGAAGGCACACCATTATCATTTGATGTAAGCGGCAAAGCAATGATTGCACCCCCAATTTTATCTCACGACTAAAATAATTGCTAAAATCTTAGTCTAGAACTATAATCAATTTGATGCAAAGACAAAAAGCCTTTAAGCTCCTACTAAAACACCTCAAAAACCGCAATCTCATCAAACATTGTCTTGCCTGTGAGGTCGCAATGCGTGGTATCTACAAGCATTTACATCAGGAAGATTATGATTTGAAAAAAATTGAAGAGTGGGGGATAACCGGACTTTTGCATGATGTGGATTATGAAATCGCGCAAAATGAAAACAAACTTGATCAACACGGTCTTCTGATCTTTGAGCTTGAAAAAAATGCAATTCCAGAACCAATCGCTCATGCCATAAAAGCACATAACTATACCAATACAAAAGTAGATCCTGAATCAGATATGGACTGGGCAATTGCAGCAGTTGATGGACTCACAGGACTTATTGTGGCATGTGCACTCATCCACCCGGCTCGAAAATTAGAACCACTTACGGTTGAATTTATCCAGAAGCGCTGGGGAGAAAAAACATTTGCAAAAGGTGCATCGCGCGAGACTATACAATTGTGTGAAGAAAAGCTTAATATTCCACTTGAAAAATTTGTAGATATCACACTTACCTCCATGAAAGAAATTCATAAAGAGTTAGGACTCTAATTTGTTCTTTGAACGCATAAATGTCATTCTGAACAAAGTGAAGAATCTTGTCAGATTTCTCGACTCATGTATTCGCTCGAAGAACAAAAGACTGGATCCCGGATCGTGGTCCGGGATGACAAAACCATTTTTGTTACTTTTTTGTTAGGTTCTTATCAACTTTTATTTTCTTAATTCTTTTATCCTTTATACGGAGCCTATTCAAATAGCTTGAATAAATGTTCCAAAAAATTTCGCACTTTTACAAGTACAACAAGAGACAGAAATATTTTTTCAGGAAACGGCGTGTGGTGTGCATTTGTCTGCACGTCACATCCCGTTTCTTGAGCGAAGGAACGGGAACTGGTTCACTAACAACCGGCATGCGCCGGTTGCAGTGAGCGAAAGCGCAGCACAGGGAGAACTCAAATGGCTAAGACCCCAACAGTGGACACTGACCAGCTCGAGCGCGAGCGAATGACAGCCGAAGGCGGCTGCGACACTTGCTGCAAGAATCATGACTGCGGTCATGACTTTGACCAGCACGACAATCGCACAGGACGATGCCTCGTGAAAGGTTGCCAATGCAACAAGCTGAGATACTAATGCATCGCACCAACCCAACCCAATGGTGGGGCCGCGTCCCCACCCCCGTTTCCCTTCCCACAACATTCCTGTTCTCTTGTTGTACTTTTTCTTTTTTCTACCAATTCTCTTGTTGAAACAATAAACCTCATCAACTATACTCATGCTATGAAACAAAACACGCAACCAGATTTACTGCAAAGCTTAAAGGCATTTGAAGAAAGACTTAATGGTAAGTTTGACAATATAGAAAAACACTTTGAAAAAATAGATAGCCAGTTTGAAAAAGTAGACAAACAATTTGAC
>Ga0163150_10004019_pt1 | contig 20049 bp, 10 predicted proteins | sample OliLakLV19P2IB_FD_148628 | JGI IMG/M metagenome (GOLD analysis project Ga0163150, IMG submission 148628) | Freshwater microbial mat bacterial communities from Lake Vanda, McMurdo Dry Valleys, Antarctica - Oligotrophic Lake LV.19.P2.IB | ecosystem: Environmental > Aquatic > Freshwater > Lake >...
GGCCGCGGCGTTCCTTCGTTTGGGGGCAGGGAAGGTGATCGTGGGGGAAGGTCCCGGGCATCAAAGGGACACGCAACTGGTACTGGCCGAAAGCGATCTTGAACGACAGATGAAGGAGCGAAAACTTGCTTTCGTCGATTTGAACCGGGACGATCTTGTGCAGGTGAAGACAAGAAGCTCCTACACGAGTTTAGGAGCCTTGTGGCTTCCCCAATCCGTAGTCGGCGCCGACGTTGTGGTTTCCATGCCGAAGGTCAAAACGCATCACTGGGTGGGCGTAACACTGTCGATGAAGAACATGTTTGGCATCATTCCCGGCGCGATCTACGGCTGGCCCAAGAACGCGCTCCATTGGCATGGGATCGAAAGAAGCATCCTCGATATCTGTTCCACCATACGACCGCACTTTGTGATTGCCGATGGTATTGTCGCGATGGAGGGCAACGGCCCACTACACGGAACAGGCCGGGCGCTAAACAAGATCGTTCTCTCGGATGACCCAGTGGCGGCCGATTTCACATGTGCCCGATTGATGGGATTCTTGCCTGAGAAGATCTACCATTTGGAGCAAAGTGGGCGGTTCCTCGGCAATGGAGCCACCGAGGCAATTCAACTGCTCGGCGAAGAGATACCGGAATGGAACGAGCCGTTCACCGTCCTCCCGCGGTTCGACCATTTACAGCGGTCCAGGCTGCGTAGTCAAAACTCCAACACTCCTTGAAATCAACAACTTCAACTACTCGGTTCGACAACGTTAATTGCCGCGGCCGAGCTAAAATCGCTGGGTTTCACGGTACGCTTAGCGTACACTCGCTCTGAGGGCTAAGCCGTTGATCCTATTGGAGAAGGAGATTTTGCCTACGTGCAAGTATCGCTTCGACTGCGGCAACGAAGGAGAGCGCGACGTCACGCTTTTAACATGGCGTAACGTCGCACGGATAGGCCCCCGGCTCACGACGGCAACCTGCTGATTTAAGACATCACGGAGTTTTGGCAACACCGACTAGACCCTTTTGCCACTGGGGTTAGTGATGAGGAGCGTGCAGTACCCGGTTCATGGGAGTTGGAAGTCGACGAGACATGGCGATTGAGCAAGCGGGGCCTCAACGTGGAGCAATTCCCGGCCCTTGTCCTTGTCACCCTCAAACAGGTCCATCATGACCTTTCCGCCAGTGGCTGTTTCACAATGTCTTGGCCTTCAACCCCTTCAAAGATTCGACCGTATTCCCCGTACGGCGGGATTGTCGTAGTTGTCGGCGATTCGGCTGCGCCCCCCGCCGAACGCTCTGGAGGGCTCCCAAACGGAAGCACCTGGACGGATATGCTCGCATTCCTGTCCCTTCCCAACTTACCCAGAATCAATCGGATCATACGCACTGGCATCGTACCCTCCGATAGCGGAGGCGCAGCAGTGCATAGGTTTGGGCGAGGCGGCCAGCAGATTCGTCGTCGCTGATCAACCTGACTTCTCAACGAACGCTTGTGCGGTACGCCGGGGAGAGGTACTAAAATCAAAGCTCATCCGCCATGTCCCGAATGGCTTCCTGTCCACTATGCCCCTATCGGCCCGCCGCTGGAAACAGTTCGCCGAATCGCGATACGCGCACGAGCGCGAAGCGCTCGAATTCCTGCGCGATGTTTTGCCGGATCGCGACCCGATTTACCTCTACTCCAATTTCGAATTCATTGCTGACGACGGCTCGGTGAACGAGATCGACGCGCTTGTCGTCACCCAAGCCGGCGTCTTCCTCCTCGAACTCAAAAGCCGTGGCGGAATTGTTACCGGCAACCGCCACTTATGGGACTGGGACAAGAACGGCCACACGATCACCGTGGACAGCCCACTCACCTTGACGAACTCCAAGGCACGCAAGCTCGCAGGACTCTTGGGCAAGCAGAAGGCTTTTCGCGGAGAACGCGCGCCCTGGATCGAGGCGTTGGTCTTTCTCTCCGCGCCGGGAATCAGCGTCCGTCTCGCCGACTCAGAGCGGATGCGGATTTGTGAACGCGAGCCCCGCGACAAGAAGCCGGGCATTACCTCCGCGCTCCTTCAGCGCGAATACTTCGGCAACGAATCCTCACGCGGACCGTTCCTCGACATCAGCGCCGCCCGTCGCTTTGCCAAAGCTCTTGAAGAATCCGGTATCCGCCCCTCACAGCGTCAACGCCGGGTCGGCGATTACGTTCTGAAGGAACTGATTGAGGAGAACCCGCTGTTCGCCTACCAGGATTTTCAGGCGGAGCACCCCACAACAAAAGCGAGCCGCCGGGTAAGGCTCTACACGGTCGCAGGGAAAGACGAAGCCACGCATGAGGCTGTCCGCCGGGCGGCACTTCAGGAATTTCAGATTCTCGAATCGCTCGATCACCCCGGAATTCTGCGAGCCCTCGACTTCAACGAGCATGAACTTGGGCCCGCCATCCTCTTTCGGCGGGAGCCCAACGAAGTGCGACTCGACCACTTCCTTCGCCAGCGTGGCGCGACGCTTCCGTTGGACATCCGCCTGAGCCTGGTTCGGCAAATCGGCGACGCGGTGCGCTATGCGCATAGCCACCGAGTGGTCCATCGGACGCTCAGCCCAAAGAGCATTCTCGTCGTGAACCCGGATTCCGACCGCCCAGAAGTCCGCCTGTTCAATTGGCATGCCGGGCGTGTCCTCGCCACAGGCTCAACATCAGGCACGCCAGCTTCGCGCACAAGCACTCTCCACCCAAGCCAGTTTTCAGAGGAGTCTACCCTCTGTTACCTCGCCCCGGAGTCCATCCTTGATCCTCGCGGGCGTGATCCGATGGCGGACGTCTTCTCGCTGGGAGCCGTGGCGTTTCACATCTTCAGCGGTCGTCCACCCGCTACCAGTGGTACGGAACTCAACCAGATGCTCTCCGAGCACAAGGGCCTTTCGCTCGGGGCCGCGCTCGACGGGGCCGCGGCTGGGCTTCAAAAGCTCGTTCGCGAGGCCACGGCACCGGACCTACTCCTGCGCACGGAAAGCGTCCGCGACTTCCTGGACAATCTCGATAGCGCCGAAGACGAACTCACCGCGCCTCCTCAAGACGAACTCGCTGATCCACTCGAAGCGAAGCCGGGGGAGCAAATTCCACATGCACTCAAGGTCCTGAAGCGCCTTGGCGGCGGTACTTGCGCGGTTGCGCTTCTTGTCGAACGCGGCGACGAGATCCTCGTTCTGAAATACGCTCGCGATAGCAAGGATAGTGACCGCATCGAAAAGGAGTATCAAACCCTCGACAGCTTGCGACACGAACTGATCGTGAGTGCGAAGGGCCTGATGATATTTCCCAATGGCCACAAAGCCTTCCTCATGGAGTATGCCGGTGAGTGGGATCGCAAGAGAGAGCCGTCGGCGAAAAGAGACTTCGACTCGGAGGAGCCCCGCCGCGACACCCTAGCCCGCGAACTGAAAGCCGTTGGACGACTCTCCATAGAGTTCCTCGGTCGCTTCGGCGAAGACCTCCTTCAGGTGGTGCAGTACCTCGAAGAGAAGGGTGTCGCCCATCGCGACTTAAAGCCCGACAACATCGGTATCAAGGAGTACGGCAAGAAGCTGCATCTCAAGATCTTCGATTTCTCGCTTTCCAGCGCCCCTCTCGACAACGTGCGCGTCGGGACTCCGCCATACCTGGAACCGTTCCTTCAACTCCGCAATCGCTGGGACACGGCTGCGGAACGCTATTCCGCTGCTGTGATTCTTTATGAAATGGCCACCGGAACCACGCCCCGCTGGGGTGATGGCCAAAGCGCCCCTCATTTGATCGATGCAGACGTAACCATCGACGCTGATCTCTTCGACGCACCAATTCGCCAAGATCTGAACGATTTCTTCCGCCGCTCCTTCGAGCGCAATCCTCGCCAACGCTACGACAATGCGACGGACATGCTGCTTGCTTGGCAGAACATATTCCATCGCGCGACGGTCAGCGACAGCCGCATGCCGGATCTCGATGCTCAAGAGATGGCGCTGAAGAATCTGCGGTCCGATACGCTGCTTTCGCAAATCGGACTCAGCACGCGCGCTCAAAATACGCTCGACCGCCTTGGCATTTTCACGGTCCAGGAACTCTCGGCCCAACCTCCTGGCAAGTTCTCCAACCTGCGCGGCGTAGGCAACAAGACACGACGCGAGATCATGGATCTCGTCGGCAAGCTGCGCTCCAAGCTCCCTCAATCCGCAATTCCAGGACGGTCATCGGTGGACGTGCCAGCAGACGACTCTACCGGCGAGCCAACTGCACCTCTCAATGTGGACGCTTTGACCGCGCTCCTCATCCCTGTGGAGCGGAGTGCTTCCGGCAAGGTTAGCCGCCAAATTCTCACCGAATTTCTGGAACTCGATGATGCCGCGAACGGCGCGCCACAATATCCGACGCAGGCCCAAGTTGCCGAACGTACCGGCAAGGCGCGCGCACAAATCAGCCAAGTGATCACTAAGGCGCGCGACCGCTGGCGGAGAAGCGTTCCACAACTCACGCCGATCCGCACCGAACTCGCCGAATTCATTGCGGCCGAAGGCGGAGTCGCCCACATCGCCGAGCTTGCCCAATTCCTACTCGCGAGCCGACGTTCAGACGCTCCCGAACCGTTGGCCGCTCGCCGCGCCGCTGCCGTTGTCCGGGCCGCGCTCGAAGCGGAGAAGCCGTCCGAAAGCTGCCGTTTTGAGGAGCGGCGTCACGGCGATCTCTACCTCGTCGCCCGATCCGAAGCTCCATTTGGCGAAGCCGCAATCGCCTATGCGGAGAAGCTGGCAGACACGGGAGTCATCCTTTCCGCCACCGATCCTCTGCCTTCACCGGCTCGCGTCCTCGAAACTCTGCGCGCCATTCCGGTCCCCATCCCCGGACTCCGCGATGACCGTCTCGTCCGAGTCGCCGCCGCCCATCCGCAAGTCGCCGTCTCTCCGAGACTGGAACTTTATCCTCGGAATCTCGACGCGCTCCGCGCTCTCAAGCTGGCCCAATCCTCACTCGCTGGGGTCGCGCGAATCACCGCCGATGAACTGCGCAGCCGGGTTCACGACCGCTACCCGGAAGCCCAGCCTCTGCCGAATCCCCCTGAGCTACACCGACTCGTCGAGCAAGCTGGCCTCGGACTCAAACCGGATTCCACCGGCACCGTCTACGTGGCTCCGTCCATCACTGGCCTGGCCTCCTCCACCAACATCCAGCACCACCCGACTATCATCTCTCCCGGTTCCTCGTCATACCTGCCTCCGATTGAGCAGCCGCGTGAGATCGAGGAAGCCTTCGAGTTCGAGCGTCGGCTCAAGGCCGCCTACCGCGCGCCCAGCTATCTTGTTCTGGCCACGGAACCAAGATTGAAATACCTCGAAATGGCTCTCAAGAACCTCGCCAAACACTTCCCGATGGACATTTTTCACTGCGAGCGGGAGTTCATTTCCGCCCTTAAGAGAGAAGCGGAATCGAAACTTGTCCGCTGGGACGTCGTGCTGCGCGCAGATGCTGTAAAGCCTTCGGGCAACAACCACGCCGTGCGCGATTGGGAGAACTTGAGGAAACTCGCGGCCACCGCCGCCCGAAGCGTTGCGGATCAACTGCGCGCCCGCACCAAGCCCACCTTGATCATCTACCCCGGACTCCTCGCCCGCTACGGTCAGCTCTCCATCCTCGACGAGTTGGCGGACTCGATTGGTGAGCTCAGCCTTTGGATTCTGCTCAGCAGTAGCGGAAGAGGCGCTGCGCCAATGATTGACGGTGACGCCATTCCGGCCCGCGCGACTCAATGGGGTTGGATTCCTCCAAAATGGCTAGACAATGAGTTTCGGAAAACCAAAGGCGGATCAGCAGCATGATCGATGAACAGCGTCTCCGCTCAGGACTGCAAAAGCTCCTGAAGGAGACCGAGTCCGCCATCCGGGACCGCCTCGAAGACGAGCCCAGCCTGCAAGCCCAACTCAATGACCGCCATGATGCGGCTGTGCGCGCGGAACGAACGGAAGGGTCGAAGAAAGGCTTCCTTGCCTTCTCCGATGAGGCCATCACGCAAGCCGCTGCGCATTGGCTGCTGGGTTGCGTGTTTGTCCGTTTCCTCGAAGACAACGGTTGGCTTGACGAGCGTAATGCCAAGGCCGCTTGGATCTCCGGCCCCGGCGAGCGCTTGGCCATCGCCAAAGATCGCCGGACTCTCTTCCTCCGCCCAGACCCGAGCCTCACAGACCGCGACTATCTCCTGCATGTCTTCGCAGAGGTGGCGAAGCTCCCCGGCGTGGCTGGCTTGTTTGATCCGAAGCACAATCCGCTGTACTCGCTGCAGCCGACGGCGCAAGGCGCTGCGAAGATCGTGGAGTTCTTCCAGCGGGTGAACCCTGATTCGAACGCCCTGATCCATGACTTCTCGGACCCGGCGCACGGCACTCGCTTCCTTGGGGATTTATATCAGAACCTCTCGGAATCGGCCCGCAAGCGATATGCCCTCTGCCAAACACCTGGCTTCGTCATCGACTTCATTCTGGACCGGACTCTGACCCCAGCCCTCGACGCGTTTGGCCTGGAGACGGTCCGCATGATCGACCCCTCATGCGGAAGCGGTCACTTCGTTCTTGCGGCCTTTTCACGAATCTTCGGAGCTTGGCAAGTCAAGGAGCCGGCAACAAACCGTCCCGCGCTGGTTCAAAGAGCCCTTGATTCGGTTTATGGAGTGGACTTGAATCCCTTCGCTGTCGAGATTTCCCGGTTTCGCCTTTTGATAGCCGCGATGGAAGCCAGCGGGATTGATCGCCTAGCGGAAGCCCCCAACTTCAGGTTTCATCTCGCGGTCGGGGATTCATTGCTTCACGGCGCCCGGGTTGGTGGTGGGGCGATTGAGCGGACCCTGTTTGAAGATCGCCTCCAGCACTTCTACGAAACTGAAGACGAAGCGCAACTCAAACATATTCTAGGGCAGCAGTATCACGTGACGGTGGGGAATCCACCGTACATCAATGTCAGTGACCCAACCCTTCGTGATGCTTACCGGCACCGGTTCTTGACTTGTCACGGAAAGTACCAACTCGGGGTTCCGTTTACTGAACGATTCTTTGACCTCACCCTTCGCAGTGAAAACCGTTCAACTGAAATTGCCGGGTTCATGGGGATGATCGTTTCGAACGCTTTCATGAAGCGGACTTTTGGCAAAAAGCTCATTGAGAATTACCTGAACAAGCGAGACCTTACGCACGTGATCGACACGAGCGGGGTGTATCTCCCTGGCCATGGGACGCCCACGACAATTCTCCTGGCGCGGAATCAGCGGGCCACAGCCACGACTATTCGAGCTGTCCGTGGAATTCGGGGCGAAACGGGTGTTCCAGAAGACCCAGCCATAGCGCCCGTTTGGCTTGAGATTGTTGGGAACATTGGGTCTCCGGGCTTTGAGGGAAAGAATGTGAGCGTTTCGGATTCGCCGAGGGAGAGTTTTCTCAAGCATCCGTGGGCAATTGGGGGAGGTGGTGCCTCCGAGTTGAAAGATGCGATTGATGACGAAGGCACAGTGACGCTCAAGGCGATGAAAGCCTCGCTGGGATTCATGGCTATCAGCGGGGAAGACGATTTCTTTCAATCTGATGTCGCGACTGCACGAAGTCGCTGTATCCTGTCGTCGCCGATGGTTTTCGGAGATTGTGTACGAGACTGGGTTCTGGCGTCGCAATTGCCGGTCGTGATTCATCCTCACGACAAACCCATGTTCCGCTGGCCATTTCGCACATCATTGTCGTCACGCCTCATGTTTGGCCAGACTCCAGCGGATCTTGAACTCCCGTGGTACGGCTTCATGTACAGCCAAGAGGCCCGCCGGAACGCGACAATCTTGATCTCGTGGGGAGAGGTTGGTACACATAATCATTTCGTGCTTGACCGAGGTGGCAAGGTCTTCAATCAGACCGCACCGGTGATCACACTTCCGGCTGATGCGACCGAAGACCAGCATCTGGAAATTCTCGGGCTGCTGAACTCGTCGACAGCGTGCTTTTGGTTGAAGCAAATCTGCTTCCCGAAGGGCGGCGACTCCGTTGGCAAAGAAGGTGCGCGTGTCCGCAAACTCCTCTGGGATATTTACTATGCGTTTGACAGCACGAAGCTGAAGCAGTTCCCAATTCCAGAAGAAAAGCCGCTTCAACTTACAAAGCTAATTCAGGCCGAGGCTGAAGCGCGATCTGCTTTGCTACCGGAGCGACTCTGTGGAATCGCCGTGCCAACACGTCCGTCAATGGAGGCTGCTCGCGAGCGATCCGCCCAAAGCATCGCAAGAATGATCGCTCTTCAAGAGGAACTGGACTGGCAATGCTATCGGCTCTACGGCATCATTGAAGACGACCTCACGCTCGCGCCCAATCAAGTTCCGCACTTACAACTCGGCGAACGAGCGTTCGAGATCGTGCTAGCCCGCTCTGGAGAAGAGACGATCTGGTTCGAACGCCACAAATCGAAACCGATCAAGGAGTTGCCTGCTCATTGGTCTGAGGACTATCGCCGGCTAGTGGAACGCCGAATCGCGATGGTTGCGTCCAACCGGGACATCGCGCTTATCGAGCGACCCGAGTACAAGCGCCGCTGGAATCTGCCGACTTGGGAGGAAATGGAGAAGTCGGCTTTGAAGGGCTGGCTCTTGGATCGCATTGAGCAGAACTCAATTTGGAAAGACCACATGCTCATCTCCTGCGCGCAACTGCGGGATGCATTGGCGCGCGACACCGACTGGCTGTCGGTAGCGGAGATTTATCAGGGCGGCCCCATCGAAGCATTGGATAGCTTCGTCATCAACCTTGTGACTCCGGAAGCCGTGCCCCACTTGCCCATGTTGCGCTACACCGAAGCCGGTTTGCGAAAACGGGCGGAATGGGAAGCCGTTTGGGAACTACAACGTCGCGAAGATGCAGGAGAAAAGGTCGAGATCCCCGCACCGCCGAAGTACGCGACCAAAGACATGCAGAAAGGCGACTATTGGAGGCTGCGCGGCGGCCTTGATGTTCCGAAGGAACGCTTCATCTTCTACCCGTTATTCCAACGCGCTTCGGATGCAAGTCCCGTGCTGGGTTGGGCGGGTTGGTCCCACTTAGAACAAGCCAAGGCGCTGGCCACCTACTATCAGAAGATGCACACCGAAGAAGGCTGGGAGCCGGAACGATTGAAGCCGATCTTGGCGGGGCTGCTCGACCTAAAGCCGTGGCTGCTGCAATGGCATAACGAGATGGATCCTGAAATGGGAGAGCGCCTCGGCGAGTACTTCATGCGCTACGCCGAGAGCCAATGCCAGGAACTCGGTTTCTCGCCAGAAGAAGTCCGCGCTTGGCAACCGCCCGCCACAACCGCCGCCCGTCGCGGGAGGAAGAAGCCATCATGACCAAGCTGCGCGATCTATTCGATCTCCCTGACCGCGTGAACCCCGGCGATTTCGTCCTCAAGCTATCCGACGTGGTCGATCATCCGAACGAAGCGTTGAAGGACTACGTCGTCACAGACCAGCTCGCCAAGTGCTTCGATGACGCGCTGGGATTGGTGGAATCTGCGGTCAGATCCGGCGAAAGCAAAGCGACCTATCTCCACGGCAGCTTCGGCGCTGGTAAGAGCCATTTCATGGCGGTGCTCTATCTGTTGCTTCAGGGCAACACCGCCGCGCGATCGCTGGAAAAGCTCGCCTCCGTCATCACTAAACACAACCGCTGGACGCAAGGGAAGAAGTTCCTTCTAGTGCCGTATCACATGATCGGCACGAACACGGTGGAAGAGCGCGTTCTTGGCGGCTACTACGACTTGGTAACCAAGCTCCACCCGGATCGCCCACCCGCTGGATTGTTTCCCTCCGATGCCTTAGTCGATAACGCCCGTACGCTGCGTGAGCAAATGGGTGACAAGCCCTTCTTTGATTCCCTGAACGGCAGCGTGAGTGGAGACTGGGGCGCGATGGAAGGCGACTGGGACGCGGCCAGCTTCGAGGCCGCCGCTCGAGCCGGTGGAACATCAACAGAACGCGGGCGTCTTCTGGACGCTCTGGTCAGGACCCTTTTTACCGCCGCCCGCCAAACCGCCGGTTTTGTGAGCTTGGATACCGGACTCTTGGTGATGAGCCGCCACGCGCAGTCGCTTGGCTACAATGGCGTCATTCTCTTCCTAGATGAACTGATCCTGTGGCTCGCGAATCGTTCTGGCGATACGGCATTCATCAGCCGCGAAGCACCGAAGCTGGTCAAGCTGGTTGAAGCTGGAACTGAGCGCCGTGCGATCCCAATCATCAGCTTCATCGCTCGTCAGCGCAAGCTTTCGGAACTCTTAGGCGAGCACACGCTTGGCGCTGAGAAGATGGCATTCGAGGATGCCTTGAGCCACTTCCAGGGCCGGTTCAGCGAGATCAAGCTCGAAGATCGTAACCTGGCCGAAATCGCTCAGCACCGCATTTTGCGACCCAAGAGCGAAACCGCGCGATTGCAGATCAAACAGGCTTTCGAGAAAGTGAAGCGGGAGCCGGAGTCGGTCCGCGACGTGCTGCTGACCAGCGAAAGCACGATTGAGGAATTTGAACAGCTTTACCCGTTCAGCCCTGCGCTGGTGAAGTCGCTGGTAGTGGTCTCGTCCGCTTTGCAGCGCGAACGCACGGCGTTGAAGATCATGATGCAGCTCATGGTCGAAAACAAAGACACGCTGACCTTGGGCGAACTGGTGCCGGTGGGGGCCCTGTTCGGGGCAATCAGCGAGGGACACGAGGCCTTCAGCAAGCAACTGGGACAGCAGTTCGAGAAGGCTCGCAAGCTTTGGGAGCAGAAGCTCCGGCCGGCGTTACTTCGCTCGGCGGGCTTGACGGAAGACCAGTTGCGAACCTTACCTTCCGACAATCCGCAAGCGCGGCGCTTTCGCGCGGATGAACGCATCATTGGAACGCTGGTGCTGTCGGCGTTGGCTCCTGAGTCGGAGACCTTGCGCGCGTTGAATCCTCGCCGCCTGGCTTCCTTGAACTACGGAACGATCAAGAGCCCGATTCCGGGCAATGAGGCGCAGGTGGTGGAGCAACGCTGCCGCCAGTGGGCCGCCGAAGTCGGTCAACCGAAGATCAGTGGCTCGGGTCCAGATCCCGTGATTAGCCTGCAGCTCTCCGGCGTCGATACGGCAGAGATCATTTCGAACGCTCAGCACGAGGACAACACTGGGAATCGGTTGCAGAAGATCCGGCAGCTGTTGTTCGACGAACTGGGTATCGACTACGAGAACACGTTCCAGATTCAGCACAAGGTGACATGGCGGGCAACTCCACGGGAAGCCGAAATCCGTCTTGCCAACGTGTGGGAAGCGGATGATTCCACGCTCCGGTCTGACGGCGATACGTGGCGAGTTGTCATCGACTTTCCGTTTGACCGTGATCACCACACGGTTTTTGACGACCTCTCACGGCTGGAGCACTTCCGTGCGACGAGTTCTCGATCAAAAACGATTGCTTGGCTTCCGTCCTTCTTTTCCGACGGACTGCAAACGCAATTGGGCCGGTTTGTGGTGCTGGAACACCTTCTTTCCAACGACGACCGGTTGCGCCAGTACAGCTCGCACTTGTCGCAAGCCGACCGCGCCGAAGCCAAGACGGAACTGACCAATCACCGGGACCAGCTTCGCGAGCAGCTTCGGCGAGCCCTGCGAATGGCCTATGGGGTGATGAATCCGGAGCCCGGAATTCTCGATGAGTCTCTACGACTTGAGAAGGATCAACAGTTCCAGTCGCTCGATGCGACAATCCCTGTCCGGCCTCCCGCTGCCGCCGACCTGCGGGCAGCACTGGACAACTTGATCGAACAAGGCCTCGACGGGCAGTATCCGGCGCATCCGAAGTTTACTGCCAAGCCAACGGCAGCCATCGTCCAGTTGGCATTCGAGAAGATCAACGAAGCACTCCAAGCCCCTGACGCTAGGATCCCGATTGAGCGAGGCGATAAGGCCAAGCTGTTGCCTCTGTTAGACCCACTCGAGTTGGCGCACGTCGGAGAGCAGTTCCTGGCGGTCAAGACCGTCTGGTTTGATCGCTTCGACCCAAGAGAAGCGCAATTGCCGACGAAGGCGGCAACTGTCGGACAGGTTCGGCAGTGGATGAATGAGCCGAACCCGATGGGGCTTCCCGGCTCGCTTGAGAATCTCGTGATCCTCACCTACGCGCGCCAAGCAAACCGCATGTTGACGCTGCAAGGCATTCAAGCGCCGGAGTCGCTGACGAGCTTGCGCGATGACATCGTCCTGGAGCGCCAGAAGCTGCCAGAGCAGAAGGCGTGGGATCAGGCCTGCGAACGCGCTAGCCATTTCTTCGGCGTCACGGTCCCCGCACTGCCGACACTCGCTAATCTCCAGAAGTTGCACGATCAGGTGGCTAGCCTAAACAAGCAATTTGGACATGAAGTGGCGAACTATCTCGGTAAGCTGCGCACCATCTTGCCTGCCGTGGTTGGGGATGAAACGGAAATCCTTCGTTACAAGACAGCAGCGGCCACGAACGCCCTGTGCCAGACAGTCCAGCGAGCAAAGAAACCCTCTGAGACGTTCGAGGCCATTCAAGGTGCGCAAGTGACGGTTCCGTCGGCCATGGGGGAAGTGTTCAAGCAGTCCGCCAAAGCCCACGCGGCGTTGAACCAGATTCGGTTAGATGTATTTGAGAAGCTTGGCCAAGTGCAAGACGAGCCTCGGGCGGGAGTTGCGCAGTCACTTCGGCAGCAGTTGCAAGACGCTCTTCGCTCGGACGAACACGTCACCGCTCTCGATAGCGTAGTCAGCCGCTGGCTTGATGATTCAATGAAGTTGCTGTTGGATGCCCCGCGACCTCAGCCAACGCCTCCAATTGTTGCTCCGGTGCCGGATGAGAACGACATCTCCCTACCACCGTTCCTTCCGCCGCCACCTCCTCCGAAACCTGGAATCAAGGTTTCGACTGGGCAACGGAAAGTAACAGGGAAGAAGGAATGGCACGCTCTGAGCGACGAGATTGATCGCGAAGTGACCGACGATGCTGAGCTGGAATTGACGTGGCGAATCGTCAAGAAGCAAGTCAACTAGCCAAATGAAAGAATCCGTTCTGATTTCGCAACTCAAGTCGATCCGGGGGAAATGGGAGCCCGGTCCGGCTATCGGTGTGCAAAGTCAGAGCCGTTGGCAGGGATCTAACGAGATTCGGCTGGATAGCGAGTTGTGGCGCGTCGCTCAATGCGATTCCGTCTTGGAAATACGACAGATCCTATCGGAAGAATCCACCGCACCTCTCGTGTTGGTCACGCCCCTCCCCACAACTGCGATTGGCGACGACGTCCGCGCGCGATTGTTCCGTCAACAGTTGCTGCCTGTCGATCCCTGGAACGGGTTGGCCGAACGATTCAAGGCGCGCCAGGTCGATCCTGTACTTCGCCAAGCTACAGCCTTGGCTGATGCCGCGCTGGAAGCTCTGGGAACAAGCGAAGCGCCAGTAGCGGCGAGCGGTGTCCTGACGCCGGAGTTGGTCTGGCAAGTAATCTTACAGAACCGCATGGGGCTAAAGACCGCGAAACCCGATTTGCTTGAGTTTCTGCCTTGGGTAGCATCCGACGGAGCCGCTGCGAAATGGGAAGCGCTAGGGGACGCGTTGAGAGGACCACTTGGACCATGGCTTTCGCTGAGCCTGGGAGATCTGGGCGGCATTCTAGTTCGCGTGCTGGCGGACGGTTTCGGGCAGGATGCTCTCGCGGTTGGATTTGCATTAGGGGCATTGACCGGCCACGGGGCCGATCCCAGGGCGCTGGGCAGGCTGGAACGCTTCACGGGAAATCAGCCGCTCTCGAATGTCCACGCCCGCCAATGGAATGAAGCTGCTGAGAAGTGGGCTACACGCGAACCACAATTGGACCGCGTTCGCAGAGAGCTAGGGCGCGCAGACCAGATCCTGGAAAGTCTCGGTGCAACGGCCGCCGCGATGGAGAGCCGATGGTCTCCGGTCGGATTCCAACAGCGCTTGGCCGCGTTTGCTGAGGAACTCGCAGGTGGCGACATCCGAAAGTCACAGCAAGCCTATGCGTCGGTGTCGTCTCATGAAGGCTCACGTTACTTGGAGGAATTGCGCGGTCGGCGGGAGCGGGCAGAGATGGCCATGCGCCTCGTGCGTTGGCTCGACCAATCACAGGCGCACCCCCACACACTTTTCGATTCGGTCTCGCGCTTTGAGCAGGATGGTTCGTGGGTGGATTGGGCGCGACACCAACTACTTGGCGGTGATGAGCCCGAAGGGGTGAGTCGCTCCTATCGGAAATTGTTCGATAAGGTCACCGTGCGGCGCGAAGAAGAAAACCGCCGATTTGGCGAGTTGCTAAGTGCGAACACGGCTTCGGGCAGTAATGCGCCGGGCCTTCTCATGATTGAGGACGTGCTTTCGACGGTTGTCGCTCCGCTTGCGAAGGCGTCACCGGCGGGTGTTCTTCTCATCGTGATGGATGGCATGAGCGTGCCCGTCTGGCGGGAACTTTCCGGTGACCTGTACAAGCATGGGTGGCAGGAATGGACCCCTTCGGAAGGGTCGGCCTATCGCACCGCGCTCACCGTCGTTCCCTCCGCTACGAACTATTCGAGATCAAGTTTGTTGTGTGGAGCGCTGGTCAGTGGCGCGCAGAATGTCGAGAAGAAGGGCTTCCAAGAACACGCCGATCTGCGCGCTTGGAAACCAATTCTTTTTCATAAGGATGAGGTGGGATCTAGCGGGGCGGACCTAAGCGAGGCGCTTCGATTAGCTGTTGGCAAGAACGAAAGAAAGATTGTCGGGGTTGTATTGAACGTGATTGATGATTCCCTTGGTGGCCCCGAACAGCGCTCGTTTCGATGGAATTTGCAAGATATTCCGGTATTGCAGGCGCTACTCAGCGAGGCGAAGAGTGCTGGACGGGTAGTTGTTTTGGCGAGCGATCACGGACACGTTCTCGATCACGGTTCCAAGCTTAGCCGTAAGGCCGATAGCGCTGATCGTTGGCGGCCGGCTGCCGCCGACTCGCCGGCAGAGGGTGAGCTACTCGTGAGGGGTGCACGCGTTCTAGTCGAGGGCAGCCGATTGATTGCTCCATTTTCCGAGACGCTCCGGTACACAGCGAATCGACGGCTGGGATACCACGGCGGTTTGACGAGCCAGGAGTGTGTAGCGCCGATCGCGGTCCTCGCCCCGGCCTTGATGGACATTGAGGGTTGGGAGATTCTGCCTGAAACTCCCCCAGACTGGTGGTTTGAAGGCGAAGTCGACACGCCGGTTGAGCGTCCGAAGGTGAAGAAGTCTAGCAAGCGAAAGGATTCGCAAACAGCTATTTTGTCTCTCTTTGAAGACAGCCGTACTGATTGGGTGAATGCTCTGATGGAATCGAGTGTTTTCAAAGATCAGATGTCCACCTTCGCCGGGAGACTGAAGCAAGATCAGGTCGAGAAGTCGCTACGGGTTCTGGCGGATCGGAATCTTGTTCTGCTGAAGAGCGTGTTTGCCCAACGGCTCGAACTGTCGGGCCTGCGAATTGACGGTTGGATCGCATCGTTGCAGCGAATTCTAAATGTCGAAGGGTATCCCGTCCTTTCCGTCGATTCTTCGCAGACGGTTCGATTGAACCTCCAGCTTCTGCGGGAACAATTCGATACGGGGGAATCTAATGTCAGTTAGTCGGCAACGACGGCGCGAAACGATTGATGCGCTCCGAGCGGGTACCGTCCCGAAGCGTGGACTCGATCTATTAGCCGTCGGCATGGATCGATTCGCTTTGGCAGTCGATTCAGAATTGGATTCCGTAAGGTCTGGGTCTGGAGTGCTGAAGGCTGTACGAGGAGAGTACGGTAGCGGCAAAACGTTTTTCGCTCGCTGGCTTCAAGAGCGCGCCAAGCGCGCGGGATTTGCCGTTGCCGAGGTGCAGATCAGCGAGACGGAAACTCCGCTTCATCGGTTAGAGACCGTCTATCGACGTCTTATGGAGCGACTCTCTACGGCAGACCAAGAGCAGGGAGCATTTCGGGCCATCGTTGATGGTTGGTTCTTCGCGCTTGAAGAAGATCTCCTTCAAGAAAACGGTGGTCAGCAACTTGAAGAGGCTGTCCTGCTGGAGCGAACCAACGATCTAATGGAAAAGCGGCTCGCCTCCATCACGAAGATGGCTCCCGCATTTGCGGCTACGCTGCGCGCATATCGCTCCGCTCTGGCCGAGGGAAATTTCGCAGAAGCAGAAGCGCTCTTGGCGTGGGTGGCGGGGCAGCCAAATGTATCTGCGTCCGCCAAGCGCCGCGCCGGTATCAAAGGCGACGTTGACCATTTCGGAGCACTCAGTTTTCTACAGGGCCTATTAGTTCTCCTCCGGGACGCTGGCTATGCAGGCCTTCTTGTGGTGCTCGACGAGGTTGAGACGTTGCAGCGAGTGCGGGGAGATATTCGCGAGAAGGGTTTGAATGCTCTCCGGCAATTGATTGATGAGATCTACGGCGGACGATTTCAAGGGCTCTATCTGCTGATTACTGGTACCCCGGCCTTCTTCACGGGTCCCCAAGGCGCTCAGCGCCTTCCTCCACTCTCGCAGCGCCTCCATGTTGAATTCGGGCCAGACGACAAATTTGACAATCCTCGGGCAATACAGATCCGTCTCCGAAACTTCGATATGTCCGGCCTCAATGAGGTCGGCAGGAAGGTCCGTGATTTGTTTGCAGAAGGGTCGCCTGCGGCCGACCGGGTCCACCAGTTGGCTAGCGACGCTTATTTGGAGGCCTTCGCCAACACGATGGTGGGAGCGCTCGGGGGCAAGGTAGGGCTCGCACCTCGCTTATACCTGAAGAAGCTCGTTGACGTTCTTGATCGGATCGAGCAGTTCCCGGACTTCGACCCACGGAAAGACTACGGACTCGCGCTTGCCGACGCCGAATTGAGCTTGCAGGAGCGAGCGGTGGCCTCCTTGACAGGTTCTGCGGCGTTCGGTGTTGATGACATCAAGCTGAAGTTGTGAGGGGATTCGACCGCCTACATCCGAGCATCCAGCATCACGTGGTCAACAGCCTCGGCTGGCGCGATTTGCGGCCATTGCAGGAACAGTCGATTGACCCGATCCTCAATGGGGAACATTGCCTATTGCTTGCCCCGACTGCTGGTGGGAAAACGGAGGCTGCGATTCTGCCAGTGCTTTCGCGAATGCTCAGTGAGGAGTGGGCAGGACTGAGCGTTCTGTACATCTGTCCGATTCGCGCGCTGCTGAACAACCTGGAGGAACGGCTCTCTTTCTATTGCTCACTCGTCGGCCGCCGATGTGGATTGTGGCATGGCGACGTAGGGCAGGCGGCGCGCTCCGGCATCCTTCGATCTCCTCCCGATATTTTGCTCACGACACCAGAGAGTCTTGAGGCGATGCTCATCTCGCATCGAACGGATCGCAAGTACTTCTTTGGGAATTTGCGTGCCGTCATTGTCGATGAAATTCACTCCTTCGCCGCTGATGATCGAGGGTGGCACCTTCTTGCTGTTCTTGAACGAATCGCGCTGCTCGCCGGTCGCCCGCCGCAGCGCATCGGATTGTCTGCAACCATCGGTAACCCAAAAGAGATTCTCTCTTGGATGACGCGGGGTGACGAGCATTCGCGAATCGTTTCACCGCCGTCTACCGGCGTTGCTGAGGCTGATGTGACGCTCGATTACGTAGGTAGCATTGAGAACGCTGCTCTCGTGATTTCCCGGTTGCATCGGGGTGAGAAACGCCTCGTGTTCTCTGACAGTCGGTCCCAAGCGGAACGCCTGGCATCCTTGCTGCGTGCCGCCGGGACGAACACCTTTGTAAGTCACAGTTCGCTCAGTGTCGACGAGCGACGGCAAGCGGAACGGGCATTTCGGGAATCGCGCGATTGCGTGATTGTCGCCACTAGCACCCTGGAACTCGGAATCGATGTTGGGGACCTTGACCGCGTTCTGCAACTGGAAGCGCCAACAAGCGTCGCTTCGTTTCTCCAGCGCCTTGGTCGAACGGGGCGGAGATCCGGCAGCCGACGGAACTGCCTGTTTCTCTCTACCCACAGAGAGTCTTTGATCGCTTCAGCCGCCCTGATTCGTCTCTGGCGAAGCGGGTATGTGGAACCTCTACACCCTCCGCCAGATCCCTATTCAGTGGTCGCACAGCAAGTCATGGCGCTAATCAGACAGGAAGGCGGGGCCTCTCGTCGCTTTCGTGATTCGACGATACAAAGAGCGCTTGCCCAGGACTCCCTAATCACTGAGGACTTGATCACGCACATGCTGGATCAGGGAATTCTCTTCGAAGACTCCGGGATCGTTGGTATTGGTCCTTCCGGCGAACGGCTGTATGGAGCGAAGAACTTCATGGCGCTAATGTCTGTTTTTGATACGCCATCGCTATTTCAGATTGTTTGCGGGATAGAAGAGCTCGGTTGGGTTCATCCTCTGTCTTTTGCGGGGTTCGGTCAAAAGCCGGTCGTGATTTCGCTTGGGGGGCGCGCTTGGGAAGTGATCCGATTGGATGAAGATAGGTCCATCGCCCACGTCCGTGCAGCGGACGCACCTGGCCGGTCTAGGTGGCTCGGCGGTAGCCGAGCTCTGAGCAGCGTGTTTTGCAATGCGATCAGGTCTCTAGTGCTGGATGACGCCGTAGATCAATTCTGGTCCAAGCGTGCTGAGGCGGAACTTTCTGAAGCTCGTTCAGAAACTTTCGTTGTCCGCGCTGCCGGTCGGGTCGTGGAGACAGACACTCTCAGTGGACGAACTCGATGGTGGACTTTCGGTGGATTGAAGGCAAACTATTCCCTTGCCCTGATGCTTCGAACCGAGGACGGAACTGTTCCTCGTTTCGACAATTTCTTCGTGGAGATCCCCAACGCAAGCGGCCTTCGCAAGGTGGAAGAAATTGTCAAAAAGCTGGATCAAATAGTGGACGCCTCTCTGTTGGTTCACACCGATCCTCCCGGTCGGGTCAAGTTCTGGGATTGCGTCCCAGTGAAACTTCGCCAGCAGTTTTCGACATCACGCTTTACGGATTCACCTGGTGCAATAGAACTTCTGGCGGAACCAAGAGTTCACCTGGATCAGCCAGACAAGACTGGTAGGGAGCAGTCGTGAGTGCGTCAAGAAGTCGGGGGGTCAGTGCCGGAGGTGTATGATTCTAAAAGGCCGAGATCTGTTGACCTCGGCTTTTGTCCAATCGAAACATTGGGTTTCTGATGATTTTGGCTGTTCGGCTGCCTGGAATGTTAGCGATCACGTAAAAACGTATTTTTTGGACGTCGGCCGCGTCAACCATGATCTGGGTATGATCGGCGACGTATCGATCCAGCGGCTCTGTGCGCCACAGACCACGCAAGTGCATAGTGCAGGTCGCGCCACCGCGGGCGTCGGCGAAGTGATCGGAACCCAACCTTGATCTGTCCCGTTAGCTCGTGAGCCGCGACCGGGCCGGGGGCAGGTCCATAGAGCCAGAAACTCCCGGGCTGCGAGAGGAGTTTTTGGAGAGCATAACGGCTCATTCTTCGCGAACGCCGAAGCCCCTGTGAGGTAAACCTCCGGTTGCCCCGACCTGAGCACAGAATTACCGATTACCAGCCCGGTTTGACAAAGTTCTGGAGTTCCACCTCAGCCGATAATGGTCTTGTACGCTGGCAGAGCGGCTTTCAGCGCCCTGCTTGTAAGTTCACGGTCCGGTTCCGCCCCGTATGTATCGCTCTCCCCGCTGATGTGGATCGACGCCTCACCGTGGTCTACGGAGAAATGTCCACCGCCCAGGGCGACGAGGCGGTATTTCTTGGCAATTGCGGGATGGAACTCAACCGTAGCATCGAGGACCAGCGCCACGATGTTCTGATCCATATAATGCCGGCCGACGACATATTTCCCGTGCAGCAGTCCTTCGTCTTGGCACTTGACGATCACAACAACGTCTCTTCCTTCGTGGTTAAAAATGTCCATCGCTCCAAAACGGTAAAAGCTCCATACGCGATCAATAGAATGAGAGAGTTAGAGAAACATGCGGGAGCATATTCCGATCAGATTCGCCCGCTAAGTTCGATTTAGCCAAACGTTATAAATCAATGGTTTGCAGAGAGGTGGTGAAG
>Ga0163150_10004020_pt1 | contig 20047 bp, 4 predicted proteins | sample OliLakLV19P2IB_FD_148628 | JGI IMG/M metagenome (GOLD analysis project Ga0163150, IMG submission 148628) | Freshwater microbial mat bacterial communities from Lake Vanda, McMurdo Dry Valleys, Antarctica - Oligotrophic Lake LV.19.P2.IB | ecosystem: Environmental > Aquatic > Freshwater > Lake >...
AGGTCGAGGGCGGGCTGGGCCGACTTTATTTATACATCGCGTCCGGCTCGACCATCAGCGAGATCTCGCCGGTGAGCGGCGCCACCATCCGGTCGTTCGCGAGTCCGGTCGCGGTGGCGGCGCCCGCCGCGGGCGCCACTGACTTCGGCATGGCGACGACCCCGCGCTCGCTGCTGGTCGGCGGCGCTGCCGGCTCACCGGTCTATGAACTGGACCCGACGACCGGGGCGGTGATCCGTACCATCGCCGTGGCCGCGATCCCGAAGTCGGGGCTCGCCTACTTGAACGAGGAAATCTTCATCCTCGATTTCGACTCGAATCAAATCACGGTCGCCGACTATCACAGCGGCGCAACCAAGCGGATGATCGCGCTGCCCACCGCCGCGCGCGGCATCGCGGCCGCCGATGACGCGCTCTATGTTCACGCGGGCAGCGGCGATCTCTACGGCGTCGACCCGCGCACCGGCGAGTCGAAGTACCTCCGCAACCTGAGCGACAGCGTGGGGTACACCACCAACGGCCTCACCGGCCTCGCTGTCGTTGGTGACGACCTGTTCGTCACAAGCTTTGCTCGCAACGACCGCGTCGAGATTCTCGACCGGCACACGCTCGTGAAGAAGGCAACGAGGCTGTTCACCTTCGGCCTCCTCGCGCTGGCGGGTGACGGCAACCAGGCGGGCGACTACTACGCGATCTCGGTCAGCGCGGGCGACGAGCTGGTGCTCTCGACGCAGACGCCCGGATTCGGCGAGCCGGCGGTCGGCAGCGGGCTCGACCCGCGGGTCGAGCTCTACGATCCCACCGGCGCGCTCATCGGCAGCAATGACAACGGGGCCGCCGATGGGCGCAACGCGCTGCTGATGCACGCCGCGGGGCTCAACGGGCAATACGCCGTGCGCGTCTTCAGCGGCGCCGGCGGCACGGGCGAGGGGCAGTACGTGCTCCGCGCCGTGGGACACACGGGCGCCGCCGCGGCCTTCACCGTCACGGGCTCGACGCCGACCCTTGGAAAAATCACCGATGACCGCTCGGGGAAACTCACGCTGCGGTTCAGTGATGGGCTGCTGCTGTCGAGTGTGCAAGCCAGCGATTTCACGTTCGACGGCGTGCCGGCGGCGGGCATCATTGTTGTCAATTCCGACACAATCCAGATTGATCTTCCGGTAGGAGTCGGCGCCTTCGACGTACAGATCGCGGCGGGCGCGATCCGCGGCATCAGCGGCGAGCCGATTGCGGCGTTTGAGTCGTTGCTGGTGCTCGAGGCGCTGCCGATGCTGCCGCTGGGGAGTCAGGTGTATGAAGCGGTGGTGTCCGGCGCGGTCGCGGCCGGGGTGGGCAACAGTTTTGTGGTGAAGGCGCAGGCCGGGCAGACGCTGGCGCTGGTGATGGAAGCGGGGGAGCTGCTGCAAGCAAGCGTCGAGGTGCGCGATGGGCTAGGGGCGCTGGTGGCGAGCGCGGCGGCAACGGCGGCGGGCGATGATGTCTTCATCCAGGCAATTGCGACGCAGGCGGGCAGCTACACGGTGACGATCGCCGGCCTCGGCGGCACGAGCGGCGCACACAGCACGCGCGTGCTGATCGGCGCCGCGGTCGAGGCCGAAGGCGTCGGCGGCGCGGCGAACGATGCGCTGGCGAGCGCCCAGACGTTGGAGGCTGGTTTTATCCCAATCGGCGCCGGCGAGCGCGGCGCGGTGCTCGGCGCGATCGCGGCCGGCGACACCGCGGACTGGTACCGTTTGCCGCTCGCCGAAGGACAGCAGTCGACGCTTGCGGTGACCCGCATCGGCGGCGGCGATGTCCATCTGGAGGTCGTCGATGCCGCCGGGCTGCCGGTCGCGGTCGTCGCGCCAGGGCGGAACGTCGAAGAGGCCGTCGCCCAGCTCGTGGCCCCGGCGGCCGGCGACTATTACCTGCGCATCACCGGCGACGCGGGCGCCAGCTACGCCGTCATCGCGACGCGCGATGCCGTTTACGATCTCGACCACCTCAATGATGTGTCCGCAAACGCCCAGGACATCACGCTCACGGGCGTCGCCTTCGGCGGGGTCGGCGGCGCGATGGGCCGGCTCTTCAGCTTCAACGAATCGCTGCGCCGCATCGAGGAGCGCAACCCCGACACCGGGGCCGTCATCCGTTTCTTCACCTCGCCCGTTGCCGCCAACATTAGCAACCGCTTCGGCATCGCCACGTCTCGCACCGAGGTCTTCATCGGCGGCCGCTTCCAGGACCCCATCCACGTCCTCGATCCGGACACGGGCGCCACGCTGCGGACGCTGCCGAACCCGGGCGTCGACGTGCTGGGCATGGCCCACCTCGATGATGAGCTCTACATTGTCGGCGGCGGCAATATCACCGTGCTCGGCATTCACAGCGGCGCGGTGCGCCGCGTGTTCCCCGCCGCGAGCTCCGCGGGATCGCTCGCCGCCACGGGCGACCGGCTGCTCCAGATCGACATGCGCATCTACAACGTCGACCGGTTCACCGGCCAGGCGACGGAACTATCCGGCCTCACCAACACCTCCGCCGGCGCTGCCGTGATCGGGAGCGAGCTATTTTCGAAGCTCCGCGACTCCACCATCATCTCCGTTTATGACCTCGGTACGTTCACGGTGAAGCGATCGATCTCGGGCATCACCGCGCAGGCCCTGGGCGGCGACGGTTCGATCGACGCGGACTGGTACAGCTTCGTCGCGCAGCCCGGCAACGAGCTGATCATCACCACCGCGACGCCGGGCTTCGCCGGCGCGGCGCTCGACCCGGTGATCGAGCTTTATGACACAACCGGTGCGCTCATCACCGCCAACGACAACGGCGGCGGCGACGGCCGCAACGCGCTGATCACGCACACCGCGCAGCAGTCGGGCGTTTACAAGGTCCGTGTCTCGGCTGCGGGCGTCTCCCACGGGGCATACGAATTGAGCGTCGCGGGACTCGCCGGCGGCGCGACGCCGTTTCCGGCGGCGTTCGTCCCGGTGGCGCCGGCCGGGGGGCTGATTTATCAAGCCGCCACCCACGACGCGATCGGCTTCGTCGGCGAGCGGGACGTATTTTCGATCGACGTTGCGGCCGGGCAGACCATCACCATCGTCGTGGATGCCGCGTCCACATTGCAGCCGCAAGTCGAGCTCCGCGGGCCGAATGACGCGATCATCGGTACCGGCATGTCCCCCGCGGCCGGCAGCGCGGCGATCCTGCAAACGGTGCCGACCGCCAGCGCGGGCGTCCACACGTTCGCCATCTCCGGCGTCGCGACCACCGGCAACTACACCGCCCGCGTCGTCCTCAACGCCGCCGTCGAGCCCGATGCCCACCAGGGGTCGCGCAACGACGACCTTGCCTCCGCCGTCGATATCAATGCCTCGTTCATCGACCTCGGCGGCGGCGCCCGGCGAGCGGCGGTCACCGGCGAAAAGGTCGGCGACCCGTTCCTCGTCTTCAGCCAGACACAGACGCAAAACCTCTACGCACCGCACGTGCTCATCTTCACGGCGCCCAATGCCGCGGCGGTCTCGGGTGATGGCATGTTGAAAGTCACCGCCCGCGGCGATTTCAACAACAGCACGACCACCGGGGGCAAGTACCTCACGGTCAACGCCGAGGGTTTTTTCGCGCAGAACGTCCCCGGGACGGAGTTCGCCTCCGTCGGCCTGACGACATACATCCCGCTTTCACGCGAGCTGCTCACCGCGATGGCGGCCGACGGTTCGATCGCGCTGACGCTCACGCCGTCGCCGGCCGTCACCCGTCGCGTCGGCGAGCCTGATTTCGTGCGCGTCGAGCTGACCTATCTTCAGGCGGCCGACGTCTACCGCTTCGACCTTGAGGCGGGCGACCGCGTCGACCTCGTCGCCGCCGCAACCGACGGTGAGGCCGTTCAGTCGCTGGAGCTCCTCGACGCGGCCGGTGTGTCAGTGGCTGTCGGTGAAGAACTGGTCGCCAACGCCGACCAGGTCATCACGGGTTTCGTCGCCCCCGCTACCGGTAGCTACGCCGCCCGCATCTCCGCGACCGGCAATTACTCCTTCATCGTCACCAAAACCGCCGGCTTCGACCGCGAGCCCAACGACGGCAGCTTTGTCCGTGCCCAGGACATCACCGCTGCCGGCAGGGCCCTCGGCCACGTCGGCGACTCCCTTGCCCGCCTGTTCGCCTACAGCGAGAACGGCCAACGGATTCTCGAGCTCGACCCCGTCACCGGCGCAACGCTGCGACAGTTCCCCTCGCCGGTCGGCGCCGGCTCCTCCGTATCCTTCGGCCTGGCGTGGACCGGGCGCACCCTCTGGTTGGCCGGCGAGCAGTTGCGCCCGCTCTTCGAGGTCAATCCGAACACCGGCGCCGTGCTCCGCACCGTTGCGAAAGAGCCCGCCTCGGCCGAGGGCATGGCCTATCTCGACGGCGAGCTCTTCCTCACGCAGGAGCTGAACGTCGGCGATGTCAAGGGTCGCATCCTTGTTTATGACCCGCTCTCCGGCGAGCTCCGCCGGATGCTCTTCCTCCCCATCTCGTTTCTGGGCCTCGCGGCCTCGCACGACGCGCTCTACGGGATCCACAACAGCACCCTCTACCGGATCGACCCGCGGGACGGCACGCTCACCGCCCTGGGCGGCACCGCGCCGCAAAACGTCGGCGAGGGGATGGCCATCATCGGCAATGAGGTCTTCACGTCCTCCGGCAACTTCATGCGCGTCTTCGATCTTGCCACCGGCGCATTCCTCCGGCAGATCACCATCGAGAACACCTCCATCGAGGCGATGGCCGCCGACGGCATCGACGCGACCGACGACTACTATGCTGTGCAGGCGCTCGCCGGCGACACGCTCGCCGTCAGCGCGGCGGCGGCCATTGGCGGCGGCATCTTCGAGAACATGCTCGACGTCGCCGTCGAGGTATACGGCCCTGATGGCGAGCTTGTCGCCAGCGCCCTCGACGGCGGGAGCGGCAACAACGCGGCCCTGAGCCACCCGGTGGGATCCAGCGGGCGGTACGTCATCCGCGTCCACGCGCAGTCGGGCGTCGGCGAGTATCAACTCACCGTCAGCGGCCAAACCGGCCAGACGCCGCCCTTCACCGCCACGCGCTCCAGCCCGCTCGACGAGGCGGTGCTGCCGGCGAACCCGATGACCTACAGCGTGACGCTTTCACAGGCGGTGCTGCTGCCGAGCGTGCAGGCCAGCGACCTGACGCTCGACGGGATGCCGGCGACGGCGGTGAAGGTGGTCGACGGGAGAAATCTGCTCTTCACCGTGCCGGCGCCGGCCCTCGACGGCCGGCGCGAGGTGACCCTCGCCACGGGCGCGCTGACCAGCGTGTCGGGCGCGCTGATCGAAGCATTCGCCCACCAGTTCGTCGTCGACAGCACCGCGCCGCGCATCGTCGAGGTCTCGGTGCAGAACAACGCCGTCACCTCCAGCGGCAACCTCACTTACACCGTCCGTTTCGACGACGAGATGGACCCGGACTCGATCAAGCCGGCCTACGTGAAGCTGACGGGCGCGGTCAGCGGGACGCACGCGGTAAGCCAACTCGCGTACGACCCGTCGGCGTCCACGCTGACGCTTCAGTTCACCAATCTGCCGGAGGACGAGTTCACGCTGACGCTGTTGAGTAAGGCCGGCGTCGCGGCTCTGCCGGGGCAGTTCGACAACATCGCGGGCCTGAATCTTGACGGCGAGCTGCCGGCGGGCACACTGCCGGCGGGCGTCTCGGGTAACGGCGTCGAGGGCGGCAACTTCGTCATCGCTTTCCGCACCGATGCGCCGGTGCGCGCCATCGACACGGTGCGTCCGATGACGCCTGTGGGCGGAATGATCCACGACGCGTCGTTCACGGGCCGGCTGAATCACGCCGGTGACGCCGATGCGTACACGATCGATCTCGACATCGACCAGTCGTTCTCGCTCGTCGTGCATCCGCACCAGAGCATCCGCGCCATCGTCGAGCTGCTCGACCCGTCGATGACGCCAATCGCGAGCCTCACCGCCACCGCAAGCGGACACGACGTGGTGTTGCAATCGATTCCGGTCACGACGCCGGGCACTTACACGATCCGCGTCGGCAGCACGATCGCGCCGCTGGGCTGGTTCGAGGGACGCATGGTGCTCAACGCGGCGCTGGAGTCCGAGTCGTACGGCGACCCGGTCGGCCCGGCCAATGACACCCTCGCCACCGCGCAGGACCTGGGCCCGGCGTTCATCGCGCTGCCCGGCGGCATCGACCGCGCCGCCGTGCTCGGCCGGACGCCCTCGCCGCTGGGGCGGACGATCCTCGGCGAAGATTTTGAGAGCGGCGCGCTGCCGCCCGGCTGGTCCACTTATGTCAGCACCGGGTTCGGGCAGGTATTCGTCGGCAGTCGCGAGGGCGCCGCCGGCTCAACCTATGCGCTCTACATGAACCTGGTCGACACGACGGAGTTCAACACGTTCACGCTGAATGAAGCGATCTGGACCGTCAACCTGTCGGGGATTGCGAACCCCGTGCTGCACTTGCGGCATGATGAGTTTGACGAGTCGCTCGAAGCGATGGGCGGGCCGTTCACCACGCACTACAACGGTGACGGCGTCGCGATCCGCAGTGGGTCGGGGCAGTGGTTCCCAATCTTCACGCCGCCGGACCAGATGAGCGGGCAGTGGCGGCCCTACGAGATCGACCTGAAGGCGGCCGCCCAGGCGGCGGGCATTTCGCTGGGCTCGAACGTGGAGATCAAGTTCCAGCGATACGGCAACTCGGGGCTCGGCAAGAACGGGCGCGGCTGGGACGAGATCCGCATCGTCGATGCCGGCGCCGCTGCGGGTGACGCGGCGGATTACTACAAGGTTGCGCTCGAAGCGGGCCAGTACGCGGCGCTGACGCTGGCGACGGACGTGGCGGGCGACTTCCGCCTGACACTGGTCGATGCGCTGGGCGCCGAGCTCGCGGTGGGGGCACAGGAACCCGGCGGCTTTGGCCGGGCCATTCGTGGATTCGCCGCGCCCACCGGCGGCGATTACTACCTGCGGGTGCAAGGCCCTGATGAAGCCGACTACACGCTCCTCGTCACTCGCGGCGCCGATCTGATCCCGCAGCCCGTCGTCCTCACCCGCGACCAGGTGAGCTACTGGTCCTTCAACGAGCCCGGCGGCAGCATCGCCACCGACTCCATCAGCGGATTCAACGGCACGATCGTCGGCGCGCCGCGCAGCGGCGGGGCCCTGCGCTTCGACGGCATCGACGACCACGTGAATGTCGGCAACCCCGCCGGCCTGGCCATCACCGGCGCCATCACCCTCTCCGCGTGGGCAAGGCCCGATGCCACCCGCGGCACGCATCACATCATCACGCACGGCCACACCACCTCGCCGCACGGCCAGGTCTTCCTCCGCATCCGCGAGGGCAAGTATGAGATCGGCAGTTGGGACGGCACGTATCACCTGGCCGCGTCGACGGTGCCGGTGGAGGACGTGGGCAACTGGGTGCACCTCACCGGCGTGTACGACGGCCAGGCGTGGAACCTCTACCGCAACGGCGAGCTCGTCGGCTCGACGCCCAGCGACATCGGCGCCATGTTCGTCGACGCCACCTGGTGGATCGGCTCCGTCGGCAAGTTCTATGAAATGTTCAAGGGCGCCATCGACGACGTGCGGGTTTTCAGCCGGGCCCTGACGCCCGACGAGGCGAAGGCGCTTTATGTCGGCACGACCAATCCGGGCCCCGTTGACCTGACGCTCAGCGGAGCGGCCTTGAGCGCGATCCGTGACGCCGCGGACGTGGACCTGTATACCGTCAGTCTGAACGCGGGTGATTCGCTCAATGTGGTCGTCACCGTCGCGGCCGATGGCAGCGGGCTCTATGAAAACGCGCTGGAGCCGGCGCTGCAGCTCCGCGCGCCCGATGGCGGACTGCTCGCCGACAGCCTGGACGGGACCATGGGCCACACCGCGGCGGTCGAAGGTATTTACACAATCCGCCTCACCGGTCACGAGGGCACGGCGGGCGACTACCTGCTGCGCATCGCCGGTCACACCGCGCCGCCGCCGCCGCTCTCCGTGACGCGAATCGATCCGCCCGACGGCGGCCGGCTCGCCACCCAGGCGGCGCTGAACGTCACCGTCGATTTCAGCGGCATCATCAACCCCGCCTCGCTCGATGCCGGCGACCTGACTGTTGATGGCGAACCGGCGCTCGCGTTCACGCTCGTCGACGGCGACACCGCCATCTACACCCTCAACGTCCTGGCGGAGGGGCCGCACATCCTGCACATCGACGAAGGCGCCATCGCCGGCATCCGCGGACAGCCACTGGCGGCCTTCAGCAGCCAGGTCATCGTCGACCTCTCCGCGCCCCGCGTCATCGGTTCCTCGATCCAGCACGGCGACACGATCGAAGGTTTTGAGCTGTTGTACTCCGTTCAATTCGATGAGCCGCTGAACCCGACAAACATCACCGCCGCGGCGTTCCAACTCGTGGGTGCTTTGAACGGGCCGCAGGTGCCCATCAACATCGACCTCGACGGCGCGATGAATACCATCGCACTCGCTTTCGACCATTTGCCCGATGACCACTACACCCTCACGCTTTTCAGCGGCGACGGCCTGCTTGAAGACCTGACGGGCCTCAACCTCGACGGCGAGCGGCTCATGTCGCCCATCGGCCCCGGCGTCAGCGGCGACGGCAGCGCCGGCGGGGATTTCGTCGTCGAGTTCGACCTCGACCGCAACACCGGCCCGTCCTCGGGCCCGCAATCGGCGGTGCCCGGGGCCTTCGTGATCGACTCGATCGATAAGGGCTTCATCAACGTTCCCGGCGATACCGACACCTACGACGTCTTCCTCGCCGCCGGTCAGATCGTCGCCTTTACGCTCACGCCGCACGAACCCACGCTGACCGGCAGCATCGAAGTCGTCGGCTTTGGCGCCCCGACGGTCGCGGCGGCGCCGGGTGAGGCGGTGGTGATCACCGGCCAGGTGGTCGCCGAGGGTATCTACTCCGTGCGCATCGGCGGCGATGTCGGCGGCGCGGCCTACACGCTGCGGCTGGTGGGGGATGTCATCGATGAAGCCGCCGTCGGCGACAGCGGCGACGGTAATGAACTCCCGATCGACCCATCGTTCCTCTTGCTGGGCTCCGGCCGATACGCGGCCGACGGGCAGCTTTCACCGGCCACGGGCGATGGCGTCGACGAGTTCACCGTCGACCTCACCGGCCGCGTCGGTCATTTCGTCGACATCGTGCTCGTCGGCCGTGGCGGGGCGGATTTTTCCGGCGAAACGCTCGAGTGGCGCGGGCCCGATGGAACCACCGTGCTCGCCACCGGTACGCCGGCGCCGCTCGGTCAACTCGACGCGCTCAACTTTGACCTGGGCATCCTCGGCTTCATCATCCCCGAGGACGGCGTCTACACCGTCCGCGTCGCCAGCGCCGCCGCGGCCGGCGCATACACCCTCGTGGTCACCGATGAGCTGGTCTTCGATGTGGAGACGATCGACGACACCGGCGCCGCGATCCGAGGCCTCGCCGGGGCGGACGGCGCGCTCGGCCACTTGAGCGCCGACGGCGCCGATCTCGCCGATGCCTACACCGTCACGCTCGCTGCCGGGCAGGTGCTCACCGCCGCCACGCGCACGCCGCGCGACGCCGCGAATGTCGCCCTGCCCAACACGCTTGACCCGTCGCTGGCCCTGTTTGACGCCGAGGGCAACCTCGTCGCCGAGAACGCCGCCGGCGCGGCCGATGGAAAGAACGGGCTACTCGTATTCCAGGCCCCCTCGGCGGGCGTCTATACCGTCACCGTCGGCGCGGAGGCCGGATCGGGCGAATACGTGCTCGATGCGCTCGTCTCCGGCGCGAGTCAGCCGGCGCCGCTGATCGTCAAGCGTTCGCCCGAGCCAGGTACGGCCCTCACAACTTCGACAGTCAACCTCGACGTCACGTTCAGCCGAGAAGTCACCGGCGTTGACGCGACCGATCTGGTGCTGACCGGCACCGGTGCGGCCGCGGCCGTCGTCGCCCCGCCGTTGCACCTGGGCGACAACGTCTGGCGCTTCGCCATCACCGGCCTCAAGAACGGCCCGGTCACCGCCACCTTCGCGCCCGATGGCGACGATATCGAGAGCCTCACCGGCGACGACCTGTCGCCCACCGCCTGGAGCTACCGAGTAGTGCTGGCCGACGCGGTGGCGCCGACGGTCACCCGCGTCGTGCTCGACGCCGCCGCCTGGTCGCCGGCCTACCGGGCTCATCTCGATTCGCTCCGCGCCGCCGGCGGCCGGGGTTACGCGGTGCCGGCCGGTGCCGATCAACTCAAGCCGCTGCCCTTCACCGGGCTCGGCCGCATCGTCATCGCCTTCAGTGAGCACGTCGATGTTCAGTCCGGCGATCTCACGCTGCATGGGGTCAATACCCCCGACTACGCCGCGGCCCTTGTCGCCGGCGCCTTCGCCTACGACGCCGCCACCTTCACCGCCAGTTGGACGCTGGCCGCGCCGCTTGCCGCGGACAAACTGCTCATCACCGTGAGCGACCGCCTCGCCGATGGCGCCGGCAACACGCTTGACGGCGATTGGAACGACGGCGTCAGCGTCCGGTCCGGCGACGGCGCTGCCGGCGGAAACTTCACCTTCCGCCTCAACGTGCTCCCCGGCGACGTCAACCAGAACGGCCAAGTCCTCGGTGACGACGTCATTCGCGTCCGCAACAACCAATTCAAGACGCCCGCCTCGCCCGGCTACGACCCACTGCTCGACGTCGACGGCAGCGGCGTGATTCTCGGCAGCGATGTCATTCTCGTCCGTAACCTCCAGTTCACTGCGCTCCCGGAGGGCGCGCCGGGCACGGTGGCTGCGTCGGCAGTTCAGGCCGACGCGATCGAGCCGCTCATCACATTGGCCGTGGATCCGCCGCACCCGCAGCCGGTGTTGTCGTCGTCCGCCGTCGAGAAAGTCCATCCATCGACGACGCCCCTCGCCGCTTCCACAGCGGCCAGCGGTTCACGCCTGGCTGCGCACCGGATGAGCGTCTTAGCCTCTTATGCAATCGCACGTTTTGAGTACGCAAAACCCAACGCCGTTAAGCATTTTTCGATGAAGGATTCAGTACCGTCTTACCTCTGGCCGTCGTCGAAACAGGACGAACTGGCGTCTCGGCAGTCCGTGCTCGTTCAACAGTTTGCGAAAAACAGCGCGTCGGTAGCCAACGCAAATCGCATGTAGCCACTTACGGTGCCACGGGTCGGCTTTGCGACCCGTGTTTGGCGGCACGCATCAACACGGGTCGTTCAGTCGACCGTGACACCGTCGAACGGCTACAAACAATTGCCCTGATGGGCCGCAATTATCTTTGACTCAATCGGCCAACGCAGCCATAATCGATGCTTGCTCCGTGTCATGGTTAACACTTGCGGTTTCTGTGGGGAGGCCGCCTTATTTGAAGCGAGGCGCCATGGTGAGTTCCCTGTCGAGGCGTCAATGGATCGCCACCAAGGCGGCCCGCCGGCGCCGCCGGCCGAAGCATGCGGGTGCTCAAGCGCATTTTGATGGCCTGCAGCCGCTGGAGCAGCGCACGTTGCTCTCGGCCTATCAGATCTTTGACCTGGGGTCCCGACCAGCATTGCTCACGCGGTGAGCGATGGCGGCATCGTCGTCGGCAGCGCGGTCTTCGACCCCAACGGGTCGCAGGGCTTTCAGTGGGAGGCCGGCACGATGGTCCAGATCCATCAGCCCACGGCCCTGGACGTCAACGAGCTGGGACAGGTCATCACCAAGTTCGGCACGCTGTACCACGGCGGCGCGACCACCCTCGTCGCGCCGGGCCTGTCGAACGAGACGCGAGCGATCAACGAGCTTGGCCAGGTCGTCGGCGACGCGAGCATCAACTCGCTGCACCGTTCCTACCTCTGGGACGACGGCGACATCACGGTCATCGATCCGCTGCCCGGCGGCACGTGGAGCACCGCCCACGACATCAACGACCGCGGCCGCGTCGTCGGCTGGTCGACCAACAGAGCCGGCGACGGGCGGGCGTACCTCTACAGCGACGGCGAGCTGGTCGACCTGGGCACCCTCGGCGGCACGCGGAGCGAGGCGTACGCCATCAACAATTTCGACTACGTCGCCGGCTACTCCCGCGATCCCTCGGGCGAAGACCGGGCGATGCTGTTCGACGGCTACACGATGGTCGACCTGGGCGAACACGCGACCGCCCTGAGCAGCCGCGCGTACGACGTGAACGACCGGGGGCAGGCGGTGGGGCAGTCGTACTACGCAACGCTGTGGGAGAACGGGCAGGTCTACGACCTGAACCAGTTGATCCCGGCGGGCACGGGCTGGACGCTGTGGAGCGCCAACGGCATCAACAGCCACGGCTGGATCGTCGGCCACGGCGTGCGGGGCGGGCAGACGCGGGCGTTCCTTTTGAAGCCCGTCGAAGCGTACGCGGCCGGGCCTGGCTACAGCCTCGCGTCCGGCGATGTGGTGAGCGAATCGAACGACCCGGTCGAGCTGCGCGTCCCCTTCACCGATGCCGACGGTGTCGACGTCTTTACGCTCGACGGCGACGACCTGCGCGTCACGGGCCCCAAGGGGTTCGTCGGCAGCGCGAGCTTCATCGGTCTCGAGGGCGATACCGGCAACGGTTCCCCGCGCACCGCGGTCTACCAACTGACTGCGCCCGGCGGCGGGTGGAACAGCGACGACAACGGCGTTTACACCGTGTGGCTGAACGACGGCGAGGTGGCCGACGAGAACGGGCAGTCCGCCAAGGGCGGCAGCTTCGGCCGGTTCATGGTGGGCATCGCCGACACGGTGGCGCCGGCCGCGGTGGCCACGGCGGAAGATGTGATTCAATACGGACGGGCTTACGTCGATATCGCCGTCACCTACAGCGACAACGTGGCGGTCGATGTCTCCGATATCGGCGGCGGCGACCTGCGCGTGACCGGGCCGGGCGGGTTTGATGCCGTCGCCAACTTCGTAAGCTTCGATGTGAACCGCGACGGCACGCCGCGGCAGGCGATGTACCGGCTGCCGGCGCCGGGGGGAACCTGGTCCAGCCTCGACAACGGGACCTACACCGTCTCGATGATCGCGGACGCAGTCAGCGACACCAGCGGGAACCCGATCGCGGCTGGGGCGCTCGATACGTTCGAGGTGGATCTGGCAGTGACCGCTCAGTACATCCTCGTCACCTTGGCCGGCACCACCGACGGCAAGCCGACGGACATCAACAACCTCGGCGAGGTGTCGATGAACCTGGATGCGGCGGGCGATGACCGGATGTACCTGTGGACGGGGGATACCCTGGTGGACATCGGCAACCTCGGCCAAGCCGAGGGGAACGCCAACGGGATGAACGACCTGGGCCAGATCGTCGGCTGGTCGGCGCCTTTGAGCTCCGGCAACAATGAGGCGTTCATCTACACCGGCGGCACGGTCACCTCGCTGGGCAAGCTCAACGGCTACGCCTACAGCGAGGCCATTGCGATCAATAACTCCGGGCAGGCGGTGGGATCGGCGTACAGCAGCGGCGGCGGCAACAAGCGGGCGGTGCTGTTTCAGAACGGGCAGGTGATCGACTTGGGGAACTTCGGAGGCTTTGACGCCTTCGCCAACGATATCAACGCCCAAGGGCAGGCCGTCGGGCAGGCCCAAAACGCCGCCAACGCCCGGTTCGCGTTCCTGTGGGAAGACCTCAACGACAACGGCCTGCACGATGCGGGCGAGTTGGCCAACCTCGGCACTCTTGTGGGCGGCGGCACATCGGAGGCGACGGCCATCAATGACGGCGGCGTGCTCGTGGGCCGGGCCAGGCTGGGCAGCAACTTCCAGCCGATCATCTGGGACAGCGTTAACGGCATGCGGCAACTGCCGCTGCTGGCCGGCACCGTGCGCGGGCAGACCATCGACATCAACAACAACGGCGACATCCTGGCGGTGCACTTCGACTCCAGCAACCTCGCCACCTACGTGATCTACCGCAACGGCGTGCCGGCCGCGATCAATGCCCTGCTCGAAGGCCCCGGCATCTCCCAGGTGTACGCCATCAACGACAACGGGCAGATCCTCGCCAAGTCGAGCAACCAGGTCGTCGTCCTGCACCGCACCGATGTCGACCTGACCGCCCCGATCGCCACGGCCCAGGCCGCCGATATCAACGCCGGCGGCGGCGCGACCCATACGTTCACCGTCACCTACAGCGACGAGACCGCCGTCGACGATTCCACCATCGACGACGCCGACGTGCTGGTCACCCGTCCCGGAGGGTTCTCGCAGCTCGCCGAGCTGGTCAGTGTCGCCGTCAACCCCTCCGGAGCCCGCGTCGCGACCTACCGCATCGACGCCACCGGCGGCGTCTGGGACACGCCCGACAACGGCACTTACACGATCACGATCCAGGCCAATGCCGTGATGGACACCGCTGGCAACAGCGTCGCGCCGTCGGTGCTGGCGACGTTCACCGTCTCGGCGGACATCACCCGCCCCGCCGCGGCGCTGCCCGCCGGTCCGCCCGCCAACGGCGGCCCCAGCCACGCCTTCGCCGTCCACTACAGCGACGACCTGCTCCTGGACCTCTCGACCATCAACGCCGCCGACGTGGTGGTCATCGCCCCCGACGGCTCGCACCTTCAGCCGGTGCTCGTGGGAGTAAACCAGGCGCAGAACGCCTTGACCGCGACGGCGGTCTACCGCGTCGCAGCGCCCGGCGGCGTGTGGGATGCCTCCGATGACGGTGTCTACACCGTCCTCATGAACGGCGGCCAGGTCGCCGACGTCAAGGGCAACACCGTCGAGCCCGGCACCTTGGGCACTTTCGACGTCGATGCCACGCTGGTCTTGCAATACGAGATCATCGAAGTCAGCCCGCTGCCTGATGGCAATGGAACGAATGTCTGGGACATCAACGACCTGGGGCAGGTCGCCGGCGTCAGCTACGGCGGCAGTTGGTACACCCAGCGCGGCTTTATCTTCGACCCGCTGGCGGAGAGCCCGCACATCGAACTGGGCCAGCGCGTCGTCCGTGCCACCGGAATCAACAACCATGGACAGGTGGTGGGCCAGTACGAATTCTCTGAAGGAAACACCAACGTACGGCGCGGCTTCTTCTACGAGAATGGCGTCTTCACCCCCATCGGCCCCGAGGGCACGATGATGCTGGACATCAATGACAGCGGCATGGCCATCGCCAAGACCATCAGCTGGTTCGAAGGCCAGGCCGGCAGGTCCACCAATCAGGGCGCCCAGGACAGCGCCTTCGCCATCAACAACCGAAACCAGATCGCCGTACAGGGCTTCAACACGTACGGCTCGTACGTGTTTCAACTGCCGGTGGGCATCGGCAACAACACCCGCTTGGGCACGCTGCACGGCATTAACGTCAAGCCGCTGGGCATCAATGACGTGACGCAGGTGGTCGGCTCCGGGGCCAACGGCCTGGGCGACACACAGGCCTGGCTCTGGGAGAAAGGCGTCTTCACCGAGCTCGGCACGCTGCCCTCGCGGCCCGACGCCGAGGCCCAGGGCGTCAACCTGCTGGGCACCATCGTCGGCACCGCCTACAGCAGCGGTGGCGGTTTCACCAACGCGGCACTGGTCTGGCACAACGGCGTGCTCCACGACCTCAACGACCTCGTCGTCGACGCCGACGGCTGGGATTTGCGGCAGGCGTACGCCATCAACTCCAGCGGCTGGATCGTCGGCGATGGCTTGCGGAACGGCGTGTGGCTGGGCTTCATCGCCGTGCCCGACCTGGTCAAGCCCTTCGTCGAATCCGTCGACCTCCCCGCCATCACCGAGGCCGCCGAGGCCCAGACCCTCACCGTCACCTTCAACGACAACCTGGCGATCTCGACGGCCTCCCTCTCCGACGGCGACCTGATGATCGTCGGACCCAACGGCTTCGAGGCCACCGCCCAGTTCATGGGCACAGGCGCGCCCGCCCTCGCCGGTGGCCAAACCCTCGGCCGGCTCGCGCTGTCATCGACCTCGTCCGGGCCGGTCACCGCGCAGTACCACATCGTCCCCGACGATAGCGGCTGGACCGCCGACAACAACGGCACTTATTACGTCTTCCTCCAGTCCAACCAGGTCAGCGACACCAGCGGCAACCGCGTCGCCCCGCAGCTCGTCGGCTCCTTCAACGTCGACATCGCCCCCGACTCGCTCCCGCCCGCCGTCACGGCGATTGCCGTCGCCTCCAGCGACTGGTCGGCCGCGTTCCTCGACCACCTCGGCGCCGCCGGCATGGGCGAGGGCGGCTACGAGCTGCCGGTGCTCACGCTGCCGCCCGCGGCCCCGGCGGTGCCCTGGGTCGGCATCGATCGCGTCAGCATCACCTTTACCGAAGCGGTCAATATCGACGCCGGTTTGCTCCAACTGGTCGGCATCGCCAGCCCGACGATCGCCGTCGCGTCCGTGACCTACGACGCAGCCACCCACACCGCGACGTTCACGCTCGATGCCCCGCTTGGCGGCGACCGGTGGATGATCGACCTGTCAGGCGCCCTGACCGACGCCGCCGGCAATGCCTTGGGCGAACCGTTCGAGTATCGGTTCGACGTGTTGCCCGGCGACGTCAACTTCAGCGGCAGTGTGCTGGGCGACGACGTCATCCTCGTGCGCAACGCCCAGTTCCGCACGGCCGGCGGAGCGGGCTACGACGCGATGCTCGACCTCAATGGCTCGGGAACGATCCTCGGCGACGACGTGGTGCTAGTGCGCAACAGGCAGTTCACCAACCTGCCCGAGGAACCTATCATGATGCTCGAACAGGCGGAGGTGCTCGCTGCCGCCAGTTCGGCCCTGATGACACATGAATTGACGCCGACCGCTTCGTCCGTCCCAAGCGCAGCGCTGGATGAAAAGCTGCTGGGCGCCGTTGCCGCCGAACTTCAGCGCATGCAGTCGGCGCAGGCCCGCCCGCCTCACCTGCCGGTTAGCTCGCGTCGATCGCCACTCGTCTCCGACAACGATGATCGCGGCAAACGCCTGCGCGACGGTCTGGGCGCCTTGGCTCACCGCAAAGACCTGGGCGATGTCCATGCATTTCGCCTTCGCTAACCCAGCCACCCGCCGAGCCACACGGCAGAGCCGGTTCACGGGGAGCAGTACCCCGGTCATCTTCTGGTCGGCCACCTGCGACGCCTGTTATCTCTGGTTGCGAGCCGGCATGGGTGCGGACACCGCCTTGCGCCACGCCACCAGCTTGGCGTGCAGCTCCTCCACCTTGTCCGGCTGCTTCGCGGCCAGGTCCGACTTCTGCGACTCATCGTCCCGTAGGTTGTACAGTTCCTTCCTGCCGTTCTCGAAGAACTCGATCAGTTTCCAGTCGCCGGAGCGGATCACCCCGACCGGTGTGGCCCGCCACGTGTCCTTGCCGGCACCGAGATACCCGGGGAAGTGCCAGAATAGGTCGCGCTCCGGGGCATTCTTGCCGCCACTGGTGACGCACGCCACCATGCTCACGCCGTCAAGTGGCTGCCTCTCCGGGGCAATGCCGCCGCTTAGCTCCAGCAGCGTCGGCAACAGGTCCACGCTGATGATGGGCGTGTCGGTGGTGCCGGACGGGATTTTGCCGGGCCAGCGGACGATCCAAGGCACCCGCACGCCACCCTCGTACAGCGAGCCCTTCCCGCTGCGCAGCGGCGCGTTGTCGGTGACATCGCCCGTTTTTTTCAACCCTTCGCGCACATACCCGCCGACCCCGCCGTTGTCACTGCTGAAGATCACGACCGTTTTCTCAGAAAGCTTCAGCTCCTCGAGCTTGGCCATGACCTTCCCCACGCACTCGTCCACGCTTGCGATCATGGCCGCGTAGGTCGGATCGTTATGCCCGCCGGAGGTCGGTTGGTCTTTGAACCTCGCGATCAGTTCGGGCTTCGCCTGGTACGGCGAGTGAACGCCGAAGTGCGGCAGGTAGAGGAAGAACGGCCTGTCCTTATTTTTCTCGATGAAACTAATCGCCTTGTCGGTCAGGAAGTCGGCGAGGTAGGTTCCTTTCGGATAATCCACCTTCGGCTGGGTGGCGAAGTCAAAGTGCTTGCCCATCGAGACAATCGCCTCGCCGAACCCACGCGCCGACGGGTGGTGCTCGGCACCCTGGCCGAGGTGCCACTTGCCGAACAGGGCCGTGGCGTACCCGGCGGCTTTCATCACGTCGGCAACCGTCTTTCGTTCCAGCGGCAGGGCCTGGACGTTGTCCACCGGGCGCAGCGGGCGCGATTTCCAGTCGAACCGGTCGATCCCGCCGACGGTGTATACGCCGGTGCGCGGGCCGTACTGTCCGGTCATCAGTGCGGCCCGCGTCGGCTGGCAGTTGGGCCCGCAGGTGTACCCGTGAGTGAACCGCAGCCCCCCGGCGGCCAGCTGGTCGATGTTCGGCGTCTTGTAATACTTCGACCCCTGGCAGCCCAGGTCTGTCCAGCCAAGGTCGTCAGCGAGGATGAAGACGACATTCGGCTTCCGCGCCGCGTCGGCGGCCTGCGCCGTGGCCACGCAGGAGAGGAGCAGAATGAAACAGGCGATGAGGTAGAGATGGCGGTGTTTCATGACAGCCTCGGGGGTTACGATGCGTGCGTCGTGAATCACGATCAGCATAATCTCTTCCGTGGCATGAACTGCTGACTGACGGGTTCTCAAGGGCGTGTATGTCCTCTCCAGCCGGCGACAAGCCCGAACGGTCACCGACGATCACGTCGCGGCGGGCGCAACACCCCGCAGCGCCGAAATAGCGGTGCGGAATCCGGTGCGGCAACCCCCTGCAACCGACGAAAACGGCCGGAAAGCCACGAACCCCCAAAAATGAAAAAACCCCTGATTTTCAGGGGTTTTTGTCGAATTGCAGATGTCTGCAACCGGGGGATGGGCCATACAGGACTCGAACCTGTGACCTCTTCCATGTCAAGGAAGCGCGCTAGCCAACTGCGCCAATGGCCCGTGAGCAACCGGTCGCGGCGGGGGACCGGACACGAAAGTATATGTCGGATCACGGGCGTTGCAACTTCGTTTGCGGTGCTGCGAATGAGGGCGGCGACGGGTTCGCGGCGGGGTGGTAGGATCGGCGTCGGATCTGATTGACGTTCTATGCGACGCTCCTTCATTACGCCCGGCCGCCTGCTCTTCGCCGTCGTTGCGTTCCTGCTTTACAGCAGCTTCGCGAGCCTCGACGTCGCGCTCTCCATTGCCGCCCCGCCCCGCGATGCGCTGCGGTTCGTGATCAGCCCGGCGACGCAGCCGCTGCACGCGCTGGCGGGCATGACCCGGCCGGCGACGGCGACCGATGACGACCTCGCCGATCGCGAGCGGCTGTCGGCGGCGAATGAGGAACTGCTTCAGTACGTCCGGCAACTTGAGGACCAGTTGCGGGTGTCGCGTTCTCGCATCGACGAGCTCGCCGAGATGCGCGGCAACGCGACGCTGCGGCTGCGCGGGGTGAAGCTCGTGGATGCGGGGGTCACGAGCTGGCAGGGCGGGGCGATGCCGGTGCTGACGATCAACCGCGGGTCGGGCGACGGGATCGGCGAAGGCATGATCGTCGGCACGGGCGCCAACCTCGTCGGCCGGGTCTCGAGCGTCAGCGCCGGCAGCGCGACGGTGTCGCTGATCAGCACGCCGGGCACGCTGCTCGATGTGCGGGTGATGCCCGCCGCCGCCGGGCCGTCGCCGCGCGAGGTGGTGGTGCAGTGCCAGCCGATGAAGGGGAGCGACACGTTCTGGGCCGAGGCGGCGCAGAGCGATCCGATCCAGGCGGGCGACCTCGCGCACCTTCGGCTGCCCGACAACGTGCTCGCATCGCAGGCGCGCTGGCGCGACGAGGCGGCAGGCATGGTCGTCGGCAAGGTGCTCCGCATCGAGGACCACCCGGACGACCCGAAGCTGCGGACCCGCATCATCATTGAGCCGCGCCGCAGTCTGCGGCATCTGACGCGGGTGATCGTGCTGGTGCCGGAGTAAGGGTGCAGGGTTCGGGGTGCAGGGTTTAGGGTTTAGGGTTCGAGCCGCAATCCGGCGGACCGTCCTTTGCTCTCGGTTCCATTATCCTTGTCAAGCCCTGCACCCTGCACCCTGCACCCTGTACCCCGACC
>Ga0163150_10004025_pt1 | contig 20029 bp, 14 predicted proteins | sample OliLakLV19P2IB_FD_148628 | JGI IMG/M metagenome (GOLD analysis project Ga0163150, IMG submission 148628) | Freshwater microbial mat bacterial communities from Lake Vanda, McMurdo Dry Valleys, Antarctica - Oligotrophic Lake LV.19.P2.IB | ecosystem: Environmental > Aquatic > Freshwater > Lake >...
GTTGGCGCGCGCCGGTGAACCGGGCTGGTTGCGTCGCATCGGCGCGCTCGGCAGCTGGTGGTGGGCCGCGGCGCTCGGGCTGTTCGTGATCTACAGCGGCGTGCTCGGAACGAAGGGCCTGGCGTACGTCTCGCCCATGAAGGCGGAGGCGCGGCACTTCATGAACGCGGCCATCGTCGTATGTCTCTTACTCCCCGGCGTCTTCGGAGCCCAGGGCCGCGGCGGCGTTCGGTGGTTTCTCCAATGGAAACCCATCGCGTACGTTGGCCTGGTGTCGTACGGCGTCTACCTCTGGCACCAGGGCTGGACCGACAACGCGATGGAGTACACCGACAGCCGGCCGCTCCACGCCAACTTCCTTCTGATCACCGGCATCGCGGTCGCGCTGAGCGTCGTGTGCGCGGTGGCGTCGTGGTACGCGCTGGAGAAGCCGATCAACCGCCGGCGGGATATTCCGCTGAAGCACTGGTTCCGACCGGTGCCGAAGAAGTGATCGCGGCCGACGCACCGGCCGAGCACGGCCGGTTTCCGTGTTTCGACGGGCTGCGCGCGCTCGCGGCGCTGGCCGTCCTGTTGCACCACGCGTCGATCGCGACTGCGTATTCGTTGCGCGGCTTCGAAGTGCCGTTGAGTGGCGGCGGTCGGTTCGGGGAGTACTTCGCGCACATGGACGCGGGCGTGCAGGTGTTCTTCCTCATTTCGGGCTTCCTGCTGTACCGGCCGTTCGTCGCCAAGAACTTTGCCGATGTCTATCCGGGACTCGGAAGGTTCTTCCGGCACCGGTTCCTGCGTATCTATCCGGCGTACTGGGTCGCGTTCATCGGCATCGCGCTGTGGGTCGGCATCCGGATGCCCATCGGCGGGGCCCGCAGCATGACCGAGTACTTCTTCCTCGTGCACCTCTACGACACGACGAGTGTCGTCACCGAGACGGGCCGGCCCGTGTGGCGCGCGCTCGGCGGCATCTCGCAGTCGTGGACGCTCGTGGTCGAGGTGAGCTTCTACCTGTTCCTGCCGCTGTACGCCGCGATCATCCGCCGCGTCGGGGCCGGGCGGCTGCGCGCGACACGCTTTCGCATCGAGGCGGCCGGGCTGGTCGTGCTGGTCCTCATCAGCGTGCTCTGGCGGGCGGTTGCGTACTGGGTCGTCGCCGACGGCTCGTCATTCGAGTTCCTCGGTCCGTACTGGTTGCCGGCCAACCTCGACTTGTTCGCGATGGGAATGGGACTCGCGGTGCTCCGCGTGTGGTCCGACACGCGCCCCGAACCCAGCCCGCTCCTCGAACGCATCGGGAGCTTCGACTGGGCGTGGTGGCTCGGTGCCGCGGTCGCGTTCCATGTCGTGACGTTCGGGATCGGCCTGTCGGGCCGGCTCGAGTTGGTGTACGGCGGGCAGGCGTATTTGCGGCAGTTCCTCTACGGCATCACCGCGCTCTGCCTGCTCGTACCGGCCGTGTTCGGCCCGCAGCGCCGCGGCGTCGTGCGGCGCGGGCTCCAACTCGCGCCCGTCGTGTACCTCGGCGTCATTTCCTACGGCATCTACCTGTGGCACCAGGCGTTCATCACGGTGATCCACGACGGCGGCTTCCAGGGCGGCGTCGTCGACGCGACGTGGGCCGACGGTTGGGACGCGAACCCGCTGCCCAACGGACCGTTTCTCGTGCATGTGCTCGGGGCGTTCGTGTTGACGGTCATCGTCGCGAGCGCGAGTTGGTTCTTCGTCGAGCGCCCGATCCTGCGGCGCAAGGACCAGCCGCTCTTCGGGCGCCGCTCGTCCGAGCCCGCCGACGCATGACCATGAACCTCCAGGCGAAAGAGCGTCTCCCCGGATTCGACGGGCTGCGCGCGATCGCGGCGCTGTGCATCGTCGTGCTCCACGTCACCGGCGCGACCGGCGCGGTGAACCGCTACACGGCGCACCTCGACATCGGTGTGGCCGTGTTCTTCGTGATTTCGGGGTTCTTGCTCTACCGGCCGTTCGCGGCCGCGCACCTCGGCCGGCGCGACGACGTCGCCGTGCCCGAGTTCTGGTGGCGGCGGGTGCTGCGCATCTTTCCCGCGTACTGGGTCGCGCTCACGGGTGCGATCGTCCTGTTCGGCATGACCGAGCTGAGCGGCGTAGCCGACTACGTGCGGCACTACCTGCTCGTGCAGATCTACCAACCCGCGTACGGGCTCGCGGGCATTCTCCCCGCGTGGACACTCGCGGTCGAGGTGTCGTTCTACGCGACCCTGCCGTTGTACGCGCTGGTGGTCGGGCGCGCGTCTCGACACCTCGCGGTACCGCAGCGGGTCCGGGCCGAGATCGCGGCGGCGGTGCTGCTCTACGGTGCCGCTCTCGTCTGGCGGCTCGTCCTCGTCTCTGACCGCGGTACCGATGCGGTCTCGGCCCGTTGGCTCCCGGCGATGGCCGACTGGTTCGCGCTCGGTATCCTGCTGGCGGTCCTGCACGTCGCGACGAACACCCGCGCCCTTGCCGACCGGTACGCGTGGGCGTCGGTCGCGCTCGCGGTCGGTGCGTACGGGTGGGTGTGCAACATCGGGCTCCCGGAGGCGCTTGCGAGTGGCACGGTGCGCCAGGACCTGTTGCGGCAGGTGCTGTTCGGTGCGTTCGCGTTCTTCCTCGTGCTCCCGGCCGCGCTCGGGCGCGAGAACGCATACGTTCGCCGGGTCCTCGATCAGCCGGTCGCGGTCGCGGTCGGCACCGTTTCGTACGGCCTGTTCCTGTGGCACTTCCCGTGGCTCGAACAAGTGAAGGAGTGGTATCCCACCGCGCCGACCCTTCCTGTGCTTGCTCTGGTCCTGGCGTTGTCGCTCGCGACTGCGGCCGCGAGCTGGTTTCTCGTCGAGCGGCCGCTCCTGCGCACGGCGCGGCCGGTGTCGGGGCGGGTCGCGACGTGAGGGAGCGGTTGCGGCGACCCGAAACCTGGATCGCGGGCGCGTTCGCGCTGCTCGTGCTCGGGTACGCCGCGGTCATGGCGTTCGTGCTCGACGGCGTCTTCGGGCCGCGAGTGGGTTTCGGCCCCGACTCGCAGATCTACATGGACGCGGCCCGCGAACCCGTCTGGTCGCTCGACTTCCTCGCGGCGCGGGGACCGTTCCTGTTCCTGGTGCTCGCCAAGTTCTGTGCCCGCAACCTGCGCGCGATCGTGCTGGTGCAGAGTGTCATCTCGGTCGGGGCGTGGGTGTTCCTCGCCGCGTCGGTGCGATCGGTGCTGCGGCACCGGGTTATGCAGGTCGTCGGGTTCACGGCGATCCTGCTCGTCGCCCTTGCGCCACCGTTGCTGCAATGGAACGTGATCGTGTCGACCGAGAGCCTGTCGGTATCGGTCATGGTTCTCCTCATCGGCCTTGCCCTCCGGCTGGCCGCCGCGCCGGGACGCGCCGTCGTGGCGTTCGCCGTGGGCCTCGTCGCGTTCGTCTTCGTCCGCGACACCAACGCGGTCGTCGCCCTCGCCCTCGGGTGCGGGGCCGTCGTCCTCGCGGTGACGCGCCCCGCCTGGCGCCGGGTCGGTGCCGTCGTCGCCGTGACCGGCCTGGCCGCCGCGGTACTGGCCCTCGCCCTGTCGAACCAGTCGGAGCCGCCCCGTTGGTACTACCCCTTGCACGAGACGATCGCGCTGCGCCTCGTGGGCGACGACACCGCCGAGCCCTACTTCGTCGAGCACGGGCTCCCACTCGACGAGGATCTCGTCGCGCTGGGCGACAACTACTACATCGTGCACACCCGCCTCGACGACGGTCCCGAGTTCGCCGAACTCCGCACGTGGGTGCGCGACGACGGCCGGAGCACGTACACGACGTTTCTCGTCACCCATCCCTGGTGGACGCTGCGCGAGCCGTTGGCCGACTACGAACGCTTCCTCGTTCCCGACCTCGACGGGTACACCCTGATCTGGCACCTCGACCCGTGGCCGATCTACGAGGTGAGCGCGGTTGCGTACCCGCCGTGGGTTCCGGTCGTGGGCGTGTGGGTCGTGCTCTGCGTGGTGGCATTCGGAGCGCTTGTGGTTCGGCGCGCCGTGGCGGCGCCGATCCTCGTCACCGTCGGCCTGGTCCTCGGGCTGTCGGTCGCGGGGTTCTACGCGGCGTGGCACGGCGACGCGCTCGAAATCGATCGCCACTCGTTGACCGCCGCGGTGCAGCTCCGCATCGCGTTGTGGCTCGTGACGTTGCTCGCAATCGACGCAGTCCTGAGTCGCTCACGCGTAGAAGAAGCGCGCGACGCCGATCTCGAGCAGCGTGAGGAGCACGGCGGCGCCACCGACGAGGGCCGGCCCGAGCCGGTCGGCGGTTGACCGATTCGCGAAGCGGCTCGGAACGCATATCAGCAGCGCGAGCGCGAATGCGGGGAACAGATAACGACCCTGGAACGCATCGACGCGCGGCGCACCCACTGCGTTCCAACCCGAGTATGCGAGCAGGAACACCACGAGCACAAGCCCGGCGACGAGCACGCCCGCCGTGATGCGCAGCGCCCGATCGAGGCGGGGTGCGGCGTCGAAGCACGCGAGCGCCACGACTGCGGCCGCGGCGGCGACGACGAGCCACCACGGGACCTCCCACCACGCGGTCTGCGCGACGACATCGGACGCGATCTCGTCACCTTCCCGCGCGACCGTGTGGCCGATGGCCGAGAGAAGCGAGAACGGATGCGACCGGAGGTACTCGAACTGCGCGTCGGGGTCGACGTCGCGGTACGCGTAGTTGCCCGACCCGTCGAGGTACGCGGGCGGGAAGTCCTGCGGAACATGGCGGTCGGCGGCCCAGGCCGACCAGGCGCCCGCCAGCAGCGCGGCCACGACCAGGGTGGATGCGAGGGTCACGAGCACGCGGCCGCGGTGCCGCAGCGCGGGGACGAGGAGCACGACTGCGACTGCAACGTAGGGCGGCTTGGCCAGCGCGAGCGCGCCGACCGCGAGTGCACACTCGACGAGCAGGGCGCGCGTGATCTCGTCCTCGGATCGGGTCGTCAGCGCCATGGCGTCGGCGATGACGAGCACCACGAGCGCGACTGTGATCGCGTCGGCCGAGATCGTCGCGGCTTGGAACAGCACGACGGGCAGAAGGGCGAGAACGGCGAGGAGCCACCGCCGGCTGCCGATGCGCCGGATGGCGAGCGCGACGAGCGCGACGAATGTCGCCAGATTCGCCAACCGGCCCAGCAGCAGGATGCCCGCCGTCGATACTCCCAGCGTGCGCCCCGCGCGCATCGCGATGGCGCTCGGGAGGTACGGAACCGGGGGATAGACCGCTCCCGACGAGAAGTCGACGAACGAGCGCGGACCGTCGGGCGCATCGCGGCCGAGGTGCCTCCAAAACGGTTCGGCGTCCTCGGCGAGAAACCCGCCTCGCGCGATCACGATCATGTCCTCGATCAGTTCGTCGGGGATGTCGCCGCCGAATGCCGTGCGACCGTCGGCGCCGGGCCGTTCGATCGCGAAGACGCCTCCGTCGGAGACTTGCCACGCGCGCAGCACATGCACGCTCTCGTCGTAGCCGCCGAGCGCGGGCAGCGTGAGGGCGAGCAGCACGCCGAAGACCGACGCCACGATGGCGAACAGGGCCGCGGGTTGTCGGAGCCAGTCTCGGGGTCTTATGGGGGCGAGACGGTAGCCTGACTGTCGTGCGACGGACCACGCTCGTGGTGATTCCTGCGTACGACGAGGAAGAGGCGATTCCCGGAACCCTCGCGGAACTCATGTCCGTGCGGCCCGATCTCGACGTACTCGTCGTGTCCGACGGATCACGGGACAAGACCGCGGACCTCGCGCGCGCGGCCGGAGTGTCGATCGTCGAATTGCCGTTCAACCTCGGTATCGGCGGTGCGCTCCAGACCGGCTTCCGGTTCGCCGTCCGCAACGGGTACACCCGGGCCGTGCAGTTCGATGCCGACGGCCAGCACGACCCGCGCGAGATCGCGACCCTCGAGGCGGCCCTCGACGACGGCGCCGACATGGTGATCGGCAGCCGCTTCGGCGAAGGCACCGTCGAGTATCGCGTCGGGCCCATCCGCCGGGGTGCCATGCATGTGCTGCGCGCGTCGGTCAATGCCGTGTCCGGGCACAAGTTCACCGACACGTCGAGCGGGTTTCGCGCGTTCACGCGGCCCGTGCTCGAGTCCTTCGCGCACTCGTACCCGGTCGAGTTCATGGACTCCACCGAATCGCTGCTGCTCGCGTGCAAGGCCGGCTTCGAAGTCGTCGAGGTTCCCACCCGCATCCGCAAACGCAGCGCGGGCAAGCCGTCGACCCGCCACTTCCGGCTCGTGTACCACTACCTGCGACTGCTCGTCGTCATCATCAGCCAGGTCCAGATATCGCGCCGCCGTCGCCGCGAGGTGACGTAGCGTGCGGATGCAGCGGAGCTCCGTTAGCCGCAGGCCGTTCGAGCGGGAGCGGAAGGAGCCATTCTCGTGAACGGACTCCTCGCCCAGACCTCCGAGGAACAACTCGGGCTCAGCTTCCGCGCGCACGTGGTCGTGTTCCTCGTTGCGCTGATCGGCGCGTGGTTCCTGCTCCGCATGCTCCGCAAACGGCAGATGCGCGGGAAGTACACGCTGCTGTGGATGTTCGTCGGCGCGATCGTCCTGATCCTCGCCGTCTATCCCGACGGCCTCGACCGCACGTCGCAGTGGCTCGACATCTACTACGCGCCGAGCACCCTGTTCATCGGCGGCATCGCGTTCCTCACGCTCGTGTGCGTCTACTTCTCGTGGGAACTCTCCCGCCTCGAAGAACGCACCCGAGTCCTCGCGGAGGAGGTAGCCATCCTCCGCGGCGAACAAGAAGAACAAGCAGGCGTCGATAGCCCACCCTGAGGGTGGGCTATCGACGCATCCCTACGACGGGGGGTTCTCGTCGAGGCGGGCGAGCCAGCGGGCGCGGCCTACCGCTCGGTTCGGGTTGTACTCGCGCAGGATCTGCATCTTCTCGGCTTCGATCGAGCCTTCGGCGTGCACGGCCAGGATCGTCTGGTAGCCGCCGTACTCGCGCACGGTCAGGTCGGAGATCATGTTCATCATCGCGAGCCGTTCGCCCGCGGGCGCGGCCGCGCCGAAGTACTTCTCCAACACCGGGCGCACTTCGGGGCTGTCCCAGTCGTCGCCGCCCGGTCCGGTGACGAGCAGGGCACCGGCGCACTCCTGCACCATGCGCACCGCGTCGTGGTACCGGCTCGCGAACGTGTACTTGGCCAGGTTCGTCGTCCCGGAGTCGGGCCGGCAGATCCCGTGCGCGCCGGTGCGCCCGCGGATGGCTGCCGCTTCGGTCAGCGTGCGCACCGTCTCCGCGTAGATCACGAGTTGCGTGAGCTTCTCTTTGATGTGCCCGGCGCCGAGCACACCGTTCATGCGCGCGATCTCGGCCGCGGCACCGACGAGCGCGTCGAGCAACGGCAGCTTGTACGACACTGCGGTAAAGCGGTGGAAGTCGACGAAGCGCAGCGCGAGCGGCCCGGCCAGTTCGGGGCGCCGGAACAAAAAGACGCGCTCCCACGGCACGAACACGTTCTCGAAGACCGTGAGTGTCTCGAGCATCTTGTGGCGCGACGAGATCGGGTACTCCCACGGGTGGCGTTCGCCGGCCGAGTACCCGGACACGTACATCGAGAGCCCGGGCGTGTCGGCCGGGATTGCGAACGACACCGCCCAGTCGGCGTCGGCGGCGCCCATGGCGCGCGTCGGGAGGACGACGATCTCGTTGCAGTTCGGGGTGAGCGAGGTGTGCGCCTTGGCGCCGCGCACGACGATGCCCTGGTCGCTCTGATCGACGACGTGGACGTAGAGATCGGGATCGGCCTGCTCGTGGGGCGCCTTGGAGCGGTCGCCCTTCACGTCGGTCTGGGCGACGGACACGACGAGGTCGTCGCGCCGGCACCGGTCCCAGAACGCGACCGCACGCTCACGTTCCTCGCCTTCGAGGGCGGCGAGGAGGGCCAGGAGGGCGTCGGCACCGACCTCCTTCACCGACGGGATGGTCCCGTTCATCAGTGAGCCCAGCTCGACGAGGCGCGAGCGCCGGATCAGGTCGTCGGGAGACTCGGGTAGCTGGTACAGCGCGTGGTACTCGAGCCCGGTCTCGTCCCGGGCGACGGCGAGGTCACGATGCGCAGGGTCGGCGGTCAGCGCGAAATCGACACAGGAGTGCTCGACGGCGACGCGCAGGTCGGGCTCGGCCAGGAGGTTGCCGACCCGCTTGCCGCGGTACCAGAGGACCCGTTCGTCACGCAGTGACTCGATGTATTCGGCCGGAGTCCGCATCACGCGAGTGTTGCACGCCGGCCTATACCGAACCGAATGAGGGAACGCGTTCCGCCAGCGGCGCGGCCGCGCCCTTGGCCAGCAGGCGCGCGATGCGGTCGTACATGCCGCGGCGATTCAGCCACAGCAGCCGCGACTTGGCCAGGCCGAGGCCGGGTCGGCGGGTGAACGGTTCGTCGGGGTCGAAGTCGTACGGGTGGCAGTAGGTCCACAGGGCCTCGCCCGGTCCGGCGTGCCCGAGCCCGTACTCCACCGCGCGCCACGGCAGGACACGGAAATACACGCCGCCCAGGTACGGGTTCGCGATCGGTCCCATCGTCGCGATGGGACACGGGAGTTCGATCACGCCCGACGGCCACCGGTACGGGACGCGGGGCTGGCCGGGCCAGCCGTACAGCGGGCTGCGCGCGGGGAGCACGCTCGACGAATACGCGAACCCTGCTTCGGCGAGGACGTCGGTCGCCCACACGCTCGCCTCGACGAGCGAGAACATCGGTGCCCGAAACCCGACGACGGGTGCGCCGGTCAGGTCTTCGAGGAGCTTCTTCCCCCGGTCGATGTCGGAGCGGAATGCGTCGGGCGCGACGTCGGGGAGGGGATCGTGGCGGTAGGCGTGCAGACCGACCTCGTGACCCGCAGCCGCGATGTCGCGGACCAGGTCCGGATGCTCGGCGGCCAGTGCGCCGACGACGAAGAACGTGCCGCGGACATCGCGCTCCGCGAGGAAGGCCACGATCTCGCGGGTGATCTTGGGCGCGCGGGGCTCGGTGTGCGGTACGGCGTAATCCTCGACGTCGAGCGTGAACGTCACTCCGGTTGCCGGTGCGTTCGCCATCAGTACGCGTCCCCGTCGAGAAATTCGAAGGTGTCGATGCGGAACCCTTCGGTCGGCATCCGGGTCTCGTCGAACGATTTGTACACGACGTTCATCGGCGAGGGCCGAAACCGCATGGGTACCGGCACGCCGCGCACGCAAGCGTGCGCGTTCCAGCCCGCGTATACGCACAGCGGCGCCCGTTGGGCCCGGCACGCGGCGGCGACGTAGCGGCTGGTGCGTACGGGAAGCCGCGCGCCGGGCCGGGGGAAGATCTTGACGATCACCGCGGCCGGAACGCCCAACGGCCCGTGATCGCGGGCGCTCACGACGAGCGCGTCGGGTCCGACGTGCAGGAAGTACCCCGACTCCGGGCGTGCCAGCCGCCAGCGCAACCAGTCTTCGGTCCACGACTGCACCCAATCGTGTACGGGTACCCAGTCGAGGTCGGCGGCCAGCGTCGCGAACTCGCGGCTCGCGAGAAACGCGTCGTCGACGCGCCGGTCTTGCACGCCCCGGGGTGGAACGACCGGCGGCGTGACGACCACCGGCATCGGACCCGTGACAACCCAGCCGAACTTGACGAGCGCAGCGGTCGACACCGCGTTCCCGTGGCCGGCGAGCCCGGGTGCGCCGGTCGCCGCCGCCCGCAGGTAGATCTTCTCGGCCATCTCCCGGAACAAGCCGCGCCGCCGTGCGGTCGCGTCGGTCGCGACGTTCGACGTGAAGATGAACGGCGTCGAACCCGCCGGTGTGCGGTACCGGGTGGGCAGCACCGCGTAGTGGCCGATGCGCTTCCCTTCCTCGTCGTCGATGTGTTCCTCGATCGCCTCACCTCGAGGATTGGCGCCGTAGAACCACTCGAGGTAGCGCGTGTCGCCGAACCGGTGCGCGTCGAGGTACTCGGCCAGGAGTTCCGAGGTTTTCGAGTAGCGCTCGGTCACGCGTCAACCTCGTTTCTGGAGGAAGGAGCGCCCCCAAGGATCCTCGGAACTCCAAACAAGGTTCCGGCGACCACGCAGAGGGCGACGTCGACGGGGAGACGGTAGCGCTGGACGCCGAACGTGATCGCAGTCGAGAACGTGACGATGCCGACCAGCACGAGATACGGCCAGATCGGGCGTCCGGCTCGGTGGAGTCTCGCGAGCGCGACCGCGGCCATGCCTACCAGCGCGTAGTAGCCGAGCAGCGCGGCCCACGACGCCGTCGAACCCCGACCCTCGATATCGGCGTCGAAGCGCACGTTCTGCGCGGGCCGGTACACGTTCCAGATGCGCCCGACTCGCGCCGCCACGACGACGGGAAGCCGGCCTGTGTGGTCGTCGACGTAGGCGAGCGCGAGTTCACGTGACGCGACGTCGCGTTCCGATTCGTCGGGCTCGGTACGCGCGTACTCCGTGAGATACGCGGTGACTTCGTCGCGGGTACCTTCGGGGTCGGCGCGCCAGCGGGCCAGGGTCGCCTCGTCGGGCCCGTCGCCGACCTCGACGGTGGGGCACAGTTCCGACCAGTACCCGAGCTTCTCGCCCGACCACGCGGGGTCGCACGAACCGCCCAGCATGGTGGCGCCGAGGCCGTTCGACAACGTGACCGGTTCCTCGAAGCGCGTCAGGTTGTGCGCTACCCACGGACCGACCAGGACGACGGCGACGAGCGCGGCAGTTCCGAGGCGCTCGAGGCGGGCGCGGGCATCGTGGGTGCCGCACGCGATGAGCAGTGGCAGCGCAACGAGCGGGAACAGAAGGACCAACTCGGCGCGCGTCAACGTCGCGAGCGCGAACGCCCCACCGAGTTGCGCGGCCCGCGCGAGATCAGGCCGGTCTCGGTAGCGCTCGATGGCAAGGAGCGAAACGGCAACGGCCAACGCCGCGGCCGACTCGGAGAGCAAAGCGGCGTCGTTGAGCCAGAGGTGCGGATAGACGGCCGCGAAGATCGCGGCCGCAATCCCCGCGCGTTCGCCGGCGAGGCGGCGGGCGACGAGCCCGACGACGAGCACGGCTGCCGCACCGAGCAGCGTCGACACGAGTCGGTGGCCCAGGGGGGTGTCGATACCGAGCAGCGACCACACCGCGAGGTACAGGGTGTAGAGCGGCGGGTGCGCGGCGCTCGGTTTCTCGAGCCCGGTGAGGTCGTAGCGGAACGCGTCGATGAACCCGTGCCCGTCGGCCAGCAGGTTCGCGCCGCGGTGATAGGCCCACGCGTCGCCGAAGATGCCCGAGTCTCGGTGTTCGACGAGCACGTACGCGACACGCCAGAACAGCGCGGCCAGTGTGACGGTGCCCAGTGCAACGGCGAACTGGCGCCGGCTCACTGCTCGGGAAGGTCTGCGGCCGGAGGCGCGGACACGCGGTTGCGGGTCAGGCCGTCATAGATGAAGAAGATGCCACCCGCGGCGAGAACCGGGAGCAGGCCGTCGACGGGCGCGCGGTACCGCGTGATCCCGAACGTCGACGCGGCAGTGATGGTGACGGTCGCAGCGACCGCGAGGAACGGCAAGATCGGCACCTTCCGCAACCGCAACGCGACGAGCCCGACAACCGACAGCGCCAGCAGCGGGTAGTACTGCACGTACGCGATTCGCGTCGGCCACAACCCGCGGCCTTCGAAATACGCATTGAGCGTGATGTTCTGGCGGGCCCGGAAGAGGTCCCACATCCGGAGCACACGCAACGGTGCGACGCGAGGCAGCTCTCTCCAGTGATCCTTCATCTCCTTCACGCCGACCGCGCGCCACGCAACTTCATGCGTGGATTCGTCCCCGTACCAGTGCGTGGCGTTGCCGTTGGGGAATTCGACTGGCCCGAGCTCAGCCAGTAGCTCGGCCGCCTGCTCGTCGGAGAAGTGCTCTTCGATCTTTTCGGGTAGGTCCGCGGCACAGAAGATCGACCAGTACCCGACGAAGGCGCCCCGGTACGTTCCGGCGTACTCACCCGTGACAGGGTCGGTGTAGTCGCAGTTCGCGACCATGAGCACGCTGCCTGCCCCGTTCGACAGCAACACTGGATGTTCGAATCGGGTGACGTTGAACGCGACCCACGGCAAGATGACGAGCGCACCGACACCGCCCGCCACGATTGCGAGCCAAAACCGGCGCGGCCACGTGTACTCACGCAGCATCAACGCCAGGGGAAGCACCATGAACGGGAAGAGCGCGAGCGCTTCGGCGCGACTCAACACCGCGAGCCCGACCATCGCGCCCATGAGTGCCGCACTGCCGAGCGTGCGGCGGTCCCAGAAGCGGTATGCGGTGAAGATCGCGATGACGCTCATGAGGACGTACATGCTCTCCGACATGAGCATCTCGTCGTTGATCCACAGATGCGCGTACGCGCCCGCGAGGATTGCCGCGAGCCAGCCCGCGCCGTCGCGGCCGAAGACCTTGCGAGCGAGCATCCCGATCACGAACACGGCGAGGCCGCCGAGTAGACACGACGCGAGGCGATGCGTCAGTTCGCTGGTGCCGATGACCTTCGACACGCCGGCCAGGTACAGGAGGTACGTCGGTGGGTGCCCCGCGCTCGGTGTGACCCGGCCGTAGAACTCGTACATGGGCGGGTCGAGGAACCCGAGCCCGCGGGAAAGGTCGATCGACTGCCAGTGGTAGTAGGCGGCGTCGCCGTACAGGTCGATACGACCCCGCTGCCAGATCACGTACGTCACGCGCCACGCGAGGGCGACCAGACTGATGGCGGCCAGGACGACCCAGAAACGCCGGTCCGCCCGCGTCGACATGGGCGCGGACGCTACCAGTCGGGTCGCGAAAGTCCCCGTCAGTCGCGCTTTCTACCGATGCGCTTCACGCCGTCGCGGATGCCCCACCACGTCACCAGGGCCATCGCCTCGGCGACGATGCGAGACGACATCTTCGACGTGCCGCGTACGCGGTCGGTGAAGCAGATCGGCACCTCTTCGATGCTCCCGCCCGCTTGCACCACTCGGTACGCCATCTCGACCTGGAAGCCGTAACCGGTGGACTGCGTCGTCTCGAAGTGGATCTCCGCCAGGATCGTGGCGCGGTACGCGCGGTACCCCGCGGTGATGTCCTTCACCGTCATGCGCAGCACGAACGACGAATAGATGTTGCCGTAGCGCGACAGCATCAGCCGGCGCTTCGGCCAGTGTGGCGCGCTGCCGCCCTCGACGTAACGCGAACCAATCGCGAGGTCGGCGCCGCGCTCGACCGCTGCGAGCAGTCGGGGGAGGTCGGCCGGATCGTGCGAGAGGTCGGCGTCGATCTGGATCATCACGTCGTAGCCGCGCGCGATGCCCGCGGCGTGGCCGGCGCGGTACGCGCTGCCGAGTCCGAGCTTGCGCGGCCGGCGTAACACGTGGACGTTGCCCAAATCGGCGCCGAGAGCTTCGGCCTTGTCGGCGGTGCCGTCGGGACTGTTGTCGTCGACGACGAGGATCGCGGCGTCGGGGAGCGCGTCGCGGATGCGGCGCACCAACACTTCGATGTTCTCGGCCTCTTCGTAGGTCGGAACCGTGACCCACACGCGCATTGCGCTGCCTCCGTACTTCGTCTCAGCTACCCGCTCGGCGTCGCGGCCGCCGAGCGACTGCGAACAACACCGGGGTCATCGGCGTGATGTGGGGGCTGATGAAGAGGTGGCTCTCGTCGATACCCGACCCGATGCCCGTGCTGTCTTTCCCGAGCAGCTTGTAGACGACGGGCAGGCCCCGCTCGTACGACCAGACGTACATGCGGCGGGGGAGTCGGTGCCGGAGCTTGAACACGTCGAGCTTCAGGATCTTCTCGCCGCCGGCCCGGCGGGCGGCGAAGTCCGAACGCAGGACGTCGTCGCCTTCGAGGCCCAGGCACTCGACCTCTTCGAAGAACAGGCCCAGCATCGACGTGAGTTGCTCGGCCTCGAACAGATACACGTGGAACGGGTTCTCGAAGTCGGCCGGTGCATTCGGCGTGATGACGTAGGCCGTGCCGTCTTCGCCGAGCACGCGGGCGAGTTCGGCGACGTGCAACACGGGGTTGGTGAAGTGCTCGATGATGTGTGACGACACGACGGCATCGACGCCACCGTCGCGCACGCCGAGCTTGGCGCCATCCATCCCCGCGAAGCGCACCCCGCTCGCGGCCGCGGGGGCGCGGCCCGCTTCGATGACCGTCGGCGCGTTGTAGTCGACGCCGACGACCGTGCGATCCGGTCCGAGAAGGCGGGCGGTCTCGTCGCCGACTCCACAGCCGACGTCGAGCACGAGGCCCGTCTCCAGCCGCGCAATCACTTCGCGGTATCCCGCGTCGTGGAGGGCCAGGAGTGAATCAGGAGTTGCGCCCTGCATCGGGCGCTCGCCGGTGAGCCGCACGCGTCTACCGCATCTCGATGGTCGTTCGGGCGCCGCAGCGTATCGCCTGCCCGCTCACAGACGAGGCGACCTCCTAGACTTCCGGGCCGTGCGGACGAAGCGAAGTCCTGCAAGCCGAAGGCCCCCTGGACGGGAGCGAAGGGAGCCATAGTCGCCGTGTCCGGAGCCGAGGCCGTCGCCAAGTTGGGTGATATCGCTGCGAACGCGGGGCTGCGCCGGATCGCGATCCTGGCGTGGCGCGATCTCGACGATCCGGAGGCCGGCGGTTCGGAACTGCACGCATCGAAAGTCGCGGCGCTCTGGGGCGAGGCGGGCATCGAAGTCACGATGCGCACGTCATACGCACCGGGCCATCCGCAGGTGAGCTGGCGCGACGGGTACCGCGTGATCCGCAAGGCGGGCCGGTACCTCGTGTTCCCCCGCGCCGCGTTCAGCGAGATGATGGGCTGGCACGGCGCGAGCGACGGACTGGTCGAGATCTGGAACGGCATGCCGTTCTTCTCGCCGGTGTGGGCGCGCCGCCCAACAGTCGCGTGGCTGCACCACGTGCACGACACGATGTGGGACATGACGTTGCCGCCCCGCCTTGCCCGGCTGGGACGCGCCGTCGAGTTCCGTGTCGCCCCGCCGCTGTATCGCCGCACGCCGATCGTGACCTTGTCGGAGTCGTCGAAGCGAGAGCTTGTCGAGCGCCTGAAGTTCAAGGCCGCGCGCGTGAGTGTGGTCCCGCCGGGAGTCGACACCCGGTTTGCGCCGGGCGGTACGAAGTCGCCGACGCCGTTGGTGGTCGCAGTGGGCCGGTTGGTGCCCGTGAAGCAGATGCATCTGCTGATGGACGCGCTCGCCGAACTCAAGCCGCGCATCCCCGAACTCACCGCGGTGCTCGTCGGCGAGGGCTACTCGCGCGGCGAACTCGAAGCGCGCCGCCGTGAACTCGGCGCCGAAGACTGGATCGCGTTGCCCGGCAGGCTCTCCGACGGCGAACTCGTCGCGCTGTACCGGCGGGCGTGGGTGCTCGCCAGCGCGTCTGCGCACGAAGGCTGGGGCATGACGGTCACCGAAGCCGGTGCGTGCGGTACCCCGGCCGTCGCCACGCGCATCGCGGGCCACGAGGACGCCGTGGTCGACGGCACGACCGGACTCCTCGTCGACCGCCCTGCAGAACTCGCGGGGGCGCTCGGGCGCGTCATCGAAGACGGAGACCTGCGGGCCCGCCTCGGTGCCGCCGCGCAGGCGCACGCGGCGACCTTCACCTGGGCTGCGACCGCGCGCGGCACGCTCGAGGTGCTTGCCGTCGAGGCGATTCGCCAACGCACGGTGTGACTGCGATCTCGGGGGACGCGCGCCCTCGAACGCGCCCCGGTTTCGTGACGCGGGCCGTCGAGATCGGCCAGACGCTCCCTCGTAAGCCGATCGGATGGCTCGCGCTCGCGCTCCTCGCGTACGTTCCCGCACTTCGCACCGCGCCCGGCTTCGTCGCGGCGGACACGAAGCAATACCTCTACCTCGATCCGGCGCGGCTCATGGGCCGGGCCGCGTACATGTGGGACCCGAACGTCGGTATGGGCACCGTCACCCACCAGACGATCGGTTACCTGTTCCCGATGGGCCCGTTCTACTGGTCGTTCGACCGGTTCGGTGTTCCCGACTGGGTCGCGCAGCGCCTCTGGCTCGGCTCCATCCTTTTCGTCGCAGCCGCGGGCGTGCTCTACCTGTTCCGCACGTTCGGCATTCGCGGGCCCGGTGTCGTTGTCGGTGCACTCGCGTACATGCTCACGCCGTACTCGCTCGACTACGCGGCGCGCATCTCGGTGTTGTTGCTGCCGTGGGCGGCCCTGCCGTGGATGATCGCGTTGATGCGCAAGGCGCTGCGCGACGGCGGCTGGCGCTACCCGGCGATCTTCGCCCTTGTCGTACAGGTCGTGGGCGGCGTGAACGCGACCGCGCTCATCTTCGCCGGCGTCGGTCCCGTGTTGTGGATTGCGTACTCCTGGTTGGTGGCGCGCGAAGTGCAGTGGCGGCGTGCGCTGTCGGTCGCGGCCAAGACCGGGCTGCTGACGATCTTCACGTCGTTGTGGTGGATCGCGGGCCTGTCGATCCAGAGCGGCTACGGCCTCAACGTGCTGAAGTACACCGAGACGGTCGAAGCGGTCGCGCTCACGTCGACACCGAACGAGATCCTGCGCGGCCTCGGGTACTGGTTCTTCTACGGGCAGGACCGGCTCGGTCCGTGGATCGAAGCATCGTCCAACTACACGCAGCGACCGGTCGTGCTGCTGGCGGGCTATGCACTCGCGTGTTTGTCGCTCTTGGCGGCGGGGGTGGTGCGCTGGCGCCACCGAGTGTTCTTCGTCGGCCTCTTGCTCGTCGGCGTCGTGATCTCGGTTGGCGCACACCCGTACGACGACCCGAGCCCACTCGGCGCCGTGTTCAAGGCGTTCGCGAACTCGTCGACGGCGGGGCTTGCACTTCGCAGTACGGGGCGGGCGGTACCCCTTGTTGTGCTGGCTACCGCGATGTTCCTCGGCCTCGGCGTGAACGCGGCCTATGACGCGTTGCGGCGGCGAGCGAGGCCATTCCTCGCGGTGAGCAGCGTCGGCATCGTCGTCGCGCTGGTCTTCGTGAACTTCCCCGCGCTGGTCGACGACACCTTCTACGGCAAGAACCTCCAACGTCCGGAAGACGTTCCTGAGTACTGGCTCGACGCGGCCGACTACCTCGACGCGACCGACGACGGCACGCGCGTGTTCGAGGTTCCGGGGCTCGACTTTGCGTCCTACCGGTGGGGCAACACGGTCGACCCGATTACGCCGGGCCTGACCGAACGGCCGTACGTCGCGCGCGAGCTCATTCCGTACGGCGGGCCGGGAACCGCCGATCTCCTCAACGCGGTCGACCGCCGGCTCCAGGAGGGACTGTTCGACGAGCGCGGGTTCACTGCGATCGCTCGGCGCATGGGCGTCGGCGCCGTGGTCCTCCGCAACGACATCCAGTTCGAACGCTACGACGTGATCACGAACCGTGAACTGGCGCGGGCGTTCGCTGAAATACCCGGCCTCGGTTCGCCGCGCGCATTCGGCGCACCGACCGCACCGGCGTTGGCGAAGCCGCACGAAGACGAGTTGACGTTGCGGGCTCCGGTGAACGAGCCGTTGTCGAGCCCGGTGGTCGTGTACGCGGTGGAGGACCCCGCGCCGATCGTGCGGGCCGAGTCCGACGAGCGCGCGGTCATGATCGCCGGTGACGGCGAAGGGCTCGTCGACGTCGCCGATCTCGGTCTCCTCGATGACGCCGGCGTCGTGCAGTATTCGGCGTCGTTCGGCGACGACGAGAAGCTCCGCGACGCGATTGCCGACGACATGTTGCTCGTCGTGACCGACTCGAACCGCCGTCGAGCGCGCAAATGGAGTTCGGTGCTCGACAACGTCGGCGTCACCGAACAACCGGGCGAGGAAGCACTGCGCCGCGATCTCGGTGACGCCCGCCTCGACGTGTTTCCCGACGAACGACCGAGCGCACAGACCGTCGTCGACCAGCAGGGTGTCCGGTGGGTCGCCGCGACCGCTTACGGCAACGTGATCTCGTACACGTCCGAAGACCGCGCCGCGCGTGCCTTCGACGGCGACGCCGCCACCGCCTGGCGCGCCGGCGGCTTCGGTGCCGCGATCGGGCAACGCCTGCACGTCGTGCTCGACGAACCGATCACGACGAACGCAGTGGAGGTCGTACAACCGCTTACCGGTGGACGCGATCGGTTCATCACCGAGGTACAGGTCAGCTTCGACGGCGGTCCGGCCGAGACATTCACACTCGACGGTTCGTCCCGCACCGCCGAAGGCCAGCGCCTGCGTTTCGACCAACGCCGGTTTCGCACCCTCGACATCGAGGTGTCCGCCGTCAATGTGGGAAAGCGACGCTGGCACGGTGGCGCCGACGCGGTGGGCTTTGCCGAAGTGCGCGTGCGCGACGACGTGAGCAACCGGACGGTGCGCGTCGAAGAAGTCGTGCGGATGCCGACGGACCTGCTCGGCGCGACCGGTGCCGACTCGGTCGACCATCCGTTGGTGGTCGTGATGAATCGGGAGCGGGTCGTCCCGATCCCACCGCGCACCGACCCGGAAGTGGCGATCGTGCGCGAGTTCGAGCTCCCTACGGCGCGCACGTTCACGGTGACGGGAGACGCCCGGGTCACGAGTGCGGCCGACCACGCCGCGATCGACCGCGCGCTCGGATATCCGACGCCGGAAGCGGGCGGGATCTCGACCGACGCCCGTGAGTTCCTGAAGGGCTGCGTCGCCTGCCGCGCCGACGCCGCGATCGACGGTGACGCGGCGACGGCCTGGCAGACTCCGTTCATCGGCGTGCGCGGTCAGTGGGCCGAATTCATTGCGCCGGACCCGCTGACCGTGGACCATCTCGATCTCCAGGTGATCGCCGACGGCAGGCACTCGGTACCGACTCGCCTTCGCGTCGAAGTCGATGACGAAGTTCGCGACGTCGTGCTCCCGACGATCGAGGACCAGGCGGGCGAGAATTCGACGGTCGCGATCCCGATCGACGTCGCACCGATGACCGGTCGCCGTGTGCGCGTCACGATCGTCGACGTACGCGAACAGCTCACATTCACACTCGACGGCGCCAGCACCTCCCTACTACCGGCGGGCATCGCCGAACTGGGTATCGCCGAATTGACGCTCGACGCGCCGCCGCGGCTGCTCTCGGAGGAGTGTCGCGCCGATCTGCTGCGCATCGACGGCCGTCCGGTTCCGGTTCGCATCGTCGGCACGGGGGCCGCGGCGGCGGCCATGGAGCGATTGACGGTCGAACCGTGCCGGGAAGAGATCACCCTGGGGCCGGGACGGCACGTGGTCCGGGCCGCGTCCGGTGTCGACACGGGCGTCGAGCTCGACCGACTCGTCTTCGCCGCTGATGGCGGAGATCAGGTGTTCACGGCCGAGGACGGTCGCGTCACGTCGGGGGCCGCCAGCGCGCCGCCGACCCCGGTCGTGCACGTGGCCGACAACGGGCGTACGCGCATTTCGGTCAAAGTCGAAGCGGCCACCGAGCCGTTCTGGCTCGTACTCGGGCAGTCGCACAGCGAGGGGTGGACGGCCCGAGTGCCGGGGGGCGACGACCTCGGCCCGCCACAACTCGTCGACGGATACGCGAACGGCTGGTATGTGACACCGACCGCGACTTCGTTCGACATCGTCCTCGACTGGACGCCGCAACGTAGGGTTTGGGCATCACTGTGGATTTCGCTCGGCGTCGCGATCCTGTGCTGCGTTCTGATCGCGCTGACCTGGCGCCGGGCTCGAACGGTGGTGACTGCCATGCCAGGTGATGCCGACGTCGAGCTCGGGCTGCCCGGCGCCGACGGGATACCGCTGCCGACGTGGGCGCGGGTCGCGACCGTGGTGGTGGCAGGCGGGGTCGCGGCGCTGGTCGCGGCGCCGTGGATCGGTGTCGTCGCGGCCGCGCTCACCGCGCTCGCCGTGCTCCGCCCGCGCGCGCGGGTGGTGCTGGCGCTCGCGCCCCCGCTCCTGCTGGGGATCGCCGCGCTGTACATCGTGTACGGCCAACGGCGGTACGAATTCGACCCGATCTTCGAGTGGCCGGCGTTGTTCCCGTGGG
>Ga0163150_10004026_pt1 | contig 20028 bp, 16 predicted proteins | sample OliLakLV19P2IB_FD_148628 | JGI IMG/M metagenome (GOLD analysis project Ga0163150, IMG submission 148628) | Freshwater microbial mat bacterial communities from Lake Vanda, McMurdo Dry Valleys, Antarctica - Oligotrophic Lake LV.19.P2.IB | ecosystem: Environmental > Aquatic > Freshwater > Lake >...
GAGATTGTTTTATTACCCCGTAATGCTTCCAACGCCACCTTCGCCTTAAATTCATCCGTAAATTGCTGCCGCATAAAGAGACCTCCATTTTGAGCCCGATTCTATCTAACTTTAGGCTACTTTTTGGTCTCGTTTTGCGGAACCATTATAGTTCGATAGGCTTCCATATGATGACACCAGTTGCTCCCCTCCGATGAACGCATTAATAAATGCTGCGTTCATTCCAGGTAGGAGAAGGGACCCCAGTTTCTTATTTTTGTTCAAAGCTTACACCCTACCGCAGCAACTTCCGCGATTAAAATTTCCAAAAGATGGGAATAATCAAAATGGAAATGAGAAAACAAATCAAATTAAGCAAGGGGCCAACCTTTAAATAGTCACTGAACTTATAACCTCCCACACCCTGAACCATCAAATGAGTTTGATAGCCAATCGGCGTTGAGAATCCGTAAGAAGCCGCCACGGTTGTTGCAATCACAAATGGCATCGGATTCACGCCTAGCTTTTCAGCGGTTGCAAGCGCAATCGGAAAAACAAGCACGGCTGCGGCATTGTTCGACATTAATTCGGTAAAAAGATTACAAAGCAAATAAATTCCAGCCAAAACGGCATAGGGTCCCCATGGCGAAAGAACGGCAAGCAATCCATCTGCGGAGGCTTGCGCAATTCCGGTATTTTGAAGTGCTTTGCTAATTCCAAAAGAACACGCGATGGTAATGAGCACATCAAGCCGTAATGCGGAACGCGCCTCTCGCCCACGAATCGTGCCAAATAAAAAAGCTCCTATCACAGCCGCGGCCGCCATTTCTAAAATACCAATCGAATGACCTCCTAACTTGAATTGGCCGACTTCGCCCAAAAAAGCGCCACTGACCATCAGAATCGTAATCGCTAAAACAGCATAGCCACGCCAAGATGCAGGAATGGGTTTATCGCCCAGATAAGAAACAAGAAAAAAATCCTGCGAGTCACGCCAGTTTTGAACAAAGTCTTCTTGCGCGAATAAAAGCAAAGTATCGCCAGCCCGCAACTGAATGTCGCCGATTTTTTGCTGAAGCCTTTCACCGTTGCGATGCACCGCAACAAGCCCCGCGCCGTAACGTGAACGGAAACCACATTCTTTAACGGTTTTCCCAAGCACAGGAGAATTGGAAGAAATTACAACTTCGACGAGATGCGTACTAAGCGAAGCGAAATCTTTGGCGAACGTTTCATGCGCCGCAGGGACAAGCCCGGGAATTTTTTGCAAATCAAGCACCGCAGAAGTTACGCCCGCAAACATCAAACGATCCTCCGCCTCAATCACCTCTGTGCGCGAAACCGTTCCCATTGAACGTCCGCCGCGCTCGATATCAATCAAAAACAAACCGTTTAAATTTCGCAGTCCTGCCTGCTCAATTGATTTTCCAATCAAGGGCGAATCTCGGCGCGCACGCATCTCCACAATGTACTCGCGGCTTTTTTCAGTGACAGTGTCACGCATATCTTTTCGATTCGGCAATAATTTTTCGCCGACAAAAGCCAAATAAAGCAAACCGACCACCGTGCAGGGAACCCCAATCCACGCCAGTTCGAAAAATGACATTCCTTTCATTCCGTTCTGAATCAATAAGCCCTGAGTAACTAAATTGGTTGAGGTTCCGATCAGCGTAATGCACCCGCCTAAAACGGTTGCAAATGAAAGTGGAATAAAAAACTTTGAGGGTGAAAGCCTGAGGTTTTCAGTCCATTTTTTGATCGTCGGCATAAAAATAGCAACGATGGCTGTGTTATTTAAAAAAGCGGAAAGACCGGCAATCGGAATCATCATCTTAAGCAAAAGGTTCGACGTTGAACGATTCGGTTTATTTCCTAAATAACGGTAAACCATTCCATTTAAAATTCCCGTATTTTTAATGGCTTCGCTCAAAACAAAAAGAAGCGCCACCGTCACCATCCCTTCATTCGAAAAGCCCGACAAAGCTTGGGCAGGAGAAATCACGCCGATAATCATGAGAGCGGCAAGCGCCGTAAACATAACAAAATCGGCGCTCCCAGCACTCATCGCCAGCGCTACCATCATTCCAATTAAAATGATCCCCGTTGCAATGACAGAAAAATCCACGTCTTACCTCTCGTTTAAATGTAATACATTGTTTGAACTGCGCCCGAAAATTTCTTGTTTTCAAGCATATCTTGCAAGCTCACTTTCTCTAAAACTTTGAGCTGCGCCTCGTAAGCTTCCTTCATGACATGCTTTAAATTACAAACGCCCTCATCCTGACAGCCTTCACATTTTGCATGAGCCGTTTTACTCAAGCATGGCAGCGGTGCCAAAGGACCTTCAACCATTCGCATAATTTCGATCAACTTAATTTGATCGGGGTTTTTTGCTAACGAATACCCGCCGCCTTTCCCTTTTTTGCTTTGCAAAACACCTTTATTTTTAAGTTCAAGCAAAATGGCTTCTAAAAACTTTCGCGGAATTTTCTGTTGAGTTGCCACCCGAGCAATCAGAATGGGTCGACCCGCCGCATGTTCTTCCGCTAAGAATCCCAAAGCCTTTAAGGCATATCGTGTCTTATTTGTTATCATATATATTCCATCGATTAAATAGACTATATAACCCGAGCTCAATTATGTCAAATTTTATTTTAAAGAAAATGCGCCCGGATGGAATCGAACCATCGACCCACAGATTAGAAATCTGTTGCTCTATCCAACTGAGCTACGGGCGCAAGAAGTGAGCGAAGAAGATTTGAGGATTGTACCAATTCGATGAGATTCTTCAATGATTCGTTCAATTCGCAACGAACAGTGCTGAAACTGGAGTGCTATGGAAAAAAACGAATTAAATCTGCGCGAGAAAGCTAAGAACGTCTTGGATGGAAATAATGCCAATGGGGTTACCTTCTTCGGAGATCACGGGTAAATGTCTAAACCCCCCCATGGCCATTTTGTTGACGGCAAAAGAGAGCGGGTCGTTGGCTTTGACGATTTCTGGGTTGGCTGTCATCACATCAAGCGCCTTTAAAGCCGAGAGCTTGGTTTCATGCCCTGCCGTGCGGCGTAGCAAATCGCGTTTACTGACAATTCCCAAAAGACGGTCGTGTTGAATGACAAGCAAGGCGCTGAGTTTATGCTTTTGGAGAACTTGAACCACTTTTTCGACCGTATCGGCGGGAAGGACATGCAAAAAACTGTTCTTGTTTAATATCTCGCAAACTTGCTTCTCCATCATCACATTTTGATATTCATCTGATGGACCACGGTGCGTACCCGCGCTCATCGGAACTTTATCGCCCGGATGAAAAACATGCCCCGGTTGTGCGTGATGATTACCTTGAGGTTTAGGAGAAGAAGTCATTAGGCTTTAACCTCCCAAGTATTCGAGCCATAGATTAATTTCTTCAAGTCACCTTTGCCGCGCGCTTCAAGCGCCGCTTTTTCTTGCCCCAGCATCAGCTCGTCATAAGTGGGGCGATCAATATCACGAAACACACCAAACGGCACCGGCATTTCGGGGTGCGTCATTTGTGTCAATAAATAAGCATAATTGGGTGTTGCATCTTTTTCGTTATGAATGAGCAAATGCTCTCTAGCGTCGGGATCATTCGCATCCGCAATCTCTGCATGGAGTCCGTTCAAGCGAATCGCTTTCGACTTGCCTTTCCCAAATGAAAGCGGTTTACCATGCTCGAGATAAATCATGCGCTCTTCGCGATTTTCACGTCCCACAACCGGCCCATGGACCTTGTCATTAAAAATAATGCAGTTCTGTAAAATCTCAACGAATGAAACGCCTTTGTGGTTTTCAGCGCGCTCCATAATCATGCTCATATGATTTGGATCTGAGTCAAGTGTACGCGCAATAAACGTTGCCTCTGATGCAATCGCCACACAAAGCGCATTGAGCGGATAATCAATCGAACCTAGCGGTGATGACTTGGTGACAGTTCCCACACGCGATGTCGGAGAATATTGACCTTTGGTTAAACCATAAATTTCGTTGTTCACCAAAAGAATATTCAAATTAATATTGCGGCGCATGCAATGAATAAGGTGATTGCCGCCAATACTGAGTCCATCTCCGTCGCCCGTGATCACCCAAATCGATAAATTGGGATTCACACAACGCAAACCAGAAGCAATCGTGGGAGCACGTCCATGAATCGTATGAAATCCGTACGTATTCATGTAATACGGAAAACGGCTGGAGCAGCCAATACCGGAAATAAAAACATATTCGTGCTTGGGACGAGTAAATTTTGTCAGGGTGCGTTGCATCGTCGCAAGAATCGAATAATCTCCGCAGCCCGGGCACCAACGAACTTCTTGATTGGATTCGAAATCTGCTTTTTGATAAGGCATGGGTGCGGGCGTTAAAACTTCGGGACTCATACAAGCTCCTTCACACGCGCGGTAATTTCTGCGCCAAAAAATGGTAACCCTTTTACTTTATGCAATCCGACAGCGTTGACACCAGGATAAGCATTTCGAATCAACATCAGGAGATGCCCCATATTCAACTCGGGAATCAAAATTTGTTCAAAGCTTGACAAAACTTTTCCAAGATTTCTCGGGAAAGGATTAATGTAATTAAGGTGCGCGTGCGAAACAACAATTCCCTGCGTTGCCAATTCTTCCATCCCTTGAAAAATTGCGCCGAATGTTCCGCCCCAACCCAAAATAAGTAATTTTCCTTTTTCAGGGCCACGAATTTCAAGCTCAGGAATATCATTTGCAATTCGTGCCACTTTCTCTGCACGAAGATTAATCATTTTTTGATTATTCTCAGGATCATAACTCACGTTGCCTGTTAAATCAGCCTTCGAAAGTCCACCGATGCGATGCTCAAGCCCAGGAGTTCCCGGTAGCGCCCAAGGTCTCGCCAACGTTTTCTCATCGCGGGAATAGGGATAAAAAGTTTTGCCTTCTTCGGCCACAGGATGTTTTATCTCTATCTTTGGAAGATCTTCGAGTTTAGGAAGTTTCCATGGCTCAGCAGCGTTAGCCAAATAACCTTCTGAGAGAAAAACAACAGGCGTCATATGTGTGAGCGCAATTCGAACCGCCTCAACCGCCATCGCAAAACAATCAGATGGAGTTTTAGGAGCGATCACCGCAACCGGAGACTCGCCGTTGCGACCAAACATCACTTGCAACAAATCCGTTTGCTCTGTCTTGGTTGGCATGCCTGTGCTAGGTCCACCGCGTTGAACGTCAATGACAATCACAGGAAGTTCAGCCATCACTGCAAGCCCCAGCGCTTCGGCTTTTAAACAAATACCGGGACCACTTGTTCCCGTCACACCAATCGCGCCGCCAAAAGCTGCGCCAATCGTTGAGCCCATCGCAGAGATTTCATCTTCAGCTTGAAAAGTGCGTACGCCAAAATTCTTATAGCGCGCCAAATCATGCAAAATATTACTTGCGGGCGTAATGGGGTAAGAACCATAAAATAGTGTTTTTCCTGCAAGTTGCGCCGCTGTGATCAAACCGATCGCCGTTGCTTCATTGCCAGAAATTTTGCGATAAATTCCAGGCTCCATTTTTGTTTTTGGAATGCGGTATTGCGTTGGAAGAGTTTCCGTAATATCGGCGTAATTGTATCCAGCCTTCAAGGCCGCTATATTTGCGTTAACCATTTCAGGCTTTTTCGCAAACTTTTTCGTAATCCAATCAACGGTATGATCAAGCACGCGATCGTAAAGCCAAAACAACATACCCAAAGCAAAGAAATTTTTGCAACGATCAACCTCGGTGAGTTTTAGCGGATGCCCTTTAAGAGCATTTTTGGTTAACTCTGAAAGCGGAACTTTGATGACTTGAAAATCTTTCAATGTTTCATCTAAAAGCGGATTGACTTTCCAAGCAGACTTCCGAAGATTGTTATCATTAAACGCATCCGAATTAACAATGATCAACCCATTCTTTTTGATATTCGAAAGGTTAACTTTTAACGCCGCAGGATTCATCGCAACCAAAACATCCGACATATCTCCTGGTGTAAAAATAATGGACTTTGAAAACTGAATCTGAAAACTACTCACACCCGGTAAAGTTCCAACCGGAGCACGAATTTCGGCTGGATAATCCGGAAAAGTCGCGAAGTCATTGCCCATCATGGCGGTCGTATCGGTGAATTGGTCGCCCGTAAGCTGCATTCCATCACCCGAATCACCCGCAAATCTTACAGTAATGGCTGCAAGCTCTTGAATATGACGCACGGTTGTTTTTTCAGTTTCGTTTTGAGTAGTCATTTGAGTCCTTCAATCAAATCGAGGCCCGCGCTTTTGGCGCAGCGCAACGAATCATCCGCCCTCGGCAGTCTCCATAATTTGGTTATACTTGGGCGGTAAATTATAAATTTCTGTCGGGTAAAATTCAGCTAAAAAGCGAATAAGCGTGCGAACTGAAATCACATTCACCAAACTGTTTTTTTCATCCACAAGCGGAATGTGATAAAAAAGATTTTTACCCATCAATTCAATCGCTTGTCCAATCGTGTCGCGAACGCTCAGCACTTTCGGGTTCTTCGTCATGATTTCTGACACCGGCTTAGTCCAAACATCCTTTTTTCCAAAGACTTTATGCAAAACATCGGTTTCGGTAAAAATGCCAACCACTTTACTTTGATGATCGGCTATCACAATGTAACCCGACTTGTTATTCTGCATAATTTCAACAGCTGTACGAACAGAAATTTCCGGCGGTGCTTGAATGAGCCGCGGATTAATAATCTGACCGATTTTTATATTTTTTACAAGCTGTTGAATTGGACGCATATTTTACCTAGATCGTTGCATAACAGAATGAACTTCTACCCAAAAGTCTCCGTGACGAAACTGTTTTATACAGACTGATCCGCATGCTCGCGCGGACGTGAAAAAGCATGTGACGAATGACCATAAAACATTTCTGCCGCTTCTTGCAAAGTCTCCGATAGCGTTGGATGCGGATGCACACACTCCGCTAAATCACGCGCTGTGGCGCCCATTTCAACCGCCAAAACACCTTCCGCAATCATATCACCCGCTCCAACACCGACCATTCCCACCCCTAAAATGCGTTCGGTCTCGGGCTCTACAATAAGCTTGGTTAAGCCGTCCGTGCGATCCAACGTCATCGCGCGCCCGCTGGCAGCCCATGGAAATTTTACAACATCGACCGGGATATTACGCTTCCGGGCTTCAGCTTCAGTCAGACCACACCAAGCCACTTCCGGATTAGTAAAAACAACGGCGGGAATAACAACATCTTCGAAAACACTATGTCCGCCTGTTAACTGATCCACAGCGACACGCGCTTCTTTGGAAGCCTTATGCGCTAGCATGAGTCCACCCACGACATCTCCAATCGCATAAATATCTGAATCATCGGTCTGCTGCATTGAATTCACTTTGATAAATCCTTTCGGATCAAGCTGAACGGAAGTGCTTTTTAAACCCAAATCTCCGGTATTCGGAACTCGTCCGACCGAAACAAGTACGCGATCGTAGACTTCCTCAACTTTCTTGCCTTCATATTCCATCGTGACCTTAATTTGTTTTCCGGCCGTGGCCATTTTCGAAACTTTGGCTTTTAAACGAACTTCTTTAAAATTCTTTTTAGCATACTCTTGAACTGGGCGAGCTAAATCAGGGTCAGCTCCCGCGAGTATCGAATCCATCGCTTCAACAACAGTGACATTGCTTCCAAGCTCCGCATAAACTGTGCCTAATTCCATACCAATATATCCACCACCCACGACGAGCAACGTCTCAGGAATTTCTTCAAGCTCAAGCGCTTCCGTTGAAGTCATGATGCGCTTATTTCCAAGATCAAATACTGCGGGCAACGCGGGTGAAGAGCCAACAGCCAAAATCATTTTCTTGTAATGAATAAATTTTTGCCCCTCATCAGTTTCTAAGCGCAAAACATTGTTACCCTGAAAATGCCCCCGCCCCTTCATCACTTCAACATTGCGGCGTTTTGCAAGTCCACGAATCCCATCTGAAAGCTTGCTTAAAATGGATTCTTTCCAAACGCGCATTTTTTCTAAATTAATTTTTGGACTTCCGAATTCAATTCCCCAATGAGCGCTTTCTTTTGCTTCACTCAGAAGAGCTGTGGCATGCAACAACGCTTTCGAGGGGATACATCCACGATTCAAACAAACGCCACCCAATCTATCATCCCGTTCAATTAAAAGAACTTTTCGGCCTTTAGTTGCGGCATAAAAAGCCGCGGCATAACCGCCGGGACCCGCACCTAAAACAACAATATCAGCTTCGATCTTACTCATTTCTTTCCTGCCTTTTTGACTTGCACCTTTGGCGCAACCAGAATTTTTGCAGCGGGTTTTGTTGCTGCATTTGAAAGCTGAATATCTGAATCTGAAATATTTTCCAGCGCTTCAATGAAAGCGCGCGTAAAACGGGCACCTTCCGCGCCATCCACCACGCGATGGTCATAAGAAACACAAACAGGCATCATCGAGCGCACTTCGATCTTCCCATTCTGCACAACGGCTTTAGGAACCCCGCGGCCAATCCCCAAAATAGCAACTTCGGGCTTGTTGATAATCGGAGTAAAATGCCCCCCACCAATTCCGCCTAAGTTGGAGATCGTAAATGTCCCACCCTTCAAATCATCGGGTGAGATTTTTCTTGAACGAGTTTTTTCAGCCACCTGACTGATTTCAGCCGCGAGTTCAAAAATAGATTTTTGATCTGCATTGCGAATCACAGGAACAATCAACCCTTGCTCCGTATCAACCGCCACTCCCAAATGAATATAATCTTTCAAAACAAGTTCATCTTTTTCAAGATCTAAACTTGAATTCATGGACGGGTATTTCTTAAGTGCAACCGTTACAGCCTTTAAAATAATCGCAGTCAAAGTCAGACTCACGCCCTTCTTGTCATAATCCGCGAGATACTTTTTACGGAGCTGACTAATCGCCGTAACATCCGCTTCATCAAATTGTGTCACATGCGGAATCGTGCTCCAAGAATCATTCATCTGCTTGGCAATAGCGCGACGCAAGCCGGTCAACGGCTTCTTAGTCACTGCTCCCCATTGTGAAAAATCAATTGATGGAGATTTGGGAGCCGCTACTTGTGGTTGCGACTGTGGCGCTGAGCTTGGATTAGCCGTTGCCATCGCTTGAATTTGCATCACATAGTTACGCAAATCAGCCAAACCAATTCTACCGCCGCTTTCTGTTCCACGCACACGGCTCAAATCAAGACCTAAGTCACGCGCCATCGCTCGCACAGATGGAGAAGCTGGCGGTGGAAAACCACTTTGAGATTGATATTGATATGCGCCGCCTGAAGCAGGCAGGGCCGCCGGTATAAAAGTGGGCTGCGCATGGGGCGCTGAATGTTGCTGAGGTGCGGAAGTAAAACTTTGCGTTGCGGCTACTTGCGGTTGCGACGTAGGCGCAGAGCCGGAACTTAATAGTGTCGCAATCAGTTGACCGACTGAAACTTTATCTCCCTGCTTCACATTAATTTCTTGGACCGTTCCATCCTCCGTTGAAGGAATCGGAGCGACCGCTTTTCCACTCTCTAATTCAATAAGCGTTTGATTTTTTTTAACAGCCTCGCCAACTTTAACAAGAATATTAACAACAACCCCTGAATCAGCACCTTCTCCAAGCTGCGGCAAACGAATTTCCATCCCTATCTCCTTTTGCTCTGGGCGATAGCGCCCAAACGCGAATCATTTGATGTATTTGCTTTGTGCTGCCACGGTTGCGCGCAGCGCAGAGCGTCAATGTATTAGATCACAAATTGTGGATATTTCTTATCGGCAGAATAGTTGAGATCTTCCATCGCTTTTTTTACAATATTTCCGCTGATTTCGCCCTTCTCAAGAAGCGCATATAAAGTCGCAATCACAACGCTCTCAGCATCGATTTCAAAAAAACGACGTAATTGCTCACGCGTATCACTGCGTCCAAATCCATCTGTCCCAAGAACTGTAAACTTGCCCGGCACCCAAGGCGTAATTTGCTCTGCGACAATTTTCATATTATCCGAAACCGCCACAAAAACACCTTCTTCTGGGTCAAAACATTGTTCAACATAAGACTTCTTGGGCTTCCCGGTTGGATTCAATCGGTTTGAACGCTGAACCTCAAGCGCTTCACGGCGAAGTTGGTTATAACTCGTCACTGACCAAACATCGGCTGCAACACCATATTTTTCGAGCATGCCTTGTGCCTTAAGCGCCGACTGAATGATCGGGCCACTACCCAAAATCTGCGCGCGCAATTTTAATTTTTTGTCGCTCGCCTTAAATTTATAGAGACCTTTGAGTATACCCGCTCTGCAACCTGCGGGCATGGCCGGCATCGCGTGGTTTTCATTGTAAACACTCAAATAATAAAAAAGATCTTCACCTTTTTTGTACATGCGATCAAGTCCATCTTCAATAATGACCGCAAGCTCATACGCAAAAGCAGGATCATAGGCAACAAGAGTCGGAATGGTGCTCGCCATAAGTTGGCTATGTCCATCTTGATGCTGCAAACCTTCACCATTTAACGTGGTGCGTCCGGATGTTCCCCCAAGCATAAAGCCTTTTGCTTTAATGTCGCCTGAAAGCCAAATTAAATCACCGACACGCTGAAAACCAAACATGGAGTAATAGATATAAAAAGGAATCATGTAGGTGCCAACGGTGGCATGCGCCGTCCCTGCGGCAATAAAAGACGCCATCGACCCCGCTTCGTTGATACCTTCTTCAAGAATTTGACCATCTTTAGCTTCTTTGAAGTAAAGTAAAGACTCAATGTCGACAGGCTCATACAACTGGCCAAGTGGCGCATAAATACCCACTTGGCGAAAAAGTGCGTCCATACCAAAAGTGCGCGCTTCATCCGGAATAATCGGAACGATATTTTTTCCAATGTTGGGTTCGCGCAATAACTTGGTCAAAATGCGCACAAAAGCCATCGTCGTCGAAACCTCTGCTTCGCCAGACCCTTTTGTAAACTCTTCGTAATAATCAGCGGCTGGCGTTTCAAGCAGCGTCGCTTTGATCTTACGCTCAGGGATAAATCCGCCAAGAGCTTTGCGTCGCTCAAATAAATATTTCATCTCCGGACTATCGACAGGCGGACGATAGAAAGGTGTTGTGACAATCTCTTCATCGCCAATGGGAATATCAAAACGCTCACGAAATTCGCGCAGTTCTTTTTCGTTCAACTTTTTCTGCTGATGCGTAATATTACGCCCTTCACCCGCTTCGCCCAATCCATAACCTTTGATGGTTTTCGCTAAGATGACGGTGGGCTGCCCTTTGTGCTCCGCTGCGGCTTTATAAGCGGCATAAACCTTCTTAGGATCATGACCGCCTCGCAAAAGTTTTGTAATCTGCACATCACTCATGTGATTCACCAAAGCAAGCAACTCAGGATATTTGCCGAAGAAATGCTTGCGGGTATAACTCCCGGGCTCGACAGAATACTTTTGATAATCTCCATCGCAACATTCGCTCATCCGCTTCATCAAAAGCCCGTGCTTGTCTTTTTTCATGAGCTCATCCCACTCCGAGCCCCAAATCACTTTAATGACATTCCACCCGGCGCCGCGAAAAACAGATTCAAACTCTTGGATAATTTTCCCATTACCATGAACCGGCCCATCGAGTCGCTGCAAATTACAATTCACAACCCAAATCAAGTTGTCGAGCTTGTCGCGTCCCGCAAAATTAAGCGCGCCAAATGTTTCCGGCTCGCCTGTTTCACCATCACCGACATAGGACCAAACTTTGGGCATTTCACCCGTAAGAATTCCACGGGCTTTTAAATAATGCAGAAAGCGCGCTTGGTAAATCGACATAATGGGCCCCAATCCCATTGAAACAGTTGGGAATTGCCAAAAATTAGGCATCAGATAAGGATGCGGGTAGGAAGAAAGCCCTCCTCCTGGCGCAAGCTCTTGACGAAAATTGTGGAGATGCTCTTTATTTAGACGTCGCTCGAGATAAGCTCTTGCATAATTTCCAGGAGAAGCATGCCCTTGAAAATACACCATATCCGCGGGACGTCCTGCGATATCGCCACCGTGGAAAAAGTGGTTAAAACCAACTTCATAAAGCGTCGCGCTTGAAGCAAAAGTTGAAATGTGTCCACCTAATCCGGGATGAACCTCATTCGCCTTAACGACCATCGCCATGGCATTCCAACGCACTAAACTCTTAATCCGACGTTCAATTTCACGGTCCCCTGGATATTCAGGCTCTTCTTCCACTGGAATCGTATTGACGTAAGGCGTACTTACAGGCGCTGGAAGAGGAATTCCGGACTTACGCAAACGCTTAATGAGCGTATCCATAATATGCGGAGCCCGATCGGGACCGGCTTGGTCTTTAAGCGCGACTTCAAGAATATGCTCAAGAGAATCAAGCCATTTTTGCCATTCTTGCGTATTTTCTTCCGCGATGCTTTTATTTTGATGGGGAGTCGTCGTGGGGCGCCCCACCACAGGAAGATCAGAAAGTGTTTGTTCGTTGGCTTGTGTTGGGCTCATGTTTTTCTTAGATTTCATATTTTTATGATAACAGATTAAATATAACGCCTTTGGGGCACAAAATGAGCCACCAATTTACATGAAGAAGCCCCCCCAATCAAATCATTTTTAGGTCTTTGTTAATGACCTTACTTAAGGGGCATCTTGAGTGTAAGGAAATAGCATGATATTGTGCCGTTATGCTCCTCATTAAACACTCTTTCAGCGATCCAGAATCAAATCTCGCTCTCGATGAAGCTTTGCTTGATTCTGCTGAGTCTGGCGCGACAGAAGAAGTGTTACGAATTTGGGAATCCCCCGTTTACTTTGTTGTTCTTGGCTACTCAAGCAAATGGAAAAACGAAGTCAACGCAACCAACATTCACAATGAATCGATCCCAGTTTTGCGGCGTAAAAGTGGCGGTCAAACAGTTTTGCAGGGGCCCGGCTGTTTAAATTTTTCTCTTATTCTCCAGGCTGATGAAAAATCCGGCATTCAGTCTGACACGCATCAAATCATGCAAAAGAATCTGGGCATGGTTAAAACCTGGGGACTTTCGGGCGAAGTAAAAACAGAAGGCATCAGTGACCTAACCTGGAAGGGCCGCAAGTTTTCAGGCAATGCCATGCGCCGTGGAAAAAGATTTTTTCTTTTCCATGGGACCTTTCTTTATCAATTTGATATTTCTAAAATATCTCTTTACCTCGGCAATCCCGACCGCGAACCAGTATACCGCGCAAAACGCAATCATCTGGATTTTCTGACCAATATCCCGGTGTCAAAAAAAACAGTCGTCGCTTCACTCGCTGAGGTTTGGAATGCGCAGCAAACTCTTAAAATTCTTCCCTCGCTTGAAAAAATAAAATCGGAATTTTATTCGAATCAATCTTGGAATAAAAAATACTGAAAGTCGTTTAAGGTTGTCATTCCCGCGAAGGCGGGAATCCATAGCAAGGATCGCCCCTCTTTCGCGCTCACGGACATCAAATTAACAGACAGCTCTCGAGAAATGAAATAGTGCGTAGCTAAAAAGCACACACTTCCTGCAAACTCATATTTTCATACAGTACGGTACCGGTCTACGACCACGAGAAGTGCTTAGAATAAAATTTGAGCCGTGAATTATGTCCGCGATGACTCTTATCGTTTCTGGTAAAGAATGGCGATGGTCTACGACCACGAGAAGTGCTTAGAATAAAATTTGAGCCGTGAATTATGTCCGCGATGACTCTTATCGTTTCTGGTAAAGAATGGCGACCCAACGCCGCCCGCGCAAGACCTTCAGGCAACGCAGATCTTTTCCATCAAATGCTTCGCGGAACGAATCATAGGTTTGATGCAATATTCCTGAGACGAGCACCCACCCGCCGCGCTTGGCGGCTCGAACAATTTGATGGCGATGATTTTCCAGGATGCGGGAATTAATATTCGCGCAAACCATATCAAAAGGATTGGCCGGAGCAAATCTCGCAAGTTCGGCGCACTTAAAGCTCCCTGCATTGGCTTTAAATCCATTTTCTTTAAAATTAAACTTTGCACAATTCACCGAGGGCCGGTCACTGTCAAAACCCAAAATGGTCTGAGCCCCCAAATGAGCAGCAACAATCGAAAGAATCCCCGTTCCCACTCCGATGTCTAGAAATGAACCGATACGGTTTTTGAAACTTTCGAGCATGCGCACGACAAGCCGCGTCGTCTCATGTTCCCCTGAACCAAACGCGCTTAAAGGGTTGATCCAAATGGGTAGACGCTTTTTTTCTTTCAACGCTTGATATTCTTTTTTTCGCCATGCTGGAACGATTAAAAATCGCTGACCCAAGCTTTGAATCTGATAGTCTTCTTTCCATTTGTCAGCCCACTCTTTATGGGCAAGAGAACGCTGTGACATCGAAATGCCGGCGATTCTTTTTTTAAAAAAATCTTGGCGGAGGCGTCGCGCATCAGCCATCTGAGAAGAGTAAACACGAACCTGCGCCCAAGCCCCTTCTCGTGTTTGAATAATATCTTGTCGTGCGAAACCAAAAGCTTTAAGAAACTCAATGGCAAGCTCTTCATCAACTTTCGAACGCAGAGGAAAAAAAAGCGTACTTTCAATCAAGCTCAACTCGGAAACAGACATGGCTTAGTGGTTTTCTTCTTCCAAGTTGATCACATCATCAAGCGCGGCAATTTGGTAACCGCGCTGAGAAATTCCCTTCAAAAGCTTGGGCAGCCAAAGCTGAGTGGTTCCCGGTCGATTCGCAGGAATAACAATCATGGATCCAGGCTCAATTTTATCGAGAAAGTTTTTCAAAGATTCATCGGACTCAACATCCTTGGCCTTCAACTTCATGTCGCCTTCGACCGCGGAGTAACCTAAAACGGTGACGATTTTAAGAGAAACATCATCGTAAAATCCATAACCGGCTTTAAAAAATCGTGGAAGTCTTCCTGAAAAGGCTTCGATTTCACGCGCATTTTTTTCAACCTCTTCAAAAACAGCGCTCACACCATCTGTGCCGGGATGACCTTGGGTACCTTTCCCCACAACTGAAAGAGGCCGACAAAACAGCCCGTGATTTTCGAGCGAGATTTTGCCAGAAGCCAGCAGGGGCTTCAGCTGGTTTGAATTTTTATTCAACCAGCCATGGTCAAGAAAAAGTGATGCGGGAATTTGCTTCGTCTGCAACCCATCGAAAAGAGCCTTATCGATTTCCGCCCCCTGGTCAAGGCAAGCTCCTAACATCAGCGCAACCTTCTTATCTGCGGTCTTAAAGCGGCGCAAAACACTTTTCAGATCATCTCCCTGCTCAGCGGGAGATGGATTGCTAAATTCATTCTGAATGATTTCGTGAAGAATTTTATAGTCCTCCGCTTCCTCAGAAAATGCGCGGGTCGACAATCCAAGCAATCCAATAACCAACGCGATTAAAAAAAGAGATTTATTTTTCTTGAGCATGCTGAGTATCGCGGAGAAGTCGTTGCAAAGTTATTTCTAAATCTTCCATGGGCAAACCCATCACATTCGAATAAGAACCTTCAATAAACTCGACTACCGAGGGTCGTGACTGAACGGCATATGAGCCCGCCTTATCAAGAGGATTCATTTTTTTAAAATATTTTTTAATTTGCAAAGCCGTCATAGCGTGAATTTTAACACGAGACTTAACACAGCGCACCGCTCGCTTTCCAGAAACAAGGTCTTTGATCGCCCAGCCTGTATAAACTTCATGAACATGACCTGAAAGTTTAGTAAGCATTTCCACCGCCTGTTTTAAGTTTGCTGGCTTCCCATAAACTTTTCCACGAAATGCCACTACCGTATCCGCCGCAACAACAAATCGTGCACACAAAGGAACTTTTGCAAGGCGCAATTTTCCGCGCGTATGCTTAAGTACGAGCTCTCGAGGAGAAGCCTGGGCTTCGTGTTTTTCAACGTAGGTACTGGGAATGACTTTACAAACGTAATCTGCTTTACGCAGTAAATAACTGCGCCGCGGCGACTGCGAGGCGAGGTAAATTGTGATTTTATTTTTCATCCTATTCCGCGTGAAAATTTAGGCTTCATCCTGGCAAACTCAATCGATATCGATAAACTATCAAAAATCAGTCGCTGCCGATAGAAAAGAATTAAATAAAAAACCCCAGCCGGATAAACCGACTGGGGTTTGATACAATTCAAATATTAAATTTGTCTCAAATGGATCCCGAAAGCAGCAAGCCCTGAAGATCTAAGGGTGACCGGCGAACAAGTTCTTTCCACTGCTCATGTGCAACCCTATATTGACGACGAGCATCCTTCATTTTCTTTCGTGCAGAAAGGCGCAATTCACGAGAAGAGTCTGTCATTCGTTCACGCAAAACAATTTGATACGCTTCAAACTGACTTTGCCATTCGGTTAAGTGACGGCGAACAAGCTCATAGCGCAATATCCAAATTTCTTTTGCACGCGCATGATCAGCATGCTTTTTCTGCAACGACTCAAGCGCTCGAGTCACGCAAACATTTTCAGCGTGAAGTCGCGCGGCAAGAATTCGAAACTGAGAAACCTCTTTTAAATCCCAGGTCAGCCCCAAATGAGCAAGCGTGGCGATTAACCATTTGCTCGGATCAAAATGATACCAGCGCACACCATTGCGATAATCACTTGGAAAACGGTGATGAAAATTATGATAACCTTCACCGTTTGTGGATAAGGCACTGAACCAATTATCCTTTGCCGTAGAATCCGGGTCATAGGTTGCGCTGCCCAGCATATGGCAAAGCGAGTTGATACAAAAAGTTGATTGATAAACCACTGTAATGCGAAAACAAACAGCAAAAATAAATGCCCCGAGAGCATGCCCCATCAGTGCCCCGATAACAACTGGCGTTACAACCCCGGCGATCATCGCCCAAGCAAAATAATTTTCATTTTGATGTTTTAGAATGGGGTCTTTATTCAAATCGTGAACATTATTAAAGTCAACATTATGTTCCCAAAACATCAGCCAACCCATGTGGGCGTAGAAAAAACCTTTCTTGATATCGTAAGGGTCGCGATCCGTGTCAGTATACAAATGGTGATCACGATGCTGAGAAGACCATTCCAGCGCAGACTGCTCAAATGCCGCCGATCCAAAAAAAACAGCGAGAAACCGAACAGCGGGATGAGCTTTGTAGGTGACGTGGGAAAAAAGTCTGTGATAACCCGCCGTGATGGCTAGGCCTGTTGCCACCATATAAAAAGCGGTTAAAGCCACAATCGGCCATGAAATGCCATACTTCAAAATATAAATGGGGCCACCCACAAAGGCGACCAGTGAGGTGAAAATAAAAAATAAAATATTACGCCACACAATCTTGGGTCTTGCGAAGACACCTGCTTCAAAATCATTTGCTTTCATATTTTCCTCTGCCAGAGAACTGGCACTGATAAGAATCAACTCTCTGGCTTTTAAAAAGCCACATCCGTTCTAAAATTTACGGATCTTTTCAATAAAACTTCATAAAAAAAGGCGGTTAACTATTTGCTAAGCTATACCCAGCTCTTAAAAGATACCCACTCGAAGCCCAAAATGCAAATTTTTAATTTTTGAATCAATATCTCAGCTCTCACAAGAGCTTAAATATTGATATATCGGGGTAGCAGGATTTGAACCTACGACATCTTGCTCCCAAAGCAAGCGCTCTAGCCAAGCTGAGCTATACCCCGCGATCAATAGAAGCGAGATTGTAACCTATTCTCAAATGAAGAATCTAGTGTTTTATCTCAAGTGGTTTATCTCCAAAACATCAAAATTAAAAACCGTATCACTGCGACTCAGCACGACACAACACTTCACGGTCAATTAAAAATGGATCTCTCACGATGGACGCTCAGCGCAAGCGCTAAAGCAAAACTCATTAATACATACGATGACCCACCATAACTCATAAAGGGTAAAGTAAGCCCGGTAATCGGCATCCACCCAAAGGTCATCCCAATATTAATAAATACTTGCGAGAAAAAAAGTGCCGCAATACCACTCACAAGCATTTTGGCTTTAATGTCTGTGGTCAGATCACTAATTCTAAATAAAACAACAAACAGCAGGACATAAAGACAAATCACGGCAAGCGAGCCAATAAAACCCCACTCCTCGCCAACCACGCTAAAAATAAAGTCGGTATGATGTTCGGGAACGAAATTAAGCTGCGTCTGAGTCCCCATCAAATAGCCTTTACCTAAAAGACCGCCTGATCCAACCGCGATTTTGGATTGCAAGGCAGTATAACCTGCACCCAGCGGATCTAAATTGGGATCAATAAAAACAAGTAGACGCTTTTTCTGATAATCCTTAAGAAAATTCCAGGCAATGGGCATCGTTAACAACGCGGAGACAAATGTAAAAACTAAATATCGAATTCGAATCCCCCACAAAAAAAGAACCGTCAGAAGCATGGGGATAAAAAGCAATGAGCTCCCCAAATCGGGCTGCTTCAGAATAATGATAAATGGCACGAGGACAATTCCAAGTGCTCCTGCAATGGCTCGCCATTGACTACCGCGGCAGTCAAAACCGCCGACATATTTTACTAATGCGAGCAGAGTAAACATTTTTGCGAACTCGGATGGCTGAATGACAAAGGGCCCGAGCATGATCCACCGCTGCGCCCCGTAAACTTTCTGACCGATAAAAATAACCGCGATCAAAAGTAAAATTGAAACGGCATACAATAAGTAGGAAACACTCAAAAAAGTTCTGTAGCCCATCGATGCAGCCATAAAGTAAACCACCAACCCCGCCGCAATCCAGACACATTGCTTGAGTTCAAAGTAACCGGGTTTGTCATAAGAGGAACTAAAAATAAACAAAACACTTAAAACGGAAAGTCCCAATATTGCAAACAGCATTGAAAAATGAATTTTTCTAAAAAGTTTAAACAAGGTTTTGTTCCTTTGCCGCCATAAGAATTTCTTTTACAATTTTTCCACTCGTGATTCCCCCTGAGCCACCATTTTCAACAAACACAACCAGCGCTAACTTGGGCTTATCAAAAGGAATAAAACCCGTCATCCAACTATGCGGCTGCCTCGGTGGATCCTGGGCCGTGCCGGTTTTGCCTGCAAGTCTCGCAAAACTAACGTCTGCTAATTGCCCTGTTCCATAAGGTGACTGCACGGCTTGCAACATCCCCTTACGCAAGGCCGAAAGATTTTCTTTCTTCACGGGCAAGCGCGGCCTCCGAACCGAAGGGTCTCTCTCTTTTTGAAACAAATGAGGCTCAACAATCTCGCCGTCTTTAGCGATCATCGCAGTCATTCTTAAAATCTGAATCGGGTTTGATTGAACGTATCCCTGGCCAATCCCCATATTAAGAGTCTCACCCTCATACCAAGGCAGGTGCATCTTTTTCAATTTCCACTGGGGGTCAGGAATCAGCCCGGCTGAGACCTTCCCGGTTTCAAGTGTATAGGACGCGCCATATCCAAAAAGCCGCGCATGATAAGCAATTTGATCCGGCCCCACTTTTCTCGCAACATTGTAAAAAAAGACATTGCAGGATCTCTCAAGCGACTCATATAAATTAATACTTCCATGACCTGAATGCCACCAGCACTTCATCGGTCGCGCTTTGGCGCTTGAAAAAAATTGTCCGCCGCAATAAAAGCGGCTTCCTGGCTTAATCACTCCCATTTCAAGTCCTGCCAACCCTGTGATTAACTTAAAAATCGATCCGGGAGGATAGACCGAGTTCATGGCTCGATCCAGCAAGGGCGAATGTTCACTCGCTAATATTGCGGCTCGTTCTTTCGCTCGGTCGGGACTCACGAAAACATTCGGATCATAGGCGGGCGTACTCGCTAATGCGAGCAAACCTCCCGTCTCAAGATCCATCACCGCGACAATCGCATTTTTTCCTTCGATTAACTGCATAATTTTTTTTTGGAACTCAAGATCAATCGTCAAATGCAAATCTTTTCCGGGCTCAGGATTTCTCTCAGAAATAATTTTCACAAGCCGGCCGGCAGCATTCACTTGAATCGTTTTGCCTCCCCGCCAACCGCGCAAATCCTCATCGTAGTACGCTCAAGCCCC
>Ga0163150_10004028_pt1 | contig 20024 bp, 21 predicted proteins | sample OliLakLV19P2IB_FD_148628 | JGI IMG/M metagenome (GOLD analysis project Ga0163150, IMG submission 148628) | Freshwater microbial mat bacterial communities from Lake Vanda, McMurdo Dry Valleys, Antarctica - Oligotrophic Lake LV.19.P2.IB | ecosystem: Environmental > Aquatic > Freshwater > Lake >...
TTGCCAACATTGCGCATCTCATTGTAAAAACTCAGGCTTTTCCCGATTCGCCTATCGAAGGTCCAAAGCTATGGTAGTTATTCGTCTTGCTCGCGGCGGCGCCAAGAAGCGCCCCTTCTACCACGTGGTCGTTGCCGATTCGCGCAGCCGCCGCGACGGCCGCTTCATCGAGCGCGTGGGCTTCTACAACCCCATCGCCACGGCCAAGGATGAGGCATTGCGTCTCTCCGTCGACCGCATCGTGTTCTGGCAGGAGCGTGGCGCCAAGTTGTCCGATACCGTCGCCGGCCTGGTCAAGCGCTCGGCGCGTCCCACGGCGCCCGCAACTGCAGTAGCCGCCTGAGTACACCCGACATCGTCGTGATGGGGCGCGTGGCCGCGCCCTGGGGTATCAAGGGCTGGATCAAGGTGCACCCGCTGACGCAGTCGCCGGATACGTTGCTTGAATTCAAGGCTTGGTGGCTGCGCCGGCGCGAAGGTACGTGGATGCCGCACACGTTAGTCGAAGGCCGCCAACACGGCGCCACGTTGCTGGCATGCCTGACGGGCATGCCCGACCGCGAAGTGGCGGCGTTGTGGAGTGGTGCCGAGATCGGCGTTCCGCGCGAGGAATTGCCGGCGCCGCCAGAAGGTGAAATGTATTGGGCCGACTTGATCGGCCTGGCCGTGGTCAACCGCGAAGGTGTGGCGCTGGGCACGGTGGAAGCAGTGGACGAATTCGGCGCGCATCCGGTGTTGCGGGTGGCCGATGCAGGTGCAGATCCCGTACGCAAGCGCTTGATCCCGTTTGTCGAAGCGCTCGTCGACAGCGTCGATCGCGCGGCAAGGCGGATCACCGTCGATTGGCAGCCGGAGTATTGAACGCCGGCAAAGGAAGGCCATGCGCATCGATGTCGTCACGCTGTTCCCCGAGATGGTGGCGCATGCGGCTGTCGTGGGGGTGACGGGGCGGGCGCAGGAGCGCGGGTTATGGCGCCTCGGGCTGTGGAATCCGCGTGACTACACCGCGGATGCCCACAAGACCGTGGACGACCGGCCCTATGGCGGCGGACCGGGCATGGTCATGCTGGGCGCGCCGCTGGCGCAGGCGATCGCCGCCGCGAAGGCAGCGCAGCGCAGTGAAGGCGTGGTGGCGCCCCGGGTGCTGCACCTATCGCCGGCGGGTACGCCACTGACGCATGCACGGGTGCAGATGCTGGCGCAGGAAGCAAAGGCAGGATACGTATTGCTGGCGGGACGCTACGAGGGCATCGACGAGCGGCTCGTGCAACAGGAAGTGGATGAGGAAATCACCATCGGTGACTTCGTGGTGTCGGGCGGTGAGTTGCCGGCGCTGATGCTGATCGATGCCATAGTGCGCCTGCTGCCCGGGGCGCTGAACGACGAACAGTCGGCACGCGAGGATTCGTTTGCCGACGGGCTCCTCGATTGCCCGCATTACACGCGGCCCGAGGACTACGCCGGGTTGGCGGTGCCGGACGTGCTGCTGTCCGGTCACCATGAACGCATTCGCAGCTGGCGCCTGATGCAGGCGCTGGGACGGACGTGGGAACGGCGGCCCGACTTGCTGTCCGCGCGGACGTTGAGCCGGGAAGAACAAGGATTGCTCGCGCAGTACAAGCGGGAGAAGTTGGCAGCAGAAGAGTCGACGGGTGCCACCGCCAACGCGCGGCATACCGATCGCCCATCATAAAATGCGCCCATCAGGGCTTGGTCCCTGCGCTGGGCGAAGCAGAAGGAAGCCGCAACATGAACATCATTGAAGTGTTGGAAAACGAAGAGATCGCGCGCCTCAACAAGACCATTCCGGTCTTCGCGCCGGGCGACACCGTCATCGTCAACGTCAGCGTGGTCGAAGGCGAGCGCAAGCGGGTACAGGCCTACGAGGGTGTCGTGATCGCCAAGCGCAATCGCGGCCTCAATTCCTCCTTCACCGTCCGCAAGATTTCCAGTGGCGAAGGCGTGGAGCGTACGTTCCAGACCTATTCGCCGTTGCTTGCCTCCATCGAGGTCAAGCGCCGCGGCGATGTCCGCCGCGCCAAGCTCTACTACCTCCGCTCGCGCTCAGGAAAGTCGGCGCGGATCCGCGAGAAGCTGGAGCGCCGCGACCCTGCCAAGGGTTGATCAAGGGTTGATCGCTGCGGCAGCAATGGCATGGCCGGGAATGCGCCCGGCAGCAAAAACGGCCCTTCGGGGCCGTTTTCAATGGGCGGCGGGGATGCATCGTGCGGTGCGTCATGGCCATTGGCACGAACATTGGCAGTGCATGGCCCGCTTCTTGCTGTCGTTGTCTTGCCTAAAGGGGTCTTTACGCCCAAGATTCCAACGGCATAATCCATTTCATTTGCGCATGCATATCGCTTGAAGGCCACACTTTACGAAGCTCTGGGCATTTTGCCCACGTCCTCCGACGAGGACGTGCGGGCCGCGTTGCGCCGGTTGATCCGCAAATACTATGCGGGCACGCGCGATGGCCAGGGCAACGTCGAGGAAGCCCTGCGCTTCATCAATCACGCGAGCCGCATCCTGTCGGATGGCGAGCGCCGCCAGCGGTATGACCAGGAACTCGCCGTCTCGGCCGGCACCACCGAGCAGCGCATCGCGCACGTGGTCAGCAACGCCGTGGCTGAAGCCGGCGAGCAGACTGATGTGGGCGACATCGCCGAACCCATCGAGCGGCCGTCGCCGGAGGCGATGGATGAAGAGCTGGAAACCGGACTCGACGCATCGGAACCGATCGTCGAGCGCAACCTCCATCACCCCGGTTTGACGGAACGCGTCGCATCCTTCGGCCGTTCGCCTATCGTCACGATCGGACTGTGCGCACTGTTCGGCGCGTTCATTGCCGGTGCGATCGTGTTCGTCACGCCGGCCGACACGATCCTGGTGGCGAAGCAGGTCCTCGTGTGGCTGACGATCACGCTGCTGGCGCTGACGCTCGTCTATGGCGCCGTGCACGGCATCGCGTACCTGGCACGACGGAAGAGTGCGCCGCAGGCCGTGCTGGTACCGCAGACCGATCTCGCGATCCTCAACTGGCGGCGCGAGAAAAGCGTGTTCCTGGGCACCAACCAGCCGCAGGAAGACGCGAGCTGGATCTTCCAGCTCCGCATGGCGGAACTGGAGCGCGCCAAGTCCGGACGCACGAGTGAGCCGCGACCGTGGCAGCGCCTTGCCGCGCGCGTCTTCGATTACGCGATCTGGGGACTGGTACTGGCGCTGCTGCTGTCGGAGTTGCGCGGCCTGAATGTGGTACCCGGCGAATTTGCGTTCTGGGTCGGCCACCCGCTGCTCGCACCGGTGCTGATCACTGCCAGCTGGATACCGATCGAGGCGTTGCTCATTGCGTCGATCGGCACTACGCCGGGAAAGTGGCTCTTCGGCGTGTTCCTGCAGTTCTCGATCTCCGACGCCTATGCGCGGCGAGACACCCGTGCGCAGCTCGATCGCGCGCTGCGCCGGTCGTTCCGCGTGTGGTGGGAGGGCATCGGCTGCGGGTTCCCGCTGCTGGCACCCGTGCTGATCGCCGTTGCCTACGAAAAGCTCGCGCAGAACCAGGAGACCGATTGGGACTTCGCGCAGGACGTGCTGGTCACGCATGGCCCCGCCGGCGTACTCAACACCGTCACGGGCGTATGCGGTCTGGCGGCGATGCTGTGGCTCTACGGCGTGGCCTGGCACCAGCCGATGGCCGACTCCATCGCCTGGGCGCGCACGACGATTGCTGAAGCCATTCCTTCCCCCAGTGCCTTGACCGGCGGGTTCGCGGGTGGCGCGGGACGCATCTCCGGCCTGCCCCAGCCGCCGCCGTCGACCCCGGCACCCGTGGCGCGCGCCAGCACGCCTGCGTCGACGCTTCCAGCCACGGTGGCGCCGGGACCGGCACCGCGCGTGGAGGACAATGCCCCGCTCGATCGTGATGTCGCGACAATGTTCGCGGAAAGACGTGCCAAGGTGGCGGTGGTCAGTGCCGAAGGGCCGCGGATGTTGCGCGCCGGGAACTGGCGGCGCGCGGCCGAATTGTGCAAGGCCTGGACGGAGCTCGAACTCGCCAATGCCGAATCGTATCGATGCCTGGGCCAGGCGCTGCAGGCGCAGGGCTATCACCAGGAAGCGATCGCCGCTTTCCGCAAAGCCAAGCAATACGACCCGGGCGACCGGACACTCGATGCCGCCATCGATCGCTCGCAGAAGGGGATTGTCGCCGACTTCATCAACCGCTACCGGCGTTGAGCACGGCGATTCGCCGTGCGCGCCAAGCCCTAGCGCCGGCGCATCAAAAACCAGAAACTTCCGTCGGCTTCACCATGCTCGACCAGCTCGTTGCCGGTCTGCTTCGCGAAGGCCTGGAAGTCACGCACGCTGGCGGGATCGGTGGCGAGGATGCGCACCACTTCGCCGGACGTCATGCCGTTGAGTGTTTTCTTCGTGCGCAGGATGGGCAGCGGACAGTTGAGTCCGCGCGCGTCGACTTCGTGGTTGTGTTGCAGCATGGCGCGATTATACCAAGCGGGCGCATACAACTTTGCCGGGTAAAAACCGGGGCTGCATCGGCCACTGCACGACGCCCTGGCGCTTCAGCGGGTGCGAATTCGCTGCACCAGCGACGTGGTCGACCGGTCGAATGCAAACGGCACGGCGACAAAGCGGCCGCCGCCGGCGATCACCTCAGGCGCACCGGCCGTGGTGGCGGCTGAATAGTCGCCACCCTTGACCAGGATGTCCGGCATCGCCGCCACGATCAGGTCGCGGGGCGTGTCGTCGTCGAAGGGCACGACAAGATCCACGGCTGCCAGCGCGGCCAACACGGCCATCCGGTCGTCCAGCGTGTTGAGCGGGCGGTCCGGCCCCTTGTCGAGCCGCTTGACGGAGGCATCACTATTCACGGCCACGATCAATGACGCGCCCAGCACTCGCGCAGCCTCGAGGTATGCGACATGGCCGCGATGCAAAAGGTCGAATACACCATTGGTCATCACCAGCGGACGCGGCAACAACGCGATGCGCGCCAGCGCGTCGGCGCGCGTGGCGATGTGGCTCTCGTAATGCGGGGAATTCACGGCGAGTGAAACCGCTAGCGGTAATCGAAGACCTTGACGACGCGTGCGACGCCTTCGGTGGTGGCGGCAATTTCACCGGCGGCGGTGCCTTCCTGCCGGCTGACGATGCCCATCAGGTAGACCACGGCGCGTTCCGTGACGACCTTGACCGCATTCGGCGGAAACTTGTTGGCCTCGACGAAACGTGCCTTCACCTTGGTGGTGATGAAGGAATCATTGGTGCGGGCGGAGAGATCGGAGGTGGGGCCGATCACCATCTCGTTCTGGACCGAGCGCACCTTCTGGGTGGTCTTCGCGGCGTTGCCCACGCTGGCCCGGGCCCCGGAATCGGGGACTTCGCCGGTCAGCACCACCATGCCGTTGTAGCTCGTAACGTTGACGTGCACGCGATCGCCGTAGAGGACACGGATCTGGTCGACGATCTTGAGCTCGATCGATTCGTCCTCGACCTGCGCGCCTGCCGTGCGGCGGTCGGTGGCGACCAGCGCGGCGCCGCCCGCACCGACGGCGATGATGGCCGGGACGCAGGAACTCAACATGACCACGACCGTCAGCATGACCACGGCGGCGGGTGTGCGTGACATCGTCACTCCTCGTCTCCGAGCAGCGTGGCGTCGATTGCGTCGCACAGGCAATGGATCATAAGCAAATGGACCTCCTGGATTCGGGCCGTACGACTGTGCGGCACACAGAGGTTGACGTCGCCGGGGCGCAGAAGTTCACCGATCCGCCCGCCGCCCTTGCCGGTGAGCGCCACGACGCGCATCTCCCGCGCGTGCGCGGCCTCGATGGCGGCGATCACGTTGCCGGAATTGCCGGAGGTCGAGATCGCCAGCAGCACGTCGCCCTTGGCGCCCAGCGCGCGCACCTGCTTCGCGAACACCTGTTCGAACGAATAGTCGTTGGCGATCGCGGTCAGCAGCGACGTATCGGTCGACATCGCGATGGCCGGCAATTCCGGGCGCTCGCGCTCGAAGCGGCCGACTAATTCCGCCGCGAAGTGCTGGGCGTCCGCAGCCGAGCCGCCGTTGCCGCAGGCCAGGATCTTGCCGTCGGCAAAGAGGCTTTCGGTGAGAATTCCCGCCGCGCGCGCAATGTCCGGCGTCAGGATCTCCGCGGCATCCAGCTTCAGTTGCGCGCTCTCCGCGAAATGGCCGCGGATACGCTTGGTGTGGTCGATCATGGTGGCGCGATTCTAGCAGGCGCGGCCATGGCCCCCGACTGCGGACGAGGGGCCACTAGACCTCAAGAATGTCGCGCTCCCACGTCAGCGTGGGCTCCCCCGCGCCGTCGATCAGGATCGCGTCAAAACGGCATGGCGGCTCGCGGCCGAGGCGGACCAGGTAGGCGCCCGCCGCAGCGACCATCCTGGCGCGCTTGGCGCGGGTGATACTGGCCGCCGCGCCACCGAACGCACGGCTGGTCCGGACCCGGACCTCGACGAACACCAGCGTGTCGCCATCGCGGGCAATCAAGTCGATCTCGCCGCGCCGCGTGCGGAAGTTGCGGGCGATGATCGCCAAGCCCTGCCGTTCGAGAAATTGTGCCGCCTCCGCTTCACCGCGGGAACCGACCGAACGCCTGTCGGACTTCGGCGCGTCCATGCACGGCGGCGTCAGCGCGCCCCGTCGAGCGGGGCAAGCTGCCCCGCACGGAATACGGCGAACACACCTTCGCGCTGGAACTGGCGACCCTCGCTCAGCGTCACCTGGCCCGTTGCGCCTTCGAAACTCATGCGCTCGGGTGCGCCTTCGCGCAGTGTCTGGGCGACGCGGAATGCATCGAGTCCCAACGCGTAGAGCCGGGTCAGCGCGATGCTTCCGAACTCCTTGCGCGGCAGGTTCGCGAACTGCGCCGCTTGCGGCATGACGAGCCAGGGGATCTCGACGATCACGAGGCCGTCGAGGTCGCGCATCACGGCCGGCGCCTCGCGTTCGAATACCAGTCCGCTCGCATAGGTGCGCGTACTGCCGAGGTAGGGCTTGGCCAGCGTGGCGTCGGTGCCATCCAAAGCCAGCAGCGCGGCGTCCGGCGGATGCCGCACGAACTGGCGCCGCAGTGTGACCAGAGCCGCCGGCGTCGCGGCGAAACCGTACACGTCGGGAACGGCACCGCCGCCTTGCAACCACTCCGCGGCGAACGCGCCGACCAGGCGTTTCATCAGCGGCGTGTCGGCATTGACCACGGCAATGGCCTGCGCATTGTCAGCGCGCATCCGCCGCGCGATCATCCGTCCGTCGCCCTCCACACCGAGCGCCAGGCTGTAGAACGTCGATGGCGTGTCGGCGAGATCGTCGAGCTGGTTCAGCACCAGCGTCATCGGCAGGTCGAGCGACAGGCTGGCGACGGTGCGGACATCGTCGCGAACCAGCGGGCCGACAATGACCCTCGCGCCGGTTGCACGCGCAGCTTCGAAGGCGGTGAGAACGCCATCGTCGCCATGCGGAAAGACGCGGATGCGCGGTCGCGTGCCCGATGCTTCGGCGGCCGCCAGGAACCCGGTGCGCACGGCCTCGGCGGCGCGGCTGTACTGCGCCGATTCGAGCGGTAGCACGATCGCCACGTCGACCTCCGGCGCGGGTTTGTCGGCGGGCTCGGATACAGGGGCAGGTTCAGTGCCCGCACGAATCGGGGCCGCCGCCGAGTCGTTGCTTGCCGGGGGCGTTTGTGCAGCGGAGAATGCTGCGGCCAGCAGCAACGTGGCCCCGATGAGCATGGCCCACCTGCGGGCAGGGGACGAAGATGTGATGGCAGCCACGGGAAACGGATCGAGTCGTGACGAAGATGGAAGCAAAGGCGGTGGATGAGGGCGCGGACAGCGCGCGGGACCCGCATGTGGCGGCAGCGCGGTTTCGCGCCGAAGCGGGATCATTATATGTGGTGGCAACACCCCTCGGTAATCTGCGCGATGTGACATTGCGGGCGCTGGACGTGCTGGCCAGCGCCGACATGATCGCCGCGGAAGACACCCGTACGTCGGCGATCCTGCTCCGGCATTATGGGATCCTGACCCGCCCGGTGGCGCTGCATGCGCACAACGAGGACCAGAAGCTGCACGCCGTCGCCGAATGGCTGCGCGCCAGGCGCAGCGTGGCGCTGATCAGCGATGCCGGGACTCCCGCGATCAGCGATCCCGGCGCGCGGCTCGTGCAGGCGGTTCGAGCGGCGGGGTTTCCGGTCGTGCCGATTCCCGGACCGTCTGCGGTCATTGCCGCCGTTTCGGCTGCTGGTCTCGACGCGGCAAGTTTTGTGTTCGTCGGGTTCCTTCCCGCGCAGGCCAAGGCGCGCCGGTCGCTGCTCGAACACCTGGCGGTGCATGCCGGGGCGCTGGTGTTCTACGAGGCGCCGCACCGTGTGGTCGCGACGATCGCGGACCTGGCCGACGTGCTGGGCGGCGATCGCGTTCTTGTCATCGCGCGGGAGATCACCAAGAAGTTCGAGTCCATTGTGCGCCTGCCACTGGCCGGCGCGGCCGCATGGATCGCCGCCGAGCCGCAGCGCCAGCGTGGCGAGTTCGTGCTGATCGTCGATTCGCCCGTGGCGGCGACGATGGCCGAGGGCGCGACGATGGCCCCCGACCAGGTACGGTGGCTGCAGGCACTGCTGGAAGAATTGCCGCCCGCCCGGGCGGCGCGCGTCGTGGCGGGTGTTACCGGCCTGTCGCGCGACGACGTCTACACGCGGGCGTTGACGATGAAGCGGCACTAGCAGCCTGCAATGCGCGCGCGTTGCGCTGTCGCGCGAATCGCGGCGATTCAGTAAGTCTCGAGGTGATAGCGGCCCTGCGCGCGCAGCGCGGGCAGCAGCGCATCCCAGTCCTGGCCATGCTTCGTGCAGACCTCGCGAAACGCGTCGGCCACGCCTTGCTCCATGCCCTTCAATCCGCACACGTAGATGAAGGTCTGCGGATCGGCCAGCCGGCGCGCGACGTCAGCGCCGCGGGCGCGGATCAGGTCCTGCACATACTGGCGCGGCTGGCCGGGGACCCGCGAGTACGCGAGGTTGATGTCGATGAACGACGCAGGGAGCTTCATCAACGGGCCGCAGTAGGGCAATTCCTCGGGCGTCCGGGCACCGAAGAACAGCATCAGGTCGCCGCCTTCGCCGAGTGCCATGCGGCGGCGGCGGCGCTCGGTCATCGCGCGCATCGGTGCCGAACCGGTGCCGGTGCAGATCATCAGCAGGCGAGCGCCCGGATGATCGGGCATCAGGTACGACGCGCCGAACGGCCCCACCACCTGCACGTTGGCGCCGCGTTCGAGATCGCACAGATAGTTCGAGGCGATGCCCGCGATCGGTTGGCCCGCGTGGTCCTCGGTCACGCGCTTCACGGTGATCGCCACGTTGTTGTAGCGCGGACGCTCGCCATCGCGCGGACTGGCGACCGAGTAGAGCCGCACATGATGGGGGCGGCCATCGGCGTCGCGCCCCGGCGGCACGATGCCGATCGTCTGGCCTTCAAGCACCGGAAATGCAATCGAGCCGAAATCGAGCACCAGGTGCCGGATGTCGCTGGTCGTGCCTTCGGCCGTCAGGCGAAAATTGCCGGTGACCGTGGCCACCGCCGGGCGCCCCGGCGGATGCAGGTTGATGCTGGGTGTTGCCGCCGACCACGGGGCGGCGGAGGTGCCGCCCTGACCGGCACTGGCCAGCGCCGTGATCGCGGCGATTTCCGCCGGCACGCCGCCGGTGTCGTCGGGTGCGGAAGCTGTCGGTGGCGGCAGCACGTCCCACTGCAATTGGTCGGCCAGCGACCACGCGCTCGTGCGCGGCACGTTGCGCCAGTTGTCGATCGCGCCGGTGGGGCACGGCGAGACGCAGGCGTTGCAGGCATTGCACACCGCCGGGTCGACCACGTAGTTGCGCGAATCGTGCGTGATCGCGTCGAGCGGGCACGTTTCCTCGCAGGTGTTGCAGCGAATGCAGATCTCCGGGTCGATCAGGTGCTGGCGCAGCAGCGGCGACACGGGTGCGACTTGATCGGCATCGACGTTCATGGCAACGGCATCGGCAATCAGTTGAACCGCACGTAGTCGAAGTCCACCGGCTGCTTGTTCACGCCCATGGCCGGCGGTGCAATCCAGTTCGCGAACTGGCCCGGTGCGATCACGCGGCCCATCAGCGAGGCCACGAAGGCGCGATCCTCCGCCGAGGCCAGCCACGCAGACTGGTGGGCGGCCCATTCGGCCTCGTTGACCACGCGGCCATCCGGTGCGACGCGGACATTGGCAAACGTGCCGATCTTGCGATTGAACGCCTTGTGCGGCACCGTGAGGCGGAAGGCGAGGCCGGCCTTCTCGATCACCTTGTTCCAGCGTCCGATGCCGCCCACCGAATCGCGGATGAAGTCATCGCGCAGGACCTCGTTCAGCGCGTTCAGCATCGGCACATCGCGCGTGACGATGCGGCCGTCGACCACTTCCTGCACCGCGTACGTGAGTCCGTGCAGCCGGTGATCGTCGTCGCGCTTGCCTTCCTCGAAGCGGCCCTTGAGGCCAGCGCCGTAGAACGTGGCCGCGTTGGACGATTGATCCGCGCCGAAGAGATCGATCGTCACCGCGAAATGGAAATTGAGATAGCGCTGGATCGTCGGCAGGTCGATGACCCCGGCGGCGCGCACGCGCGCCGGGTCGTCCGTGCCGAGTTCCTTCATCACCTGGCACGTGCGCTGGACCACGCGCGAGACGCCCGACTCGCCGACGAACATGTGATGCGCTTCCTCGGTCAGCATGAACTTCGTCGTGCGGGCCAGCGGATCGAAGCCCGACTCGGCGAGTGCGCAGAGCTGGAACTTGCCGTCGCGGTCGGTGAAGTACGTGAACATGAAGAACGCCAGCCAATCGGGCGTGCGTTCGTTGAAGGCGCCGAGGATGCGCGGATGGTCGGCGTCGCCCGAGCGCCGCTGCAGCAGCGCGTCGGCCTCCTCGCGGCCGTCGCGGCCGAAGTGCCGGTGCAGCAGGTACACCATGGCCCACAGGTGGCGGCCTTCCTCCACGTTGATCTGGAACAGGTTGCGCAAGTCGTAGAGCGAGGGTGCCGTCAGCCCGAGATGGCGCTGCTGCTCGATCGACGCGGGTTCCGTGTCGCCCTGCGTGACGATGATGCGGCGCAGGTTGGCGCGGTGCTCGCCCGGCACGTCCTGCCAGACGGCCTCTCCCAGGTGCTCGCCAAAGTGGATCCGGCGCTCCGCGTCCGCGGGCGTGAGGAAGATGCCCCATCGATAGTCCGGCATCCGCACGTGATCGAAGTGGGCCCAGCCGCCGGCGTCCACACTGACCGCCGTGCGCAGGTACACCGACGCGTCGCGCGTGCCTTCCGGCCCCATCTCTGCCCACCACTGCAGGAAGTTGGGTTGCCAGTGCTCGAGCGCGCGTTGCAGCGCGCGATCGCCGGACAGGTTCACGTTGTTGGGAATCTTTTCGCTGTAGTTGATGGTGTTCATGGTCCCAAGTCCTGTCGATCGCGGCGACGTCGCCGCGGTGGTGCCGATCGAATTGCGATCAGACGCGTTCGAAATCGAACTGCGCCTTGCCGCCCTTGCCGTAGACCTTGAGCGCACCGCGCTCGCCCACGGCGTTGGGCCGCGTGAAGATCCAGTTCTGCCATGCGGATAATCGGCCGAAGATGCGGGTTTCCATCGTCTCCGGGCCGGCGAAACGCAGGTTGGCTTCGAGACCCGTCAACGCATCCGGCGACATGGTCGCGCGCTCCTCGAGCGCGATGCGAATCTCGTCAGCCCAGTCGATATCGTCCGGCATCGCGGTGACGAGACCCAACGCGTCGGCGCGCTCGGGCGGCAACTCGACGCCCAGGTTCGCCTCGACGGCCGCCAGCGCGTCGGCCTCGTCGCAGAATCGCCGCGCCAGCCGCGAGCGGCCATTCACCATCGCATAGGTGCCGAAATTCAGCGCCGACAGCGTCAGCCGTGGTTCGCGCGCCGGCGTATCGGGCCAGCGTTGCATGTAGATGCGGTCCGCGGCCAGCGCCACCTCGAGCAGCGTACCGGCAAAGCACGAGCCTTCCTCCACCAGCGCGAACAGCGTGCGCGACGACACGTCGAGCCGCGCGAACGTGCGGCGCAGATACCCCGTCGTCTCGCGCACGAACCAGTGGCCGTTGTGGCGGGCGAGTGTCGCGTCCACGGCCAGCACGCGCTGGGCATCGCCGATGGATTTGAGGAGCCACGTGCCGATGTCGAGTTCGTTGGTGCGCATCGACAGGATTGCGTCGTCCAATTCGCGTGCCAATCGCAGTGGCCACCAGTCGACACCCTCCGCCTCGATGTCGCGCAGGTCCGCAGGGGGCGGCGCTGCGGGACCGCGCAGCGTGAAGATGGCGGTGCGCGCGGCGCGATCGATGGCGACGTCCACGTACTCGTAGTGATAGCCCGCGGCGTCAACGCGGCGGTGGAGCGGGGTCAGCATGACGCCGCTCGCGGCAGCAGGTCGGTCGCTTTGCGCCGCCAGTTCCAGCGCGCGCGCGCGGATGGCCGCCGTGAACTCTGCCGGCTTGATCACTTCATCCACGAGACGCCACGCCTTGGCGCGGTCGCCGCGCACGCCCTCGGTGAGCGTGCAGAAGAGGTCGGCGCGATCGTGGCGCACGCGGCGCTTGTCCGTCACGCGGGTGAGCCCGCCTGTCCCCGGCAGCACGCCCAGCAATGGCACCTCGGGCAACGACACGGACGATGATCGATCGTCGATCAGGACGATCTCGTCGCAGGCCAACGCCATCTCGTAGCCGCCGCCTGCACACGCACCGTTCACGGCCGCCAGGAACTTGAGGCCCGAATGGCGGCTGGCATCCTCGAGGCCGTTGCGCGTCTCGTTGGTGAACTTGCAGAAGTTGACCTTCCACGCATGCGACGACAGGCCCAGCATGAAAATGTTGGCGCCGGAGCAGAAGATACGGTCGCGCGTACTGGTGATGACGACGGCGTGGACCTCCGGATGCTCGAAGCGAATCCGTTGCACGGCATCATGCAGTTCGATGTCGACGCCAAGGTCGTACGAGTTGAGTTTCAGCTTGTAGCCATCGCGGATCCCGCCGTCCTCGGCCACGTCCAGCGCCAGCGTGGCCACCGGGCCATCGATGGCGAGCGTCCAGTGCCGGTAGATGCCGGGATGCGTGCGGTAGTCGACGTCGGGATTGGTCGGCATGGAGAGGCCTTTGGCCGCGTGGTCAGCGTTGAGGCAGACGCATCGTGTTGCGCACTATAATGCACTGCAATCTTGGCGTTAGAGCATTATAGTGCATCGTCGCGGGATCGCGGTTTGCGGTTAGTTCGCGGCCGTCAGGCGCGCCCGCACTACGCTGACGAGCTCCTCCTGGGCGTCCCGCACGGACTTGCCGCTGGTGTCGAACGTGAGGTCGGCCTTGGCATGGAACGCCTCGCGAGCCGCGAGGATCCGCTTCAGGTCGGCCATGGCCTCTGTGTTGCCCGCCATCGGCCGGGTGTCGCCCTGGGCCACGACCCGGGCCATGTGGTCCTCGGGCGTGGCGCGCAGCCACACGGTGAAGCATCGCGCCAGCATCAGGTCGAAGGTCGCGGGTTCGGCCACGAGGCCGCCGCCGGTGGCAATCACCGCGCGCGGGTGGCTCGCGATCGTGTCTTCGAGCGCGCGCATTTCGTAGCGCCGGAAGGCGGCCGCCCCGTACAACGCGTAGATTTCGCGCACCTCGCAGCCGGCAATCCGCTCGATGACGCGATTGAGTTCCACATAGGGAATCTCGAGGTCCTCGGCCAGCCAGCGTCCCAGCGACGATTTGCCTGCGCCACGCACGCCGATCAACGCGATGCGCCCGCGGCGCCCGGGATCGGGACCACCGGCACCGTAGAGTTCGGCCAGCGCACGCCGCGCGCGTTGCAGCGACTCCTCGTCGCGGCCGCGCAGCAGTTCCCGAATCAGCGCGCGTTCCGGCGAAGCCGTGCCTTCCTCGCCGACCAGTTCGGCGATCGTGCAGCGGAGCGCCTCCGCCAGCTGCCGCAGCAGCATCACCGACGCGTTGCCGAGACCGGTCTCGAGATTGGCGAGATGGCGTTCGGAGATGCCGGCTGCCTCCGCCAGCGCGCGCCGGGACAGGCCACGCCGGGCCCGCAACAGGCGCACCCGTTCGCCGAGCATCGTCAGGAAGGGATCGCGCGCCGGCGAGGCCGTGGGCGTCGGCGGCGACGGGATGGTCGTGTCAGGCATTTCGAGCGATGGGTTGGGGGCGATGAAGTAAAGTGCTTGACAGTCGGAAATCCATTGCACTAAGTTACCAGAGCGCTTGCGGGACGACAAATCCGTGGCAACGGAGGAACCCGGGGGCGCAACCCTCAAGACTGGCACCCCGAGGAGGTGGCATGCCGCCGCCCAGCACGCCGCTACCCCCCGCGTTCAATTTTGCTGCGCACGTGCTGCACCTCAATGCTTCGCGAGGCGGCAAGACGGCGTACATCGACGACACCGGCACGCTGTCGTATGCGGATCTGGCCACGCGCGTCAGGAACACCGCCGGCGGATTGCGCGCGCGCGGCCTGCGGCGCGAGGAACGCGTGCTGCTGTGCCTGCAGGACACCGTCGACTTCCCCGTGGCCTTCCTCGGCGCGCTGCATGCGGGCATCGTTCCCGTCCCCGTCAATACGTTGCTTCCCGCGGATGACATCGCCTACATGCTTGCGCACTGCCGGGCGCGCGCGGTGATCGTGTCGCAGGCGTTGCTGCCGTTGATCGAGCGCGCGATGGCAGCAGGTCCGCACGAAGTGGAGACCGTGTGGGTCAGTGCGCCGGGCACGACGGTGCCTGCGGGTCACGATGACTTTGCCGCGTGCATCGCCCACGCGCCGCTCGCGCAGCATGCGGCCACCGGCGCGGACGACATGGCGTTCTGGCTGTATTCGTCCGGCTCCACCGGGCGGCCCAAGGGCACGGTGCATACCCATGGCAACCTTTACCGCACGGCGGAGCTTTATGGCACGCCGGTGCTGGGTGTGCGCGAGGACGACGTGATGTTCTCCGCCGCCAAGCTCTTCTTCGCCTACGGACTCGGCAATGCGCTGACGTTTCCGCTGACGGCCGGCGCGACGACGATCCTGATGGCCGAGCGGCCCACGCCTGCAGCCGTGAGCAAGCGGTTGCGCGAGCACCGCCCCACGCTCTTTTGCGGCGTGCCGACGCTTTACGCGGCGCTGCTGGCGTCCCCCGAGCTGCCGACGCGCAATGAGGTGGCGCTACGCCGCTGCATTTCCGCGGGTGAAGCCTTGCCGCGCGAGGTCGGCGAGCGAGTGGCGGCCCATTTCGGCTGCGATGTGCTCGACGGCATCGGGTCCACGGAGATGCTGCATATCTTCCTGTCGAATCGCGCAGGAGCGGTGCGCTATGGCACGACCGGCATTCCGGTGCCCGGCTACGAGGTCGAATTGCGCGGCGAAGATGGCCGCGCCGTGGCGGATGGCGAGATCGGCGACCTGTGGACCAGCGGCCCCAGTGCCGCGTTGATGTACTGGGGTAACCGGGTGCTGAGCCTAGCGACCTTCCAGGGGCCGTGGACGAAGACCGGCGACAAGTACATCCGCGAAGCCGATGGCTACTACGTCTATGCCGGGCGTGGCGACGACATGATGAAGGTATCGGGCCAATACGTGTCGCCATTCGAGGTGGAGACGACCTTGATGCGGCACGACGCCGTGTTGGAGGCGGCGGTGGTGGGACGGCCCGATGGCGATGGACTCACGCGCACGCTGGCCTTCGTCGTCACCAAGCCCGGCGTCACCGCCGACGACGCGCTGGCCGAGGCGCTGAAGGCATTCGCGAAGCAGCAACTAGCGCCGCACAAGTATCCGCGCGAAGTGCGCTTCATCGTGGAATTGCCGAAGACCGCCACCGGCAAGATCCAGCGTTTCCGGCTGCGCGACGGCAGCGTCGGTTGAGCAGCACTGCTTCGCCGCCACGCGCGGCGCCAACGTCGTTCGCCGAAGTTGTCGTCGACGGTCGCGCGCTGCGCATCGAGTACGCGTGGATCGCCGCGGCACGTGCCGATGCGCCACTGCTGGTGTTCCTGCACGAAGGCTTGGGGTCGCTCGCGATGTGGAAGGATTTCCCCGCAGCGCTGTGCGCAGCCGCCGGCATGCGCGGGCTCGTGTACTCGCGGCCGGGTTACGGGCGCTCGACGCCGCGCGTGGCGGAGGAGCGCTGGCCTGTGGATTTCATGCATCGGCACGCGCGCATCGTCCTACCGGCGCTGCTCGATAACCTCGGCGTCCATGCGCCCGTGTGGCTCTTCGGGCACAGCGACGGCGGATCGATCGCATTGCTGTTCGCGGCTGCGCTGCCGGCGCGCACGGCGGGCATCGTCGTGGTGGCGCCGCACATCATGGTGGAGGACGTCTCCATCACCAGCATCGACGCCGCGCGGCGCGCTTACGCGAACACCGACCTGCGGCAGCGGCTGGCGCGCTATCACGACGACCCGGACTCGGCCTTTCGTGGCTGGAATGACGTGTGGCTCGATCCAGCGTTTCGCTCATGGTCGATCGAAGCGGAGGTGCGCGCGATCGCGTGTCCGGTGCTGGCGGTTCAGGGTCACGATGACGAGTACGGCACGATGGCGCAGCTCGATGGCATTGCGCAGCGTTTGCCGCAGACGCAACGGGTCAGGCTCGCCGCTGCCGGACATTCGCCCCATCGCGATCAACCGGCGTTGCTGATCGCCGCAGTCGTGGCGTTCCTCCGAAGGCATGGTGGCGGCTGCTAGACTGCGGATGCAATGTCCGCTGCCACATTTCTCGAATCCGCCGTCGCGGCCAACGTGTCGCGCTCGCCGTGGCACGCACGGCTGGCGTTGCGGTTCGAACATCGCGATGGACGCACGGTACTGGTGCATCGGGCGCATGAGGGTCCGCTGGTCGTGCAGAAGGCGCTCTATCCCGAGGGTGATGCCGTCTGCCAGTGCATCGTCATCCATCCGCCCGGCGGCATTGCCGGTGGTGATCGTCTCGAACTCGACATCGAGGCTGGCGCGGGCGCGTTCGCGCAACTGACCACGCCGGGTGCGGCGAAGTGGTATCGCGCCGGCGGGCACGCGTCGTCGGCGCATACGCGCATACGCGCACATGCGGGCGCTCTGGTCGAATGGATGCCGCAGGGGAACATCGCGTTTCGCAGTGCACAGGCCCGCGCCGGGCTGCAGGTGGACCTTCACGGTGACGCCGTGTACATCGGCTGGGATGTCATGTGCCTCGGGCGTACGGCCTCCGCCGAAATCTTCGACACCGGTACGTGGCGCCAGCAGGTCGACGTGCGTCGCGATGCTGCACTGATCTGGAGCGAGCGCGCCATCATATCGGGCGCCGCGCCAGCAATGAATTCACTGGCGGGCTTGAACGGGGCGCCGGTCTTTGGCACATTGGTCGCCGTGGCCGATACCATCGACGATTCGCTGCTGGCCACATGTCGCGGCACGGCGCCGCTGGCCGGCGATGGCGTGGTCACGCGTTTCCCCCGGGTGCTCGTCGCGCGCTATCGCGGTCATGCCAGTGCGGCCGCGCACGCGTGGTTCGCCGCATTGTGGTCGTTGTTGCGCCCCGCGCTCGCCGGCCGTCCCGCCATTCCGCCGCGCATCTGGAACACCTAGCCCCAATGGAACTCACGCCTCGCGAAATAGACAAGCTGCTGATCTTCACCGCTGCGCTGCTGGCCGAGCGCCGGTTGGCGCGCGGCTTGAAGCTCAACTACCCGGAAGCCGCCGCGCTGATTTCCGCGGCCATCCTCGAAGGCGCGCGCGATGGCCGCAGCGTGGCCGACCTGATGAGCTTCGGCGCCACCATTTTGGCCCGCGCGCAGGTGATGGAAGGCGTGCCCGAGATGTTGCCGGAGATCCAGGTCGAAGCCACGTTTCCCGATGGCACCAAGCTCGTCACCGTCCACCATCCGATCCCATGATTCCAGGCGAATACTTCATCGACAAGGGCACGATCGAGCTCAATGCTGGGCGCGGCACCATCGTGGTGGACGTTGCCAATACCGGCGATCGCCCGGTGCAGGTGGGCTCGCACTTTCATTTTGCGGAGACCAACGCTGCATTGGCCTTCGACCGCAAGGCCGCGCGCGGTTTCCGCCTCAACATTGCGGCCGGCACCGCGGTGCGCTTCGAGCCGGGCCAGGTGCGGACGGTGGAGCTCGTGGCGCTGGCAGGCGACCGAATCGTCATCGGCTTCAACGCTGCGGTGATGGGCCGGCTTGATGCAAAAAAATCAGTCACGAAATCGGCGGCGAAGAAATCTGCAACAAAGAGGCCTGCGGTGAAGCAGCCTGCGGTGAAGCAACCTGTAGCGAAGAAACCTGCGGTGAAGCAACCTGTAGCGAAGAAACCTGCGGTGAAGCAACCTGTGGTGAAGCAACCTGCAGCGAAAGGCCGGCGATGAAGATCGGGCGCGGCGCCTATGCCGAGATGTTCGGCCCCACCGTGGGGGACCGGATCCGCCTGGCCGATACCGATCTCGTGATCGAGGTCGAGCGCGATCTCACGATCTACGGCGAGGAGGTCAAGTTCGGTGGCGGCAAGGTGATCCGCGACGGCATGGGGCAGAGCCAGCGGCTGTCGAAGGACTGCGCCGACACGGTGATCACCAATGCGTTGGTCATCGACTGGTGGGGCATCATCAAGTGCGACGTGGCAATCAAGGATGGCAAGATCGCGCGGCTGGGCAAGGCCGGCAATCCGGACATCCAGCCGGGCGTGGACATCGTGATCGGCGCGGGTACCGAGATCATCGCGGGCGAAGGCATGATCGTCACCGCCGGCGGCATCGACACGCACATCCACAATATCTGTCCGCAGCAGATCGACGACGCGTTGATGTCGGGCATCACGACGATGATGGGCGGCGGCACGGGCCCCGCTACCGGTACGTTCGCGACGACCTGTACACCAGGCCCGTGGCACATCCACCGGATGCTCGAATCGGCCGATGCGTTCCCGATGAACCTGGGCTTCCAGGGCAAGGGCAATTGCTCCACACCCGGCCCGCTCGTCGAGCAGGTCGAGGCCGGCGCGTACGGCTTGAAGTTGCATGAGGACTGGGGCACGACGCCGGCGGCCATCGACAACTGCCTGACCGTGGCCGACAAGCACGACATCCAGGTGACCATCCACACGGACACGATCAACGAAGCCGGTTTCGTCGAGACCACGTTGAAGGCGATCGGCGGCCGCGCGATCGGCACCTTCCATACCGAAGGTGCGGGCGGCGGGCACGCCCCGGATATCATCAAGGCATGCGGCGAACCGAACGTGCTGCCCTCATCCACCAATCCGACGATGCCCTACACGGTCAACACGATCGACGAGCACCTCGACATGCTGATGGTATGCCATCACCTCGATCCATCGATTGCCGAGGACGTGGCCTTCGCGGAGTCGCGGATCCGCCGCGAGACGATCGCCGCCGAAGACATCCTGCACGACATCGGCGCGTTCTCGATGATGTCCTCCGACAGCCAGGCGATGGGCCGCGTGGGCGAAGTGATCATCCGCACCTGGCAGGCCGCGCACAAGATGAAGCAGCAGCGCGGCGCGCTCGGCACCGACACCGCGCGGCACGACAACTTCCGCGTCAAGCGCTACATCGCCAAATACACGATCAACCCGGCGATCACGCAGGGCATCAGTCACATCGTGGGCTCGGTCGAACCCGGCAAGCTGGCCGACCTCGTCGTGTGGAAGCCGGCGTTCTTCGGGGTCAAGCCAACGCTGATCATCAAGGGTGGCATGATCGCGGCCGCGGCGATGGGCGACCCCAATGCGTCGATTCCGACGCCGCAGCCGGTGCACTACCGGCCGATGTTCGGCGCCTTCGGTGGTGCGCTGAAAACGTCGGTCACCTTCGTGTCGAAGGCCGCGCTGAAGAATCCCGCCGTCGCGAAGCTTCGCCTGCAGAAGCCGTTGGTGGCGGTGAAGAACACCCGCAAGATCGGTAAGAAG
>Ga0163150_10004033_pt1 | contig 20004 bp, 19 predicted proteins | sample OliLakLV19P2IB_FD_148628 | JGI IMG/M metagenome (GOLD analysis project Ga0163150, IMG submission 148628) | Freshwater microbial mat bacterial communities from Lake Vanda, McMurdo Dry Valleys, Antarctica - Oligotrophic Lake LV.19.P2.IB | ecosystem: Environmental > Aquatic > Freshwater > Lake >...
GGCCCGACCCGGTCCCTGCCGACGCCCGGTGCGGCATCCGACGATCTCCTCGCCGAGTTCGTGGCCCGGCTCACGGCCATGGGCGGCAGCGCGGGCAATCTGAGTCTTCGGGACGCTCTCGGTTGGGAGGAGACCACGTATGCCACCATTCGCGATCTCGGCATCGACCGCGGGCAACTCCTTAAGGGCAAGGGCAAAGGCGGATCCGTGCGGCTGTCAGCGGCATCCGGGGAGCCCACATCCTGACGCTGCGCAGCAGAATCCATGATTCCCACCTGCTACTCACCCACGTACTTCGCCGAGACGCCGACGGCCAGCATGCGCAAGCTCCCGGCAATCGCCCGGGCCGTGGAAGCACTGGAGTTGGCCGAGCTCGTTGATCCCGGAACACTCGATCCGGATAAGCTGCGACGTCTCCACGATCCGGCTTACGTCGATGCGTTCCTGGCCGGGCAAGGTCCGCTGGCTCACGCGCAGGGGTGGCCGTGGACTCCCCAGATCCGGGATGGCGTGATGGCAATCCTGGCAGGCCAGATCCGGGCAACCGAACTCGCTCTCGAAAACGGGTTGGCGGCCAATATTGCCCAAGGGTTCCACCACGCGCGGTATGATCGGGGATCGGCCTACTGCACGTTCAACGGGTTGGCCTTGGTCGCCCAGGAGTTCTCGAATCTCAAGATCGGGGTGCTCGACTGCGACGAGCACGAGGGAAACGGGACCGGTGCTTACACGGAGCTTTTGCCCAACCTCTATAACTTCACCATCTACGGCAGCCCGATGTTCTATCCGGAGAATGAGCGAAACATCCATCGTCAGCTGGAGCACGTGGCGGGGGCGTTCCGCCGCTACCAGGACGCTGTGACGGAGGGGTGCGAACAGCTTCGGGCCTGGGGCGTCGATCTGGTTATCTACCAAGCCGGCGTGGATCCGCATCGGGACGACCCACTCGGGACCCTCGAACTCTCCACCGAGCAGCTCCTCGCGCGGGATCGACAGGTGTTTCGCTGGCTGCGGAAGGCCGGTCTCCCCGCCTTCTTTGTCCTCGCCGGCGGCTACCAGGAACCGATCAGCGTGTTGACCCCGCTGCACGTGAACACTTTCCGGGCAGCCATGGAGGCTCGCAGGCAAACGTGAAAGCGCGCAGGGCGAACCGGCGCCGCCGTGCCCGGGTCCCCGCCTGAGCCACCACGCCCCGGAACTTTCGCGAGTGCTGCCAACCGGTTGAATTGTGCTCTGAAGTCACGATCCACCGTTACCATGTGAAACGCGGCCTGCGGGCGTCTACTCCCACTTCTGCACTCATCTTTCCTCCTTCCTCCGTCCTTCTTGCGTCTGCTAATAGGTGCCAGTGGCTCGCTGGATCTACAACCGACCGTATGACCGGTGCAACGAGACCGAACTCGAGGTCGCCCGGATTCTCGACCGGCTCGGCGATGGGTGGACGGTGCGCTGGGGCTTCTATTACGACGGGGATCGGGAGGGCGATTTCCTCATCCTGGGTCCGACGGGTGGAGCCCTCGTCCTCGAAGTGAAGGGGGGCGACCTGCGCCGCTTCGCGGGCACGGGCCGATGGGAAACCGCCTCCGGAGATCATCCGCTCACCCAGGTGCTCGCGGAATGGAAGGCTGTGCTGACCCGCCTTGAGCACGTTGCGGGCGGTAACCGAACGCTCTACGTGTCGAAGGCCATCGGTCTGCCGGGGATCGTGATTGCGCCGACGCTGACTGAACACGCAGGGATTGATCGCGATCTGATCCTGGACCGGCGCGACCTCTTGGATTTCGTCGGGGCTTGGAACCGTCGCCTGTTTCCAAAGCGCCAATCCATCTCGAAGGAGCAGCGGGGCGACTTCGAACAAGCCTGGTTGTCGGAAGCCACGGCAGACGGCGCGACCCGGTTCATCAGCGAGACCGACCGGATTCTGCTCCGGCATGTGCAGAGCAGCTTCGAGGTGCTGGAGATGCTGAGTGAGAACACACAGCTCGTGGTGGAGGGCGGACCGGGAACCGGAAAGAGCTGGCTGGCATTCGAACAGGCGTGCCGATGGGCGGAGCAGGGCAATCGGCGGATCTTGCTGCTCTGCTACAACCTGGCGCTGGAATCGCTTCTGAGCGGGATGGCCGCCCGGCGGAAGCTGAAAGCGGGAGCGGTTGTTGTCCGGAGCTGGGAATCGCTCGCCCGCGAAACGCTGGAAAAGGCGGGCATTCCTTGGAGCTGGAAATCTGCCCGAGGGACCGGATGTGGCGGAGCGCCGGGCTGAGCCCCAGGCCATCGCGGCTGCGGTTTCTGAACTGGCGCGCGGCTGGGTGCGCGCCGGCTACTGCCGACCGCATCAGATCCTGGTGCTGACCCCGCGCTCCCGGTCCAAATCGGTCCTCGCGGATTGCGAGACCGTGGGGGACTGGCCGTTGGTGGATTACGACAACCGGGGACCGGACGCCATCGCCTACCTGAGCGTCAATCGAGCCAAGGGCCTCGATTCACTGGCAGTGATTCTGGCGGGCGTCCGGCCGTTCGATCAGATCACCGAGCCTCAGGAACAGATGGATTTCTTCCTGGGGGCAAGTCGGGCGCGGCAGTTGCTCGGGGTCGTGGCGACGGAGTGAGCCAGTCCCGCCCTTGACCTCGAAGCCGGGCGGATCGCAACATCCACCGCATGTGGCTGCGCACCCAGCATGGTTTCGATTCCATTGTTCAGAAGAAGCCGGGCGAGTTTCATATCCGCGGTCGGCTCAAGGGAGACATGGAACGGTTGATCGCACTCTGCGGGTGCGATTGGAAACTGATCCGCACGACCGATGCGGATTACCGCTACCGGATCGTGTGCGGGCTGGAAGATGTCCAAGTTGCCCTGGCTGCGCTCGCCAAGGCCCTGGATTACTCGAACTTCAAGAGCCGGATCCATTCGCTGCCCGATCAGGATCCGAAGAGCGAAGCTTACTCCGATCTCTGGCAATCGCTCTACCGATTGCAGGAGTAAACGGTCGGCGCCGCTCAGTTGGCCAGAATGACGTTGCGGTGGAGCAACGCGTCGGCGAACGCGATGTCGTGAGTGTCGAACACGACGCTCTGTTCACCACGACGGGTTTGAACCCGGACTCGGGGCGGGATGGGCTCGTCGCCGGTCGCCTTGGCCTCCTGTGCCTCCGCCATCCACGCCGAGAGGGTCTCCGAGGTCGGGGGCGGGGTTGCCCCGGTCTCTGCAGTCGACCAGGGTGCGACGATCGATTCCAGCACCGCCGTGTCGAGCAGTTTGCCGCGCAGTTTGGCGAATAGCGTGTGTGACCCGTAGATGTCCGCAGTGTTGAACTGCCCGCCCACGGCGAATGCCATTCCAATCGCCCCTTCAAGATCCCCGTGGATCATTCCCTCGAGAGTCTGGCGCAGGGCGTCCTTCCGCTTCACGAGATCGGCATGCTCAACCGAGAGTTGGTAGCTGGAAGGGGAAGCCGCAGCGGCGACTTCCTTCTCGATGCCCTTGGAAAGGTCGGCCTGTGCCTCGGCTACGTTGTGCCAAACCTCGCCCTGATCTCGCGCGAGCTTCGCCGCCAGTCGCACTTTCCGGCTGGAGACCGATGATTTCGACGAGGAGAACGCATGGGCGTCTTCGCTCTGCCGCCGGTGCCAGCGCCCGCTCTCCACGCAGAAGACCGGGACTGGGATTCTGCCCGACTTCTTTGGCACCACGAAATCCACTCCGATCGCGCGGTCCTGGCGCCCTCCCTTGACCAGATCCCCCGCCTGCACGAACAGGTCGAAGGCGTCCGAGAGGTTCTCGATCTCCAGTTGGCCGACGTTGCCGGTTTCGTGAACCGTGACTTGGTGCGTGTCCATTGCTTCCTCAAGCACTGTGAAGCGCGATCCGTCCACGGCGTCGCTTCCGTGAAACAGGAACAGGGTCAGGTTGCCGTGCGTGTAGGGGCCGGTGATTCGGAGCGTGCTGGTATTCATCTTGGCACCATTCTCGCACAGGGGGTGGGACAACCGTGGGGGCACCACTAAAAAAAGAAAGCCCGCCAATCCGAGTGGCTCCATTCCCCGGAGGCGGCACCGGGCCGCCCGCTCCCGCAGCAGTGGCGTGCGACCACTGCCTCTGGCAACCCGTTCCCTGTCGTCGGGCGCCGCGCTGAAAGAATCTGCCTCTGGCTCCGTCTTTATGGGTCAATGGAACTCCTCGACCCCACCCCCGTGTCGCCGCTGCCCGGCGCTTCACAGACGCCCCTCCGGCCCGAACCTGAAGCAACAACCCTCGACCCTGCGGAAGCCCTGCCCGCACCCGCTGCGCCGCCGCTCCGGAAGGAGGCGCAGTTCCGATTCCGGCTCTCCGCGGTAAGTGAAGCAACCCGGCGCGACGCGTAGCCCGACCCACATTCCCAATCCCCGTGCAACATCCGCTCCAGCAACGTTTGCTTTCGCTACTGAATCCCGGCGAAATTCTCCGTTTCGTGATGGTCCCCGATCCGACGGGCGTCCTGCATTTCGAGATTGAAGGGACCGCGGGAGACACCCCCACGTTCGAGGAACGCATCGGGATCGTCCTCCGGAGTGCCCAGGAGGAGGGCTACGGGTTCGTGGGCGAGACCCGGCCGGCATCGGCCCGGTCAAGGCCCCGAACCCCGGCGAAGTGGCGCTGGGTCGAGCTTCAGCCGGTCGGACAGAATTTCGAGCACGCCCCAGACCGCCATCTGGGGTTCTCCGTCTCCGCGAACGGATCGCACATGGAGGCGCCGGCATTCACCCCGGCTATCGGGGGGGTGATCGTCGCTTCGCCGCTCGAATTACTGGCCTCCCAGCCCGGCGTCCGGCGGGTCGAAATCGAGTTCACAGGCCGTGACCTGAATGATGCGGACGTCCAAGGGGTGACCCGCCTGCTCAATCACGTCCTCCCGGAAATCGAACGGTCCCTCCCTCCGGAAACCCCGCCGCTTCCGCTGCGGTCCTACCTCGCACTCTGTCTCCTGCAGAAGGCGGGCTGGGACATCCGGTGCCGGATCGCCCTGGCCACGCGGGCACGCATTCCCAAGGCGGCCATGGAGATCTGTGGACTGCAAACGTTCGGCACCAAGTGCACAATCGTCGAGCACACGTCCGGAGTGCGCACGACCCGGAATCCGAACGCTGGGCGCTCGCTGCTGCCGTTCTATCCACTCGGCTGGACGCGGCTCCCCCCGATCCTTCCCAACGGCGAACGCGATTCGGCGCTGGATGCGGCGAAGCTGCTCAATCGCACCCTGCCCAGGCTCCCCGAGTCCGGTCTTTGCATCGGCGAAGCCGGGGGCCGGGCGGTCCGGCTTCCACCCGGAACCCGGGACCGCCACACCTACGTCCTCGGCTCGACCGGCACCGGTAAGAGCACCCTCCTGTTTCGGATGATCCTCGCCGACATGCTCGCCGGCGAACCGGTGATCCTCATCGACCCGCACGGCGATCTTTACCGGGACGTGCTCGCCGCAGTCCCGGCTGCGCGCAGGAACGACCTTTTCCTCATCGACCCGTCCAGCCCCAAGCAACTGCCCGGGTTCAACCTGCTCGATCTGCCGCCCGGCCCGCTGCGGCGCCGCCACGCCGATTTCCTCGTGGGGGAAATGCTGAGGTTCTTCGAGGAGACCTACGACATGCGGACCTGCGGCGGTCCCATGTTCGAATTGTTCTTTCGCAATACCCTGCTCCTGATGTGCCTGTATCAGCCGCCCGCCCTGAAACCCGCTCTCGCCGAAAGCGACCATCCCCGGGACCGGCTCATCCCCACGCTCAATGCGCCCCCCCAGCAGTGCCGGAGGCGAAAGCTTTCCCTCGGCGACTTGGGCCTCGTGATGACTGACAGCGAACTTCGCGCCAAACTGGTTCGCTACTGCACAGACCCCGGCGTCTGCCATTTCTGGACCGACATCGCCCCCAAGACCTCGGGGGACTCTCGCTACGAAAACTTCGTTCCCTACATCACCAGCAAGGTGAATGCCCTCACCCAATCGGAGTTCGTTTCGCAGCTCTTCTGCAGCGAGCGAAACGAGGTGCGGATCGCCGACCGGATGAACCGCAACCAGATCATCCTGGTCAATCTAGACAAGGGCCGGATCGGAGCGCACGAGTGCTGCCTCGTCGGGCGGATGATCATGATGGAGATCTTCGCCGCCGGACTGGGCCGCAGCGCCCGACGCGCCGCGTCCCGGACCCCCGTCAACGTTTACGTCGACGAGTTCCAGCATTTCGTCTCCGACAACAGCGCCGCCATGCTGTCGGAAGCCCGGAAGTTCGGGCTGCGCCTCACCCTCGCCAACCAGAACCTCAGCCAACTCCGCCGCACCCACGGCACCCAGGACCTGCTCGAATCGGTACTCGGCAATGTGGGCAACCTCATCCTGTTCCGCATGGGCGTGCCGGACTCGCGGCGATTTGAGGATTTCACACACCCCTTCACCGCCCGGCAGATGCAGGAACTGCCGAACTATCACGCGCTCGTCCGCCTGCTCACTCCCATCGGTCCCATCCGCCCGTTCGCCATGCGGACGCTCGCTCACGACGAACCTGATCCGCGGCCGACGGTCGCAATGCGCTGAAAGAAATCGCGCCACCCGCCGTCTGAATAATCGGAACCCTATGCGACCAATCAACCTCCTGATCCCGCTTGCTCTCGGCGCCACCCTTGCGACGCTGGTCTCCTGCGGCGACCCGCGCCCGGACTTTGGATTCCTTGTCGAAACCGGCCGGGACATCACGCCCGGTCAGCCTGTTGAATGGAGGGAAGTTTCCGTCGGCACCGTCGCCGAACTGCGCCCCGACCGCGGCCAGATCCGCGTGGATGTCCGGCTGTTCCCCCAGTTTCAAGGAGCCATGCCCGCCGATCTGCGCGCTCGCGTGGTGCGCGGGTTCCTGGACGAAAGATCCCGAGTGGTGCTGGTGAACGCGGGAACGACCCCCCAGCACCTCCCCAAGAACAGTCTGATCCCGACCGAGACGGAAACCCCCGCATCCCGGACCCTCCAAACGCTCCGCCAGGTCACCCGGGCCGGACGAGAGATCGGCGAAGCCATCCAGCAGGCCATCGAGGAGTGCAACGAGCCGCTCGCCCCTCCCCAGCCGTCGCCTGCACCGAATCTCAATCCCTGAAATGACCGCTCCGGGATCATCCGTGCCGGGCCCGGACACCAGACTGCAATCGACCTGGCTGGTCGGTCGTCGATGTGGAACCGCCATCCCGATCTCCGGGTCAAATGTCAAACTCCTGTTCGACCAAGCCGGATCACCGGCGGTGCCTGCCGAGGGGTTCTACTTCCACACCGAGACATGCTGCGCCTGCGATGCCTCGCTGGGCGACCTGGTCCCAAAGGTGGACTGGTGCCGAACGGGCAGACATCCAAACCCGGACCCCGCCATGACTCCTGAACCATGCTTCCCCGGGCCACTCGCCCGGCTCGTCCTGACCGCGGTGCGTCTCTACCAGAGGCATGCCCCCCGCACACTCCGATCTGGCTGCCGGTTCGAGCCGGGATGCTCGGAATACATGATCCTGGCCGTCGGGAAACACGGCGCCGTCCACGGCGTCGCTCGCGGCCTCCACCGAATCTGCCGTTGCAGACATCCCAACGGCGGAGTCGATCACCCATAGGATGCAATCCACAACTCAGAAAACACACACCCACATGACACGATACGAATACCAGGCCATCCCTTTCATCGGCTCCGTCAAAAGCGGCCAGGGAGCCGACATCGTCGCCAACCAACTCACCAGCGCCATCGACAGCATGGCATCGCAGGGCTGGGAGTTCCACCAGCTGGCCGACGTCAACATCGAGGTCCAGCCGGGCTGCCTCGCAAAGCTGTTCGGGGCCTCGGTTTCCTACATCACCTTCAACCAGTTGATCTTCCGCCGCGCCGCCGCCTGACACGGGCCCAAGGGCTGCGCGCGCAGTTTGGGGGAGGCATCCGGTGGGAGGGGTCACGGACCCACCGGATGTCCTCATCGCGTGCAGTTAAGTCTAACTCTCCCCTCGTCCGATCGGAGGGTCAACCCCGCAGCACTCATGCCCGACCGCAAACACGCGGTGACAAGCCTCGCCACAGCTGCGTCGAAGTGACCAAGTCTCGGACCGCCAGCCGCACCCCGTTTGCTGCGCGAACGGATACCCAGTGGATCCTCAGCGGTCTGTAATCCCCCGGAATCCTCTGAAAGAATTCGCCCCCGAACTCGTCTTCAAAGGCATGACGAGCATGGTTTTCGCGATAGGACGGGCTGCTGGGAGCAGGAGGCTGCTCGCCGCCTCGGTCTACTTGGCTTGCGCAGCCGCTATGGCCGACGCGCAGTCGGCAGGGGCCCCCATCCCTCTAGCCTACTCCAGCGAGCGGCGCTTTTTTCCGGGCCACGCCCATCCGGGAGGCCAACCGCTGCTCCACTTGGAGGAGTTGGGCGACATCGCGGAACGGTTGCTCCAGCAGAACAACCTTCCGTTGCGGGTCACGATCGTCATTGACGAGATTCCTGCGGCGGCCCTCGCCCGGATCTCCGGCCCGCCTGAGAATGCCACGGTCACGGTACAGGCCTGGGCCGTGTCCCGGTTCTCGGCCAACACGTGGGCCTTTGTGATCGGACACGAGTTCGCCCACCGGACCGACCCGCGCGCCACGCGTGCACCGGGCCGGACGCATGAGGATGTCGAGATCGCGGCGGAGATCATCGGTGCGAGATACGCGATTCGGGCCGGATTCGATCTCGACGCCCATCTGAATCAGCTCTTTCATGGCCCCGATGGACGGGGTCGGGCCCAAGGATTCACCCTCCAGAAGGCCATTGCCTTACGCAAGGCTTTCGGCCGATGACCGGGGCGGTCAGAGCTTCTCAATCTCGACTCAGCGCCACTAACGAAAGGAAACCCAGACATGCCCTATGTGAAATGCCCGAAGTGCGCCGGAAAAGGCGATGAAGAATGCTGGTGCGTGAAACGCGGCAAGCCCGACCCGCTCTGCGACAACTGCCGGGGAAAGGGGAAGGTTCGATGCCACAGTTGCGATGGTAAACGCACCGTCTGGCTTGGCAACAAGCCGTAGCTGCGAAGACGGTCACGCCCCTTCCGCTCAATCGCTTCCTCAAAGAATTGCACCCCGATTGCGCCTACCCGAAACCCGTGCTCGCGCAATCACGATACTTCTTGATCATCAATATGACGCTTTTTATCGAAGGGGGTAGATGTATCAACCTGGTGGAAGCTCGAACACCGCGATCACCACGAGGCTGGTTCAGGATGCGGTTCGAGGCGATCGGATTGCACTGGAGGAACTTGCGTATCTCATTTTGCAGTGGCTCAGGACCAGGATTCCTCACAGGCTGGGACGCAGCGGCCCCTCGGCAGCGATCGATCCTGATCGATACCCTTCACCACTACTTCACCGAGGAACCTCAAGCTGCCCTGCCCGCTGGACCGGAGACCATCGAGCCGAGGCTGGAGGCCGGGATCCGGCGGATTCTCGAGCCTGGCAACGTGGGGCTCAACAACTTCATCCTCGGTCGCCTTGCCGAGATCGCGCTGGCCGACGGCTCGTTGCTCGGCAAGGAAGGGGCGGTGATCCTCGAAATTGGGGAGCGCCTTGGGTTCGATTCCGCGCCGACCTACCGCATTATGGTCGCCGCGGCAGACCAGGCAGGGGTCCAGGCGAACACCCGTTTCAACCGCGCCGCGCTCGCCCTTCGCCGGTCACTGGGGATGGATCCATGTGGATAAATCGTCGATTTCCGGGAAAGAAATCTCGTGCTTTGCCGCCCCATCGACGATGAACCTGAAAGAACCGCGATGACCGTGAGCCGATCCGAGACCGAACCGCTGGCCTGCCAAAGCAGGTTCCCTGCGGAGGCGGATCGCGGTTCGGTGGCCTGCCTCGGAGTTCAGCCCGACACTGCACGCCCCGGCCCGCGGCCAGCACCCCGGCCTGCGGGGCAGGTCGGGGAACGCCGATGCTCGCCTGACCCGATTCTCAGACTGCTGCGAACCCTCGGTGCGCTTCTGATCGCGCTCTGCGCGGCGTTGTCGACAGCCTTCGGTGCGCCCGACTCGGGCGAGCTACTCCAGAAAGATCTCCCGAATTTGTACGCGGCGTTCGGGGACCAAGCCCGCCGCCTGCCGGCGGATTATGTCATCGCGATCGATGTTTCCAAGACGATCGCGCCCTACAAAGATTTGATGGTGAATGCTCTCGGATCATTCATCGAGTCCGTCCCGGAGGGCGACTACGTCTCCATCATGCAGTTCGGCACCACCGCCCGACCGCTCGGAGTTCCATCCACCATCTCGGAGGCCACCCGCCGGTCCATCCGCTCAAACCTTGCCGCCTTGACATTCCAGGACATGGACACCGATCTGGAGCTGGCCGCCCGAGCCACTCTGGACGAGCTGAACCGGCCGGGCGGACACGATCTGAAATTTGTTTTCGTTTTTACCGACTTTCTCCACGATCCTTCTGCTCCTCGCCGGGGAACCGAGAAGTGGGCCTCGCTCGAGGATCGCTTCCGACGCGAGCAGGAGGGCCGGAACGTTGATTTCTATGCGTTGAAGCTGCCTCTCGACCGGCGGGCCGGACGAGATATCCCGCTCCTCCAGAAAGTATTCCCGAACCTCCAGGTGATCACTGTCGAGCGGGAAACCCTGCAGGAGTGGTTCCAGCGCCGCAAGGCGGAGATTCTCCGCGACCGACTCAAGGTGGTGGTGTCGAGAGATCTGTTTCGAGCCGGTGCGCAGGTGAACGGCGAGACCCGCGGCGACCGGCTCATGATCGAAGCAAAGCCGGGCGGCAGCACCCTCATCGAGAGTCTGGCCCTGACGAAGCTTGTCCCCGCGACGAACGCCGAACTGCTCCGGATGTCGCCGCTGCCTGTGGAGATTGCTGGGGCCAACGGGCGCGCGACCGTTGCAGAGACCGTGCCGGGCCCGCTGGAGAAGATGTCGTTCACCGTCGATTCCCTGACAGCCGCCGGCTCGATCCATTTCAAGCACATGGAGGAGCTTTCCCGACTCGGATTGCCCACCGAAACCCCCTGGACGCAGGACATCGGGGTCGAGGGTGAGCTTTCCACGGGGCGCTTCAGATCGAGCACACTTCTGGCGGCGAAGATCGCCGCGGGCGTCGTCGCGCTGATCCTCCTCATTCTAGTCACCAAGATGGTAGGCAGCCTGATGCCGAAGACCCTTTACGGCAGCCTCGAATGGAGAATCGGCTCAACCTCGGGCAAACGCGACATCGCAGGCACTTCGCTGAAGTTGGCCAGTCTCGGAATCCCCGGTTGGAGTCCGAAGAAGTCTTACCTGCTTCGAAATATCGACGGCGAGGTCACCCTCACTGTTCCGGGAGAACCCCCGCGCCCGCTCAAGAAGCATCAATCTTTCTCCCTGGACGGAGCCACATTCGTTTTTCGTTCCCAGTTCTAACCAACACCCACAATGCTAACCGACCACCAGATCCGGAAGTTCGTAGCCGAACGCCTCATGGCGCAGTCCGCCGTCACCGGCGACGACATTTATACCCCGACCCTAGTCGTAGGAGTGGGGGGAACCGGCATTAAAGTCCTCCGCGGACTGAAGAAGCATCTCAAACGCAACGAGTCGCATCAGATCCGACTGCTTGGCATCGATACCGATCGGAGTGAGAACGACAAGTTCCAGGAGCTACCAAACCTGACCGACACGGAACTGCTGCTCTTGGATGGCGACCTGGCGGGGCGATTCCTAGCCCAGGTCGCCGCCAATCCGGGTGGCTTCCCGCACATCCTCGAGTATCTGCCCGCGGAGCATGCCGGTTTTCCGAATTTGCATGCCACCGTCTCGGCTCAGATCCGACGCAACATCGGTGCCGGTCAGTTCCGGAGAACGGGACGGCTGGCGTTTCACTCCAACGTGATTGCGGGTGGCAACATCATGTCCCGGCTGCGACAGGTTCATGCCGACCTCACCGCCATACCCATGCAACAGGCGCAGCGGGCCGCCGGCCGGGATCTGGACCAAGGTGCCCGTGTTTACGTCGTGGGCTCGTTCGCGGGGGGCACCGGAGCCGGCCTGCTCCTCGACCTGCTCGCAACTCTCAGGAGTGTCTTCACGCAACCCCTGGACACCATCACGCTGTTCGGAGTGCTTCCGGGTGCCCTGCTCGACAAGGCTCTGAAAGACCCGAAACGGGAGAAAGCCCAAACCCGGGCCAATGCCCTCGGGGTCCTTGCCGACCTGCAGGCCGCATTGCTGGGTGAGCTGAATGACCTTCCGTTCCACCTCGGCGAGGGCGCACCCTTCCGTCCGGGGATCCGTGGCCTGCTCGACACCTGCTATCTGGTGGACGAGCGGCTCTACAACGGCAGTTCCCCACGGGATTTCATGGACCTGTGCAGCGGCGTCGCCCTATTCCTCTATGCCTTGGTGGGCAGCGGAATGGGAAGCGATCAGGACAGCGGCAAGATTAACGTCGCATTCTCCCGCAACGATGGCGGGGGCACCGGGCCTGTGTGCTGTTTTAACGCCCTCGGCGTCGCGTCAGTCGCCTATCCGATCGATGATCTCGAAGAGTATGCGGTCCGGTTCATCTTCGATCTATGGGTGGATCGCTGGCGGTCCGCAGAGTCGGAAGCCGAGGCAACCGAAACCGTTCTGTCGGAGATCCGTTCGAAAATCTGCCTCAACTCGGCCGATGACTTCGCCGCGCAAGTTCGAATCGAGATCCCCGACTGCGAATACTTCCCCTCGACAGGCGATCGAAAGCAACTCCTCCAGCTGAGCGACCAGGAGTTTGTGGGCGAGCGACACCGGCGATACGGCGAGCTGGAAAACGCCCTGCGCCGCGCCTCCAGACAAATCGAGGCGCGTTCCGTGGTCTTCGTGGAGCAGCACGCCACCTACCTGAGCGAGTTGATGGCCCGCCTGATCGGCCGGGGTCAGAATCACACCTTGGCCGTGCTCGACGCGCTCGCAGCGGACGTGGAACGGCTCCAAGGCGAATGGGTGAACAGCAAAGCAGCCCGCACCGAGCGGATCGCGGTGATCGAACGCATGTTGCCGCGAAAAGAATCGTGGATTCATTTCAACGACTGGTACGATGGCCCGCCCCGCAGAAAGTATGTCGCGCTGATCCAGGAGCTGTTCCGCCTGAAGTATGAGGCGGCGTTTGATGCGGAGGTGGACGAGGTTATCCGGGAGCTTGCGACCAGAACCAGCGAATGGAGACTATGGTCGGCGAACTTGGCTTCCGGCCTCGAACAGGACCGACAACACAACCGCCAGCAAATTCAGACTTTTGACGAGGCCAGGTCCGGGCTGGATGGAGAAGACTTTGGAGTGGTCCACTCGGCCATGCCCCGATCGCAGTTTCGTGAGTGGGCAGAGTCGATCCCGCTGAAATGGCCGACGGAGCTCGTGCCCACCCGGCCGGACAAGTCGGAACTCATCGAGTGTGTTTGGCTGACGATGATCGAACCATTCCGGAACGCTCTCAGGCAGTTCGATCTTCTGGCCGCCGCACGACTTGAGAAAGACGCAGCGGACCGAACAGCGGACACGCCCACCCCGACCCTTAACCGCCTACGCGCGCTGGACACTACCGCGATTCCGGCCATCCAGCTCGTCGATGCGGCCCCGCTCTCCCACGAGATGGCCCCGGAGAAATTCGTCGCGGGGCGCGAGATCCGGCAATCCAACAAATGGGTCATCGGCCTTTTTGAGCCGGTGGCGGGTGGAGGACAACCAACCGGACTCGAGATCGCCCCCCCCCACTTTGTGATCTCCGCGCAGGTTTACAAGGGATTCGGAGCGGTCCACTGGCGCGGATTCTCGGAGGCGGAAGTCTATTATCTGCAGGACCCGTGGCGGGCCGGGGTGCTTCCCGACACGGTGAAAATCTCGCCATTGGTCGCGTTGAGTTCCGCCGAAGCGGTAATCTATAAGGCTCTCGGCTTGGGTCTCTTGTGCGACGCGATCTTACTCCACGGCAACGCGTATCACCGAAATATCACTTCCGACGGAGCGGGGTCTTCCTTTAGCACCTATCAGATAGCGCCTCGCAAGGCCGCCCAGGAGCTAATCTCCGAAGGCCTTGTCGGCCAGGCGGAGAATGATCTCCTTGACCCCCCGAGGGAGAGTCGGTTGGGCGCGGCACTTTCAGAGACGCTCTCCTCTCTCCACCACGTAAATGGGAGAGAGTTTGTCGGAAACATCGAGATCATCTTCGACCGCGCGAAGAACCGACTGGGCTCGAAGTGGGTCAAGGATGTCATCCGGGATTTCCTCGCCGACGATCCCGAACGACGGTTCCCGACCCCCGACGAAGTGTGGAGAAAAATCCGGGAGGCATTGGCCTCTTATGTCGCCAGACTCTGAGATTCGCCCGCCCGTCCTACCCGGTGTGCTGGCTGCTCTCTGCGTTCCCGGCCAGTTGGTCGGGGACGGTGGTCGGTTCGCGCAACGGGTGGCGCAGACGCTGGAGGGCCTTCTCGGCAAGGATCTCGCTTCGGCCTGGACGCTGTCGTCGTCGCTCGATGCGCCTCCGGTCATCCTCCCCGCCGACCACCGCTATCCCGCTGCCATCCACATCCAACAGCACCACCCGCGGTGGATGGTGTGTGCCGCCTCGCTCACGGATTCGTCGAAGGGAACTTCCATCGCGGAAGCGCTCAATCGCTTCCCCGGCCACACGACGCTCGTTCTCCTGGAAGATGAGAGATCGGAAGGCAACCTCGCCACTCCACTGCCACGAGGAGACCATGGCGCGACCGTCGTCCTGTTCCGATCGAGGACGGATGGCTTCGAGCGTCGCCCGGAGAATCTTTCGCTTGCCGCCTCGTTGTATCTTTACTGCGTGTGGCGAAGCTACTGCGACGCGAACGACGGAAACCTGCGAACCGCCCTCGGACTGCCCGAGGGATACCCGGAGCACGGACTCTACACGATCGGTTACGGCTCGGCCACCGTGGATCTCGACTACCAAACCGACCGACTCGCACACCGTATCACGGGGGAGATCTCGCGGGATTGGCTGCGCCCCCATTGGTCGGGTGACTTGCAGCCCCTGCCCGACCCGCGCGATCTGATCGAGTTCCATCTGGCCCGGCCCGATTTCGTCCTCACCAACGGCGAAGCACGCCCCCGGACCAATGAGATCGTCGCAGGCGACCAGGTGGTTTCCGTCGGGTTTTTTAAGAAGCTCCCCAAGTTGCCGCGGCGACGGGTTGTCGGCGGGCGGGCCGCGCTGGCCCGCTTGGTTATGGCGGTACAGCGGCACCTCGCACTGCTTCAGTTCGGGGCGATGCCGCAGGTGGCCCGGGTCTTGGCGCTCCGCAGTGAGCGATTTGCCGGGTTCGTAGAAGGTGAGGTCAGCCGCCGAACCACGCTGCCCCAACAAAGCCCCGGCCTTTTCGCGTTTCTGGAAGCCTCGGTGGGAGCCGTGCGCGACTGGTCCGCTGCTCTGGCCCGGTCCGAATGGCAAACGCCCGAGCATTCACCCCCGCAGCGGCTGATCGCCAAAGCCCGACTCGGTGTGGATCGGCTGCCCAACGCCTCGGGCGGTCTCCTGCGGTGGGCGTTGCTGACCAGCGCTCTTGTCTGGCTGGCGTGGGGCTCCCAGATCCTCGGGGCGTTCGGCGTGACGCCTCCCGGACCCACAACCCCACTTCCAGCCGACCCTCGCTACGTTGCGGCTCTTGACTCCACCGGTGGCATCCTCCTCGTCGCGGTCCTGGCCTGCTGGCTCTTTGCGGCGTTTCGCGTCAGTCGCCTCTCCACGCTCGCGAACCGATACATGCTGCGCAGGTTCATCCTCTCCGCCACTGAGAAGACGGTGGCATCCCTTCAGAGGGTTGGACGCGATGTGGAGGGGCGTGCCGAGCAATCACTCCGGGCGCTGGATCGCCTGAAAGCGGACTTCGCCTCCTCCCCCGAAGGCCAGCGGACCCTGCCCTCAGTTGGCGACAACGCGGAACCGCTCTGCACCGGCGAGGCTTTCGAGAGTCTCATTCATCCCCGACTTGCCCAGGCGCTGGCGCACTGTCACTCTACCGCAGTCGGCAAGATTGCTCCGGAGGGGGCCTTCCCGAACCTTGAGACGGACACTTGGACGCGTTGCCTCGCCGATGCGGCGGCAGATACAGCTCGAGGCCTGGTACTCGGCACCACCTTGGAGCAGGTCGCATCGGTCATCCAGCCGACCCCAGCAGATCGCACCACCGCCTTCCGGAAGGCGGTCGAGACAGCCAGAAAGCCCTGCTATTCGGGAGCCAATCCGGCCGCAGCGCGGGAGTTCTCGAATGCGGGCCGCGGTTGGGCCGACGCTCGCGGCCGCGCCGACCGGGTTGAGTTGCGCAACATCCCTCTGCCGCAGCTTGCCGTATTCGCTGTGTTTCCTCTCCCATCGCTCTCCGCCCCAGGCGCAGCCAAGCCGGGACTCGTCCCATGAGCAGGGCCAGATTCCCCATCCTGTTGCTGGCGGGGTCATTCTACAGCCTGCTGGTGTTCCTCATCCCGGGGTTTTGGGTAGTGCGGCGCGCCGCGGAGTTGTGCGGCTCCTGGGGATGGGGAGATCCGATCCGGTGTCTTCACATCCTGCATGCCCTGCTCTATGTCGCGATTGCCGCCGGACTGTGTGGGTATGCGCGCATCCACAGCAGGGCGTTGGAAGACTCGGCTGCGAATCCCCGCTGGGTGGATGTTTTGCTCGGTTGGCTCACTCTCCGGGGCTACCGCTGGTTGGCCGCGCTGGGTCTCGTCATCCTGCCGACCGCGCTCGGAACCGGTCTGTATTACGGGACGCTGGTGCCCGAGTCGTTCCCCCTGGCCGCCGCCGTGTTTCTGGCACTGGCCGACCTAAGTACCCACCCCGTGCCAGTTTCCTGGGAGGACGGTCTGCCGCCGGCCCGGTCCGCGCTCGACACGCTCCCCGACCCCGGGGGCGAGGAGGGCTATCGGGATCTTGAGATTTCGTGGAACCCGCTCCAGTGGAACGAGGAAGGCCATCCCCCGCGCACCGAGATCTTCCCGATCTCGGACAAGGAAAATGCGGAGGCCATCGCCAGGACTCGCTCCGGCGACCTCAGCCTCTACGTCCGCGAAGGCCTCGTGTCGTCCGTCCTTCGGACTGCCCGTCGGGTCCGGGAAATCAGCGAGGAAAGCCGGTTCAACGCGATGCAGGAACTGGCCTCGGTGGTCGCCCTGACGCGGGCGCTGCCCTACGCCACCGACGAGGAAACCCACGACATGACGGAGTATCACGACTACCCCGTAGAGTTTCTGCACGACGGACGGGGGGACTGCGAAGACCATGCGATCCTGGCTGGCGCGCTGCTCCACGCACTGGGCCATCCGGTTGGCCTGTTCCTGATCGATCTGAAAACCGGCTCACACGTTGCCCTCGCCTATCGCACGATGAACACGCAGGGGGTGCTCTCCACCACGGGTCCGGACGGACATGAATACTTCTACGTCGAAACCGTCCCCACCGCGAATCACCATGCCGTTGGCGACATCCCCGACCAGTTTTTCGTGGAGCTGAAGGGGATGCGAATCCTCGCCCTGTAGAGCCGGTGCAACTCCTCCTGATCCTGGCCGGTCTGATCCTCCTGCTCCGGGGTCCGGGAGTGGCCCGCCTCGCCGGTGCCGCGCTCGTCGCGCTCGCCGCCTTCTGGCTGGCCTCCTCTGCGCGCAGTCTCGCCCCCGAGAATGTGCGCCGGATTGCCCAACTTCGAAGAGAGAACATGTCGCCCGGGCTCCGTGAACTCCTCGACAAGGGTCGCGTCAGACAGGATCCAACCGAGGACAAACTCGAGAGACGGGATCGTGACAAGCCGAAGCGCACGGAAGATGACGCTGCTCGACGCCCAGTTGGTGAGGACTCCTTCTCGATCCACTGCAACCACTGCGGCCAAGCCCTGCAGCTGCGTTACCATCCCGAGTCCATGGGACAGTTGCGGTGCGTCAGATGCGCGCGGATCGCATTCTGGATGCAACTGGATGAGCGTGGAACCTGGCGGACCATGCCGGAATATTTCGAACTCACTCCGTCGCCGGTGGGTGGGGAAGTTGGAATCGCATGGGCCTATTTCGTCGAACGATTTTCATACGACCACGCGAAAGCCCGATCAAAAGACCCCGTCTGGCAGACCACACCCTACACGACCCGGACCATGACGGGGGTTTGCCGCGACAGCGCAACTGCGGTGGCGGATTGGCTGGTTGCCTCTGGACACCAAGCCGCGGTTGCGACCGGCGAGGTGACCTTTGCGAGCCCCTACGGTTCGCGCCATGCCTGGACGGTGGTCAGCGCGAACGGGGTCGATTACATCCTCGAAACGACCGGCCCGTCGAGATTCAGCCGGGCCAAGACGCCGCCCCGGGCGGACCTGATGACCGAATATTTCCCGAACGCCAAGTTCAGTCGTGAAGGCGTTTGGGGGGAGACTGGCAAGGGGCGGATTGTTGATTACGATTCCCCGGATCTTTGGTATCAAGTGGTCCACTGAGATGCACCCGACCCTCGCCTCCCTCGACTGGAACTTCGCCGGCGCCACCGCGCTGATGCTCATCGTCCGGCTCGCCGCGCTGCAGGATGCCTTCGGCCGATAGTTGGTACCAGTCACGACCATAAACCCGACCCAATTTCGGAAAAGTGACCAAGATCTGCGGCGCTGTCAGTGAGTGGGCGGCAACAATTTGTCGAAGATGGTATCGAGAGAAACCATCTCCCCATTTGAGGGAACGTTCGGGGTTGCGTTGAGAAGGTTCCGAATATCCTGCCATAGGTGATCGCGGCGCAGGATATGCACGATCCGGCTTGCGGCGAATTTCTCCAGATGACGGGGAACCCAACCTTTGCTGGATTCCGACGAAATCGTCATCCGGCAACTCCAACAAATCGCATTTTTCCACCAAACCGGATTTCAGAAGGAACTTCTGCAACCGCAGCGCAGGTTCCTTCGATGCGGCTGGCGTATTCCCGTACAGCAAAATCACTTTTTCCGGGCGGAAATGCCGGGAGCAGATGATCCCCGGCCAGAGTTCCTGGTTGGTCAGGAGTAGGAGGGTTTGGGGCTGGGCAAACGTTTCACTCATGGCAGGGGTGGAATCGAAGGCTGCATCCATCACCGTCGTTCGACAAACAAGTTCGCCCCAGGCTCGGTTGGTGTAGAAGTCGGAGCGACATGAAAAATACCATTTGTCTCCGGTAAAAATACCGCTACCTTGCCCTCATGGCAACAATCACCATTCCCCGGCGCAAGTCCGTCCCGGCACGCCTGGCCGCGATGGCGGCAATGCCAGCCCTTCAGCAAGTCGAGACGATCCGCAAGGGCATCCCCGCTCAGGCGTTCGATCAGATAGCCAGCGTCCTTGGCATCGGCAAGGAATCCTTGGCCCAGAAGCTCGGCATCAATGCCCAGACTCTCCGGAAGCGGAAGTCGCAAGTGCTTTCCCCGGATGAGGCCGAGAAAAGCCTGCGGGTCACGCGGGTTTTCATCGCAGCCAGCGAAGTGCTTGGAAGCGACGACGAGGCCCGCCATTGGATGGGAGAGGCAGTGATGGCCTTGGGAGGAAAGCGACCAGTAGACCTTCTCGATACCGATGTCGGTGCTCAAGAGGTCGCCAATATCCTCAACTGCATCAAGTGGGGGGTCTATGCGTGATTTTCCATCGTTTGGAATCACTGAACCGCTCTGATCCCGCCTCGGCATTTAGCGGCGAGGGAGGACTTCATGCCGCAGGCCGCTGGAACACGCTGGGAACCCGCATCGTCTATGCGTCGAGTTCGGTGGCCCTGGCCTGCCTGGAGACACTCACCCACATGCGCACCCCGCGAAGGTTGGAGGAACGGTGGCTCTTCGCCATTGAAATTCCCGATACCCAGATCGAAGAACTCGCCCGCCTGCCCAAGGGATGGGATGCCGAACCCGCCGGCGCGGCGAGCCGTGCAGTCGGCGATGAGTGGGCGGCGAAGCAGCAGAGTGTGGCCTTGCTCGTGCCCAGCGCAATTGTTCCGGTTGAGGTGAATGCTCTCATCAAC
>Ga0163150_10004035_pt1 | contig 19995 bp, 20 predicted proteins | sample OliLakLV19P2IB_FD_148628 | JGI IMG/M metagenome (GOLD analysis project Ga0163150, IMG submission 148628) | Freshwater microbial mat bacterial communities from Lake Vanda, McMurdo Dry Valleys, Antarctica - Oligotrophic Lake LV.19.P2.IB | ecosystem: Environmental > Aquatic > Freshwater > Lake >...
AGGCTCGTCGGTGCGATCGAGCTCGTCGATCAGCAGCACCGGCGCCACGCCATCCGCGGGATCGATGGCCTGCAGCAACGGCCGCTGCAACAGGAACTCGCGCGTGAAGATGTCGTGCGCAAGGCTATCGCGCGTCACGTTGCCCGCAGCCTCGGCGAGCCGGATCTCGATCATCTGGCGCGGATAGTTCCATTCATACACGGCCGCCGCGGTGTCCAGCCCTTCGTAGCACTGGAGGCGCACCAGCGGTTTGCCCAGTGCGGCCGCCAGCACCTTCGCAATCTCGGTCTTGCCCACGCCCGCCTCGCCTTCGAGGAACAACGGGCGCTGCAACTTCAAGGCAAGAAATACGGCCGTGGCCAGCCGGCGTTCGGCGACGTAGTCGTGCGCCGTCAGCAGGTCGAGCGTGGCGTCGACGGTGGCGGGTATGGCGGGGGTTGGGACGGACGGCGACATTGCGGGATCCGCTTCCATGCAACGAGGCCGTCAAGCATACCAAGGACCCGTTGCCGGTGCAGCAATGAACCGATCATCAATGACAACGGGCGGCCATACTTCCGCCGCCCGCTGCACTGCAAATAGCTCGTCACTACCCTGCGGCCAATACCGCCCGTCCCGCCAGTACGGGGATCAGATGCGCACGGTACGCAGCCGATCCATGCAGGTCGCTGTTCAACCCCGACGCATCCATCTTCACGGCGCGAGCGGCGTCATTGGTGAACGCTTTGCCCAGCGCGTCCTCGAGCGCCGTCGCGCGGAACACGCTGGATGCCGCACCCGTCACCGCCACCCGAACGCCACTGCCGGTCTGCGCGACATAGACGCCGACCAGTGCAAAGCGCGACGCCGGCTGCACGAACTTGATATACGCCGCCTTCTTCGGAATGGGGAAGCTCACGGACGTGATGAGCTCGCCCTCCGCGAGCGCGGTTTCGTACATACCCTTGAAAAAGGCATCCGCAGCGATCTGCCGCTTGTTGGTGTGGACGGTGCCATTCAATGCCAGCACAGCCGCCGGATAGCACGCTGCCGGATCATTGTTGGCCAGTGCGCCACCCAGCGTGCCCATGTTGCGCACCTGCCGGTCGCCGATGCCTTCCGCCAGCGCAGCCAGCGACGGGATCGCGTCCTTCACGACTTTGGACGACGCCACTTCGGCATGGCGCGTCATCGCGCCGATGACAATCGCGTCGCCTTCCTTGCGGATGCCCTTCATCTCCGGCACGGCGGAAAGATCCACCAATGCGCCCGGTTGCGCCAATCGCAGTTTCATTGCCGCAATGAGACTCTGCCCCCCCGCCAGCGCCTTGCCGCCGGATTGCGCGAGCAGCGCGGCCGCATTGGCCACCGATGTTGCCTTGTGCATGTCGAAGCTGTACATGGTCGTTTTTCCTTAAGGCCGGGCCGACTGGATGGCCTGCCACACGCGGTGCGGCGAGGCGGGCATGTCGATGCGCGTGACACCGACGGCAGACAGCGCGTCGTGCACGGCGTTCATGATGGCGGCGGGTGCGCCGATGGCACCGGCCTCGCCGCAACCCTTCGCACCCAGCGGATTGTGCGTACACGGCGTGACCCGCGTGCCCACCTTGAACGACGGCAGGTCATCCGCGCGCGGCATCGCGTAATCCATGTAGCTGCCGGTCAGCAGCTGGCCGCTCTCCGGGTCGTAGACGCAATGTTCCAGCAGTGCCTGCCCGATGCCCTGCGCGACGCCGCCGTGCACCTGGCCTTCGACGATCATCGGATTGATGATGTTGCCGAAGTCATCCACTGCGGTGAAGGCCTTCACTTCCACGACGCCGGTGTCGGGATCGATCTCGACTTCGGCGATGTGCGTGCCGGCCGGATACGTAAAGTTGGTGGGGTCATAGAACGCCGTTTCGTCGAGGCCTGGCTCCAGCTTGTCGAGCGGATAGTTGTGCGGCACGTATGCGGCCAGCGAGATTTCCGCGAAGGCCTTGCTGCGATCGGTGCCTGCCACCGTGAACTTGCCGTCCTTGAACTCGATGTCGCCTTCGGCGGCTTCGAGGAGGTGCGCCGCGATCTTCTTGCCCTTGGCGATCACCTTGTCCAGCGCCTTGACGATGGCGGTGCCGCCTACCGACAGCGACCGCGATCCGTAGGTACCCATGCCGAAGGGAATGCGCCCGGTGTCGCCGTGGACCACTTCGACATTGGCAATGTCGATACCAAGGCGCCCGGCGACAATCTGTGCGAACGTGGTCTCGTGCCCCTGCCCGTGGCTGTGCGAGCCGGTGAAGACGGTGACGCTGCCGGTGGGATTGACGCGGACTTCGCCGGCCTCGAACAACCCGGCACGCGCACCCAGCGCACCGGCCACATTGGACGGCGCCAGGCCGCAGGCCTCGATGTACGACGCATAGCCGATGCCGCGCAACTTGCCGCGCTTCGCGGAATCGGCCTTGCGCGCGGCGTAGCCCTGCACATCCGCGAGCTCGTTGGCGCCATCGAGCGTGGCGTCGTAATTGCCGATGTCGTAGGTCAGCGCCACCGGCGTGGCGTAGGGGAACGTGCGGATGAAGTTGCGACGGCGGATCTCGTCCTGCGGCAGCTTCATGTCCACGGCGGCCTGATGCACCATCCGTTCGACGACGAACGTGGCCTCGGGCCGGCCTGCGCCGCGGTAGGCATCCACCGGCGCGGTGTTGGTGAACGACGCCGTCACCTCGACGTAGATGGCCGGCGTCGTGTACTGCCCGGCCAGCAGCGTGGCATACAGGATCGTCGGGATACACGACGCGAACGTGGACAGATACGCGCCCATATTGGCGTTGGTGACGACGCGCAGCGCCAGGAACTTGCCGTCCTTGTCCATCGCCAGCTCGGCGTGCGTGACGTGGTCGCGGCCATGCGCGTCGGAGACGAAGGCTTCGCTGCGGTCGGCCGCCCACTTGATGGGGCGGTTCACCTTTTTCGACGCCCATACCATCGCGGTTTCTTCGCCGTACAGGTAGATCTTGGAGCCGAAGCCACCACCCACATCGGGCGCGATCACCCGCACCTTGGTTTCAGGCAGGCCCAGTACGAAGGCCGCTATCAGCAGACGCTCGAGGTGCGGGTTCTGGTTCGACACATAAAGCGTGTACGAATCGGCGGCGCGGTCGTACGAGGCCAGCGCGCAGCGCGGCTCGATGGCATTGGGCACGAGGCGATTGTTGACGATGTCGAGCTTGGAAATGTGCGCGGCCTTGGCGAACGCCGCGTCCACCGCCGCCTTGTCGCCCAGCGCCCACGTGTAGCACTTGTTGCCGGGCGCCTGCTCGTGGATCTGCGGTGCGCCGGGCTTCAAGGCGTCCACGCAGTTGACCACCGCGGGCAGTACTTCGTAGTCGACGTCGATCAGTTCGGCGGCGTCCTTGGCCTGGTGCAGCGTCTCGGCAATCACCAGCGCCACCTGGTCGCCCACGTAGCGCACCTTGCCCTGCGCCAGCACCGGATGCGGCGGCTCGTTCATCGGCTTGCCGTCGGTGCCGGTGATCAGCCAGCCGCAAGGCAAGCCGTTGACACCGGTCAGGTCCGCGCCGGTGAAGATGGCCACCACGCCAGGCGCCGCCTTGGCCTTGGCGAGGTCGATGTTGCGGATCGTCGCGTGCGCATGGGGCGAGCGCAGGAACACGCCCTGCGTTTGCCGCACCATGTTCACGTCGTCGGTGAACTGCCCGGCGCCGGTGATGAAGCGCAGGTCTTCCTTGCGGCGTACCGATTGGCCGATCACGCCTGGTTCAATGGCTCCCATGGTCGTCTCCTACTTCGCCATGGCCGTGGCGCCCTGCTGCACGGCGCGCACGATATTGTGGTACCCGGTGCAGCGGCAGATGTTGCCTTCCAGCTGCTCGCGGATCGTGGCCTCGTCCGCCCCCGGATGCCGCGCGACGAGATCGATGGCACTCATCACCATGCCGGTGGTGCAGAAGCCGCATTGCAGGCCGTGGCACTCCTTGAACGCCGCCTGCATCGGATGCAGCGTGCCGTCTTCCGCCGCCAGGCCCTCGATCGTGACCACCGCCGTGCCGTTGGCCTGCACGGCGAGAATGTTGCAGGCCTTGACCGCGTGGCCGTCCATGTGGACCGTGCATGCACCGCACTGTGCGGTGTCGCAACCGACGTGGGTGCCGGTGAGCGCAAGGTTGGTGCGCAGGAAATCGACGAGCAACGTTCGCGCGTCGACGTCGGCAGTGACGGACTTGCCATTGACCTTCAGCGATAGGGAAACGGACACGGACAGCCTCCTTGAGCGGAATGGATGCGAGACGGCGCCATTATTGTGAACTGCAGGGCGCTCGGGACCCCAAGCATACTGCGGGGTCCGGATGACAGCAATGCAACGCGCTGTCCGAACCGGATGGAGTACAGTCGGGCCGACCCAGCGCCGCCCCGTCGACCATTCGCGGTGGCATCCCTTTCGCATACCCCACGCCCACCCATGTCGCGCCTCTTTGCCCGATGAGCCAACGTGCCACACGCGTCCTGCTGGTGGGTGGCGGCCATAGCCACATCGAGGTGCTGCGCCGTTTCGCGCGCGAGCCGGATGCCGGCATCGCGCTGACGCTGGTATCACCGTTTGCGCGCACCCCCTATTCCGGCATGCTACCCGGCACCATTGCCGGACACTACACCGCCGCCGAGGCGTCGATTGCACTGGCGCCGCTGACGCAATGGGCCGGCGCCCGGCTGGTCGAGGGCGAGGTCCGCGAACTCGACCTCCACACGCGTAGCGTGATGCTCGCCAACGGCACGCGCGAGGCCTTCGACTTCGTGTCGCTGGACATTGGCACCACACCGTCGATGACGGTACCGGGCGCGGCGGATTTCGCGCTGGGCGTGAAACCGGTGGAAGCATTCCTCGACGCCTGGGACCGGATACGCGCCGACGTGATCGCCGGTCATGTCAGCACCATTGCCGTCGTGGGCGGCGGCGCGGGCGGTGTCGAGGCGCTGCTGGCGATGCAATATCGGTTGCATCAGGACGCCGGCGCGGCTGCACCCCGGTTCGCGCTGGTCTCCGACCAGTCACACGTGCTGGCGCAGCACTCGCCGGGCGCGCGGGCGCGCATGGGACGCATCTTGGTCGAGCGCGGCGTCGTGCTGCATCTGGACAGCGCGGCGATCGCCGTTGAACAGGGCGCGGTGATCGTCACGCATGGCCGGCGCATTGCGGCCGACCGCATCATCTGGGCCACCGGCGGCGCCCCGGCGCCCTGGCTCGCGGGTTCCGGACTTCCCTGTGACGCGCGCGGTTTCGTCGCGGTCGATGCGCACTTGAAGTCCCCCGCGCATCCCTTCGTGTTCGCCGCCGGCGACTGCGCATCCCAGATCAATACCCCGCGGCCGAAATCGGGGGTCTTCGCGGTCCGGCAAGGCCCGCCCCTGGCCGCCAACCTGCGTCGCGCGGCGAACGGGGAGCCCCTGCTGGAATATCGGCCGCAGCGGCAGGCGCTGGCCCTCATCTCGACCGGCAACCGCCACGCGATCGCCACCCGTGGCCCCCTTGCCGTGGAAGGGGCATGGGTCTGGTGCTGGAAGGACCACATCGACCGCAAGTTCATGGCCCGCTATGTGCCGCCCGGGGACGGCGCCATGCCGCTACGACTAGAATGAAGCCCATGGGAATCGTCACTCGATCCGCCATCGGTGCAACCCGCCGCGCGTGCAGGCAGACAGCGCACCTGATGGCATGGGTCGCGCTGGCGATCGTCGCGCCCGGTGCGGCCGCCAGCGATGTCACCGCCATCACGCTGGTGCCGCAACAGGTGTCGGCCCATGGCTGGTTCTTCCAGGGCGAGGCCGGCATGGCCAGCGCGCAGAACAAGGGCTTCATGTCCAATGCGGGCTTCGTCGTGACCAGCGATGGCGTGGTGATCTACGATACGCTCGGCACGCCGGCCCTGGGCGAGGCGATGCGCGCGGCCATCCGCAAGATCACCGCCCAACCCATTCGCCGCATCGTCGTCGGCCACTATCATGCCGACCACATCTACGGCCTGCAGGCGCTGCAGGCACCCGGCGTGCCTATCTTCGCGCACCGCAAGGCGGAGGTCTACCTGCAATCCGGACAATCGGTCGAACGCCTCGCGCAGCGGCGCGCGGAACTCTTTCCATGGGTGGACGACCACACGCGGGTTGTCCCGCCCACCGCATGGCTCGACGGCGATACCAGCTTCCGGCTGGGCGGCCTCACGTTCCGGATGATCCATGCGGGCGGCGCCCATTCGCCCGAGGACCTGATGCTGTTCGTCGAGGAAGACCGGCTGCTCTTCGCCGGCGACCTGCTGTTCGCGGGACGGGTTCCCTTCGTCGGCAACGCCGACAGCAGCGGCTGGTTGCGTGCGATGGATGCGATGATCGCCCTCGATCCCAAGGTGGTGGTGCCAGGACACGGTCCCGCATCGCGCGACGTGGGCCGCGACCTGACGCTCACGCGGGATTACCTCCTGTACTTGCGGAAGTCGATGGGCCAGGCCGTGGCGGAACTGGAGCCTTTCAACGAGGCGTATGCACGCACCGACTGGTCACGCTTCAAGGATCTGCCGGCCTTTGCGCAGGCCAACCGGCTCAATGCATGGGGTACTTACCTGCGCATGGAACAAGAAGCCCTGGGGGTGGGCAAGCCATGACGACCAGTCACGATCCCGTATTGTCGGTGGCCGTCCGCGCGGCGCAGGCGGCCGCGAGCGTCATTGCGGACGCTGCGCTCGACTTGAAGCGCCTGCCCACGTTCTCGAAGCAGCATGGCGACATCGTGTCCTCCGCCGACATGGAAGCCGAGAACGCCATCGTCGCCACGCTGCGCGCGGCGTTTCCCGACCACGCGATCCTGGGCGAGGAATCCGGTCATATCGAGGGCGCGCGCGACGGCGGCGGATACAAGTGGATCGTCGATCCGATCGATGGCACCGCCAACTTCATCCACGGCTATCCGTACTACGCGATTTCAGTCGCATTGGCGCGCGGCACCGAGATCACGCATGCGGTGGTGATGGACCCCGTGCACAACGAAGTGTTCACCGCGGCCAAAGGCAAAGGCGCGTTCTGCAACGGCACGCCGTTGCGCGTGACGACGTGCCTTGACCTCGATCGCGCGCTGGTCGGCACGGTCTTTCCCACGCGCGAAAGCCCGCGCTTGCCCGCGTACCTCCCGATCTTCAATGCGCTGATCGGCCAATGCGCCGGCATCCGCCGCGCGGGCGCCTGCGCGCTTGACCTCGCGTATCTCGCCGCCGGGCGGCTGGATGGCTTCTGGGTCATGAGCCTGCAGCCGTGGGATGTGGCCGCCGGCGCGCTGCTCGTAAGTGAAGCCGGTGGCCGCGTCGGTGACTTCGCTGGCGGCACCGATTTCCTGCGCACCAACGAAGTGATCGCCGCCACGCCGGGCGTGTTCAATCCGTTGCGAGAGGCGATTGCGCTAGCCCGCGGCTAGTCGCTGCAACGACTCCGCCAGCGCCTGCGGAATCTCCACGCCATCCACCTGCGCGCGTTCCGCAAGTGCATCGCGCCGCGCGCCCGGCAGACGCACGCCGTCATCCTCCAGCATCGCCGTCACCAGCGTCTCGACGCGTTCGAAGTACGCGGCCTGCCCGGCCATTGCGCCAGGGTCGACCACGAGAAAGGCTTGCCCGATGCGCGGCGCGTTACCCGCATCGACGAAAAATGAATCCGCCTCGAAGCCCATCGCAGCGCCGGTCAGCGCGCACGCCAGCAACTCGACGATCAGCGCCAGCATCGCACCCTTGGCGCCGCCCATCGGCAACATGGAGCCCGCCATGCCCGCTGCGGGATCGGTCGTGGGCAGGCCCTCCTTGTCGAGCGCCCAACCCAGCGGGATCGACCTGCCCTCCTTCGCCGCCACCATCAGCTTGCCGCGCGCGACCTCCGACAACGACAGGTCGATCACCAGGGGCGCGCCGCCGCGGCGCGGAAAAATCGCGGCAATCGGATTGGTCCCGAAGAGCGGCCGCTTGCCACCGGCGGCGGGCATCGCGGCCGGCGAGTTGCCAAAGGCCAGTCCCACCATCCCCGCCTGCGCCACCGGCAGCAGGTGCCAGGCCGCCACGCCGAAATGATGGCTGTTGGTGACACCGGCAAAGGCAACACCCAGTTCGCTTGCCCGCGTGACGGCTTCCTGCACCGCCAGCACGCACGCGGGAAAGGCCAGGCCCTGGTGCGCATCGATCAGCACTGCCCCGCCCTTGCTGCGGGCCACCTCCGGCAACGCCGCGCCATCGGCCCGGCCGTTGCGCAGGTGCGTCGTGTATTGCGCGATCCGCGACAGCCCGTGCGAGGGCAGGCCCTGCAGTTCGGCCGCGACCAATGCGTCGGCGGTGGTCCTGGCCATCGCGTCACCCGCGCCGGCACGGCGCAACGCGCGCTCCGCCAGCGAATGCAGTTCTGCAGCCGAAAGCCGTGGCATCCGTGTCTCCGTCAGTGCGTTCGCAACGCGGCGGCCACCGCATCGGCAACCATGGATGACACGCGCACATTCGATTCGCGCGTCACGCCCGCGATGTGCGGCGTCAGCAGCAGGTTCGGGCATCCCGCCAGCGGGGAACCGGCCGGCAGCGGCTCGTGGTCGAAGACATCGAGGGCCGCGCCACCCAATGTTCCCGCGCGCAATGCAGCGGCCACCCCCGCTTCGTCCACGACGCCACCACGCGCGGTATTGATCAGGATGGCTTCGGGCTTCATCTGCGCCAGTTGCGTGGCGCCGATCAGGTTGCGGGTGGCATCGACCAGCGGCACGTGCAGCGACAGCACATCGGACTGCGCGATGACAGCACCCAGCGTGACACAGAGCGTGCCGTGCTCGCCCCAAAGCGACGACGACGCTGGGACCTGCGGGTCGAACGCGATGACCCGCATGCGCAACCCGCGCGCCAGCGTCGCAGTCAGGCGCCCGATGCCGCCGAAGCCGATCAGGCCGAGGGTCTTGCCGGCGATCTCGCGGCCGTTTGACAGCGGCGCGCGAGGCCACGTGCCGGCGCCCATCACGTCGGTCGACTGATAGGCGCCGCGCAGCAGCAGCATCGCGGTGCCCACGACATACTCGGCGACTGCCAGCGCATTGGCGCCCGTCGCCGGGATCACCGCGATACTGCGGGCCGCGCAGGCCGCGGTGTCGATGTTGTCGAGGCCGACACCCAGCCGCCCCACCACCCGCAGTCGTGGCGCAGCCGCCAGCAACGCGGGGTTGACCTGCGTGCGGTTGCGCACGATCAGCGCGTCGGCGTCCGCCAGCAACGACTCCAGCGCCGCCGGGCGATCGACCAGGTCCTGCTCATAGGTGACATCGAACGATGCCTTCAGCGACGCCACCGCCGCGTCGTCCATGAATTCACTGATGATGATGCGCATGGCGTCCTCGAGACTTGAAGCGGCGTGCCGGCGCGCCCCGACCCCCAGGCATCGCCGGGCCGGAAGTGATCAGGTGGCAAAAAGCTGGTCGGGATCAGCAAATGCCTTGAACTCGAGCGCATTGCCGAAAGGATCGAGAAAGAACATTGTCGCCTGTTCGCCGGGTTGTCCTTTGAAACGGATGTGCGGCTCGATCACGAACGCCACCGCGGCCGCCTTCAGTTTCGCGGCCAATGCTTCCCATTCCGGCAATGCCATGACGACGCCGAAATGGCGCACGGGAACGTTGTCGCCGTCGACGAGGCTGGTGACATCGCTCAAATCCTGCGCCGCGACTCTGTGCGCCACGATCTGGTGACCGAAGAAATCGAAGTCCACCCAGTCCAGTGAACTGCGTCCTTCCGCGCAACCGATGAACGCGCCGTAGAACGCCCGCGCGGCCACAAGGTCAGTGACTGGAAAGGCGAGATGGAAACGTGGATAGTCGCGGCGGGCCAGATGCTGGCTCATGATTGCATTCCCCAATGGCGCACGAAGCGCGTTGCGATGGTGTCAGGCCTGCCAGGGCAGGCGGTCGAGGTCCACGTTGCCGCCGGTGAGGATGACGCCAACGCGCTTTCCCCGGACCGCCAGCGTACCTTCCAGCATGCAAGCCAGCGGCACGGCGCACGAGGGCTCGATGATGATCTTCATCCGCTCCCACGTCATGCGCATCGCCCGCACGATGGCATCCTCGCTGCAGGTGCCGATGGCGAAGACATGTGCCGACAGCGCGCGAAACGTCCGCGGCGACAGCGCGCCGCGCAGGCCGTCGGCGATCGTGTGCGCGGCCGGCGGCGGCTGCAACAAGCCTGCTGCCAGGCTGCGCGCAGCGTCATCCGCCCCCAGGGGTTCGGCACCCAGCACCGTGATGCCCGGCACCATGCCTTTGGACGCGATCGCAGTGCCGGACAACAGTCCGCCGCCGCCGACCGGCGCGACGACGATGTCGAGGACCGGCTGTTCCTCCAGCAGCTCGAGCGCGGCGGTCCCCTGCCCCGCGATGACCATCGCGTCGTCGTACGGATGCACCAGGACCGCACCCGTGGCGCGGCCCACTTCCGCGCCCAACGCTTCGCGCGCGGCGAGTGTGGGTGCGCAGAAATGCACGATGCCGCCGAAGCCCTTCACGTTGGCCACCTTGATGGCCGGCGCATTCTCCGGCATGACCACATGCGCGGGAATGCCGCGGCGCTGCGCGGCCCATGCCAGCGCGGCACCGTGATTGCCGGACGAGTGGGTCACCACGCCGTGGGCAGCCGCCGCTGCAGAGAGTGAAAACACCGCGTTGCAGGCCCCGCGCGCCTTGAACGCGCCTACCTTCTGGAAATTCTCGCACTTGAAGAACAACGTCGCGCCCGTGATGTCATCGAGCGACCGCGATGTCATCACCGGCGTGCGATGGATGTGCGGCGTAATGCGCGCGTGGGCGGCGCGGATGGCGGCGAGATCGGGCAGCGCCAGCGCGGGCGCGATTTCGTTGTCAGGCACCATCCATGCAGTCTCCAGGCGAACACGCCGCATCAATGCGGACGCAGGACAATCTTGGCCGATGCCGCGCGGCCCTGGTCGAGATCGGCAAACGCGGCGGCGCCGTCCGCAAGTGGGCGTTCTTCCACCCAGGCCAGGTCCCCGAACGAACCATTATAGAGGGCGGCCACCGTGGCTCTTAAGTCAGCGGTGGAATACGTATACGTCCCGATCAGCGTGATCTCGGCCAGCGTCAACCGGCGCATGTCGATCTCGCTCGCCCAGTCCTGCAGTCCGACATGCATCACCACGCCACCCGGTGCCACCGCCGCCAGCGCCGCGGTTCGCGTGGACTTGGCGCCGACGGCATCGATCACCAGGGGCCACGCGCCCGCTTCAGGCGCCTGTCCCGCCGTCGGGTCCAGCGTGGCGCAGCCGGCGTGATGCGCAGCCGAGGCGCGCCGCAGTGGATTGGTTTCGACCAGCGTCACCAATGCGCCGCGCGACCGCAGCAGCAGCGCCGCCAGCATGCCGATGGCGCCGCCACCGATGATCAGCACCCGTCCCTCCGCCGGCGGCCGGTGGCATGCCCGCGTGGCCGCGTCGATCGCATGCAACGCCGTGGCCGCCGGTTCCGTCAGCGCTGCCTGCCGCGCCGTCATGTCCTGCGGAATATCGATCAGACTGCGCGCCGGGATCGCCATGAACTCGGCAAATGCGCCCGGACGCGTCATGCCCACCATCGTGCGGTTGCTGCAGAGGTTGTCGCGCCCCTGCACGCAGTAGTCGCAAACACCGCAGGTGATCAGCGGATTGGCAGTCACGCGCAGGCCGGTGCCGGGGCCCTCGATGATCGTGCCGGCCAGTTCGTGGCCCAGGATCAGGCCCGGCTTGCGGCGCGGGTCGTGGCCATGAAACGCATGCATGTCGGAACCGCAGATGCCCACCGCATCGATTCGCAGGATGACCTCCCCTACGGCAAGCGCCGGCTGCGGCACGTCGCGCAACGTCATCTCGTCGGGAGCGGTATAGACCAGTGCGCGCATGCTCGATTCCCCCTATCCGGCGGTGAAGCCGCCATCGACGAACAGTGTCTGGCCGGTGACGTAATCCGATGCGCGGCTGGCAAGAAACAGCAACGCGCCCGCGAGATCGTCCATCTCCCCATTGCGACCGACCATCGTGCGCGCCGCCATGGCGCCCGCGCGCGCGGCATCCGCGAAGACGGGCGCCGTCAACGGCGTGCGGAAGAAGCCCGGCGCGATCGCATTGGCCGTGACGCCGTGGCGCGACAGGGATTCGGCCTGCGCGCGCGTCAGTTGCACGATGCCGCCCTTGGTGGCGCCATACGGCGCGCTGTCCGCGAACGCGCGCACCGATTGCAGCGAGCCGATGTTGATGATGCGTCCCCAGCGCCGGGCGATCATCGCGGGAGCCAGTGCCTGCACCAGGAAGAAGGGCGCGGTGAGGTTGAGCGCCAGCGTACGGTCCCAGTCATCGTCGGTGACCTCCTGCATCGGCCTCCGCACGTTGATTCCCGCCGCATTGACGACGATGTCAACGGCGCCGAAGGCGTCCCCCGCGCGTGCCGCCGCCTCGCGCAACGCGGCGCGATCGGTGAGGTCCGCCGGTAGTGCCGACGCGCGTCCACCCGCCGCCGCAATGGCTGCGGCTGTCCCGCCCAGCTCGTCGGTGCGGCGCGCCACCAGCACCACCGCCGCGCCAGCCTGCGCGAGGGTGGCGGCCATCGCGCGACCGATACCCGAGGATGCACCGGTGACCAGCGCCACCTTGCCCGTCAGGTCGAACAACGCGGCGGCGTTACCTGCCATCGTCAGGCATCGTGCGCCAACGAAAAGGCTTCGGCCGGGAAATATTTGCGCAGCCGGTCGTCGGCGGTGCGCGCATGCGCCTCCATGCCTTCAAGGCGCGAGATGCGCGCGGTGACCTGCGCCACGTCGCGATTGGCTTCGCGCGTCATCCGCTGCCATGTCACCGTCTTGATGAACTTGTGCACCGACAGTCCGCCGGAGTACCGCGCGGCGCCCTTGGTCGGCAGGATGTGATTGGGTCCGGACACCTTGTCGCCGAACGCCACTGTGGTTTCCTCGCCGAGGAACAGCGATCCGTAGCAGGTGAGCCGCTTGAGCCACCAGTCGAGGTCGCGCGCGTGCACCTCGAGGTGCTCCGCCGCCAAATGATCCGAGATCCGCGCCGCGTCCTCGCGCGTATCGCACAGGATGACTTCGCCGTAATCGCGCCACGCAGAGCCGGCAGCATCGCGCGCCGTCGGCGGCAGGGTCTCGATCAGCAGCGGCATCAGCCGCGTGACTTCAGCGGCCAGCTCGCGCGACGTTGTAATGAGCCACGCCGGGGATTCATGCCCGTGCTCCGCCTGGCCCACCATGTCGGACGCCACGATGGCGGCGTCAGCACTGTCGTCAGCGATCACGCACACCTCGGACGGACCGGCGAACACATCGATGCCTACCTTGCCGAACAGCATGCGCTTGGCCTCGGCGACGTACTTGTTGCCCGGCCCGACGATGATATCGGCCGGCTTCCCGGTAAAGAGTCCGTACGCCATCGCCGCGATCGCCTGCACGCCGCCCAGCGTCAGGATCACGTCCGCGCCCGCCGCATGCATCGCGTAGAGCACCTGCGGATGGATGCCTTGGCCCTGAAAAGGCGTCGAGCAGGCGATGACCGTCGGCACGCCGGCGGCCTTCGCCGTGGCCACGCCCATGTAGGCCGACGCAATGTGCGCATAGCGTCCCGTGGGGACATAGCATCCGGCGACGTTCACCGGAATGAGCCGCTGGCCCGCCATCAGTCCGGGATGGACCTCGACACTGAACTCCTGCATCGAGGCTCGCTGCGCCTGCGCGAAGCGCCGCACCTGCGCCACCGCAAAATCGATGTCGGCCTTGATGCCGGCCGGAATGCTGCCGATGCGCCGCTCGATTTCAGCAGGGGTGACGATGACTTCACCGGTCCAGTGGTCGAGCTCCTGCGCGTAGCGGCGGACCGCGGCCTCGCCATCGAGCGCGATGTCGGCAAGCATCCTGTCGACCACGTCGCGCGCGTTCGCAGTCTCGGTCTCGGCGGTCTTGACGGCTTGCTTGAGATACGTGATGCCCATTGGCAACTCCGGTTTAAGCGCGCTAGCGACCCAGCGCGAACAACGAAATCTGCGGCACGAAGCCGATAATAGCCGAGACGATCACCATCGCCAGAACGAACGGCAAGGCGTGCCGCGCTATGGCGGTGATCGGTGTGCGGGTGAGACCCGCCATCACGAACAGGTTGAGTCCGAAGGGGGGCGTGATGAAGCCCAAGCCGAGTGTCGTGATCATGAATACGCAGAAATGGATTGGATCCATGCCGATCTTCTGCGCCAGCGGATACAAGAGCGGTCCCAGCACGACGATGTTGGGGCCGGTCTCCATGAACATGCCGGCAATCATCCAGATCAGCAGCATCAGTACGATGACCGCGGCCTTGCTGGTGCCGAAGGACAGTACGAAGGCCACGAAGCGCTGCGGCACGTCCACGACGGTCAGCGCCTGCGAGAACAGCAACGCCACGGCGATGATCGGCAGCACCACGCCGCAGACGCGCGCGCTGGTGCCCAGCATTGCCGGAAAATCAGCCAGCGTCAGCGTCCGTTGCACGAGGCCGATGACCAGCGCTACGCCCACCGCCACCGCCGCTGACTCGGTCGGCGTGAACACACCGGAATAGATGCCGCCCAGGATGATGAAGGGGATTGCCAACGCCCACTTGGCGTCGACCAGCGCCACCAGCCAGCGTTTGAGCGAGAAGGTGCCCGAGGTGTTCTCGTAGCGGTGGAGGCGATTCATGATGACGTTGGTGAAGATCACGGCGCACAGCACCATCACCCCCGGTACGAACGCGGCGAGAAACAGTGTCGACGACGAGATGCCGAGCACCAGTCCGATGACGATGTACGCGATCGATGGCGGGATCAGGATCCCGGTGCAGGCACCCGAGGCCACCAGCGCGCATGCATAGGCCTTCGGATACCCCTTCTGCACCAACCGGTCCATCGTGATCCGTCCGATCGCCGCGGCATCCGCGGCGTCGGAACCCGAGATGCACGCGAAGAGGCCGCAGCCCATCACCGTGGAGGTGCCGAAGCCCGACCGCAGGCTGCCGAAGGTGGCTTCCGCGAAGTTGAGAAGCTTGTACGCGAGCCGGCTGCGCACCATCACGTCGCCGGTCAGGACGAAGAGCGGGATCGCGATCAGCGCGAACGAATCCACGCCCTCGAAGAGGCCCTCGCCGATCAGCGTCAGCGGAAGGACGTTCGTCGAGTACAGGATCGAGAACGTGCCGAGCCCCAGCGTGACCCAGAAGGGGACCCCCAGCAGCAGCAGCACGACGACCAGCAACAGCGACAACGTGACGGCCACGCGCTACTCCTCGAACATGGATTTGCCGGCCCACGCGTCACGCCCGGACCGAAGATCGGCTACGTCGCGCCGCATCGACTGCAATAGGCGCCAGACGATCAACCCAAAGCCGAGAGGCACCGCGGCCTCGAACCACGCCTTGTTCACCCGCAACACGGGGCTGGTGCCGCCAAACTTGAGGAGGACTCCGATCGTGTGCATCGACCAGTAGAGTGCGATGCAGGCGAAGGCCAGCGTGCACAGGTCGCCGAACAGGAAGAGGTAACCGTGCCAGCGCTTCGGCAACCGCTGCTGCAGGATGTCGAAGCGGATATGCGCGCGCTCCTTCACCGCATAGGCCGCGCCAATCCAGCCCAGGTAGATGAACGCGTAGCGGGCGGCCTCCTCGCCCCATGCCGACGAGTAGTTGAGCACGAAGCGCCGGATCACTTCCTGCACGATCACGAATACACAGAAGCAATAGAACACCAACATCAGGTAACGCTCGGCGTTGTCGTCGATCGCGTGCAGGGCTCGTTTCATTGCGGCTCGTTGACGTGGCGCCCAAGGTCGGGCAAAAGGCAATACCGGGATACGAAACCGGCGGGACGCGTCGCTTGCCGCGCGCCCCGCCGCCGGAAAAACGCCGATCCGTGGTTCCGGATCGCGTCTAGCCGTTGTAGTCGCCCACCGTAATCGGCCCCTTGGTGTTGGCTGCCATCTTCAGCTTGTCGAAGGCGGCAATCGACCCGGCGAGCTTGATCTTGTGCTCGTCCCATTCCTTGCGCTGTTCGCCACACGCGTCCACCCACGCCTTGAATTCCGCCGCGGTGGGGTTGTAGAACTGTGCCCCGCCGTCCCGCATCAGCTTCATCGACACATCGCGCGCCGGCGCGATCTGCGCAAACGTTTCCACCTGCGTCTTGGCGGATGCCGCATCGAAGGCGGTCTGCAGATCCTTCGGCAGCGCGTCGTACCAACCCGCATTGGCCGCGAACATCTGCGCATCGGGCACGCTCTTCACCGTCGTGATCCAGCCCAGGATGTCGACGAAGCCGAACGTGGCCAGTGCTGCCACCGCCGGGTCGAGGCCATCGGCCACGCCCTGCTTGATCGCCGTCGCAGTTTCGCCCCACGGCACCACTGTCGGATTGGCGCCGGCCAGCCGGTAGAACTGCTGCAGCAGCGCGGAGGGCGGCACGCGCATCTTCATGCCCTGCATGTCGGCCGGCGTCTTGATCGTCTTGTTGAAGCCCTTGCGCGTGGCCACCGTGCGCGGATCGACAGTGAAATAGAACATCGGCTTGTAGCCCTTCGCGACCACCTTGGGGGTGATCTCGCCGTTCCACGCCGCCGAGGTGACGAGATTGGCGTACTTCTGGTTTTCGCCGCACCAGAACGGAATGTTGATGAGGTCGACCGACGGCGCGAACGGCGAAAAATTCGACAGCGACACTGCGCCGCCTTGCACGGTGCCGGCCTGTACCTTCTGCGCCAGCGCCGCGCCCACGCCGAGCTGGCCGGCGGGATGCAGCTTCACGTAGATCTGGTTGCGCGTCGCCGCCTCGACGTTGGCTTTGAACGCTGCCTGCATCACCGGGTATTTGACGTAGTCCTCGATCTTGTACTCGGTGGCGAACAGCATCGTGAACTTGGCGGCCTTCTGCTTCGCCTCCTCGTCCGCGGCGCTCTGCGCGACGGCAATGTCGCTCCAGAGGTAACCACCGGTACCGGCCAGCACGGCCGTGGTGAAGCCATAGCGCGTCGCGATCTCGAGGAATCGCCGCCGCGCGGGTGCCTGCGGGGTACTGCCCTTGATGTTGCGCATGCTCTCCTCCTTGCCAACGTGGATGTTCGACGCGTGCTTTGCGCGTCCCTTGTCTACTGCTCCTCTGGCGGGGCGGCCAACATCAGCCCCGCGACGAACGCGGCCATCCCGGCCAGCACCACCAGGAACTCGCCGATATCGCCCAACTTCAATGGTATGGCAAAGCCCGACTTCTGGCCGATCTTGCCCAGCACGACATAGATGCAATAGAACCCGATCAGCGAAGCGGCTACGGCATAACACCGGCGGCTGGCACGATTGGCGTTCATCCGGCGGCCGTGCGGCTACGCGCTCTCGTACAAACGCGTGAGCACGAACTCGCGGTGCCCCAATGCCTCGGCGGCCGTGAGGCGCCCGTTGGCGGTGCGGAACATCATGTCGAGGAGCTTGTCGCCGGCCTCGCTCATCGTGATCTCCCGCTGCAGCAGCCCGGACGTGTCGACATCGACGTGCTCGCTCATTGTGCGTACCGTGCGTGGATTGGCGCAGATCTTGATGACGGGCAGGATCGGGTTGCCGATGACGTTGCCCTGGCCCGTAGGGAAAAAATGCACGACGTAGCCTGACGCGGCACACAGCGTGACCATTTCCGCAGCTGCAGACGACGAATCCATGAACCAAAGGCCGGGGTGCGTGGGCATCTCCGCCTTGTCCAGCACGCCGTCGACCACGCACGTCTTGCCGATCTTCTGGATGTTGCCGAGTGCCTTTTCCTCGATGGTGGTGAGGCCGCCGGCGATGTTGCCCTTGGTGGGCTGCGAGTCGGACAAGTCGCTGGTCTTGTGGCGGTTGATCATCTCCTGATAGCGATCGAAGACGCGCATGAACTCCGCGCGCACAGCGTCGTTGCGGCAACGCGCGGCCACGATCGACTCGCCGCCCGTGATTTCGGACGTCTCGCCGAATACCAGCGTGGAACCCGCCGCATACAATTTGTCGAACGCATCGCCAACCGTGGGATTGGAACCACACCCGGACGTGGTGTCCGATTCGCCGCACTTCGTCGACACCCACAGTTCCTTCAGGTCGCATTCGACGCGATGCAGTTCGCTGGCGTCCTGCAGGAACACCTTGGCGGCCTTCGAGGCACGCATGATCGTGTCGTGGTCGCCGTGGAGCTCGATCCCGAAGCCCACCACCGGCTTGCCGGTCGTGGCGATCGCATCGACGATGCGCTTCGTCCATTGCTCCTCGATGCCGATCACCACGACGGCGGCTACGTTGGGGTTGGACCCGGTGCCGATCAGCGTACGGAAGTGGAGATCAAGGTCGGCGCCGAATTGCAGACGCCCGTAGGGATGCGGAATGGCCAGCGTCCCCTTGATGTTGTTGGCGACGGCCTCGCAGGCGGCGTTGGACAGGTCGTCGACCGGCAGGATGATGACGTGATTGCGCACGCCCACGCGGCCGTTCTCGCGGCGGTAACCCCAGAATTTACTTTGCATGATGTGTCGTTCCCGTGACTTCGCCTACCAGCGCTTGGTCTTGATGTTGTGGACGTGGGCGTGCTGCCCTTTCTTGACCGGCGCGACCACCTTGCCGATGTCGACGCCGTACTTGATGACGGTGTCGCCGACGGCCATGTCCTTCAACGCCACCTTGTGGCCGAGCGGGATGTCCTGCACGCAGGGCAGCGAGATGGTCTTGTCCTCGTCGAGGATGAGACCGGTCAGGGTGGCACCGGCGACGACACCCTCGACGACGACCACCGCCACGGAATCTGCGGGGTCGTGCAGTACGCAATGAATCATGGCAACACTCCGGAAATGGGGCCGCGGCACTTGGCGGCCTTCCAGCAGCACCGGCGCACGCTGCGCCGGCATTCACCCCGGGTCATCGCCACGGGTCGCTTGCCGAAAAGCGTAGCCGCTGCCCGGATGGAAGTCAACTAGATCATCTATATCATTTGCATCACTTGCGCCGGGCGCCTACACTGCCTCGCACCCGCCAACCTGCCTTTACCTGCCCTTTCACCGATGACCGACGCAACCACGCCCGGCGTTCCGCTGTCCGCCCCGCTCTACAAAGAGATCAAGCGTGAGCTGATGGCGGCGCTGACGGCCGGCGAGTGGAAACCGGGCGAGGCCATTCCTGCGGAGCGGCGGCTGTCGGAACGCTACGGGATCAGCATCGGGACGGTGCGGAAAGCGATCGACGAGCTGGTCGCGGAGAACATCCTGATCCGGCAGCAGGGGCGCGGCACCTTCGTGGCCAGCCATACGCGGGATCGGCTCCTGTTCTACTTCTTTCACATCGTGCCGCAGGCAGGCGACAAGTCCTATCCCGACGTGGAGTTCGTGCGTTTCGTGCGCGGAAAGGCGGACCGCGAGATGGCGGAACACTTCGGCATCACGGTGGGCGAACCGGTGTTCCGCGCGCGCAACCGGCTGCGGCTGGCCGGCGTGCCGGTGATGATCGACGACATCACGGTGCCGGCCGCGCGCTTCCCCCGATTGTCGCTCGCACAGTTCCGCGACCGGCCCTCGACGATCTACAACCTGTACCAGGAAGCGTTCGGCATTTCTGTGGTCAGCACCAGCGAACGCTTGCGCGCCACGCTCGCCGACGCGGAGTTCGCAACACTGTTGTCGATCACGCCTGGCGCGCCGCTGTTGCAGATACGCCGCCTTGCCCGCACCTACAATGACGTGACGGTCGAATACCGGGTATCGCAGGTCAACACGCAGCACCACGAGTACTGGGCGGAGATCGGCAGCAACGCGTAGTTGCGCGCCGCGCGTACGTTTGGCCGTGGCGCAATGGGGGGCCTGCACTGTTCGTGGTGGCACGGTGCGGAGGGCCTTTACTGGTCGTGGTGGCACGCCGCGGAGGCCTGTACTGTTCGTGGTGACACGCTGCGGGGGCCTGTAC